>OMCM01000121.1_pt1 | contig 65064 bp, 67 predicted proteins | sample 1645021 | NCBI WGS metagenome assembly OMCM01 (sample SAMEA103958142, study PRJEB25191) | human gut metagenome | biome: human-associated habitat [ENVO:00009003]; feature: intestine environment [ENVO:2100002]; material: feces | place: Germany | collected 2013/2015
ACTTTGGTATGTTTTTCGGGATTATTCGCGTTTACACAGTTGTTTTTTCAGACCCCAATTTGGTGGCGGTGCTTCTGTCGATACTCTTGATACGCTGAACCGTATTTTTGATGGTCAAAGTCCTTTTTTCAAGATCGATGTTCCCCCATTTAAGAGCGCATAACTCGCCTATACGAATACCCGTAGTAGCCGAAAGCAAAATTCCCACGTTAGAAGCGTTCGGATTTGAAGTAAGGTAGTTATTCAACATGGTCTGTTCAGTCTTGCCGAGCAGACTTTTTTCTTTTGCTTTGCCTTTGGGCATTGTTATAAACTCCGATTTATCATAATATCCGTAACGCTTTTTTGCGAAACGGCAGACCGACTTTATCACTCCCGCAATATCAGCGGTATATTTTGCCGACAAACCGCTAGATAGCTTCGTTTGGATAAAATCGTTCAGCTTATCGGCAGTAATTTTCTCATAGGCATAATTGCCAAGTGCGGATTTAACGTGCTTTTCGTATTTCATCTGATAATTCACATACGTCGACTCCTTAACTTTCAATTTGATGTCAGAAAACCACAGCTCAAAAAGATTATTTAGCGTCAGATTATACGGAATGGTTGTAGCAGCCGTTTTGATACGCTTTTCCGAAAGCAAAGCTTTAACTTCTGCATATGTTTTACCGTAAATCGATGAATATTTTGCTGTTCCGTTTTCTTTTACACCGCTCTTGTAACGTCCTTCCCAACGTCCGTCCTTGCGTTTGTATATATTTTCACCTCGTCTTGCCATAGTGATAACCCCCTGTGTGACAATATTTTTGACGGTAAATGCGGCTGAATAATGGAATTTATCTTTCGATTTTGGTCAATTTTCTATGCAGAATTATTGTTCTGACGCAGAAAAAACTAAATTTAAGGCTTGTAAACTGCGATTTGCCGTCAATTTCCCCTTTCGCTAAATGAAATATTTTGCGAAAGAGTATCTCTATTATAAAACATTTCTATCCCGTTGTCGAAGAATAGCAGCACAAGTATCCTGCATTCGGGTAAAGAAAATTTTCAAATATCTTCTATCGCGGTAAACTAATTCTGCATAAGTACTATAATTAGTTTATGGACAAGGAAATTTGTCCAACAGCTCTTTGACAATCTAACGAGCAAGCACAAAATACTGTATCTGTTCGGGGCGATGACTTCCTGTTGTGAATTTCCCGCAATTTGCACATACCCGTCGTGAAATAATATAGTCGAAGGACTTTTGAGGGCGAGAGTCGGCAAAGGTGAATGAAGCAATCCGGCTGAAAGGCTAACGCAAGCCAAGTAACAAAGGAACGAGCTATAAGAATTCCGAACTGATACAATAATAATGATACTTCCGGCGACGGCTGTCCATAGGAATGGCAGAGGTGAAAGCCCTATGCGCAGGGTGCGTGATTTCCTGCGGCTTGCTTTAACAGCTAACAGAACATAATAATTGGGCGGCTGTATTACACAACCGCCCTTTATAATAATCTGTTTACACAAGCGAGCATGGTGCAGCACGACGCTGCATAGTGTTCGTCAAGAGTGCGTCAGGCAGAAGCTGCCCCCAGCGGACGCCGCACAGCTAAACGAACATAATGCTACATATAGCACCTTCATTTGTGTAAGCATTTTAACAGTCAAAAGAAAAGGAGCTGATATTTTGTCCAAAAAGCGAGTTCTAACAATCAAAGAAGCCGCAAGCCTGATTGACGGCTTAACTCCTTTCAGAGTGCGCCAAATGTGCATATCCGGTCAGCTCCCTTGCTTTATGGCAGGCAAGAAGTACCTTATATATGAAGAAAACCTTTATAGGGTAGTATTCTGTGAAGCCTCCGCAAGAACCAACGACGTCAAATCGGAAAAAGAATAATTTAGGTATTGACATTTCATCACTTTAAAGTGTATAATGATACTTGGTATGATGTGTCATAATCTTAAATTGACGAGGAGGAGTTTAAGTATATGGCAACAGTCACAAAAAGAGGCGACAGCTACCGTATCAAGGTATCTTGCGGATATGATGTAAACGGCAAACAGGTGGTACAGACAAAGACCTGGAAGCCTGAACCTGATATGACGGCACGGCAGATAAAGAAAGAGCTTGATAGGCAGTGCGTAATGTTCGAGGAAGAATGCAAAAAAGGACAGGTCGTAGCAACAATCAAGTTTGAAACCTTTGCCGAGCAGTGGTTTGAGGAATACGCAAAAATCAATCTGCGCAATACCTCTTTTGAGAGAATGAAACAGCTTACAGCACGGGTTTATCCCGCAATCGGGCATTTGCGGCTCGACAAGATTACGGGCAGGCACATTCAGCAGTTTATCAACGACCTTATCAACAGCACAAGCGAACGCACGGGCAGACCTCTTGCGAGAAAGACCGTCATTCATCATCTGAGCTTCATTTCCGATGTATTCAGCTATGCGGTCAAGATGGATATGCTCACCTACAATCCCTGCCGAAAGGTCACAGTACCCAAGGGCGAGGCAAAGGAAAAGGATATCTACACGATTGAGGAAATCACTCGTATCTTTGAGCTTCTTGACGGAGAGAATGTTCCGACAAAGTTCAGGGTGTTCTTCAAGCTCGCTGTTTACAGCGGATACCGCCGCGGTGAGCTGCTCGGACTGGAATGGAAAGACGTGGATTTTGAGAACAACACGATAAAAGTCCGCAGGACTTCCAACTACACGGCAAAGAAAGGTATCTATACCGACACAACGAAAACAAAGAAGTCCCAGAGAACACAGAAGTACCCGCAGTACGTTATGGATATGCTGTGGGAGCTGAGAAAGGAACAGGACGAACAGTGCGCCCGTATGGGCGACAAGTGGCAGGACTACGACCGTCTGTTCATCAAGTGGGACGGAAGCCCTATGAACAACAATACTCCCTACTTCTGGTTCAAGGAGTTTTGTGAGAAGAACAGCATAAGGTTCTGCGACATTCACTCGTTAAGGCACTTACACGCAAGCCTGCTCATAAACGCAGGAGTTGATGTTGTGGCGGTATCGGGGGATTTGGGACACTCGCAGGTTTCAACGACAACGAACATCTACTGTCATATGTTCCAAGAAGCACAGGCAAGGACGAGCCAGGCAATTGCCGACGCACTTATCTTTGACAAAAAAGAAAAGCAGGGCGGCGAAAAAGCCGAACTCCCTGCTTAAAGACCATAAATTCAAAATAAGAACCTCTGCTGTTACCGAAATCAAAGATTTCGAACAGCAACGAGAACCTTGTTGCTTTGCAATAAAGACCAAATAAAGACCAAGACCCAAATCCGTATAAAATAAAAATCTCCCAAACGGCTCTGTAAAGCCATTCGGGAGTATCGTAGTGTGGTGACCCGTACGGGAATCGAAAATCGAATTTGACTTTCGGCAACTTTCTATAAAATCCGAGAAACCGCATAACAAAGCCATTTCCGACGGGTGGCAATTTCGGGATATAGTGTTCTTTTAAGTGCTTTTTTGTACCTTTAGCGGACAAATAGCGGACAAAATATGATGTACTTTCTGTGTTGCAGGGGCTGATTTGCGAGGGCAAATCGGCTCCTGCTTTTTTATGTTTTTGGGCGAAATAAAGGGCGATTATCAAAGCTGAAAAAAGTACTTGACTTTTTACGCTTTAATGTGATAAACTAGACTTATAACAGGAAGTCCAAATCAACACAGGAGGTAATAGTATGAACAATGAAAGAAAAGCAGCAGAGGTCGAAGAACCCACAATCGGTCGTTGGGGCAAAGCTTGGCAGCGGTTTATGCAGGAGAACTACCCTAACGAAGCCGCAGAGCTGAAGAAAAGTAATCGCTGGGACGAACTTGCCCTTGAGATTGACAGAGAAGCACACAGCCTTTGGGAGTTGCTCCGTAAGCAGTACTCAAAGGCAAATCCCCGCCCGACTACCTTTATGGAAACAATGGAGTGGGAGAACACACGAGGCTTTTATGTTGACCACGAGGTTATGGAGCAGGTTGTGCTGCAGTTCAGAGCGTGAGATAACTGCCACAAATATGAGAACAGACTCTCTGACTGTACGGAGAGCCTGATTTTATTTATTGTTGTACTTAATAATATCACTCGGAGAGCAGTTCAGGACATAGCAAATCCGTGCCAAAACGTCCAAATCGAGTTTCTCGACCTGATTGGAATACCACTTGTTTATTACCTCAAAGCGTGTATTTGAAGCCTTTGCAAGATAGTTTCTCGTCAAGCCGCGCTTGTCTAAAATCTCCTTTAGGCAGACATCTATTTTACCGTAATCCTTGATAGTTATGATTGTAACTGCGTTTTCCATATCATCACTCCCTTATAACTATTCTATTATGATAGTTACTTGTTGACAATATACATATATATGTGCTACTATATGTATAGTAGTCTACAAGGAGAGTGTTTTAATATGGTCGTGGCGTTCTTTGGGCATAAAGATACTCCAAGTGTGGTTAAGCCGCTCTTGGAGCAAACAGTACAGCGATTGATTGAGGAGAATGAGGAGATAACATTTCTTGTCGGTACACACGGAGCGTTTGATTTGATGGCACAGAGTGTTCTCAAACAGGCTTTACAAAAATACCCGCATATAACCTGTCATATTGTACTTTCGTATATTCCCGTTGACAAGGATAGTGAACAGTACGCTTTACCAACGCTTGTTCCAGAAGGCATTGAGAGCGTCCCGAAGCGCTTTGCAATATCGTTCAGCAACAATTATATGGTCAATGAGAGCGATACCGTTGTGTGCTATATTACGCACGATTGGGGCGGAGCTGCGCAGTTTGTAGAAAAGGCAAATAAAAAAGGCAAGGTGATAATTAACCTTGCAGAAGCGAATTTGTCCCAAAAAACCTATTGAAGTTTTGTTCAATATATGTTATAATATATCGTGTATTATTATACGCTTTTGAGCATTATCACAATTTGTAGGAAACTTATTATTGAAAGGGGTGTTACTATGGCAAGCTCAACTTGTAAAGCTGCTTACAAGACTACTGCTATAAACAATAGACGCTATCTTGGCAACAAGTATCGTTTACTCCCTTTCATAAAGAGCGTTGTTGATGAAAACTGTGATGGGATAAATGTTTTTGCTGACATCTTTTCGGGAACAGGCGCAGTATCCTCTGCATTCCTTGACAAGCGGTTAATCACCAACGATATTCTGTATAGTAACTATATCTGCAACTTGGCTTGGTTTTCTTCTGAGAGGTTTTCAAAGCAGAAGATTATCGATTATATCCTCCACTATAATTCGCTTGATATAAACGACGAAAACTATATGACAGAGAACTTTGCGGATACATATTTCAGCAGACAGGATTGCAGTAGGATAGGATTTATCCGTCAAGACATCGAGGACGAGTTTCTTGCTGGTGCGTTAAACGAGCGTGAACGTGCGATACTTATTACCTCGCTTTTATATGCAATGGACAAAATCGCCAACACCTGTGGGCATTATGACGCATATCGTCAGGGTGTAGAATTTGACAGGCATTTAGAGCTTGCCGTCCCAACGCCAAAGCAGAACAGAAGAAAAAATCAATGCTATAACGAGAACGCAAACGAGCTTGTAAAGCGCATACAGGCAGATTTGGTATATATTGACCCGCCCTACAATTCTCGGCAATACTGTGACGCATATCACCTTATTGAAAACGTTGCAAGATGGCAAATGCCGGAGGTAAGCGGTGTAGCAAGAAAGCCGGACAGAAGCGCGCTTAAAAGCGAATACTGCACAAGGCAGGCAGAAACGGCTTTTGAGGATTTAATTGAACATATCACGGCGAGATATATCTTGTTGTCTTATAATAATATGGCTAACAAAGGTAATGACCGTTCTAATGCAAAAATATCCGATGAAGTCATTATGAGAGTTCTTGAAGCCAAAGGAACAGTTGAAGTGTTCTCCGAGACCTATAAAGCGTTCACCACAGGAAAGTCCAACATAGAGGGCAACGAGGAAAGGCTGTTTTTATGCAGATGCATTTAGAGAAAGAAATAATCCCTTCACCACTAAACTATATTGGCGGAAAGTATAAGCTCCTTCCCCAAATCTTGCCGCTGTTTCCTAAAATCAGCGGCACTTTTATTGATTTGTTCTGCGGTGGCTGCAATGTTGGAATTAACGTAAATGCCGACAGGGTAATACTTAATGATACAGACGAGAACTTGCGGTATTTATACAATACTTTCAAGAATATGGATAAAGATGTGCTTCTCAAAATGATAGAGGACATTATTGAAAAATACGGTCTATCTCGTTCTGATATCTACGGTTACGAGCATTATGGATGTGAAAGCGGCAAAGGTCTTGGAGAATACAACAAACAACCATACCTTAAACTCCGCGAGAACTTTAATGAACACACAAATTTTGATTACTATTACTACGCAATTCTTTATGTTCTGATAGTGTATTCGTTTAACAATCAGATAAGGTTTAATAGTAATGGCAAGTTCAATCTCCCTGTCGGGAAGCGGGATTATAATACCAAAATGCAGAAAAAGCTCTCTGATTTCATTGACCGAATGAAAGAGGGAAATTTTGTTATTACCAGTACCGACTTTGAGGTTTTCAGCCTCGATGGATATGGAGAAAACGACTTTATCTACGCAGACCCGCCCTACCTTATAACCTGTGCTACATACAATGAACAAGGTGGTTGGAACGAGGATAAGGAGAGAGCTTTATATAAGTTCCTTGATAAAGCCAACGAACAAGGCATTAGATTTGCTTTATCAAATGTGCTTCGGAGCAAAGGCAAGGAGAACGCAATACTGCTGAAGTGGCTTGAAGATAACCCTCAATACCGCACAATTTCACTTGACTATAACTATTCCAACTCCAACTACCAAACCAAAGATAGGTCATCGGGTAGTGAGGAAGTGTTAATCGTAAATTACTGATGACACACAACAACGCTGAATGAGTTCAAAAAGGAGGAAAACCGTGCCGTTAACATACAAGAGCTTTTGCTGGTGCTTGGGAACAACGAGCTTCAGAACCAAGAATTTTAATAGAACTATCGAGGAACAGTTAGGATTATTAAACGAGTTTTGGAGCAAGCCTGACAATGCCGATATTAGTTGGAGAAACAACAATAACATTCAGACGGAATACTATCTGTTTATGCAGGAGAAGGGCTTTGTTGAAGGCGACGCAGATAACAAACCCAAAGACGCTCGTGAAAAGACATCGGGTTTGGTGGATATAGGTCTGATTGACGACAACCGCCGTCCGACTAATGTGGGAAAAGCTCTGCTTGCAATAAGCGAAAGTAATGATTTCGGCTCGGACAATCTTTTGAGATACCTAAAGACAGCTTTATTTATCTGAAACAGCTGCTGAAAACTTCTTGCGTGGTTGACGGTAATACGGTAAGGCCGCTCATTGTATTGCTGTATCTCCTCTCCAGATTGGGAGAGCTTTCAGCAGATGAGTTTACATACCTGCTGCCGCTTTGTACGAGCAAGGAAACCACCGATGAAATCATCGCCTGCATTGACGATATAAAGAACGGGCAGAAAACTGTTGATGATGTAATTGTTTCAAGGCTGCTGTCAATGGACAACTACAAGGAAGCATTATCGTTGCTGATGTCGCGGGAAAAGGTTGACGAGAACTTGATTTGTGAAATAGGTATCAACCGAAAGAGCCGCAACTACGATAAGCCTTATTTCCCGCTTTATCAAGCCTTGCATAAGGTGTATATGGAGAAAGATAGGTCGGCTTTTGTTGAGGTTTTTGACGCGGCAAAGAAGATACGCATAAGCAATTATTGGATAAAGTATCTTTTTGACACTAATTCCAGAGTTGCACTTGTAAGGAACGCTGAAGCTCATATCAAACCTACGGATTTCGATGATGTTACTACCGAAAACGAGTTCAAAACAGCTTTCTTTAAGCTTATGCAGTTGTTCAAGGCAAAAGCAACGCTGCGTGATTATTTCGACTTGAACCGCCGCTATTTCAGAACTACCGATATTGTTCTGTTTGAGGACGGCGTAGTTAAGCTTGATGTTGTCCCCAAGCATTTCTTCAAATCGGTTATTGACAGCCTGTATGAGCAAGCCTACACTTCATCGGACCTCTTGTATGAAAACTGTGCTCTTGAAGAAATAGCAGATTGCCTTGTAATAAATGATGATGTAGTTATCAGGTGCATAAATGCAGAGCTTGGTATCGGTACGACCACTATTGATACAGCACGAGAAGCATTGGAGCGTATCAGATACAAGCGCTTTAAGACGCTCATTGACAAGAAATTCTCCGATGACAATCTGCTCGAATTGCTTACCTGCTTTGAAAACCGCAACGATGATGAAATCAGAAGAATGGTTACGGACAACGCAGATGTTCCGACAATGTTTGAATATGTGCTGGGCGTATTGTGGTACAAAATCAGCGATTATCAAGGCAAAGTCCTTGACTATATGAAGCTCTCGCTTGACGCTGATTTGCTGCCTAAAACCCACGCAGCAGGCGGCGAAGCCGATATTGTTTATGAGTATAGCCAAACGGCAGATTATCCCGAACACGCTTTGTTGTTGGAGGCTACCCTTGCCGACAGCTCAAATCAGCGGAGAATGGAGATGGAGCCTGTATCAAGGCACCTCGGACAGCACTTGCTTCGCACGGGAAACCTGAACTCCTACTGCGTATTTGCAACAGGAACATTGAATATAAATGTTATCGCCGATTTCAGAAGCCGAAAGTCAATTCCCTATTATGACCCGCAGAACTATTCAAAGAACGTTTCGGGAATGAAGATTATTCCATTGCAGATTTCAGAGCTGAAAGCTATCTTAAAGGGCGGCAAGCGTTATAAGGACTTGTATTCGCTCTTTGATACTGCGTTTAATTCAGCGTTACCGCCGCACGAGTGGTACGACAATTGCATAGTTCAAACAATTTGAACGTGATTAACAAAACAACACCACCAAAAACACTGATAGTATTTCTTTCATTGAAATATAGAATTATCTTCGATTATAAAACAGGAGGTTTTTTATGAAGCTGTTAATCCTTCAACTTAGCGATGTACACTGCACTGATGAAAATATCGAGCATAATGTTCGTATAGATAAAATTGGGTCGGCATTACGTTCAATTGGTAATGTCGATAAAGTTATTTTATGCTTTTCTGGAGACTTATCAGCTTCTGGTTCGACAACAGAAATTAACTCTGGAAGAGCTTTTATTAACAAAGTTATAATTGCTATGTCGAAATCTTTGAAATGTGGACACATCGAAACATACATCGTACCTGGTAATCACGATATTTCAATTCCCGAAAGCGGACATAGTTCGGCGGATATTCTATCTTGGAACAGGAATGAGAAAATTGAATCCGAACTCAGAGAGATGAAGCCCTTTTTTGAGTACGCACATTCTATAGGGTGTTTTGTTAACAATGAATTGATTGATGATATTACAATAGACTTGGACGGCAAAACTCTGCAATTGACATTGCTTAATTCCGCTCCATTTTCGACGAGACAAAACGACAATAAAGAGCTTCACTTTTTCCCGTCAAGCATATGCGATAAATTAGTTAGAAAAAAAGATACAGATTACAAAATTACAATGGTTCACCACAGCTACGAGTGGTTTGAGTGGGACACCAAAGAGACGCTCAAAAAATTTATGTTTTTTGATGATATAGTTCTGTTTGGACATGATCACCAATCAGAACAAGTATCTATTCAAGACGGTGAAGGCAAAAAACTCAACTATATTGTTGGCGGAGAGTTCTCACTACATAATGATAATTGTGCTTTTAATGCTATTGTACTAGATACAATGACCGATACATTTAATTGTCATAGATTTACATGGGATAGTAATGAAAACATTTTTACTCGCAAAGAGAACAAAACTATTTATAAAAATAATGTTACTTTATCCCCTTTATCCACATTTTTACGTAAACTCCTTTTAGGCAATAAACAAATCAGTCCTCTGATAACTGATTATTATGTATTCCCTGACTTAAAAGTAAAGGGGGAGTGGTTTACTGATAGTGACGACGTTGATACCATTGACGAAAGCGTCATTTTTTCCAAATTAAAAAAAGAGAAAGTAATACGTATTACTGGTGATAATAACTCTGGTAAAACTATGCTTTTGAAATATTTATATAGCATATCAGTAGATAATGGCTTTATTCCCCTTTTCATCGAAAGCAGTTCCAGAACCGAGAGTAATTTTGAAAAAATGCTCAAGCACCTTTTTGAAGTGCAATACGGAGATAATATCTGCTTTGACCTTTATCTGCAAGAGGATCCATCTAGGGAAATTATATTTATTGATGATATGGATCGTATAACTAATACAAAGGCACAATTGCAGCTCATTGACAACATAAAGAAATCAGGTAGATTACTAATCTATGTTGATTCGGAAAATGACAACGAATTGAAAGAAATGGTGAAAGAACATTTGGATGGAAAAACAATCGGTACTTTATCCATCAAACCATTTTTTAAGGAATCTAGAGATAAATTGATAGAGAGAATCTGTTCTATTAAATGTGCAACCGAAGAAGAAACTGAGGCTATTATTGTTGCATTAGATTATATGGTTCAATGTCAGCCGTATCTGTTCACCCTAAGCCCCGCTAATTTAATTCCATATATTCTTTTTTTGTTGAACGAAAAAACAGAAAAGCATGCTCAAAACACTATATCCATGGTTTTTGAAACCAACACTCGAACTCAATTGCTTGATGTTATTCGTGAATCAGAATTAGTTCCATATATGTCGTTGCTTAGCTATATCTCATCGGATATGTATTTTGACAAACGTGTTGACACAATTTCTCTCCTCTCCTTTTCCGAGTTAGTAAATACATTTAACAGTAAAAGAAGGGCTAACATTAAAGCTAAGCTCTTTTTAGAGAACTGCAAAAAAGCAAACATTCTTATCGAAGATAGTGATGATTTTGCTTTCAAATTTTCTAACAATAATGTAATGGCTTACTTTGTTGCTTGCTCGATTGCACGTGACTTAGAGAAAGATTTTACAAATACACAAAATCTTGAAAAAATTATATCTCAAATTTGTTTTGGTATTAACGATTTGATTATAGTTTTTTTGTCATACTTAATGCGCAACAACAGCCTTATTATGAGGTTGGCAGCACAAACGTTTAAGCACATAGAAGATTCACCAAGCTGGAATATTGAGAGCCAAAATCTTCCTTTTTTAAACGATATAGAGGACACGACCAAAGGAATTCCCACATCGCAAGAGAAGAATGAAGTTAAGCGTCAAACAGAAATAGTGGAACAAGAACGACATGAAGTGATAAAGTTCCGCAATGCTTTTGACTATTCAGAACAAGATATTGAAAAGTTCAAAACTATCAGAGCTTTAAAATGCTGCCAAATAATAAGTCGAGTGCTGGTAGACCAATATGGCGCACTAGAAGCTGATGAGGTTGACGGAATTATAGAAACGATCTACACAATCCCTCCACAAATAGTATATGCCCACCTAAAGCCTGTGCAAGACAATATAGAGGGCATGTGTGATTATTTGTACAATTATTCATTAGAGAATTCTGAGCAGTCATATACAAAAGACGATATTAGGAGGATGCTTGGTACTGCTGGAACAGCAATGGCATTGGATATTCTAAACAATGTTGCATTTAATGCTTCATCTGATTCGACGATAGAAGAATTGCAGCATTATAATACTACTTCTATGGTTCAAGATGTAATGCAATTAATGCTTATTGAAAACACTAGACATACTAAGTGTTTTGTTGATAGCGCAATTCAATTGCAAAGGAAATATGATGGTAATGCTTTTATTCGAAAGGTAATTGCGTTAATTGCTAGGAAACATATTCTATACTCGCACAAAAAAATCGACCATACTCAAATATCCAGGCTAGTATCCGCAAATATCTTCACAGAAAAGCACAAAAAGTCTCTGTTAATCGCTCAAGCCAAAAATGATAACTAAACGCTGTATCGGTCCTTCCCCGATTGGTCATTTTTGCTCCAAAGATTATGACCTAACTACTGAAGCAAGATCTTGCATGTCATATTGCCACGCTGACAGCGTCTAGCTACATATATTATATTACTTTTTAGAGTTTTTATTCCATCAGAAGATAATTATGTCGATTTGTATTACTAATAACTCGTTGTTATCTCAATTATGTCTTTTTCCCTCCAGAGTAGCCCTCTTGCTGTCAGCCCCTTTAACATACCGCTCAATCTCCTTCTCCAACTCTGCCCCACCATTCTTCTCAAATTCCCGAAGCATAGCTGCAGAGGTTCGGATAAACTCGTCGTGAAGCGCCTTGTATTCAGATTTGTCGGAGTCGGAAAGTCTATCCCACCCCTTGTTTTTGTGTATAAAATTCTCAAAGCTATACTTAATTCGCTGCCGCAAGCGGAAAACTCCCTCCGAGCATTTCTCCCTGTAAATAACCTTGCTGTTCTTCTTACGAAGCACCTTGCACTCCTCACAGTATTGCGTATTCTTCGACTTTGCAAGGAAGAAGCTGCCGCACAGCTTGCACTGAACACAGAACACCTTTCTGCTCGTCAAATAGTGGGAATACTCCAACAACAGCTCCGAAATCTCGCTGCAATTAAACCGAATAACCTCACAAATCTCCGTGTCCTGCGGAGATTTTTTCTTTTTCAGCGTGGTGAATGTGTCGGTAATCAGCGTTTCCACATCATCACGGAACTGCTCGCCCAACAACGCTCTATCGGTCTGTTTCAGAGGTAACCCGTGCCGTGCGTTCATATACAAGAAAGTGACGGTCTTGTACCATTTAGAGATAGTCCTTGCAAGCAGGCGCAGGGTAACGCTCTTATCAACCTTGAAGATGCAATCAAGCTCGTTTTTCGTTTCAGCAATTCTGCGGCTATTGGAGTTCTTGTCGCAGAGGTTAGCGTAGAGCCTGTCCGAAAGTTCCTGAAGCTTCTCTACATCCGACAACGACCTGAATATGTCAATCGCCAAAGTTCCGAGCGGTTGTTCACGAAGATATATGTCCAAATCCTTGACGGCGAGGTTTGGACTGTCAATATTTTTCAGAACCTTTTTTATGATTTTTGTCGAACCACCAACAAGCGTTTCGGTGCTGTCCGTGAGCAGAAGAACCACCTCATAGTCGTAATTCACATCAAATTTCTTCTCCGAAGTCATAAAAAGTTACCTCCACAAGCCTAATTACAAGGATAATGTACTGGCATAACACCGTTTTTGAGCAGATTTACTCGGATATTGGTTGACAGAAACGGCATAATACAGCCCTTTTCGGCAGGATATATCGGAGCAAACAGTTTTACAAGGATAAATCGTAAAAGTGAAATAAGCCGCATTATAAAAGCATTTTCTTGATTGTAAAACTCAATTATGCTGAAATGCTATCCTTGTATAGTATATCACAACCTATTGCATTTGTCAATCCCGAATGGTAGAATAATGTCAAGGGACGAAGCTTCACCCGACATTTTGAACAACAACATTCAAGGAGGTAACTTTTATGACAAACGCAAAGAGAGAAGAAATTATAGCGGCTATGAGCAACCTGCTCGAACAGCTTGTAGAGAACGAGCCGCCAAAAGCCGAGCCGACAACAACCGCTACTCCCGAAAAGGTCGAAATGCTGACGATAAAAGAGTGTACCGAAGCGGTCAAGGGGCTGAATGAGTACACGGTTCGACAGCTTATCGCCCGCAAGGAAATCCCCTCAATCAGAACGGGACAGGGCAAGCGTGGCAAGATACTTGTACCGAAAGCGGCGCTTCTTCGTTATTTCGTTGGCGCATAAGGAGTGCAGTTTTTTGCAGTTCCTTTTGTGCTATGATGAACAAAAACGAAGGGAGCAAGGAAAATGAAGATACTTGAACGGCTCAACCCCACGAACACAGGATCGTACAACCGCCCCATTGCTCACGCTTTGGGGCTGGCTGCGGCGGTAGTTTACGCTGCGCTGATTAACAAGCAGGTCTATTACGAGCAGCATAATATGCTTGACGAGGAAGGCTTCTTCTACTCAACGATTGCGGATTTGCAGGAAAGCACCTCTATGGGTAAATGCCAACAGGGAAATGCAATCAAGGTGCTGACCGATGCAGGCTTGGCGGAAGTTTGCAGGCGCGGTATGCCAGCAAAGAGATACTTTCGGGTGCGTGATGATGTGGAGCTGCTCGACAAGTTTCTCAAACAGGGCAAAGAAATAATCGCCGAGCTCAATCCTATTGCACAGTTGGACGATAACCGTCCAACTTGTTGTACGGAAACCGAACAACAAGTCGGCGGTTTTTCCGACATCAAGTTGGCGCAAAACGAGCCTTATTCTATAAATCATAATATAATAAAATCTAAAGATAATAATCCTAATCAATCAATCGGCGGCGATGAGATTGATATGATTGACGAACGCAGCAATTATCTTGAACTTATTCGGGAGAATATCGAGTACGACTGCTTCTCCAAAGATGACAAAGAAAAGGTTGACGAGCTGGTTGCAATTATGCTTGATGTGGTCTGCTCGGCAAAGAAAACATTCTGGGTGAATAGCGAGGAAATGCCAAAGGAGGCGGTGAAGAGCCGCTTCCTGAAACTTACTCACGAGCATATTGAATATGTGCTTTTATCGTTGAAGCGAAACACAAGCGAGGTGAAGAACATCAGAGCTTTTCTGATAACGATGCTCTACAATGCTCCGACAACAAAGGACGCCTTTTTCACGGCTCTCGTTAATCACGATATGTACGGGAGTGCGTGACCGCTCGGAGAATTTTTCTTTCAGATTTGAAAAGAAAAATTTTGTTGGGCTTGGCGAGTTTTTGCTCCTATCCGCAGAGGTTAAGGGAGAGAGGTTTAGGATTTTACCCCCTACTCTCGGAGCAGGTGTTTGAGAGCGATTTTCGCTTTTACCTCGTTTCACGAGTGGGGTGTTTGAGAAGGGTTTGAGAATTTATCTCAAATCTCGGCGTGAGAAGCAAAAAAGGGTTTGGGGAATTTTCCACAACTCAATGTGATAATGACGGGCGGAGCTTGTCACTATCACTATTGAGTTTAGCAACAACGACAACAGCCGCAGAAAGTGCTTGATTTTAACAGGAATTATTGTCGAGCATTTTGGAGATAAATTTGAAAACGGCTTTTCAAGAGCAGGCACGGCTGACAAGATAAATTTGCAAAACAGGTGAAAGGAGATGTGTGCTATGAGTGAGAAAAATACAAACGGGCTGTCGGTTTCGTTCCGTGTGGACAGCGGTTACCTTGACCACAACAACCGAGTTATCACCGCTCACAATGTTGATGTTTCAAGAACGGCAGATAACATTACCTACACAAAAATTGACTTGCGGGATTTTTATCAGCAGGTCTTTGGTGAGGCGGTTGCCGAGTACAACGCAAAGCAGAAACGAGCCGACCGAGAAATCCCAGACTACTATGAACACGTTAAAAAGTCCGGCAAGGGCAAACTATTCTACGAGGTGATTGTGCAGTTCGGGGATTTGCACGACTGCGGCGTTGGCTCTGAAAATTGGGAAACGGCGAAAACTATGCTTGATGAGTATATGCGTGAATTTGAAAAGAGAAATCCGAACCTAAAGGTTTTCAATGCGGTTAGGCACCTTGACGAGAGTACGCCACATCTGCATATCGACTTCGTTCCCGTTGCACATAAAGGGCAGCGAGGTATGCAACTGAAAAACTCAATGAGCGGTGCGCTTCGTGAGCAAGGGTTTTCCTCGTCAAACAAAATGCAGAACGAGTGGACGGCTTGGTCGGAGAGCGAGCGTTCGGTTATGGAGCAGATTTTGCTGAAACACGGTTTGCGGCGAGAGGATAAAAATGTCCATCGACAGCATTTGCCTGTTGAGGAATATAAGAGGGCTGCACAGGAAGCGGAGAGTATCAGAAAAATCAACGCTCACATAAACGAGCTGAAAAAGAAGCCCGCCGAGGAGCTTACCTCGGAGGATGCTGCCCTTATCAACAATCAGAACGATGTTATGCGTGAAAAAATAACGGAGTTGCGGCAGGAGTTTGGGGAAATGAGCAAGAAAGCAGAAGCAGATTTTGTTTCCGTGAGCATTTACAGTCCCGATAAGCTGCAATACATAGCCGATGGGCTGGCTCGGGCGAGAATACCTTGCGTGGCAGAGAGCAACACACTTTATATTCCTGATTATGCTTTGAAAACTGCGCAGGCGATTGCGTCCCACTACAAGCCCGACGAGAAAGCTCCCACTATCCGTGAAAAGATTAAATTGGATATTGACAGGCTGGTATATAGGACGGAAACCCTTGACGATTTGCTTTTCCGTTTGCAGGAGCGTGGTTATGAGATTAAATACGGTAAGTACATATCGGTAAAGCACCCGAACGCAGAGCGTTTTGTTCGGCTGAAAAACCTCGGTGACGAGTATCTTCCGAAAAACCTTGAACAGCGCATAGCAGAAAAGGATATGTTTACCGACCGTGTAAGATATGAAGCGCAGACCGCAAGCTCGATTGAGAAGCGGTTTCATATCGCTATTCTTAATGTTGCAAGTGCCGTCAAGCAGTTCCGACTTGAACCGAAGAAAACGGACAGGCGCAGATACTATTTCTTCCAAAACGACGCCCGGATTAACTACCTCTCGGAACAGCTCGCTACAATCGGGGAGTTTGGTTTTACCTCTCGTGACAGTATATACGCAAAGGCAAAGGAACTGCAACATACGATAAATCAGAAGTGGTTACACGGCGAGAAACCCGAAGAAGAGGAAGCAGCCTTAAAGCGCATAAACACGCTGATTAAGGCTTACGAGGAGATTGTTGAGGGTAACTACATAGACAATCTCATAAAGGCACAACAGGAAGAAAAGCAGACTGCGGAGCTGAATGCAAATGCACACAAAAATACACAGAAAAATTCCCACAAAAGATAAGTTACATACCCTCTTGACAAATCACGATTTAAAGTGGTAAAATAGAGTTGCAGAGAGTATGTCATAAATCTACAATATCGAAAGGAGCGATATTTTATGGCAACAATCAGAAAACGCGGCGGCACATATCAGATACGGGTGTCGCTGGGCTACGATAAAAACGGCAATCACAAGGAGCAGGCGATGACGTGGCGACCCGACGAGGGTATGTCGGAACGGCAGATACAAAAGGAGCTGAACCGGCAGGCGGTTATGTTTGAGGAAGCCTGTATGCACGGCTACAAAGCGAAAGCGGTCAAGTTTGAGGAACTTGCAGAGGAATGGTTTGAGGAATACGCAAAACTGAATCTGCGCAGCACGACCTACGAACGCATGAAACAGCTTACCCACCGCATTTATCCCGCAATCGGACACCTGCGTATCGACAAGATTTCTCCGCGGCAGCTGCAAGGATTTGTGAACTCCCTCACCAAAGAGGGTGCGAATGAGAAAACCGGCAAGCCGCTTGCGCCGAAAACGATACGGCACAATTTAAGTTTCATCTCGGACGTGTACAGTTATGCGGTGAAGATGGGAGTTGTTTCCGACAATCCCTGCGCAAAGGTCACGATCCCCAAAGGCGAGGTCAAGGAGAAGCAGATTTACTCGCAGGAGGAGTTGGAGCTGCTTTTGAGCAAGCTGACAGACGAGCCGACAAAGTACCGTGCATTCTTCTATCTGATTTCCTACACGGGTTTGCGGAGGTCTGAAATGCTCGGACTGGAATGGAAAGATGTTGACTTTGAGCACAATGTGATTTCCGTTCGCAGAACGAGCAACTATACAGCCGGACGCGGTATTTACACGGACACCACTAAAACGAAGCGTTCGCAGCGGGCGCTGAAAATATCGCCGTTCATTATGAATATTCTGAAACAGCTAAAGGACGAACAGGACGAGGAGGCGCTCCGTCTGGGCAGCGAGTGGGTGGAAACAGACCGCCTGTTCACGAAATGGAACGGCGAGGAGATGAACAATCAGACGCCCTACGGCTGGCTGAAAGAGTTCTGTGAGAAAAACGAGCTGCCATTCTATGGATTACATAGCTTCAGGCATTTTGCGGCTTCTGCGCTGATTTCGGCGGGACTTGACGTGATTACCGTATCCGGTGCGCTCGGGCACTCAAACTCGACTACCACCTTGAACATTTACTCTCATCAGTTCCAGAACGCACAGGCGAGAGTATCCGAGGCTATGGACGGCGCATTCGAATTTCTTGATAAAAGAAAGCTGGAGGCATAAAAAATCAGAATAGCGGACAAACAGCGGACAAGCCGAATTTTTAGCAAAAAGAAAAGCTCACAATCGGCTTTGTTAAGCCAAATGTGAGCTATGCTTGTGGTGACGCTGACCGCTGCGCAGACGAACTATTTTATGTTCCCGGCGCGTTTGGAGTGGTCGTTTTTCCGTGATTTTGCCGCTCGCAGCCGGATATCAGCCAATATAATTACTAACCCCGACAGCTCGTTTGAACTGCCGGGGTAAAACTATGTTCAATTATTTTTCGTTGTGCTTGTCGGTTTGAGAATCAGCTTGTTCCGCTTTCCACTTCTCAAACTCCGCCTGACCCTCTGCGCTCTCGTAGGCTTTCTGGATTTCCGGAAGCAGCATTCTAGCAAGCGCATTGACTACATCATCAGGAAACTTATCCCCGAACTGATTTTTCATCCGCAGTTTATCCTTTCGTAAGATTTCCGAATATAGCTCGCAGCCCGCACATGGCTGCCGTCACGGCTGTGCGGACTGCATCATCGGATCTCTTACAAGCGTCTGCGGAACGCCTGCGTGAATTAGTCATTGATGTCAGGTACGAATGATTGTCATATTCAGATTGTGTATATTATACCGTACTTTGAAAGATTTGTCAATTGGAATTGCTGCCAATTTTTTGAGTAGAAAATTGCATATTTTGCACACAAAACAAAGAAGATAACTTGATATACTTATATATCATCCGATGATTATTTTATTCTGATAATACTTCTTATGAGAAAATCGGCGATGAAGTTCGGTCGTTGGCGGATGAGGTGGCATTCAGATAATCTTGTACCGCTTTCAGCTTTAGTTCCGCTGAATATTTCTTGTGTTTATGGCTTCTTCTTGACATAAAATAACCCCTTAGTGTAGCTTCGAATTTTTGTTTTTTCGAATGTCTACTCTAAGGGGATTATATTAGAACAGGTTCAGCGAATTGCTTTCTATTTTGTACGAAATGCTGTGAGGGTAATCTCTGTCAGGGAAAGTATTCCACGGCAGGATAGGCAAACTATTACTACAAAGACGCATTGCAGCGATTTGCCGAATCTGTTTAGTTTCCGGCATTATAAGCGCTTCAACACTCTTAAAATCGCCGTTATCCGGATAAGGTCAATCTATACTAGCTGTTTCGACAATATCATAAACAAGGTATTCATCTGTGTCAAACCCCAGTTTAAAGTACACATATTCAGCTGATAACGATTTTGAGGAATAATCGTACAGATAATAGCTTTCTCTTTCAATTCCGGTATCATAGCTGCTTGGAAGATCATTGACAGTCTCGTATTTATATACCCTGTCGAGAATCTTGTTGCGTAATGTCTTATCATATACCTTTGAAAGCTTAATAGAAGAACGAGTTACCTTCAGACCATCTTTATTGCTGATTTTGGCTGTGTATTTGTAGCTTGTTTCGATATTATCAATGCAATACTTGAATTGAATTGTTGCTGATGAACCTGACGCATACACATACATTGAATAATCTGAAAGGTTGAAATTTTCATCGTACCTCTGTATTGTTGCTATCGCTTTATTATAATATTTTTCGGAAACACAGGAGATTTTTCCGTTGCAGATAAGTGCGCTTCCAGGCTTGCTGCTGAATCCGTTGCTCTTTATGTCAAGCTTTCCTTTGGAGCCTATTATCAGCGTCCCGACATTCGTGACAGAACTGCTTTGGAGAATGTTTAACGCTCCGTCGGAAATAATCAGCGTTCCGCCGTTTTCAATGAAAATCTGCGATTTATTCAAAGAAATCTTGGCACCATCGGTTATTTCTAGAATACCTTTTTTTTCAACGCGGATATTTTTGTTCTTGATTTCGGTATCCTTTGAGATTACAGTATTATCCGTAATGACAAGCTTGTCGGGAGTGTCTTCGGATATCTCTCCTGCCCACGAATAACCTCTGAAATTCAATTCTGCGGTTTCAGAGTTTTTTTCCGCCTCTGCATAAGCGGTCGGCGCAGCCAATGCGATGACGCAAGCTGCTGTAATGAGCGCTAACAGTTTCTTCATAATTTACCTCCATGTCGGTATCACTGCATTAGGGAAACGCTGATAAAACCAAATTCGCCCCGCTTAAACCCGCATACTCACGCGGCTGAATGTGGTACGCTTCGCTTTAATCAGCGTATCCTCAGTTTCATCTTCGTTGTACTTATATTCGGTTATCCCTAGCTTTTTGTCTAAGGCAAAGACTTCCAATAGCAGAGTTTAAACTTCAAGTTCAACTACGTTGTCAATAATCACACCATCTTCTTCCGTGTAAGCTACATAGGTGTATGTCAGTTTACCAGTAGAACAATCGTATGTATACTGTTCTTCAGTATCTACCACATTTTCTAGACTGATAGGTGAAGCAGTTTGAGCTAAGTGTGCTATATTTATTTGCAATAACATCTTGGTTTATCTGCTCCGTCAACTTCATTCCATATCCACGGACCCCACTTCTTTTCAAGCGTTTGCACAACTTTGCAGCTCTTAACATCAGAATGACCAATCAGCTTGCTTTCGCACTTTGCTGTTTTTCCACTGATAGTTAAAGTGCTGATAGCGTCAGAAGCTGTCTCGTATAATGGTGCAATAGAATTAGCGTATACATAATCTGGAACATTCGCTGCAGCAGCATTTAACGAAACAGCAGATATAGCCGCTAGAACAGCAGCAATTGCTATGAACTTCTTCATTTTCTCACCTCCTGTTTCAGTTTTGAGATTTGCCCTCTCAATAACTAAAACAATCCGGTAAAGCCGCTGTTACAGCTTTTTTATTTATTTTTCTACATTTGTAGCTTTAGCCAAATTCAATAGTGACATTTTGTCGATATTGCCATTAAGAGTAAACAAGTATCCGTCCATTACCCAAGCCACAAGCCCCTCACTGTCATTTTCAGGAATATAAATTCCCTCGCAGTCGTTTATCTTTATTTCTTCGGGCGAACCGTACTCAGTATTGAAATTGTGCACATCGTCATTCACACTTTGCCAGAGCGTAACTTTTGTATCGCCCGATTGATATACAGAAATTACGTCTTCCTCATCGCTTTGTCTTTCTGTCAGCGAAAATCCTGTTTCATACGGTAATCCATATTTGCTTTCTATTTTAGTTTTATCATCAGAAGTTCTGCTTAAATATGTAACCGAATGGTCGCTGTGAACATTGAAAGTGAATCTCCCGACAGAATACCAGACACTGAATCCTGTCAGCAGGAATGCAGCAAGAATTACCGCAAGCAGAACATATCTCATTCGTCTGACAGAGAGCTTCCGTGGCGCTTTCTGTCCCAGCGACACGGAACGTATAGTCTGATGGCGGCGTATTTTATAGAAAGCTGAAAAATGGTGTTTATTCAAATCGGCAGTGTATTGCAATAGACGTTCATCTAAAGTATTTTCGATTCCATCAGCTATCATGTTATCAAGTTTCATTGGTAATACCTCGTTTCTCAAGATGTCTTATCAAACGATGTCGTGCACGGAAAATTCGCTGTCGGGCTTGTATCCCGGTAATTCCAAGAAGCTGCGCAATTTCAGCCGGAGTGTGCTCCTTCACAAGATAAAGGAACATCACCTCGTAATCCTTGTCAGACAAGTCACGAAGCGCATTTTTTATTTCATCGGAACTGATTTTGCTGATAATTTCATCTTCTGTCTTTTCGGATGACTGAGCGTCAAACACCTCGTCGATATCAACCTCGTGGTGTCGCTGCTTCTTTTTGAGCATATTCAGCGAAATGTTCTTCACTACTATAACAAGATAGAAACGGGTTTTGTTACAGTCTATCTCACGTATTTTTTCAAGATGATTTATTACGCTGACAAAAGAATCCTGTACGGCGTCCTCTGCGTCCGTTCGGTTATGAAGAATATTATATGCAACGTTATACATGAGCTGCTCATTAGCTTCGTACAGCGAACGAACAAGTTCCTTGTCCGTTTCATCGTTTATCATTGAAAGAAGTGCTGATAGCATTTCCCACCCTCATTTCTTGTTGGTATTTGCTACAAGTATAACATCAAACTGCTAAAAAATCAATACTGTTTTCCATCATTGTCCGGATGCATAAAGAAATCCTGCCGGGCGCTTTCATCAAGCTTCTTAATTTTAGCTGCAAGTTTCTCCTGCTCAATTTCCGGAAAAGCTATCCTAACCAGTTCAATAGACTTCTGTCTGATGAAACGTCCCAGATTATTCTTTATCTTCTCGCATTCCGCCTTAAGTTTATCGCACTCTGCCTGCTTCTTCTCATATTCCTTGCGCTCCCTCTGAGATTTGCGGACAACTTCGCGGGTAATGCGTTCAGCCTCCTGCTGAATAAGCTGCTCCTGACTCTGCCGGAGCTGTTCAGCCTCCTGACGTTCGGATTCGGCGGCTTTTCTGTCCTCGTCAGAAGTCAGGGTATTGTTCGCCAACCTTGAAATATTGTTGTGGATTTCGTTAAGCTGCTCGACCTCATCTGCATTCACAACGACATTTTTGCCGAACACCAGCAGAGACTTTTTCGGAACCGCAATCAATCCAGATTTTAATGCAATCTGCTTTCCCAATTCATCGTTTTTCTTGCTGTAACTTTCGTTATCTTTACGCAGATTATCATTTTCTGTTGTAAGTTGATTATTCTTGAAGCGCAGAACTTCCGCTTTCTTCTCGGCAGCTGCTGTAATTTCCTGTGCCTTAGAATTGGCTGTATCAAGCGTTTTCTGAGCCTGAGTACGCATTTCGTCCGCCTGAGATTCGGCTTCTTTCCTGATGTGCTTTGCCTCTATTTTCGCGCTCTCTTTGATGACTTCCGCATCAGCCTTAGCGTCACGAATGGCATTAGAATATACATCTACCGGAAGCGTTTCACCGCGATAATCTGCCTGTTCTTCAGCCTTGGTTTTCGTTTCAATTCCGTAACAGTTGCAGATGTCTTTCAGAATCTGACGCTCCTTGTCACGCCATTCATAAAATGCCGTGATCCTATCAGTGTAACCCATGCAAGCAAGTGCCCTTTCAAACCCCAACTGCTTCTCCGGACCTTTCTTGTAACCCTCGCCAATCGGAACGAAATCAATGTGCAGGTGCGGAGTTCCGTTCCACTCGTCATTGTGCATTACAGAGCAGGCTACTGCAAAATTCGGGTTGCGCTCCTCAAAAGACGGAAGCTCGAAATCGGCTTCAGCACTCGGATCATCAACCTTTTCAAGGCGCTGATTTATGCCATTTCCGACCCTATTGTAACGACCACCCTTATAGTAGATTTCAAGCATATCACGCGCTTTTTCAGCCTTTGGATTAGCAATCAGAGTTTTGCTATTTGACACAACATTCCCGTCAATATCGTAATAATTTCTTGCAGACTTGTCCCACTTAACTTTATTTCCGTTCTTGTCTATGAAGTTGTCGTACTCATCCCTCATGAAGTTCCCGAACTCCTTGCAATCGCCAATCTGAACAACCATTTCATTGAACGATTTCACCGAGTTACTGCCGCGCTTGTTGGACATAAGAACAGCGTTAGCCTCCATAGAATTCGGATCAGCTCCGAACAAATATCTGAAATAATTGTCCCTGGTATATGAAATTCTATCCCTGCGCTTTTGCGTAGAAATGTACTCGTCAATTGAATCGCCGAAAGCAACCTCATAGGTTTCTTTCAAGCTGCGATTCGCGAAAAATATGTTATTCACTGCGAGATTAGGATCAGTGTTGTAAGGATCGAATTCCCTGCGATTATGCGCAAGATTACCCGGCTGCCCCTTAGACTTACTCTTGCCCAGACCACAATTCATATTCGTAGTAATTCCAGTTGGCATAGTAACGCTCCTTTCAACGCACTATTGCGTAGTCAATAGTTTCATACGCCGTTACACCATTGACAGAAAGCGAGCTTTCCATCAATGGTTGGCGCAAGGGGATACCCCTTGACCCCGAACTCATTAGCCGATTCTCGGCTGCTTTTTACCGGAGCAGGCTCCGGTCGGAATTCCCCTGATAGGGGATTTTCGCATAGACCACCAACTTAATCTTTGAAGATGAAAGACCCGGAAAATAAAAAAGAGCATGAATCATATACTCAAAGTGGAGTATAAATTCATGCTCGAAATGTGTCTTGCATCCGAACCTTGCCTTAGCGAAGGGCGCGGCTCTTTCTGGGGATGTAGCGCTATGCGATTGTAGGTTCAGAACTATTGCTGTCAGCAGCGGTTCAGCCATGTATATTTTACATTATTTTGCCATCATTGTCAATGGCTTTAGCTTGAATCTGATGTAGAAAATATCATATATCGTTTGTTCAATTTCACTATACTTTGTCTGACTGTAAAATTGGAATTTAGAGATTCCCTTTATATATGCCTTTGTAAATACACCATATCTATTAACTGTACACCGCCCTCATAAATTGGGTGGTCATAATTGTCAGTAAAGAAATTCGGAACATTATGAGAACGTACAAATCCACATCTTTCATAAAATGGTATCGTCAATGGACTGTCGCCTGTTCCAACCTGCAAAACAGAATATTCATCTGCATAATTGTTGGCAAGAAAATCAATCAGTGCTTTGCCATAGCCTTTCCCCTGACACTTCGGATCAACTGCAATATTCTTGATTTCAAGTATTCCGTTACCCTCATCTGTGACAACACATTCAGCTTTTACATTATTGTCTTCAAGTACATACATAGTACTTTTTTCAAGATAGAGATCAACCATACTCTCCTGCTCATCAGCTAATAGCAATAATGAGATAAATTGCTTTTTATTTTCGTTCACCTTTCGAATTTTCATGTCCATCACTCCGTCATATTCCGATATGTCGATGATTTTATTATAACATAGAATTACAGTCAAGTCAAGCAATACACGCTAACAACAATCTTAATTCAAGAAACGCACATTTGTTTTTATCGCTTGATATGCCTTAAACAAGATGTTTTTGTCGTTGCTTGCGCAACGACGGTTTATTATAAAAGTCTGTTAGGCTGAATTTAACTAAAGGTTTGTCGTCGCGGGGCGCCGACCGGTGTGTTATTAAAGGTCTTATAAGACCAGAAAATTTTAAGAAAGACAGGTAAATACCAACATGAAAATTTCAGACATCAAATTCAGGAAATCCCTCACTGGAGGAACCTTGAAAGCAGTCGCTTCACTGACAATTGACGGCTGCATTGCTATCCACGAAATCAAGGTAATCGAAACCGACCGACTCTTCGTGGCAATGCCGAGCCGCAAGGACGAATCCGGTGCATACCACGATATCGTTCACCCTATCAACGAAAGCGCTCGAAATCTCATCGAAACCGCTGTACTTTCAGCTTACAAAATCTATGCAGAAAGTCAGGCTCTCATCGCTGAAATCAACATCAACTCTTAAAACAGAAAGGACACATTCACATGAACATCACCGAAATAATATTCAGAAAAACATTCGACAGCGGTAAACTCCGCGCAGTAGTATCAATTACGATTGACGACTGCTTCGCAATCCACGAAATCAAGCTGATTCAGACCGATCATCTGTTCATCGCCATGCCGTGCCGCACGGATTCCTACGGAATTAGCCGCGACATTGCGCACCCCATCGGAGGAACTGCACGCCACGAGCTTGAATATGCAATCATCGGTGCATACAAGGATTATATAGCGACTCACGAAACCTCCGAAATTGAGAATTTCACGGCATAAAATTCATAAGCTCCGGCAAATTGTCGGAGCTTTTTATTTCTTCCTATACACTTCATGTGTATTGACAATTCTAGTCAGATAGTGTATAATAAAGCAAACTTCATTTGTATAGGAGGAGCACATTTATGGACATTATGGCAATAAGATTGAGGACGCTCAGAGAAAAAATGGGAATGTCGCAGGCGAAACTTGCGAAAGAAATCGGTGTAACTCAAGCGAGCGTGAACCGCTACGAAACCGCACGTGTAACACCTCCGGCGGAGGTTCTGCTGTTCTACGCTGACAGATTTGACGTGTCACTTGATTACATCTACGGTCGCACCGAGAAGCCGCAGGGTAAACTCTACAATTATCAGCCGAAGCCCGCTGTGGATTCAGACGAAATGCGCAAGTTTGTTGAGATGTGCTTTGACCCGAAATCCCCCATGAACGAGCGACTAAAGCAGGTCCTTGTGGACCTGTTGGAACAATCTAAAGACAGCCGGGATAAGGGCTAACTATACAATTTATAGTACTGCTTCGAAATCCCGGTGGAAGGAGTAGTATGAAAGCAGTAATTTACGCAAGATATTCAAGCGACAATCAGCGTGAGGAATCCATCGAGGGACAGGTTCGCGAGTGCCAGTCCTTCGCTGAGCGCAAAGGCTACACGGTAATTCGGACTTACATCGACAGAGCGCTCTCGGGGACTCGCGCAGACAACCGTCCAGAGTTCCAGCAAATGATTTCAGACAGTACGCTCAGGGAATTTCAGTACGTAATTGTATGGAAAATCGACCGTTTTTCGCGTGATAAATTCGACAGTGTGAAGTACAAATACGCGCTTAAATCAAGTGGAGTAAGTGTCATTTCAGCAACCGAACCTATCGACGGCTCGCCTGAGGGTCAGATGATGGAGTCAGTTTTCGAGGGAATCTCAGTTTATTACATTAAAGATCTGGCGCAGAAAACCAGCCGCGGAATGACTGAAAATGCAATCAAGGGTAAATTCAACGGCGGTACGTTGACCTTTGGTTACACGATTGATGAAAATCATCATTTTCAGCTTGACCCTGTGAACGCACCGATTGTTCTGGACGTTTTCACAAGATATTCCGAGGGCGAAACTATCCGTAGTATTCTCGACGATATCAACAGCAAGATGTCAAACAACGGACGTAAATTTACATATCATTTTCTGAACTGGATGCTCAATAATCGGCGCTATTTAGGCGAATACAAGTTTCAGGATACTATAAATAATGAGGCGATTCCGCCGATAATTTCGCAGGAGCTTTTCGACAAGTGTCAGCACAGGTTAAATGTAAATAAGCACAAGGCGGGCAGCTTCAAGAATAACAAGGAAAAGTACCTACTGACCGGAAAGATTTTCTGCGGAATTTGCGGAGCTACAATTTCCGGAATCAGCGGAACGGGAAAGTGCAAGTCAATTTATCGCTACTACAAGTGCATGAACGTCAAGAAGCATAAGTGTAATAAGAAACCAGTGCAGAAAGAATTGATTGAAAACATCGTTCTGAACGCGGCGATGGATATTTTCAAAGACAAGGCGCTTGTTAAGAGAATCAGCAAAGCGTGTTTCGATTTGCAGTCCAAGGAAAGTCCAATGCTCCCTGCTCTGAAGCGCAGACTCCGTGAAAATCAGAAAGAAATAAAGAATCTCATGAAAGCAATCAAGGCGGGTATTGTCCTTAAAACTACGAAATCCGAACTTGAAAAACTCGAAGCTGAGCAGGAGCAGCTCGAAACGAATATCGCAATGGAAAAGCTCGTCAAGCCCGTGATTCCGCAGGAGAAAATTCAGGCTTGGCTTATGAACTTTGCCGCTGCCGATCTCTCCGACAAGTCGCAGAAGCAGAAAATCATCGACATCTTTGTGAACAGCGTTTACGTCTATGATGACCGTGTTGTGATATTCTTTAACTACAAAGACGGCGAACGGTGCGTGGATTTTTCGGTGCTTAGTGATTCAGAAAATACGGAGGGCGCCATAAGCTCCAACGAAAAAAAGACGAACACCCACGAGAATGAGTGTTCGCCTTTGATTAAGTCTGGTGACCCGTACGGGAATCGAATAGAAAAATGTGGTGCAAAACTAATTTTACGGTATAATATTCTACACGCTTGAATCGTATTTCAGACACCTTATTCCATGATATTACCCTGGTAAATTAAGGAACTATAATATCATGTTTGGACAAAAATTGGACGACTTTTAACGGTAGACTGGTATGTCATACTCTGCAATCATTATTATATAAATACCCGTTTGTGTAATAATGACTGCAATGTATTTAGTCAGTCAATCGAAAAACTAAGTATATTCACAGGCAGTCATTATAAATGGCTGCCTTTCTTTTTGGTTAATTCTGCTGTGATATATTTGCTTTGCAGGTGTATGATTTCAGCAGTTTAACAAGCATAGATAGGAACGATCAACCGAACGGCGGCATGGTCAGGGTTCGTGCCGCCATCTATGCTATATCTCTCAGACATAACCCTGAACTGATTGATTGGAGAACCGCAATGACCTACAATTCAATTCTCGTCTACCGGTGCTGTAAGGAAGCGAGGCTCTCATGAACCCGTTCTACCTTGTACTCAATCCGGATAACACAATCTCGTTCAACCGCCCTCTTGCCCATGCAATAGGACTCAGCGAAACGATTATCTATGGCGCGCTTGTCGCCAAATGGTATTACTATTCCGAGCGTGAAATGCTCGATGATGACGGTTGGTTCTACTCTACCGTCCCTGATTTGCAGGAAAGCACTTCACTTTCAGAAAAACAGCAGAAACGCTGTATCAAGGCGCTTGTTGACCTCAATCTCATAAAGTGTGAAACGCGCGGTATGCCTGCCCGAAGATGTTTCTACCTCATCGATGATTTTGAGAAAATACTTTCTCTTATTGAAATGGGCAAGAGCATTTCTGAAGAAATCAAGCCTGCCGCTTATGAGAAAAATCAGCTCAAAGTAATGGCGCGTGAGGAACGGAAAAGCACTGTTGAAAGTGTTGAAAACCCTATTCAAACTGAAAATGAAATTTCTTCTTTCAGCAATTCTGCATTCCCCTTTTCAGCTCAATCTCAGAAAAATCCAAGCAATTTTTCCGGAGAAAACGGCAGCAAATGCGCGGAAACCGTAGAAGAAAACCGCTCTCAGACCGCATGGCTGACCAGTTCCGCCGAAAGGTCGGAACAAGTTCTGCCAAAAGGTCAGAACAAGTCCCGCCCAAAAGTCGGAACAAGTTCCGCCGAAAAGTCAGAACAGGTTCCGCCAAAAGGTCAGAACAAGTTCTGCCAAAACGACGGAACAAGTTCCGCCCAAAGGGAGGACAAATCTAAATATAATCAATCAAAAAGAAAAAATCTTTATATGATTGAAAGGTCCACACCTGCTGAAAATTCAGCCGAACAGTTTGTTGAAAACTCGGAAGAACTGGCTGAAAAGGTTCGTTCTTCTATCGGGTATTATGGAATAATCCCTATTACCGGTCCAAACTTTGCAGATTGTGCCGTCAAGGCAATATGCGAACTGATGACAACGGACAAGCCCGTTAAATTAGGCTCCTGCGAGGTCGCACCGAATGTGATCAAGAAAACGATCAGCTATGTCAACCGTGATGTCATCATGCAGGTATCCGACAAGGTTTACAAGAAACGCGGAAAGATACATAGCCTGCCGGCATATCTGAAAACCGCAATATTCCAGCAAACCTGTGAATATCTCATGCTTCCGCAGAACGAGTTTGGTTTTGAGGGATATGCAGAGATGAGAGATTTTTGTAAGACATATCTCAGTATATAGGTTGATTATCTTAACAAATAGAAATTGAGGTGCTTATCGTGATTATGACAAAACAGCAAAAGGAACAGTTCATCTCATTAGTATGTATGTTCCTTGAAAGCATTATTAAAACGCCAGACGACATAAGCAAATCGTCCGATAGTACAATTCCGGAAATGCTTACCATTCAGGAATGTTCATCGTTGGTACATGGGATTTCGCAATATACAATTCGTAAACTTATTCGAAGTGGTGACATTCCCAGTGTCCGCTCTGGTTCAGGTCCTCATGGGAAATTGCTAATCCCTAAAAAAGCTGTTCTTGAATACTTCAATAACATGAACTCAAAGAACACCTAGGCTATATGCTCCCAAGAGCTTTAGCAAACGCATAGACGGACTAGCTACCCGACAGGCGGTGTCGGCAATCAGCCGTGTCTTCCTCGCCGCCTTTCTATGCGTATATAATCACAAAGGAAGAACAACGATTTTAGGAGGAAACCACAATGAAAATAATCGCAGTTGCAAACCAGAAAGGCGGAGTCGGCAAAACCACTACCGTTGTTAATATCGCAGCAGCTATTGCTGAAAAAGGAAAGAAAGTGCTTTGCATAGATACAGACCCGCAGGCTAATCTTTCAGATTATCTCGGATATGATTTCGAACCTAATCGCCGCACACTGCTCCACATACTCAAGGGTGAATGCGAGCCGCATGACTGCATAATCAGCAATGTAGACGAACATATCGACTACATACCTGCTGACATCATGCTCTCCAGTGCGGAGATGTTCCTTGCGCAGATGATGTGCAGAGAGCAGATACAGATACTTCGCAATGCTCTAATGAATGATAGTTCGCTTGAAATCTACGACTACATTCTCATCGACTGCCCGCCATCTCTCGGAATGCTTGTCCACAACGCGCTTGCGGCAGCGGACGGCATAATCGTACCTGTTCAAACTCAGATGTTCAGCGTGAACGGTTTGATACAGTTTGAGCAGGTCGTCAACGCTATCCGAAAGAATACCAACAAAAATCTGACGATATGCGGAATAGTCGAAACAATGGTAGATAACACCAAAATGACCAAAGAGGTAGACGAAGTGCTTTCCAAAGAATACTCAGACCTGGTTTATTCCACAAAAATTCCCCGCCGGATCGAGGCGGCGTACAGCTCTGCTAACAGAAAATCACTTATCCGCAGCAAGAGCAGCAGTATCGGAAAGCAGTACAGAGAACTTGTCGTCGAGATACTCACAAGGGAGGGAGAATAATGCTGAACTTATCACGCAACAGCGGAACTTACGACGGAGCCGCGTTCTTTCAGGACGATTCTGGGATTGCTGAAAAGAAAATACCGCTGAACCGCCTTGTTTCATGGGAAAATCAGCCGTTCCAGCCATACACGGACGAGGCGCTTGAAAGCCTTGCGGCTTCAATTGAAGAAAACGGTCTGCTCTCCCCGATAATCGTCACTCCCGCCGGCGAGAAGTACCGTATTATCGCGGGACATAACCGCGTGAGAGCCTGCGAAAAGCTCGGTTGGACTGAAATCAATGCGGTAATCAAGGAAACCGACGAGGATCACGCACAGCTGATGATGCTTGATACGAACCTCTGCCAGCGGCACAGCCTGTCGGTGGTGGAGCTGATAAAAGCATACAAAATGCAGTACGACGTCCTCGGCAGAATAGTCGGAAAGAAAAACGGCTACGGCGTCAAGAAAATCATGGCTGAACAGTACGGGCTGTCACGCAAGACCATTGAGCGATATATCAGGTGCGCAAGGCTTGAGGAATGCCTGCTTGAGCAGCTAAATGACGGCAGGTTCAATATTATGACTGCCGTTTACCTCGCTGACCTCTCCGCAGGTAATCAATCCGTACTTGCCGACTGGCTTAAAGATAATCCGAAAGCAACGATAAATGAAAAAGCGGCGCAGCGGCTTATCTCCCGGAACGGTTTCGGATTTGATGAGGACGAAATCTCCGGAATCATATTCGGCAAAGTTCCGAAAGCCAAGCTGCAGCCGGTCAAAGAACCCGAGGATAACGCGAGCGAACCGGAAACATCTGAGAAATTCGTTATTCCCGCTGAACCTCCGACCTCTGACAGCCATGTCCCAAAGTATGAGGTCGAATACGATGACCTGCCCGATGTTTCCGTCAGCTTTGACCGCGAAACGATACGCAGAACTATCGGCAAGGTCGATGACAGTACGGTGCAGGAATATCTGAACTTCTGCTTGCAGCAGGAGGATTTGTTCATCAAGTTTCTTGACATATATAAACAAAGCTGAACAGTTCCACTTGACGAACAATCTGATTTGTGATAAAATATAATTAGGACAGCATGGAGGTTCTATTATGGATGAAAATACCCATGAACTCAAACGGGCAAAGATAATCAGCAAAATCAAGGAAATGCGTCTTATGGACGATGACTTTATGACTGCCGTTCTTTCCGACAAGGCTTGTGCGGAGCTGGTTATAAGGATCATTCTCGACAGGGACGACATAACCGTTAAGGAAACCAAGACGCAGTACACGATAAACAGCCTCAGAACTCATTCTGTTAGGCTTGACGTGTATGCCGAGGACACAAACGGCACCAAGTACGACATTGAGATACAGCGCAGCGATAGCGGAGCAAATCCCCAGCGCGCACGTTATATCAGCAGCATGATCGACTCTGATACTCTGCTGATCGGCGAGGATTATTCCAAACTGCCGGAAAGTTTCGTTATATTTATCACGGAAAGCGACGTGCTCAAAGGAAACCAGCCTTTGTACATCATCGACCGCATGATAAACGGAACGGCGGATAAATTTAACGACGGCTCACATATTATATATGTAAACAGCCAGATTCAAAACGACACCAAGCTCGGAAAGCTGATGAGGGACTTCACCTGTGTTGACCCCGATGCTATCAGCTACAAGGTCCTTGCGGACAGAGCCGGCTACTATAAGAATTCAAAGGAGGGCGTACAGACTATGTGCAGAATTGTTGAAGAATTAGTTAAAGAGGATAGGATCGAAACTGCTCTCAGAATGCTTGCAAAGAAAGTCTATTCCATTAAGGAGATAGCAGAAATACTTGATCTTGACGAAGAAGAAGTAAAGGAACTTTCCAAAAAGACTTCCGCATAATCAAGCCTACAACTGAACATTAAAAAGCCGATTGCAGAGATGCAGTCGGCTTTTTGCGTTATAGAAAGGAAAACCAAATGCCCGAAATCCGAAATGAACTGCATTTAGGCGGTTCACAGCCTGACATTGAAAAGCTGATAAACAGCGTTGTGACGCCGAATTATCCGATGTTGGATTTTTCAAAAATCCTCCCTGTGCCGGACGAATTAGCCTCTCTTCCCGCAGGTATGTCGCGGGTAAAGATCGACTGCTATCTGACGGCGGTAAATCCCGGTACGGCAGACCATCACCTTAAAAAGCTGCCTGCCGATGAATACGACAGACTGTTCAGGCTTGTCAAGGAATATTACAGTAACAATGACGGCTTCAACCACTGTATCACCGGCAGCTATCCCTATCCCGACGTCGGCTATTTTGCTGACGGAAAAAGAATGATAGACTGTCTGCAAAAGTACAGAGCGCCAAATTGGAGCGACTGGTGCGATCAGAACTGGGGACAATTGACAAACTCCCATATCTACGAAATTGAATACAATAAATGGAGGTTTATCACAACCGCCAATACGTCAATAAAGGTAATCGGAAAGCTCGCTGAGCTTAATCCCGCCGTTAGAATATATCACCGCTGGGCTAGTCTGGGCGGAAGAATCGCCGGTTCATGCTTGTACGAAAATGGGCAGCTTGTTGCTGAGCAGGAGTGCGCTCCGTTTTCAGAGGACGCTATAAGCATGGAGGAAGCGCTGTTCCCCGAAAGCAGGGCTGACTACTGTGAGCAGCAGGAGCCGTAGCAACGGAAAATCACCGAGCGTAGTCCTCGGTGATTTTCTGTTCTAAGTGTTAAATGCGAAGTTGTTGTTTTCTTCAATCTTAACTGCTTCGGTTTCCACCCAAGAAGCCTTAAAACCGCTGTTAATTGCGATATTTTGTGATTGAATATTCGCAGTTGCAGTGCCGTAGAACGGAACGTCACCCATATCAATAATCTTGTTCTTCAACAGAGTCACAAGATAGGAACCAATCCCCCTTGAACGGTATTCCGGCAAGATATCGATTCCAACCTGTTGCCAATGTGGTGCATCTTCCGAACAGCCTGCCATCCCCATGATTGTATCACCATCGTAGGCAACTACAACAATTCTATCAGGGCGTACCGGACAGGGTGTAGGAAACGCAATTGCATTTGGAAACCGTGGATCACCGTAGAATGGGCTGATCTCACTATCGTAAAGCCACTTTACATGGCAGCGTTTTTCTACATCAATATTGCAACAGGGTAAAAACATATGATGTGTTGGGTTCATCTGATAGCCATACTTCTTCAACTCTCTGTTTAGTTTCGTGAGATTATCAAATTCAAATAGATGGTGTCCATCCACCGTTTGGATAAAGTTTTGCAAAAAATCATGCAAACATTCATCCGCCATAATTACAGTGTTCATTCCAAGTGTCACCATTTGCAGAAGCGGCTTACCAGGACTATAGCTTCTTCTCCTCTCATTAAGTGCTGAGATTGTGATGATATTCTCATTCGCCTGTAAATCTGCCGGATTACAGTTATAATCAATAGACAACTGTTCCAGGAGCTTCTCATAGTATTCTTTGAATCTAATTTCCATACTTATTTCCTCCTTTACATATTTAATAGGTCAATTTGCTATTAATTATATCATATCCGACTCCAAAAGTCAAACAAGCCATGAAAGAGGCATTGCATGTACAAATATAGCAAAGAGGATTACATGAAACTCACCAACGTGAGCTGCTTTGACGTTGCGCTCGCGCTCGGAATGACGATTGACGAAGGCGGCAAAACCACTGACAAATCCGTACATATAAAGGACAGCGGAGGGCTGTATATCTTCCCTGACAAGAACAATTGGTACCGGCACTCGGACGGTGCCAAGGGATTTCCTGTTGACCTTGTGGCAGACGCGCTGAATTGCAGCCGTGAACAGGCTCTTGATTTTATTGCGAAATCGGTAGTAAACGGAGTCCATGCGCAGGAAAGCTATTATGTCCCCAAACCAAAGCCAGAAATAAATCGAGCTATTTTCTCCGTTCCTCCGCATAACATATCGCCGTCCAGAGTGATCGCGTACCTCATAAAAACGCGCGGCATTGATAAGGACATTGTTCTTTCAATGATACAGCGGAAAATGATAGCCGAGGACGAGATCCACCACAACTGCCTGTTCTTTGGCAGGGACATTGACGGCAACATCAGAAGCTGTGCCCTGCGCGGTACTACTCCGGTGAAATTTCGCGGAGAGGTTGCAGGCGGCGATAAATCCTACTCTTTCGTGATGAAAGGAAATTCGGATACGCTCCGCATTTTTGAGTCGCCGATAGACACTATGTCCCACGCTACATTTTCCAAGCTGCTCGGAATTGACTGGACAAAAGACCACCGTATCAGCTTAAACGGCTGCGGGAATTTCAGCGCGGTTCAGCGGTATCTTACCGAACACCCGGAAATCCATAAGGTCAGCATTGCTCTAGATAATGACGCGGCAGGTAAAAAGGCTGCGGAGGAGCTTCAGCACAAGCTGAAAGCCAATTTTCCGGAAAGGGTTTTCGCTGTCGGATTTTCCTGTTCCATATTCAAGGACTGGAATGAAGATCTGCTGAAATTCCGCAGCAGTGATATACCTGTCGAGCAGTTCATCACCATGACCGCCACAAAATTAGATAACACTCCTGATGACAACGAGCAGCAGGAGTGTTCTTTATAAACAATGGGGCATGATGTCTCATTGTTTTCATTCCCGGAGGAGTTTCAGATGTTTAATGAAGAAATCAAGATGAATAACGAACCACCTAAAGAACCTCGCAAACCTCCCACACTGCTTATTTTCGGAATCGCGATGGTAGGCGGTACTGTCCTTGTGGCTCTCGGGTTCAGAATAATGATGTCCATGACAGGCGCGTTGTAGAGGTAGAACCATGATCAAAGAAATCGCAAAATACATTGTTGACGCGGGAAACAGCAATACCGAATCCGGAAACTGGCACATCACTTTTGACGAGGTAAATTCGCTGTTCGGAACAAACCTCCCTACAGACGCGGATATGCTCGGAAAAATTCAGGATCACATCATTGAAAACTATCCGGACATGGTAGCCGACATTGACTGCTCCGAAGATTTTGACGTGATATTCTATACAGACTGCTGTCCGAACTGCGTTGACGAACATGAGCCTTAACCGGCGGAAAGGAAATCCAAAATGGAAACAAACAAATCTGCAATCCTCATTTCTGACGAACACTGCCATGAGGTTATCGAAAAAATCACCTCCATCTTGAAAAAGCCGGCGATGAGATAGCCGCAATTATGAACGGTGAGAGCAAGGAAACTCGCGAAATCGTCGTAAACGCTCTTGTAGAGAACGATTTGATGAATACAATCGAATAAGGACAAACTATGAATTTATCAAACATAAGCAAGCACGCGAAAGCCGCAAGAAATGCGGATATCAAGCGCCGTGAAAGCATAATTAAAGAAAATCCGCAGCCGGTCGAGCCTGTTTTAATTTCGCAGGAACCCATCATTACCGGCGAAGTTCATACCGAAATCCCCGACGAAATACTCGTGGATATGTCCGAGCTTGACGCACGGGAGGCAAAAGAGCGTGAGGAAAATGAACGCAAAGCCGCAGCAGAAACCGCACCAGTTCCTGCACTGCCCGTTGAGCCGGCTCATCTTCAGCAGGATTTAACCGAACCTGTACCGGAAAAGGAAGAATACATATCCGCCGAGGATCTGAAAGTATTTGTCGATAATTTCGTTGACAAATACTTCCCCGAAAAGGAACTGCGCCTTGAATTTTCGCGGCTGATCCCGTACCATGATATGATGTTCGCACCCCTCGATAAGACAGCCATGAAACGGCTTTGCGATGATGTTACCGACAACGGAATGAATGAGTCACTACTTGTTGTGCCCGCTGACGATGGCGTATACAAGATAATCTCAGGACATAACCGGAAGCAGGCGGCGGTCACGCTCGGCACATGGACAAAGCTTTATTGCAGAGTCGGCAGCAAGAGCGCCCTCACCGATGAAATCTGCCATCAGGTCATGGCTATAACCAACCTGTTTCGCGTAAGGGACATGACAGCGCTTGAACTCACAAAGATGATAGCCGTTCTTGACAACTGCGAGGAAATCGACCACAGGATAAGCTATTTCACCGGATTGTCCGAAGATGAGCTGAATAAGCTCACTGTAATTTCGGATATGAACATTACGATACTCAATCTGATAGGTCCCGTGATCCCGCTTGATGTGGCGGTCACTATCCGCGACCTTGACCGTAAATATCAGGATATGCTTGCCCAGACCCTCATAAGGACTGAACGCAGGCTTACCGAAAAGGTCGCCGCAGAAATAATGGACGCTGCCCTGCATAAGCCTTTCGACAGCAAAGACGCGATAACTGCTCAGCTAATGGAGGACATCGTGACCGAAAAGCCGAAGCCAGCGCCGAAAATCAGGATCCCTGATTCTGTCCGTGAACGCTGGTTCCGTGGAAAGACCTCGGCTTTTGCTGAACGGATAATTGCGGAGGCTCTTGAAGAATACTTTATCAGACATACAGATATTGAGGTGGAGTAATGCGCGGGAACAAAACATCTTTCATAGAAACTCTTGAAATAGTCAGTTCAGCAATGATAATCGCAGCCATTATTGTGGGAATACAGCTTTATTTCTAAACGAGGTAACATAATGTCATCAAAATACGATAAGGTCGAACAGCTCTACCGACAGCTTATTCCACGGCTCTCCCGTCCGGAATACTGGGACAAAATGCTGCGGCAGATCGCTCCGTTCTGGAAACTCGCAAACTTCACCGAGGGTATGCTCCTGACTGAACAGCTCCCCAATGCAACCGCAGTCGCTTCCTTTGAACAGTGGAAGAAGATGGGCAGGTATGTCAAGTTCCGTGAAAAGTCCGTGATGGTATTTGCAAGCGAATTTGACACCTCCGCAAAATATCTGTTCGACATCTCGCAGACTTATGGAAACGCGATAACCCCCAAGTGGGAAATGAACGCTCGTCTGGCTGACGGCATTATCGCCAAATCAGAAGAATATTTTGGTGTAAATGTAACGAATTTGCACCATCTCATAACCAAAAGCCTTGACAATAAATTAATTAGCGATTATAATTATATTTGCAAGAGCATACCGGCTGTTTCAACAGATTCCAGAGTGCGGCAGCTTATTTATGATTCTGCAAAGGTGATCTGCATGACGCGCTGTGGTATTGCTCCTGCCGAAATTCAGGCGGATTTCTCAAACATCGGATTGCTGAAAAAGGAAATATCGAGGATAGAGATAGGCAACGCCGGTTTCGAGCTTGCAAAACAGGTTTTAAGAGAAATTGACAAGGCAGTAAGGAGTGAAATCAATGAGCGAAACCATGATGAAAGTAATGTTCGCGGACGAGATCTGCGAGATACCCTGCGAGGAGAAGAACGGGATTTACTATCCGAAGGCAGACAGTTACGGCAGGAAGGACATGAGCATACTCGCCCTGAAAGCCCTCGATCTGATGGCGGAGCTGGACAGAACAGTGCTTCAGTGCATAAACATGAGCGGACTGTACCGCACGATATGGGAGGAGATAGCCCAGAAAGCGGAGCGCAGCCGCAGCGAAACTCTGGAGACGCTGAAACAGAGAACGCAGTTCAGCCCGAACACCGAAACGAGGGAGCAGCAGCTGACGGAGATATTCACAGCGGCGCAGAACTCAGCATGGGATACGATCAGGAACTGCGTGAACTGGCTGATAGCGGAAGTTCGGTCGAGGAACACGATAGCGGAACTGAGCACGATAACCCTTTCAATGATGACGGCAGCTTAACTGAAACAGCAGAATATGATAACGAGGTGGATTTTTCGGACGGAGGATCCGCCTCGTTTCTTTCAGGTGATCAGTATTCGCTTTTTGATACTGCTCCGCCAGCCGCTGAAACAAGTAAGGATCAAAACAATGCTGCGCTGACAGAACTGCTCATGACAGGAACGGGTTTTGAGGACGGAAAATGGCGGGTATATACTTATTATAATAGCGAGCACCCAAGCACCGATGAATTCGCGAACTTTCTGAAAAAGGAATACGGAATCGGCGGCTCGTCCAGCGTATCCGATACGTTCAAATTTTCATGGTACGATGCCAAGGGAATTAAGATAACCATGAATTCCGGCGAAGATGTCCTGTTCAGATGGAATGTCGCTGCAAAAACGGCTGCCGGGCTGCTCGACAGCGGAGAATACTTTTCCCAGAAAGACAATGATAATCACCTCAGAAACTGCGTTCGTCACGCAAGGGAGAGTATCCAATATGAAAATCCGTACAGCACGCAGACAGGGATCGACGCTATTGCGTATCTTGATTCCATAGGGTACGATTTTTCCATCGGACAGGAAAACGGAACAGGCTACTATCTGTTCCCCGATTCCGTATGCGTTTCCACTCTCCTGCGGACAAAGCCGGCTGACAGATATGTTATCTGCGCTCCGAAATGTACGCTGTCCGACGAATACCTGTCTGAACACAACATTACATTTCTGAAAACAGATGAGGACGTCAGATTTCCCAATGTGGGATTTGATTCCGATGAAAAGCTGCTTGAACAGATAAAGGATGCCCTGCACCAAACAATGGGACATGATGTCTCATTGTTGGAGGAAAGCAAATCTGATCCTAAGCGCAGACTGTATTTCAGCGAACTTTACGAGGCTGTCCGCAATGGCGACGAGATACCGCTTATCGACAGCCAAATGCGCAGCACAGATGATGTTCCCGTTCAGAATGCCAGTGCAATTCAGTTTGAGAACTGGAAACTTGTCCCCGACGGCATGAGCCTTATTCTTACAGCAGACCGCATAGCTTTCGGTGGGGAGAAAATACCCGACTGCTGCATTCAGTCTTTTTCGGAAATCGACAATGCGATAGATTATCTTTTTGAGAGAGGTCTTGAAATAGAGATTGCTGAAAAAGAAAATGATTCTGAAACAATGGGACATGATGTCTCATTGTTGGAGGAAAATCCACCTATCGAGAAGAAGCCCGAACCTGCCGATTTTGTGATCCCTGCTGATTTTGAATACTCACACGGCAAAAAAGCAAAGTTTCAGGACAACATAACCGCCATAAAGCTGCTGAATCAGCTTGAAACGGAAAAGCGCTACGCTACTCCGGAAGAACAGACCACGCTTGCCAGATACAGCGGCTGGGGCGGCATTCCGGAAGCATTCGACAAAGATAACGACAGTTGGAACAGCGAATACACCGAACTGAAAAATCTGCTGTCAGAAATGGAATACCGCAATGCACGGTCGAGTACAAATACCGCGTTCTATACGGATCCAGTCATAATCCGTTCCATATACAAAGGTCTGGAGCAGTTTGGTTTTAAGAGCGGTCGCATACTTGATCCGTCAATGGGAACGGGAAACTTCTACGGCAATATGCCGGGGGAAATGCGGAATAACAGCACCCTTGACGGCGTGGAAATCGACACCCTGACAGCAAGAATAGCGCACTACCTCTATCCCCGTGCCAATATTCAGAACAAGGGGTTTGAGCGTGCAAAGCTTGAAAAGCCTTATGATATCGTAATCGGAAATGTGCCGTTCGGGGATTTCAAGCCTTACGACCCGAAGTACGACAGCGAGTACCTTATTCACGATTACTTTTTCATCAAGTCGCTTGACCTGCTCAAAGCGGGAGGAATAGCCGCGCTCATTACCTCAAAAGGTACGCTCGACAAATATCTGACGCAGCCGCGCTTGGAAATGCTCAAACGCGCAGAGCTTATCGGCGCTGTCCGCCTGCCGAGCAATGCGTTTGAATCGGCTGGGACAGAAACCGTCACGGATATTCTCTTTTTTCAGAAAAGAGAGAATGTCCTCACCGATGAAGAAATCGACAGCATGGACTTGAACAAAACAGCGCCGTGGATCTCAATTGGCGGCAGTCTGCGCGTCGGCGATGTGTGGTATCAGGGAAACCAATACTATGCACAGCACGTCGAAAATATCCTCGGCGAACTGAAAGAGATAACCGGTCGTTTCGGTCGGGAAATAACGGTAGTTCCAAACGGTAATTTGCAGGAGCAGCTTGACGCGGCGATTTCCCGTATGTCCGCGACATTTTCCGCAGAACCTACAATTGAAGAAATTGACGAGGACGAAACAGAGGTATTTTCAATTCCGGACGGAGTAAAGCCGTTCACATACTATATCGAGGACAACCGGCTGTACTATGCGGATAATCATACAGCGAAACCATTCTCCGGTGATTCCAATTCTACAAGGGCGATACGCATGATGGTCGATATTGTCCATAAATACGACCATATTATTATGAGTCAGCGCTGCGGCTGTTCGAACGAAGTATTTGAAGCAGAAAGGTTTGCACTCAACAGCGCCTATGACGATTTCGTAAAAAGATATGGCCCCCTGTCATCGGCGGCAAATCAGCGCAGATTTGCAGATGATGTCCGCAGTCCCAAGCTGTTCTCCCTTGAAATAGAGACGCGCGGCGCGGATAACAAGCCTGTTATCAAAAAAGCCGATGTATTCCGCGAGCGTACCGTTAATCAGTATCGCAACCCCACTCACGCCGACAGCGCCGTTGAAGCAATGCACCTATCCCTCAATCTCAAGCAGAAGATAGACTTGGCATATATGGCTGGGTTATGCGGCAAGACCGAGGACGAGATAATTGAGGAGCTCGGCGACCAGATTTACTGTGACCCCGCACGAAACGGCGGCGATAAATACAGCGGCTGGGTAACTGCCGAGGAATATCTTTCTGGCAGGACCCGCGACAAGCTCGGACTTGCGATAGTCAAAGCTGAAGAAAATCCGGAGCGTTTCAGCCGAAACGTCGAGGCACTCAAGAAACACCAGCCTCCGCAGCTGAGCATTGCAGATATAAGTTTCCGTCTTGGGTCGTTCTTCATTCCCTCGGAGATGTTCACTCAGTTCATGTACGACACTTTTGAAACGAGTATGTGGGCGCGTAATTCTGCTTTGCCACGCGCGGTGATCAGCTGTGAATATATCCCCGCCACAAACGAATGGCGCATTCCGAACAAAACCTCGGAGCGCAGTGTAAAGGTCAACGAAGAATTCGGTACAAAAAGGCTGAACGCTTACGAGCTGACCGAACTTGTTCTCAATCAGCGCAAAGCCGAAGTCAAGGATAAAGTTACCTACCGTGATTCTGACGGCGTGGAGCGTGAAAAGTATGTGCTCAACCGCAAGGAAACCATTCTCGCACGTGATAAGCAGGCAAAAATCGAGCAGGCATTCCATGAATGGATACTCGCAGACCCCACGCGAATCAAAACCATCGAGGAGATATACAATAACCGTTTCAATGCTATAACTCCGCGAAAATACGATGGCAGCTACATTGAGATTCCCGGCATGGCAAAGAGCCTTTCGCTCCGTCCGCACCAGAAAGATGTGATCGCCAGATTTGCGGCGACCGGCGGCGGGCTTATGGCTCATGAGGTCGGCGCAGGTAAAACGGCAGCTTCCGCAGCGCTTGGAATGTACCTCAAATCCATAGGTGCAATAAATAAACCACTATATGTTGTGCCTAATGCGGTTATCGGTCAATTCGGGGAGGAGTTTCAGAGGTTCTTCCCGCAGGCGAATATCCTTGTGGCAACCGAAAAGAATTTCCAGACCAGCAACCGCCGACGGTTCCTTGCGAAAATTTCATCTTGCAACTTTGACGCGGTGATAATATCGCAGTCGCAGTTTGAGAAGATACCAGTTTCCCTTGAAAGACAGGAGGAATATTATGGACGAAAGATAGACGCTCTGACCGTATCCATTGAGCAGATGAGGCAGGATCATGGTCAACGGCTTTCAGTAAAGAAACTTGAAAGCATGAGAAAATCCATAACCACAAAGGTAGAAAAGCTCAGAGCGGCATTCAAAAAGGATAACCTCATTTGTTTTGAGGATCTCGGCTGCGACTATCTTGTGGTTGACGAAGCACACGCATACAAGAACCTAGCGATTTTTTCAAAGATGAACAATGTCGCGGGAGTTAATGTCAGCTCAAATTCACAGCGTGCGTTCGACCTTGAAATCAAAATACGCTACATACAGGAACTGAACAACGGCGGCGGTGTCTGCCTGATGACAGGTACACCTATCTCTAACGCAATATCAGAAATGTTCGTGTGGCAGTATCTTCTGCAATTTCCTACGCTGCGCGATCTCGGTATCGAGTATTTCGACAACTGGGCTTCGGTTTACGGAGAGATAACACAGGCTATGGAAGTCAAGCCCTCCGGCAGCGGTTTTCGTATGCGCACCAGATTCGCGAATTTCGTTAATCTGCCGGAACTTTGTAATCTGTTCGGCGAGGTCACTGACCTTGTAAAAACCGGCGACCTTGACTATCTAAAGCTGCCTCGGATAAGCGGCGGCAAGCCGGAAATGATAATCTGCGAACCCTCTCCATCGCAGGAAGAACAGCGTGATGAGGGCATGGAGCGGGCAAAGAAAATCGAATCGGGCGCGGTAAAACCCGAGGAAGATAATATGCTTGCAATCTGTACTTTCATGACGAAGGTAGCGCTGGACGGTCGTATCCTTGACCCCGAAGCCGAGGATTATGAGGGTTCAAAGATAAACCAGTGCGTAAAAAGAATCCTTGAAATCGACCGTGAGCACCCTAAAACCGCACAGGTAGTGTTCTGCGACACCAACACCCCAAAATATGACGGTAAATTCACCGTTTATGAGGATATCAAGCAGAAACTCATTGAAAGCGGTCAGTACAAGCCGGAGGAAATCGCCTTTGTCCATGACGCGAAGAATGACAAGCAGCGCATAGAGATGTTTGAAAAAGTGAACGAGGCAAAAATCCGGCTTATCATCGGTTCGACTGGTAAGCTCGGCACCGGTGTGAATATCCAGAGAAGCCTTATTGCCATGCACCATCTTGACGCACCATACCGTCCGTCCGACATTGAACAGCGAATCGGTCGCGGAATACGTCAGGGCAACAATAATCCCGAAGTGACCGTAATTTACTACGCAACTAAAGGAACATTCGACACTTACCGCTGGCAGCTTCTTGAGAAGAAGCAGGAAACTGCTTCAAAGGTGCTGTCCGGTAAGCCGGTTTCCCGCAGCTGCAAGGACATTGACGAGGTGGCTCTTACCTTTTCAGAAATGAAGGCTGCAACTACCGATAATCCGCTGGTAGCTGAAAAGCTCACGGTGGATAATGAAGTCGCAAGGCTCTCGCTGCTTGAAACCGAATACCTCTCACATCACAGGCAGCTTGCCCACGATATTCAGGAGGTGTACCCGAAAAACATTCAGAGTTTCACCCGTCAGCGCGAAAACGCTATCATAGATATTCAGACGCTGAACAGCAATCCATATATAGATGAATGTTTCAGAATAGAGTTTGACGGGCGTATGATTACTGAAAAAGAAAAAGCCGCTGCCGAGTTTGAAAGCAAGGCACGCGCTTATATGATTGGCGAGGCTTTCCGTGGAGGAGAGCCTGTTTTCTTTGCCAAGTATCACGGCTTTGAAATAGGGCTGCGCCGTTCAGATCAGTACAGCTGCAGCATCCTCGTCAAGGGGGCGAATTTGTATAAATCCGACTACAACAACAGCGGTACGGGTGCTATCACCCGTATCGACAATATGCTTGAAAGGCTTGCAAAGCAGCCGGAAGAATTCTCCGCAGCTATTGAAAAAGCAGAAAAGCAGCTTGCTAACGCACGATCTCTTTACGACCGTCCGTTTGAATACGCCGCCGAACTGAAGGAGCTTATCGAAAAGCAGGCATACCTTAATGCCCAGCTTGAATTCGGCAGCGACAGCAACGACCAGATCGTTGATGATAACGATGATGACGAGGGTGAAAGTGAAGAGATGGAAATGTAATACTGGAGGTGGTTTGTCTGACTACGGTTAACGCTTTCTCTGCTGAATATAGGCTGTATGAAATAATCGGACAGACCGCTATTCTGACAGAAGCACTTATAGACAGAAGCTCTATTCCCGAAGGATTCTACGCCTACGATTTCCGCGACCCTGACGGAAGCAGAGAAATTTGCGAAATACGCAACTTTATTTCTGTTGGGCGTACCGGAACTTTCATTATGTGTAAACCGATTGCTGACGCGGATTGTGGAATCATTATCACCGATGAAGAAATGGTTCCGTTGGAGAAAGCAATCACGTTCAGCGGATATGAAAATATCATGCTGCCGATAGAAGAAAGGCTTATCAGGAAAACAAATAATGAGACATAACGCTCGCATTATATGCTATCGCAAGGAGGTACAATGGCAAAAAATAACGTATATAACTTTATCCGAGTCAAGGGCGATGAGGAAGAAGTAAAACGAATGATGGCTGCCGTGACTGTTATGACAGACGAGGGCATTCCGTGCTTTGATTTCAATAAGGTCATTCCCATGCCCGAAGAACTCAGAGTAACCCACGATGGAATATCAGCGATCCGCGGTCACATAAACAATTATCTGACAATGGTCAATCCCTGCACACCTGTCTACGACTCAAGCTTTGAAAAGCTCAGCGATAAGGATTTTGCGGAACTGTACAAAGCGATATTCAAATACTACAACCAGGAACGCACCCATCTTGTAAACTGCTATCTCCCCTCGCCGGACGCAGAGGAAGCGCGGATCGGAGAAAAGCTTGCCCATAACATCGAAAAATACGGGCAGCCAACATGGTATGAATGGTCAATTCAGAATTGGGGAACGAAGTGGAATGCCTACTATCCTGCCCCCACTGACGAGAACACACTTGCATTCTGCACCGCATGGGCAAGCCCGAATCCCGTCATTGACAAGCTCGCCGAAATGTTCCCTGCGCTTGAATTTGAACATAGCTGGGCAGACGAATGCTTTGGCTGTAACCTCGGCAGAAACACATACAAGAACGGTAAATTCGTTGAAAGTTTTTCGCCGGAGGAAGGCTCAGAAGAAGCGTACAAATTTGCCGCAGAGATAATCGGATATGATCCCCGCGAGGAAGAATCGGAAGAGGACAATGAAGAACAGCCGGAAATTTAATGAAAGGAATACACAATGGACATTTACAAAAACAGCTTTGAGTATGCCAAAGAAAACGGTGAAATCGAACAGTACCGTGAAAATTTAAGTCTTTGCGAAAAATGCGGAACAAAAATACACCATTCCATCGCCGAGCATTTCAACAACAATCACCTTGATGTGAAGAAAATTACTGCGGAACTCACCGAAGAATTTGGCTTTGAAAGAACTATGCTCATGCTCGCGCTCCGCGTTGACAGCCTCAAATCTGACGGTCGCGTGGATATTACCAACAAGGAATGGGCAAGTAAGTTCCTTTCAGCATATCCCAATGCAGATAAACTTCGACCGACAGCCGACCGGACGCTCGGAACTACTCACCCTGTTCTCCTTGACGGCGTTGCAGAAGAAGTAAGGTTCACATTTCTGGAGATGAACAAAAGCACAGAGCGTGAAGTCGAGGGATACCGCATAATTCAGACGATCAAGACCCCTACCGCCGAATTTCTTCTCGGACAGAATAAAAATATGCCGAGCAGCTATGTGACCTGGCTCAACGGCAGCCACGACGGTGGAATATCCGCAGTATGGGGACATTATTTTACGTCCAACAATCTGCAGAAGAATCTCCTTTTAGCATATCAGGACTTGTTCACCCGCGCTCTGACTGATGTTAATCAGCATACCCGATTTGAAGAACTCGCTCCGAAGATAGGTTCAATTATCCGTAATGTCAACGGCGAAGATATGCGCTTTGATCTGACTGACGAGGAGTGCAACGCAATCTGGAATATGGTCGATCAGCAGAATGTCGAAGATCATTTCAGAGATTTGCTCAGTGCCAACGGATATGATGTCCGATTACCCGCTATTGACAAGATAGTATCTGAAATGGCAGCTAAATACCGCGATGATTTCGGTTTCGGCAACGATGACGAGTATGAAGAATACATCGACGAGCGTGAAGATGACCTCAGAGAAATTCTCACCTCCGAGATGTTTGGAGACGTGTCCGTTGACAAGGATGTTTCAGATTATACGGGGCGAATCATGATAATACGTCCTGAATTTTTCACCCCAAGTAACTGCACTCCAGAAAATCAGCTTTTCCTTGCACAGTTCGGCAAGGGCTGCGATCCTACGGAGTACGGCGGTGCAATAAACGGAATACTTCTGTACGACCGTGAAGAAACCACCATTACCAGCGACAACTTCCTCGGTGCCATGCGTGAGGAACACATTCCCAATTGGGCAAGAGAAGCACGCGAGGATATTGCCGAGGAAAGCAGCGAAGATCAGCCAGAGATATAAACAATGGGACATGATGTCTCATTGTTTGTGCATATTTCTCTTTTCAGCAATCCTTTACGCAAACGTTCTGTGACCCGGGCAATCCCAAATCTCATTTGGCAGGAATAGCGTGGTGAACCACGCTACCTAACACCGCACCGCCAAAGGCGGTGCATTTGATTAAAGCAACGATCTAATGGTGAATTTGTTCACCACAGGTTTTTGAAAGGATTTTCGATGAGCGATAATATCAGAAGGTCAATTTACCTCACGCCGGAAATGTCAGAGCAGATAGAAACATACGCCGCTGCAAAGCATATTCCATTTAATCAGGCTGTACGGCAGCTTGTAGAGAAAAGTCTTACGCTGACTTCCTATGCTGATGGTGAAAGCATGATCCGGCAGTACATTCATGAAGAAGTCAACAATTCCCTCGGTCCCTATATGAGCCAGATAAATGGAATTCTCGAAAGGCGCATTATCCCTATCTGCGCGAAAGCAAGCAGAACATCAGCAATTACATTTGCCGTGGTTATCGGTATGCTGACCGAAAACTACACCGATGGCAGAACACACGAACAGATTCTCTCCACCGCCATGAAATATGCCGGTCAGTACCTTAAAGACAAACCACGCGGCGAAGCTGAACAGCTCGCCTCAGCCAGAGAGCTGCTGAACATTGCATACGGTTTAGGTAACGATGGTGACGGAGTGTAACAATGGGACATGATGTCTCATTGTTTGAAAGGAGATTTTACAATGGACAAGTTCGAAGATTACGATGTGCTTTATGGCTACTCCAGCGCAACAGGCGTACAGACTGAGATACCCAATACCCTCGAAGATGTCGCTAATTACATTGTCCGTGAGGGTTTGACCGGTGATGTACTGATTACAACGCCGCTTGATACCCCAGTGCTGAATACAATGGGTTTCTTTGTTGACCAGTGCGCGGACAGCGAATACATGGAAGCGCTGCGCCCCGTGCTTATCGAAAAACAGTCCAACCTGGATCAGTTCCTTAAAGAAGATGAGCAGGAGGATTCGCCGGAAGAACCTGATGATGAGGAACAGCCGGAAATATGATACAAGGAGCAAAACATGCATACTAACAATACCGCTGAAAAATACGGAATAGCACTCCACCCGCACCACAAGGGCGAATTCATTCTGACCGAAACAGCCACGGGCGGGGTTCTGAAAACCGGAACGCGTGACGAGATGATAGCTTTCTGCAAAGAAAAACTCGCCGCCTCTGTCAGCATTCCGGAACTTGAAGAGATGCTCGATAATGCAGTGTGCTATATAAACAATGAGACATCATGTCCCATTGTTGAGGAGAATGCCAAACAGACATATTCAATCTCCCGCAGCTACGAAGGCGTTTCTCTCAGCATTCAGCTTACCGCTGATGAACTCGAATCAGCATATCGGGTACAGGAAATGAATTATCTTACCGAAGATGTAGAGAACTTCCTTGAAAGCGAAGATTGCGGATTTTCGATTTCTGATTTCGGCGAGAATGGATTACAAGATATTGCACTGCTTTTCAGAGATAAGTACAATGACTGCAACATTCCATACTGGACAGGTATCAGACACGCAGTTGAACGCTATGCAAAAGAGAACAATATCGAGCCACACTTTGATGATGAGGAATTCAACGGACCGGACAATGATCCGTAAACAAGATATATGTCTGCGTTATGCGACTTAAAGGAGGAATGCTATGGACCTGTTATCCGAACTTGAAAAAGATTTTGCCCGATGGGATCACCTTTATCAGCATGGCGGGCAGGATCCCTGCTGGGCAGACGGCGTAAATCTCAATCTTGTCCGCGCTCACATAATCAGACGCAAACAGCAAATTGAAGAAGAATGCCCGCTCTTTGCCGGCATGGGAATATGCACCCGCGAGGTTCCGCCGGTAGTTCCGGAAGAATACATGGCGCGGTCGGACGAGATAAGAGAAAATGCCCGAAAAACTCAGGCGGTGTTTGCTGCGGATACTAATCTTGCATGGCTGCGTGAACATCGAGACGAACTCACTCCCCGGCAGCGCAGCCAGACCAGCATTGATAATGTCATAGGATATTCGGCAGGTCTTGATCACGCTGTCGAACATGACGACCTTGTAGCAATGCGGCGCTATGAACAGCCCGACCGTTATCTCCAATCCTTTGAGAATGCTGTGCAGCGTGTTCTCTCACTCGACAAAAGCGATGTCCCTTATGAGGACGATGACGAGGATTTCGATATGGAGGTCGAGGTGTAACCCCTAACAATGAGACATCATGTCCCATTGTTTTCAACCCAGAATACAAATAGCTTTCCATGTATTATTATAGTGCTGTAATTTGTAGATGTCAATATGCACAAAATCGTTTTCCCTTTCTTGTAAATGATTTCGCATACAAACTAATTGACAAAATGCAGAATATATGGTATTATAAATACAAGGAAATATATGCCACCAGTTTAATGGAGGAAAAACTCATGAAATCTAAAACTAAAACCGTAATTATTATACTTGCGAGCATCGCGGTTCTTGCAGGAGCAGTATCTTTGATAATAAGACTGAATACTCCGACAGACGCAGACAGACTCAATGACCAGATCGGCGCGATAGAGGATCTGCCCATTGTCACCAAAGACGCCGATGACGGCGAAATCTCAATCAACAGAGGAACCGCAAGCGAGGACAATACAACCGCAGAAAACGAGCCCTTAGAATCAATCACCCCCGCGCAAACCACAAGTACCCGTGATGAATCCACAACCGTTCCCATAAATGATAATGCTGATAAGCCGGATTCCACTACCACTGCCGTCACTACTACCCGAAAGGAAACTACCGTTTATGAACCAGTCGTTGACGATACGCCAAACGAAGTTGCGCCTGCTGTGACAACAAGCGTAGTCACTACTACAACCCAGAAACCTTCCGATACCACGTCGCCCGTTGAGCAGAAGCCTGCCGATAACGGTTTCCCCAGCAATCCTTCCAGCGGCGACGAGTACGTTGACGACAAGGGACAGACGTGGATCTACAATGGTATCGCAAGACGGTGGATAGAAGGCGGTCCTACCAATGTGGAAACTGTTCCCGATTTCACCCCGTCAGGCAATGTAATACTCAGCTGATACATACAACTGAATAACTTTCGGGCAATCGCGTAAAAGCGGTTGCCTTTTTGTTTTCCGGAGGAACAATGAAACTGAAACGAAAAATAATTGCAGCCGCACTTGCTGCTTCAACTATGCTGCTCTGTTCAGCGGACGCTTTTGCCGGAGTGAATTTCGGAAACGGCGACGGCTCCGATTTTAAGCACGGCACGGAAGATAACGGCTGGCTTCTTAAAAAGGACAACGGCAGCAATATCTATGATGGACCTTATGCCGACCTTGAGGCATTGCGCCTGACTGTCTATGAAGCGGAAACCCAGACAAAGGTCTACCGCACCCTTGACGTAACAGGAGAATCGTCGATTTCATCAATAAGCAATATCATGCACTTTGCGGACGGCACCGAACTTATTCCCAAAACGACATGGCTTTCATCAAGCTATGTCGGCACTACCTACAATGCGGTTGACGCGGTATCAGTAGGCAAATTTCAGCGGGCTTCCATTGATTCGTCAAGGATTCAGGGCAGCGGATACACGGCTGAATATGTCGCCGGTCTGTCGGATATAGACATAGTGTCTGCAAACAACACCTCAAACTATGAAGCGATAAAGGCGTATATCGGGGATGAACAGTTCATCAAAAATGTGATCTGTCACTTCATTCCTGAACTTGAATACGACGATTTCGTGGACGGTAAATACAAGATAGCGTTTGAGCCTGTTGCTTATTTTCGATATGACGGAATGAACTGGGCGCTTTCCGCCACCGAGTGCGGAATTCTCAATCATTACGACAAGGTGACATACAGCGCCGCATGGAATTCCACCTGCAATATGCGCAGCCTTATGGGACCGCTGACGCACTCAAATCTCCCGCGCTCTGCGTTTCTGGTTGAGCCTGACCTCGGAGTAAGCGTTTATGCTCCGACCGAAAGCGACTATTACAGTTCATATCACATAAACACCTCCACCGGACTTGACGATCATGACAAATACAACTCCGATATCTGCATTATCCGCTGCATGGGAATAGGCACTCTAGGAAATGACCCGCCCGATAATGACGAGGAAGAGGTCGTTGGCAATGACGTGGCGGAATACCACACCAACATTTATGTCTACACCTCTTTTAATTTCGTCAACAACTCATCGGACAATATGGTTTCTTCCGCGCAGTTCTCAATTTTTAATTCTGACGGAGATACTCCAAAACTCAGGGAGCAGCTCTGCGATGATAACAGATACGTTATCAATGCCGGTGCAAATCTCATTCACGATGCTGACGGAAATGTGACCGGAGCTTCGCCGTACACCGTTTACGGCTACACCTCTGACGAAACAGAGATAAAGTATCAGGACAGCAACGCCAGAATCAAGGTGTTCATTGATAACGACTCCACAAGCGAATATCACTCTCCCTACAAGCTGTTAGGCACATACAGGGACGGTGATTTTGTGCAGTCTGGCAGCAATGATTTTTCATATACCATAACCTCAAAATCCACTGGCAGAACCATTGCAACAGGCAGCGTCGCATTCAGCTGTCCGGCTAGTGAGGAGGCTATGGGCTGGTTCAAGTGGCGCACTCCGACCTCTGCACAGGACATCGAGATCAAGATAAAATCCAATAAATCCGGAGTTTATCTGCTCGATAAAAACGGCAGAGAATGCACGACTCTCGTTATCGACGCCGCTATTTCAAAGGTGGAGGAAATCACACCGCCCGACCCGCAGGTATCCGACACCCGACCGTCATGGCACAGAAACTATTCGCTGTCCTCTGTTGAAGCGAATATTTCCAACTATGCACCGCGAAACAATAATCAGAGTCTTGAATGGTATGTCTGGACTTACGATTGGTCGCAGGAATCGCTGGAAACGGCAAGCGTCTGGTATAATCTGATAACTGACTATCCCGATTACAGCAACCCAAGTGGTCCCTATTTCGGGGCAAGCTATGAGGACAGGCAGCTCATCTTTGTGAAACGATGGGGAATAGACAACAGATATTACCCATCTGCGCAGGCAGAAAAAATGATCGGCAGCGTTTATGAGGGTGCAGTCCTGCTGTCGGGAGAAGCACACAAGATAACATATTCCGTATCTCTTGACGCAGAAATGGAGATAACTCCGTCAATCAGGTGCCACACCGCAACATACTCTGATTCAGACGAACTGTACACCATGAAATCCGGATACGGAATTCAGATAAAGGTAACGCCTACCATTACCGGCGATACCGAATACTGCACAGACACGCAGAAAGTCAATACGCTGTTTTCGGAATTCAATTTCAACCGCCAGTCCTCTGCAAAATACAACCGCCTTCTTGAAAAAATAGGCGGCGCGTATGTGTTCAAAACGAACAAATACAGCACCTACAATGACCGAGTGCATTTTACGCCTATATGGTATCCGGACGGAGCAAACTATACAGTATATGCCGAAGTTTTTGATATATGGTGTCCTGCCGGTCAGCTTTCGCTGCGTCTTACGGACCACATGAAAATCAGAGGAAATGTCTACGACGACTGGCATATTGCCCCTACCCGCCCGTAACTACAATATACAGACAACCGGCGCTGCTGTCCTACAAGCATTAGTGCCGATTCCTATTTGAAAGGAGTATCCATGAACAGCGAATACAGGTATCACGGACAGTTCTGCGATTTTGATTTCTATGTAATGTCGCTTGACACCAGCCAGCATTACACCACACATGAACCTACAACAGACCACATTACCCTCGACGAATCAGTTGCAGAATACAAGCGCAGAGACCCTCTTTCTCCAGATAAAATTCTGATCGTCCTCGGCGTGAATTTCAGAATAACTGCTCCCGAATACATGGAAAGCGCCGTTAATCTCGGCTCTTTCGACCTGCTCCAGAGAGTGAACAGCGAACACCGCGTCCCGAACGATTTTATGACGGATAAGGCGCTCAATGCTGAAAAGCTCATTTCCGTCAATGCTATCAACATTATCAGGCAGCTTGCCGATGAGCTTTCCGGAAAACCCTGCAATCACGGACTTACCGAAACGGAAAGCAAGCTGCTCCACGAACACCTTGTCACGGCAGACGAAACCACGCTCCACGAAAAATCAGCCGAGGTCGCCGCCGAAATCGTTCATCACAACGAAATGGAAAACAACGGCGATGTCCCCGATGACGAGCTGTCGCTGTAACGGAGAACGCTATGAAAAATAAATACAAAATTGCGATGTGCGTTTTCTATCTGGTCATAGGACTGGCAGCGTCGGTAATCCTCACAAACCTTGTGAATTCAGCGTTCATGCATATTCCGCTTGATCTGTCGCCTGACCCATTTGTGTGGATAAGTGGCGTGTTCGCAAATGGACAGTCAATAAAGCTGTTCGGAATATTCATGATTTTGGTACTTCTGCTTTGTGTGATGTACTTCTTCTGTTCGCAGAAACCATACGAAGCCGACCTCATCACCGTCACGCCGAAAATAAAGATACCCGCACCCAGCGGTCAGGCACAGCACGGTTCTGCTAGCTTTATGACAGAGGAACAGAAACGCCGGAAGTTCAACGAACTGGTACTTTCGTCCTCATCACCGGAAGTTAAAAAGCTGCTGGACGAAGGCGAAAGACGGGCTGCCGCAGTTGACGGCGGACAGACTTACACCCCGAACAAACTCAATATCGAAAATCTGTTCGATGAGGCAGGAATCGTAGTCGGAAAGCGCGACTCCGCCGGGAAAGAATATATCACCTGCCTCACAGATGATGTGCATACCCTCACGATAGGAGCGACCGGCGGCGGTAAATCCCGCCGCGAGGTTTTGCAGACCATATGTATGCTTGCGCTTGCCGGCGAGGGAATCGTGGTCAGCGACCCGAAAGGCGAACTGTATCATTATACTCACACATTTCTGGAGTCTGTCGGATATACCGTTCATGTTGTTGATTTCAATCAGCCGTATCGTTCCGACAGGTACAATCCGCTTCAGCGCATTATTGACGACGTCCTGAACGATGACCTCACAAGCGCCAGTGAACACGCGTGGGACATTGTAAATATTCTCGTTGAAAAGAACGAAAAGTCTGAACCTATCTGGTCAAACGGCGAAATGGCGGTCATTGTCGCCTCGATACTCGCTGTTGTCTATGATAACCGCGATGATCCGCAATATCAGAATCTCACCAATGTGTATGAGTTCATATCCAATATGTCAAAACCCTCGCCGGGCGAAAAGGAGATACGCTACACCAAGTATCTGCGCACTCTTCCGGATAATCACCCCGCGCGGCAGACCATGGCAATAGCACAGGTAGCGCCCGATAAAATGGGCGCTTCTTTTTATACCCAGGCGCTCACTACGCTACGGCTGTTTGCAAATCCCAACACCTACCGCATAACCTCCGCGTCTGATTTCAACATGACCTGTTTTGGCACAGAGCCTAAACACGCTCTTTTCTTCATTCTGCCGGACGAGCGCCGCACGTTCTACCCGATAGTAACGATCCTTGTTGTACAGCAGTACGAACAGCTTGTTGTTGCGGCAAAGCAATCCGGAAACAGGCTGAAATACCGCGTCAACTATGTGCTTGACGAGTTCGGCAACTTCTCGAAAATAAACGAGTTTGAAACTAAGCTGACGGTTGCACGCGGATACGGAATACGGTGGAATCTGTTCTTGCAGAGCTTTTCTCAGCTCACACTTGTTTACGGCAAGGAGATAGCGGATATTGCAAAGGGCAACTGCCGATATTGGCTCTATCTCCAGACTAACGATATGGAAACCAACAAGGAAATATCCGAAATGCTTGGAAAGTACACCACATCGACTTATTCGCTCGGCAGCTCAATGCAGAAATATTCCACACCGTCAAGCTCGGCAAACATCTCACTGTCAGAGCGCAGTCTGCTCACTCCCGATGAAATACGGAGTTTTGAGCGACCGTATGCGCTGCTGATTTCACCCGACCCGCCTGCGGTTATGAGATCCCCTGATATTTCGGAGTGGCTTTTCAACCGTATGTTGGGATTGGGGTCAAAACAGCACAACACCGACCTTATCATGCAAGACGAAGAAAATCGCCCTGCATTCAGCGGGAAGGTGCAGATAAAGCTATGGAAACCGTGGGAAAGGCTCGAAGAACAGCCACCTGCCGGAGTGCGGACGGCTCGCGTCGTTCAGCGGGAACCGGGAGCCATGTTCCATAAAGGAAAGGAGGAAAACCATTGAAGAATAAACGTTCAAAGTTAAAAAAGCGAATCATCGCAGCCATTACTGCCATTATCTCTACGCTTGCCGTCAGCGTGACAGCATTTGCGCAGGGAGATCTCGGCTCGTCCACACTTGCAACTGGAATGTCCAATCTTCTTAACGACGCTTCGACCGTGCTGCTCGGACTTGCCGCGGTAGTCGGTACGGTATGTATCATCTACTTTTGTATTCGCCGCAGCGCTGCCGATGAGATGGATCAAAAGAAATGGAACAATCGCATTGTTACCGCAGTTGTATCAACTATCGGCGCGGTAATTGCGACATCGCTGCTGTCCGTCATCACCGGATACTTTGGAGGTACCTGATCTATGCAATGCACGTCCGGCATTCCACCCTAGCAGATATCTTCCCCATCATCACCAACACAAACACAAAGGAGGCTTTCCATGAAAGTAACTTGCGAACCCAAGCATATCAGAACCGTGAACAGCGATAAGACAAGCAAGCTCGCCTATGCCAGCATTACGCTTGACGACGCATTCGTAGTCCACGGGCTTTCCATCATCAACGGCAGAGAGGGGCTGTTCGTTTCCATGCCGCAGCAGTCCTACGTTGACAGCGAAGGCGAAAAGAAGTATTCCGATACCGCTTTCCCGCTTTCCAAGGACCTGCGCGACAGCATTTCCTCTGTCGTTATCAAGGCTTACCGCCAGAAAATCCGCGAAAACGCTGCCGAGAACACCGCCACGAATACCGCTCCCGATTACGGCAATGCGCCTACTCCCACAGACGCGGACGCGCCGCCGGAGAATTCCGACTATGATATGCCGGAACCGTTCTGAACGGCAAAACTATCCCATTCCAACCAAACCAATACTTAATTTCAAAGGAGAACAAATATTATGAGAAAGCTTATCGACACAATCAGGGACGCCAAGAACAAGGTTATGGCAAAGGCTATGACCGCCGTAAATACCGCAAGGGAGAACGTCGCAGAGAAAATCGAGGACACCCGCGGCTCCGTTTCCGAGCACGCTATCGTAATCATCATCGGCGTTGTACTCGGCGGCATTCTGCTGGTAGGACTTATCGCCCTCATGAACAATGTCATCATGCCCTCCACTGAAAGCAAGGTAACGTCCATGTTCGGCATGGGCTGATACCGCCGGCATGATTTCCGCATAAAAACAGCCCGCAGGACGGAGTGTTCTGCGGGTTTGTTTGAGGAAAGGAGTCAGCAGTGACTTTTATAATCATTACCCTTTGCGTAGCGCTGATAAGCGGCATAATCACCACATTCATGAACGAAACCATGCTCAATGGGCTTTACGACATTGTGTTCCACGGCGATATAACAATGGCTCAGAGTACAGGAGCGAATTTCTTCACGACCGTCACGGGCATAGCATTCACTTTCGCAATGTCGCTTATGGTGCTGAAATTTCTGAAAAAGGGTTTCGACATATATGTTTTGTGGACTGACGGCGACCCGGACGCAGACCCCATGCTGCTTCTGATAAACTTTGTCCGCGCTGTTGCAACTGCGCTGATTTTTAGGTGGGTCTACGATATTTTCGTTGACGCCTGCTCAGTAGTTACAAACACCATTCTCACAAGTATCGGTGCGGAAACCAACTACACCGCAACGCTTGTGACAGGCTTATCCTCGCTCGGAGTGGTACCCGTTATCGCCTGCCTTATTTTCTTTATCTTCTATCTTATTCTTCTCTTTCAATTCATCGCCCGCGGAGTGGAAATGCAGGTAATGCTCTGCGGAGTGCCGTTAGCCTGCCTCGGACTGCTTGAAAACGACAAGGGAATATTCCGTTCCTACATAATGCAGTTTGTCAAGGCATTTATCACAACGGTATCTCAGGTCATGCTGATGAAGATAGGACTGGCGCTTCTGCTTTCAACGGATATCATAAACATGGCAAATATTCCGTGGGGAATCGCCTGTATGCTTGCAGCAACATCAATGCCGAAAATACTCCGCGAATTTTTCGTACCCACAGGCGGCGGTGGAAGTATCACTAACACCGTATTCCAAACCGTCCGCGTTGCTCAGATGGCAAAGGGCGCATTTTCAAGTTGAGGTGCAGACTATGGATACAAGTCAGATCGACCAGCTCAGCCGTATTCTTCAGGGGCTCATAAGCACGGGACTTGGTATGCGCGTCGTTTACCTTTTCATAAAACTCATGCACGAGGACGAGGAAGCTGCAAGATACCGCAAAAGGCTGAAGAACACGGTCGTTTTCGCGATAATAGCGCAGGTGCCTTTCGTGGTAAGGGACATTATCATCAGCTATCTTTCATGAACGGAGGTCGCAAATGGAACATGAACACCGCAAGAAACTCTATATCCCTTATAACCTGAACTTCGACACCGAGTATTTCACAGGCTTTGGAAAGCCGGAACTAAAGCAGTGCGCCGTTGGTATAACCGGCTTCGGTATTGTCGCGGCGCTGCTTATGCTTGTCACAGGCAATCTCGCCGTGCTTGTGATAACTCTCATGATCGGAGCCGCAGGCAGCATAATGATGACGCGAAAAGACCCTGTAACCAGGATGTCCGTTATCGGGCAGATATTCGATATGGTGAATTTCGCAAAATCGCAGAAAACTTACAGATACATCTATAAATCAAAATGGTTCTGACGGTAGCTGTTCTCATTGCAATATACCTCACTCATATCAGCATTGAGGATATAAAAACGCACACCATCAGCAATTTTGCTCCGATAATCATTTTGCTGGCAAGCCCGTTTCTGTCATGGATTTCATTCAAAGACAGGATAATCGGCTTGCTAGTTGTGTTTTTCGTTCTGCTTGCCGCAAACCTTATCGCCAATATCGGAATGGGAGATGTTAAGCTGTGCGCTGCTCTCGCTTTCGTAATCGGGGCAATACCCGAGCTTATGGCGATACTGCTTGCACTGGCTGCTGCGAAAATTATCGGAAAGAACAAAAACGAGATACCGCTTGCGCCTTATCTATGCGCTGCAAACGCGGTCGTCTACATTATGGAGGTAATCCTACATGGCTAAAAACAGAACTTTGATAGGCATAATCCTTATCGTTATTGCGATAGCCTTATGCTTTGGAATTACGCCGCTTTTCAGCGCGATCCTTGAACAGAAAACAACGGTGATCCGCTTAAAGGAGGATATTCCACAGGGCGCGCAGGTACAGCCGTCCATGCTTGAGGCGGTCGAGGTCGGTACGCTCAATCTCCCTGCGGATATGCTGACAGACCCCGAACTGATAATCGGGAAGTACACCGTCGCGGCAATGTTCACGGGAGATACGTTCTCACCCAGCAAGCTGTCTGATACCATCGACAGCTCCGACACGCTGCTCCGTCAGCTTAATCTCAACGAAACTGCGATGTCCGTGACCGTCCGCAGCTTTGCAAACGGTCTTTCCGGAAAGCTCCAGCAGGGCGACATCATTCAGATAGTTTCCGTTGACGAGGAAAACGACGACAAGGCTATCATCTATGATGAACTTCAGTATGTCGAGGTGCTTGCAACCACGGCAGACAGCGGTTCTGACGACACCTACAATGCTGATGAGGTCAACGCTGCCGAAGATGAGGATAATCAGCCGTCCCTCTACGCAACTCTGACCGTGATATGTCAGGACAGGACGCAGGCGCTCCGCCTTGCGCAGTGTGAAAACACAACGCTCCACGCAGTATTTGTGTGCCGCGGCGATTCCGAACACAAGGAGGAATACCTTGAAGCACAGCGCAGCGTTCTCGGTATTGAGCAGATAGTCAATCCCGATAATGCCCCGAACATTCCCGAAGAAATCCCGAATGAGGATACCGAAATCGGAACAGCAGATACTCCGGAACTCGATTTAAGCGCACCTGTCGTGGAAATTCCTGCACCGGCGGATAATTCTACACCAATGGAAACAGCCGACAAGCCTGCAATCGTGATTTCCGGCGGCAGGGGGTGATATGCTATGGCAAAGATTTTCGCGATTTACGGCAGCAACGGTGCTTACAAGACTACCACCGCGCTTGCCCTTGCAAACCACATTTCAAAAACTCAGCTCAAAGCAAACATAATCGTTGTCGGAACTGATGTAACAAAGCCGATAATTCCCATCGTAGCGCCGAACAACAAGGAATTCACCGGTTCGCTTGGACGCTGCCTTTCAGACGTATCATTTGAGGAAACCGACCTCCGCAGAAATCTGTTACCCATAACAGACCGCATATTTGTTCTCGGCTACAATATCCGTGAAAACGCGAATACATATCCACGCCCCGATGATACCCGTCTGGCGCAGGTGTTCTCATATCTCCGCAATTCCGCTGATTACATCATAGTTGACTGTATGTCCACAGTCATAGGTTCAAAAATGACCTCATGGGCGATAATCAACGCAACAAGAACCGTTGAACTGTTTACCTGCGACCTCAATGGACTTGTCTTTGACGGCTCGCAGGAACCCGTCCTCAAAAGCGAGCAGTATCAGTACAAGAACTTTATCCGTGCACTTGCCCTCGACAATCGTTTCTCGCAGGACGAAGCCTCAATGCGCAACGCTCTCGGTTACATTTCTGGTGTTATCCCGTTCTGTACAAAGGCAGCGGAAGCCTACAACCAGTCTGTTCTGCTCCACAGCGGAGTAAGCGACGGCGAATACAACAAAGCTATAAAATCTCTTGCAAATATGCTGATGGGAGGTAAGGAATAATGCCGTTTTTCAAAAGAAAGAGGAATGCCGCTGCGGAGGAAAATCCGTCCGCCATTGGCGAGAAGAAATCTATTCCCCGAAAGAAAGCCGCAAAGGGCGAGTTTATCGAAGTCGCCACGAACAACATCAAGGAAATCGAGCGTATCCATATACCTTTTGACGAGCTGCTTTCCAAGGTTCAGCAGTATATGTCAACGAAATATTCTGTTGATCTGTACCGTTCCGACAACAGGGAGCTGATGAAACAGCTCATTCAGCAGTACATGAAGGATAACAATTACTATGTCCCCAACATGATACTGAAAGAGGTTTCCGATAAGCTCTACACGGAAATGGCTGAATATTCGCTGCTGACGCAGTATCTCCGCAACCCGCATATTGAGGAGATCAACATCAATGGCTGGGACGATATTACCGTAATTCCTGCAAATGGCGAACGTTTCAAGGTTCAGGAGCATTTCCGCGACGCCTCCCATGTAGTCGATGTACTCAAGCGGCTGCTCCACCACAATCACATTACATGGGACTCTGCAAAGCCCATTGCAACGGGATTTCTCGGTTCCAATATCCGTATAACCGCAGGTTACACCGACATCTGCGATAAGGAGCGCGGTCCCTGTGCTTCTATCCGAATCGTCAACCCGATGAAAATAACGCGCGAGCAGTTTATCAAATCGGGAACCATCACCGAGGAAATGTACGATTTCCTGCTGACTTGCTTTATACACGGAATTTCACAGTGCTTTGCCGGTGAAACGGGTTCGGGAAAAACCACGATAATGGCGGATATCATGAGCAACTATCCCAACCACAAGCGCCTTATCACGCTTGAAAAATCCGTTCGAGAATTCGACCTTGTCAAGCGTGATGAAAACGGTCGTGTAGTCAACGATGTTCTGCACCTGGTCACAAAGGAAACTGATGATCCTGCCAAAGACGTTACGCTTTCCAAACTCCCTACGATGTGCCTGACCATGCACCCCAATGCAATATGTGTCGCAGAAATGAAGAACGACGAAGCTTGGCAGGCGCAGGAGGCGGCGCGAACCGGACATACGGTACTTACCACTACACACGCCGGTTCTACCGAGGGTATCTACCGCCGTCTTGGTACGCTCTGCCTTCAGGCTTATCCGGCAATGAGTTTCAGCGTTATCCTTGCACTTGTAACCGAGGCATTCCCGATAGGCATTTACATGAAGCAGCTTGACGATGGCAGCCGCCGTATTATGGAGATAGCCGAGTGTATCTACAAAGGCGGCGAGAGCTATGAAACACGCTCTCTGTACCGTTACGATATTCTCTCCGAGGAAAGAAACGAGGACGGCACCGTAAAAATCGAAGGTCAGTTCGTAAAGGTGAATGCACCGTCAGAAAGCCTTATGAAGCGCCTGCGCGGAAACGGTGTTCCGAAATCCAAACTTGAACTTTACGGGAGGGTTCCTGCATGAAAATGATCTGCTTACTCGGCGCTTTGCTGATGACCGCGGCGATAATCATTCTGCTCGGTCTGACGCCGCAGCGCATAAGCGATGATATTATGTCGCTGCTCCACCGAGAAAAATCTCTCAAGGATAAGGTGCTGACAGCACAGGGAAAGCGCAGGAAGTCAAGGCTCCAGCGGCTTTTTGACAACATGACCAACGCCCTTGCCGCAACACATTCCGAAAACAAATTCACGCTGCTGATAACAGCGGCGGTGATCGGCGGGTGCGTCGGTGTGCTTTTCGGCGCATTGTTCAACAATCTTCTCGTTTCAGTGATTCTCATTGCCGCAAGCCTTGTCGTGCCGTATGTATATGTTAAGCTGCTGCTTTCCAACTACAAAAAGCATATCTCCGAGGAACTTGAAACCGCGCTTTCCATCATTACCACTAACTACATCTCCAACGGTGATATTGCATACGCTGTTCAGCAGTCGATAGACCACATAAACCCGCCGGTGCAGTTCGCGTTCATTAATTTTCTTGCCAGAGTGGACATGATCTCCTCCAATGTCAAGCTTGCCATTGAGCTTCTCAAAGATGATATTGACAACGAAATCTTCTGGGAATGGTGTGACACGCTCATTGAGTGCCAGGACAATTCCACGCAGAGAGTATCTCTCCAGCCGCTTGCTGCAAGGCTTTCCGATATTCGTATCGTAAACGCAGAACTTTCAAATATGCTCATGCAGCCGCGCAAGGAGGTTTTCACGATGATCGGGCTTGTTCTTGCAAACTACCCGCTGATTTTCTTCCTCAATGCGGACTGGTTCTCCGTTCTGACGGATACGCTGTTCGGGCAGATAGTCAACTGTATCGTTGCCGTAACCATAGTTATCGTGATAGCGCTTACATACAAGTACACGCAGCCGATAGAATTCAAGAGGTGATGACATGAGCTTATATGATATTTCGCTAAAAGCCTCTGTATTTCTTGTGTGCGCGCTTTTCTGCGGAGGTCTTTATTTTCTTGCGCTTGTACTTTTCAAGGTACCGTCAAGCAAAACCACCCGTGCGATACGGCAGATAGGACCGCGAAACCGCCCCACTCCGGACGGAATTTCACAGCTCTACAACAACGCTGCACAGTTCCTTTCAAAGATACTTCCTATGAGCAAATACCGCGAACAGCAGCTTGAACAGAACCTCAAAATAGCGCATATCACCATGCCGCCGAAACTCTATGAAGCCAGAGCGATCGTGAAAGCCGCCGGTTATTCTCTGGTCGGAATTCCGGTGTATGTACTGGGCTGGCTTGCTACAATGACCTTTGACAGCCCGTACATCAAGGCAGTTCCCGCCGTTCTGGCTCTGATGTTCGTTGTAGTAGGAATATTGCAATACACCAACGCGCAGGAGAAGATAACCGAGGCAATCAAGATGAAGCGCGAGCAGATCGACTTTGACCTCCCGCGGTTCGTATATGCAATCTCGCAGGAAATACGGATTGAGCATAATGTCCTTGCCATTCTTGAAAAACACAAAGACAGCTTTTCCGACTACTTCCGCGAGGAAATAGAAATCACCATCGCCGATATGCGCTCGTCAAACTGGGAAGCTGCGCTGACCAGATTTGAGGGCAGAATAGGTTCGACCCATCTCTCCGAGGTGACGCGCGGACTGATTGAAATGGTTCGCGGTTCGGACACCTCGGTATATTGGGAAAACCTTTCGATACGCTTTTCTGAATATCAAAAACAGCAGCTTCGCACGATCGCGCTTAAAATTCCGCCCAAAATCAACCGTATGTCTATGGTATTGCTGTTTGTAATGCTGCTACTATATGTTGTAGTTCTCGGCACTACGATGTTCGACTCCTTCGGCACCCTGTTTGCGTTTTAAGGGAGGGACATAATGAAAAAGCGAATAAAACGGCTCAAAGCCAACAAAGGCAGCACTTACATCAGCGTCACGATTTTCGTGATGATAATGATGATCGTCTTTGTGTTCATAATGTCCGTTGCGCCTGTATTCCTCACGAAAATGGCCCTTAACAACTACGCAAACGAGCTTGCGCGCGAAGCGGAGATAGCCGGCAGGATAGGCACGGAAACCACGCACCGCCTTGACCGGCTGAACGAATCCAGCGGACTTACTCCCACCGTAACATGGTCAACCTCCGGCAGAATACAAATAGGCAGGTCATTCACGGTAACGGTATCGGCGGACGTGGACATATCGTTCTTCATTTTTCAGGGACACACGCTGACGATAAGCTCCACCGCAGAGGGAACATCGGAGGTGTACTGGAAATCATGAGAATACTGAAAAGGCTTCGCAGCAACCGTGGATTTTCCTATGTCATGACATCGGTTATGATGATAGTCGTACTGCTTATCGGTACGGCTGTCTTTGAGATAATCAGAGTGAACGTCGAGGCTGCCGCAGTACGCGACAAATTTGAGGACGCGATAATCTACGCTTCCGTTTCCAACTACTCAAATATGTACGCAGATGTCCGCGAAAGTCAGGCGGCAACCTGGAAATTCAATGGCCTTACATGGCTGCAAAGCAACACCACCAACCGCAATCAGATACTCAGTTACATGAACCGAGCTATGTCAAACGGCGAGATAGCGCAATGCACCATCGAATCCATGAATTTCAACGTAACTCCTGCGCCCAGAGCGCCGACCGATACGGACACGGCTGATAAATTTGCGGTTGAAGGTACCATGGTTATCACTATTCCGCACGACTTTGCGTGGGGCAGCACCGCGCCAATGCGCTTTACGCTCCATGTTAAATCCAAATGGGTGGCTAAATTCTGACGGAGGTATTACATGAAAGACAAACCCATTTTCACGCACCCTGTTACTTTTACTGGCATTGATTTTAATTGGGGAACGAACTCCGAAACGGTGTACGTCCCGGCTTATGCTATGGATTTTGACTCGGTCATATCCACGGATTTCTTTGACGATGAAATAGCAGACAGCAATGAAAAGGTTGACGCAAGGTGCTGCTACTGGCAGTACGATGAAACCGACGGTGGTGAATCCGAATATGCCACTGATGAGCAGCTTGAATATATAAAAGAGCATTGGGACGAGCTTGATGATAATACTCTCATGCTTCTTGAAACCTCCCGCGTTTTCATTGAGCCGGAGGAATACTTCGAGGAAGAGGACGAGGCTGAATGCGAGCCGTAAAACAAGCGGGATTACAGAATCAGCACCGAGCATTTTGGCTCGGTGCTGGGGTTTGTTGTTAGAGAACTGCCCGATAAACGGGAATATGTTAATCCACAATAGGGTCTGAAAAAACAACTGTGTAAACGCGAATAATCCCGAAAAACATACCAAAGT
>OMCM01000145.1_pt1 | contig 59940 bp, 51 predicted proteins | sample 1645021 | NCBI WGS metagenome assembly OMCM01 (sample SAMEA103958142, study PRJEB25191) | human gut metagenome | biome: human-associated habitat [ENVO:00009003]; feature: intestine environment [ENVO:2100002]; material: feces | place: Germany | collected 2013/2015
TGCTTCTGACATGTCCTTCACCCTCCTGATTTTAGTATATTCTTTTGAGCGTGGGATGTCAAGTTTTATTATACAACATCAATAGGTGATTTAACAGAATTTGAAAAGCACTTAATGAAATTGTAACTATTATTTATTCTCCTAACGCCTATAAAGACGTTAGGAGATTTCTCGTTCAGAGATAAAATGGTAAGTATGCCCGATTAGGCTTGACTTCAAAGCGAACTTACGACCAAGCGCACGCCTTTCAGCATTGGATTTGTTATTCCAGATACTCACATGGAAAAACTCTTTTAATTCATGTAGTTGATTTTTGGAGAGATTTCGCATAAAGCTGTATATTAAACGTTTGTCACTATTTGACATAGAATCACACCTTTCTTAAGATGTAAACCCACATGATTACTGAAACAACAGCTATGCAGACCACAGCCATTTACAGCGATGACAAAACACACCGTTATCTGCTCCGAAAGGAATGGAACAGCGAAAAGAAGTCAGTGGAAATCATAATGCTCTATCCGAGTTCCGCAGATACCGTCACGGTAGACCACACAACCATGTTCGTACTGCGTAATCTGGAACGTCTGAATTACGGAAGTGTGAATATCGTAAATCTGTTTTCCAGCATGAGCGGCAAGCACAGCACGTCAGACATTGACGAGGATAATCTGGGCTTCATACAGGAGTACGCTTAAAGCTCAGACATAATCATCTTTGCAACAGGCACAGGAGGTGACGGTAATAAATCTGTACTGACAATGCAGAAGAAAGTCCTGGATATGCTCGAACCGTGTGCCAGCAAGCTGTACTGTATCGCCGACCAGAAAGGCAGAAAATTCTATCACCCTCTGTGTCCTGCGGTCAGATACTGGACATTAGCTACATTCGATTACAAGGAACTGAAAGCATATCAGGAAGAAAAGGCAAAGCCAAAAGAAATAGCGCCTGTAAAGCCTGATGAAAATACATCGGTTTCCGATATTCCAGTAGAAGAACCAACACCCGAGAAACCCAAACGCAGAAAGAAGCATACGAAAACAACGTCCTGATGAAACATTCAGGGCGAGGATATCAGGCGAATACACGTTGACTGTTCAACCGAGCCTGTCGAGAACGTGAAGAAGCTGAACGATTACCTGAGCATTCTCCGGCTACTGAATACTCAATCACGGTCATACTCCCTGAATCTATAGCCCCGGAAGAAATGAAAGGAGGTGAACACCACTATGTTCAACAGCAGGAACCGATACATAACCAGAGTCATAGAAAAAGCTCCGTTCCTCTGTATCTAATCATGATACTATGGGAACTGATGTTGTATTATACAACATCATTCGTAAATGGTCCCAGTCGTCACTAATAAATTGTTTTGTCACTTTTGGCGAAAGTCGGTTGTTCTTATTTAATTGCAGTTATAACTTATCCGATATGGTTTTTATTATTTTATTAATAGCGTGCTATTGACATTTGAATAAAAGTGTGCTATGATTATAATTACGATAGCGTGCTATCGGTATACTTTTTGAAAGGAGACAAATATATGCCGAATACAATTCCCAGCGGACAGCTTATAAAATTGCTGCATGACCGGCTGGAAAAAAAGGCGAACAATACTCTGAGAGAGAAGGATCTGACTATGATGCAGATTTCGGTCCTGATGGAGCTGCAAAAAGCCGAGCATAAGCAGCGCTCCATGAAGGAACTGGAGCGAAAGTTCTGCGTTGCGCAGTCCACCGTGGCAGGTATCATCTCCCGATTGGAGCAAAAAAGGTTCGTGGAAGCGGTCGGAGATGCTTCCGACAAGCGAATCAAATTGGTTCATATCACACCCGCCGGAGAAGCCTGTTGCCGGGAAGCGGTCGGATACATGGCAGAAGCGGATATTATTCTGCTACATGGGTTTTCTGAGGATGAGAAATCCTTATTCAATCAACTTTTGGCAAGAGCCGCAGAAAATATGAAGTGAATACTCGCCGAGCCTGGCGGGTTTCGCTCAGAGTGAAACGATAGCGTGCTATCATAATTGGAGGGCGTTATGGAATATAATAAGTCGATGGAAGTCTTTGCGAAGGCACCAATTCGCAAAGCGGTTTTACAAAATGCACTTCCTGCAATGGCAGCGATGCTCATGGTGCTGATTTACAATTTGGCGGACACCTTTTTCATCGGGCAAACTCACGACGATCTGCAGGTGGCGGCAGTTTCCCTTGCCACGCCGGTTTTCCTGCTGTCATGTCGGTTGGAACGGTCTTCGGTATCGGCTGCACCTCGGTAATCTCCCGCGCCCTGGGAGGTGGACGGAGGGACTACTCAAAAAGGTCTGCTCGTTCTGTATGTGGTGCTGCGTAGGTGTGGGCATCCTTATGTCTGCACTGTTCCTGATTTTCATGGATCAGATCCTTGCGCTGATCGGCGCAAGTGCGGAAACCTGGGACTATGCGAAACCCTATCTGATGATTGTGAGCTGCTTCGGTCCGTTTGTTCTGATCGCCAACTGCTACTCCAATGTCATCCGCGCCGAAGGACAGTCCGGCAAGGCAATGATGGGTCAGGTTATCGGAAACCTGCCGAATATCATTCTTGACCCCATCATGATTCTTGTGTTCGGCTGGAACATTGCCGGTGCAGCCATTGCGACCGTCATCGGAAATGTGGTTGGCGCAGGATATTACATTGTCTACTTCCTGAAAGGCTCGTTCTCCCTCAGCATCAGCCTCAAGAACTTTTCTGCGAAGGAAAAGATTGTCTCCGGCGTTCTGGCAATCGGCATTCCTGCCGCATTGGGAAATCTTCTGATGAGCCTTTCCAGTATCCTTATGAACAGCCAGATGGTGAAGTACGGCGATATGGCAGTAGCCGGTGTGGGCGTTGCCATGAAGGTCACAATGATGACCGGCATGGTCTGCATCGGATTGGGGCAGGGCGTTCAGCCACTGCTGGGCTACTGTGTCGGCGCGAAAAACTGGGAGCGTTACAGAAGCGCCATCAAATTCTCGCTTATATTTGCTTTTATCCTCAGTACCGTGCTGACGCTGATCTGCTACCTCTTTACCGGACAAATTGTCAGCGTGTTTCTTACGGATGCTGCGGCATATGATTACGGCGTTTCCTTTGCACGCATTCTCCTTTGCACCAGCTTCCTGTTTGGTGTATTCTATGTGCTGATCAACGCACTGCAAGCACGCGGTGTTCTTTAATTCCAACCTGTCCACCACGAAGGTCACCGGAAACGGCGAAGGGAAGCTGCTCGTCATCAAGGATTCCTGCGCAAATACCTTCGGGCGGTTCGTGTTAGACGACTATGCGGAAACGCACCTCATCGACATGCGATTTTTCAGGGGAAAGGTCAGCGGACACATCGCCGAAAACGGCATAACCGAGGTACTGGTGCTGTACAATATCCCGAATTTTTGCGAGAATACGGGAGCGGCAAAGTGATTTTGATTCAGCGCCGTACTCGTAACCGCGCGATATTTTCATGAAAAGGCATTGCAATCGGCCACCGGCTGTGGTATACTGATATTACATTATTTTGACCGGGAGTGGTTTTTCTGTATTACATAACTGTAAAGGACATACTCGAACTCGACATAGCAAAGGACTGGAAGGTCATTGCAGGCGATGGCGGTCTTTCCAAGACTGTGAGCTGGTTTTACATCTGCCAGGACGATGAGATAACCCCGTGGGTGCAGGGGCGCGAGCTTATGATACTATACGGATCGGGAGTCAAACGCGATACGGCAAATCTTGTCAGAATTGTTGATATCTGTGCAGAGCACCAGATATCTGCAATACTGGTACTTATAGGTCATTATTTCGTGGAGCTGCCAAACGAAATGCTGGACGAGGCAGACCGGCTCGATGTTCCGATCATCACTATGCCTGCGTCTATCCCTATAGGCACGGTTACAAAGGCTGTTGCATATATGCTTTTATCCGAGAGACATTATTTGCGCCGCGGTAGCGAGGCTCTGCGGGATATAATATACGGTTATGACGAAGATGAGCGAAGTCACTTCAATGCCATCGAGCGCGCCGGCTACAAGCTGCGTCAGCGCTCTTTCGTTGCTGTCATGCGCACCCACGACCGGGCGCTCTCAGAAATGAAGGACACCCAGCACATTCTGACAGATGTGTGCAATGTGCTCAACACTCCGATAGCCTATATCCAGAAAAACCGAATAGTCGCCCTTACCGGCACTGACGATATGAATTCCGTCCGTCCCATCATGGACGCCGGCGAAAGGCTGGTGGCGCTCGTTGCTGAGAAATATGGGCTGAAGAATATGTACTTCGCCCTCGGCAGCCAGATAAATCCGAAGAACACGATAAAATCCAGCTACCGTGACGCCGTGAATACTGTCAGGGCAATAGACGCATATCCGGTCAACAAAAGATGCAGGAATTACGCGGAGCTTCCTGCAATAATTAAGATGCTTTTCCGGACAGATGACCGTGATTTCGTAAGAAGCTGCTACGAACAGGAGCTGGGAGAAATAATCAGCTATGACCAGAAGCATAACACTGAGCTTCTGCTGACCCTGGAGCGGTTCTTCGAGGAGAACTGCAATGCAAGCCACACTGCGGACAAGCTGTATATTCACCGGAATACCATGAACAACCGCATGCGGCTTATTTTCGATATCCTTGGTCACGACTGCTCCGACCCGGAAAAACGCTTCGCCGCAGAGAACGCTATTTACTGCTATAAATATCTGAATATGCAGGAAGAACAAAAATAAATTGCAATACTGTGCAAACTGTACATCGCATTTTCGCGAATATTGTGCTAAAATACAATCAAGCAAAAGGACAGCGCAGTCCTGGCGAAGCTTCAAGGCTTCGTCAGGACTGCGCCTTTTTTATTCAATGATTCAGGAGGTAACTGAAATGCTTGTAAAAAATGCAAAGCTCAGAAAGAAAGACGGACTTTACGACATCATGGTGACCGACGGAAAGTTCGGAAAGATAGTTCCTGCCGGAGAGGGCGGAGCGGACCCGGAAACGATCGACGCGGCAGGAAAGCTGGTCATTCCGCCCTACTGCGATTCCCATGTTCATCTCGACTACGCGATGACCGCCGGAGTTCCTCATCACAACCTCAGCGGAACACTGTTCGAGGGAATCCAGATCTGGGCAGAGCACAAGGAGCAGGTTCCTCTCACCAGGGAATACATCAGGGAGAACGCAAAAAAGACCCTCGACCAGATGATGTCCTACGGAGTTCAGCACGTCCGCTCCCATGTTGATACCGGCGATGAGAATATGCTCGGCGTAAAGACCCTGCTGGAGCTGAAGGAGGAATACAAGGACAAGGTTGATATCCAGCTTGTCGCTTTCCCACAGGATGGTATATACACCTACGGAAAGGGCGCAGAACTCCTCGAAGAGGCTGTGAAGCTCGGCTGCGACTGCGTCGGCGGAATTCCGCACTTTGAATACACGCGAGAATATGGCGTGAAGTCCGTGGAAAAGACCTTCGAGCTGGCGGAAAAATACGACAGGCTCATTGATATCCACTGCGACGAGATAGACGACGAGGCTTCAAGATTCCTCGAGGTCGCCGCAACTCTCGCATACGAGAGCGGTCTTACCGATAAAGTTACAGCAAGCCACACGGTGGCGATGCACTCCTACAACAACGCCTACTGCATGAAGCTGTTCAATATCCTCAAGAAATCCAGGATCAATTTCGCGGTATGTCCGCATGAGAACACGCACCTTCAGGGCAGGGCGGACGCTTATCCCAAGCGCCGCGGCGTAACCAGGGTGAAGGAACTCCTCGACGCAGGACTGAACGTTTCCTTCGGTCAGGATTCCATCTCCGACCCGTGGTATCCTCTCGGCACGGGAAACATGCTGTGGGTGCTCGAATTCGGGCTTCACGTCTGCCACTACATGGGCTACGATGAGATCTCCAACAGCCTCGACCTGATCACAGAGAACGGCGCTAAGACAATGCACCTGACTGACCGCTACGGAATCAGCGAGGGAAAGCCGGCGGACTTCCTCATCATCGACGCAAAGGACGATTTCGAGGCGGTTCAGTACTTAAAGGACGTTCTTTACTCAGTAAAGAACGGAAAGATTATAATGAAGCGCGAACCAGCAGTGGTAACGCTTTACTAAACAGAAAGAACAAAAGATAATCAAGGAGGAAACTACAATGAAATCACGATTCTTAAAGAAGCTCTTATCCGCGGCGCTGGCGGTGACAACCTGCGCAGGCATGGTAGCCGGAATGACAGGCTGCGACAGCGGCTCGTCCGATGAAATAAAAATCGGTCTGCTGTTCTCAAAAACCGGCGCTACCGCCATCACCGAGGAATGTATGATCAACGCCGCGCAGATGGCGATTGACGAGGTGAATGAAGCCGGTGGAATCAACGGCAAGAAGATCACATACGTTCTCGAGGACTACGCGACAGACGCCGCAACAGCCGCAGAGAAGATCAAGAAGCTGATCATGCAGGACGAGGTCGTTGCTACAGTCGGCTGTTACACCTCCGCTTCCCGTATCGCGTGCGAGCCGGTAGTCGAGGATAATGACTCGCTGCTTATTTACCCGACATTCTACGAGGGCGAGGAGCCGTCCAAGAACGTTGTCTACACAGGCGCAGTCCCGAATCAGCAGGGCGATATCTTCGTACCGTGGCTCGTAGAAAACGTCGGCAAGAAGTTCTTCCTGCTGGGCACCGATACGGTTTACGCTCAGCTCATCAACACACAGTGCCGTGCAAGCCTTGAGGAATGCGGCGGCGAGGTAGTCGGCGAGGAATACGTTCCTAATGCGCACAACGACTTCTCCTCCATCATCACGAAGATCAAGGAGGCTGACCCGGACGTACTGTTCGTAAACCTGAACGGCGACTCCGGCGTTGCATTCTTCAAGCAGTACAAGCAGTACGGCCTGGACGCTGCCACAATGCCAGTGGCTTCCTACCTGCTGGACGAATCCACTGTTGCGGCTCTCGGCGCTGATACCGCCGCAGGTCACTACACCTCCATCAACTATGTGAGCACCTTGGACACCGATGCAAATAACGAGTTCCTGAAGAAATACCACGAGAAGTTTGGCGATGACGCAGAGATGACCGTTGTCGGTGAGGAAACCTACGTTTCCGTAAAGCTGCTTGCCGAAGCTCTTAAAAAGACTGACGACTACTCCTCCGCTTCCATCATCAAGGCGATGGACGGTATCACACTGGACGTTCCCGAGGGTGAGGTCAAGTTTGATCCGGAAACCAACCACCTCTATCTCAGAGGCAGAATCGCAAAGGTAAGCGACGAGGGCAAGTTCGAGGTAGTTTACGAATCCCCCGATCTCATCAAGCCGGATCCCACAAAATAATAGCGAAATCCATTATTCCAGAACAAATGGAGCGGCAGCGGTTGCCGCTCCATTTACCGAAATGAGGTGCATTTTATGTTTATCGCTGCTCAGCTGATAAACGGTATATCGGCGTCTGCGCTCCTGCTGATATATTCCCTCGGCGTTGTCGTGATCATGGGGCATATGAACGTGGTCAACATGGCGCACGGCGAATGTATAATGCTCGGAGCCTATGTATGCTACTATATCAATACAGTTGCGGGCGCGCCGTTCTTCGTGGCGCTGATAATGTCGTTCGTTGTCACGGCATTGTTTGGCCTGCTGATAGAACGTCTTGTCATACGGAAGCTCTACGGAAAGACCGCAGAAACGCTGCTCGCGACATATGCGCTGTCACTAATCGTGAAGCAGTTGATAAATCTTTTCTGCGGTTCGGAACTGAAATACATTGCGATTCCATTTGATGGACATTTCGATATCGGCGGCGTTACTATCCCGTACTATAACATTTTCATTATCCTGTTCGCTGCGGCTATCCTGCTGATAACATGGCTGATATTCTACAAGACTCCGTTCGGAACAAAAATGCGCGCTGTCACCAGCAACCGCCCGATGACCGAATGCCTCGGAATAAATACCCATGCGGTGGATTCCCTCACATTCGCTTTCGGCGTCGGACTTGCAGGTCTTGCCGGCGCAGTGCTTGCCCCTATCCGTGGCGTATCTCCGTTCATGGGTGCTTCCTACATCACCGACTCTTTCATCAATGTCTGCGTCGGCGGACTTCAGTCTATGATAGGCACAACTCTTTCTTCGCTGCTTATCGGCGAATCTACTTCTATCCTCGGCGGATTCTGGAACGAGGTTGACGCAAAAATCCTCGTGTTCCTGATCGTTGTGGTACTTATCCGGTTCCGTCCGGACGGACTTTTCAGAAAGGAGAAGAGATAATATGCTGGAACGCATTAAAAAATTGCCCGTCAACAGATGGGTCGATATCGCACTCTTCATCTTTCTGCTGATCTTTCCGCTTATATTCAACGATTACCGCACGGGCTTCATGGGAAAGACTGCAGCCTACATGATTTTTGCTCTCTCCCTTGACCTCCTGTGGGGCTATACCGGACTCATGAGCTTCGGTCACGCAGCGCTGTTCGGACTTGGCGGCTATATCGTCGGGCTTTCGTTCTCTATTCAGGACGGTATTCCGGCATTTATGTCGAGAATGGGCGTTGAGGAACTGCCGTGGTTTCTTAAAATCCTTGAGAACAACATCGTTGCCTCACTGCTGGGGCTGATTATTCCGGCGGCGTTCGCAGCATTCCTGGGGTACTTCATATTCTCCAGCAAGGTCAGCGGAATATTTTTCTCGCTGATCACGATGGCGCTGGCTCAGATCTTCGAAACTTTCTTCGCTAATCAGTCCGCCTATACCAACGGCACCAGCGGACTTGGCGGACTTCCGCGCAGCTTCTTCGGCATCGAGCTGAAGATCAAGCCGTTCTACTACCTTACGATCGGCATTGTGATACTGGTTTATCTGCTGTGCCTGTGGCTGACGAATTCCCGGTTCGGCAAAGTGCTGATGTCCGTGCGCGAGGACGAGCGCAGGCTCTCCTTTATCGGCTACAATCCGGCACGGTTCAAGATTGCCGTTTACGCGCTGTCAGGTATGCTGGCAGGTCTTTCCGGAATGCTGTTCGTTCCGTTCAACGGAATGATCTCCCCGACTGAGCTCGGTATCTCCCTCTCCACGATGGTGCTCATTTGGATCGCCGTCGGCGGCAGGGGAAACCTCACCGGCGCAATGCTCGGAACCGTTCTTATCAACTGGCTCCAGACGCTGTTGTCTGAGTACTCCGCGGACATCTGGCCGCTGGTGCTCGGCGCGCTTATCCTGGCGGTAATATTCCTTATCCCGACAGGTATCATCGGCAAGCTGAAGGAGATACAGTACAATATCTCCGCACGGAGGACCCTCGAAAAGCTCACGGCAAAGGAGGAAGAGAATCATGGGTGAACTACAGCCGCTGCTCAGAGTGGAACACCTGAGTGTAGAATTCAAGAAATTCAAGGCGCTGACCGATGTCAACCTCACCGTAAACAAGGGCGAGGTGCGGGTGGTCATTGGTCCTAACGGCGCCGGAAAATCCACGCTGATGGACCTTATCTGCGGCAGGACGAAGCCAACCTCCGGCAAGGTGTTCTTTGACGGCGTGGACATCACCGGCAAGGAGCCCTACGACATCTCGGCGAAGTACGGAATAGGGCGTAAGTTCCAGAATCCGAACATATTCAACATGCTGACGGTGTATGAGAACATCGAGGTGGCTCTCCGCGGATTCAACACGGTGTTCAAGGCGCTGGCATTCCGCCGTACGGCGGAGGTTAAGGAAAAGATCGACCGCGTGCTGGAGATGATAAAGCTCAGCGAAAAGCGGAACATAATCGCATCTTCTCTTTCCCACGGCGAACGCCAGTGGCTGGAGATAGGCATGGTCATTGCCCAGGATCCCAAGCTCATCATTCTTGACGAGCCGACCGCCGGTATGACCGCCGCCGAAACCTACAAGACCGGCGAGATGATAAAGGAGCTGCTCGCCGATCATACCGTAATGGTGGTCGAGCACGATATGGATTTCGTAAAGCAGGTGGCGCAGACCGTCACGGTGCTGCACCACGGTCAGCTGCTTGCGGAGGGCACATTCGACGAGGTGGAGAAGGATCCGCGCGTTATCCAGGTGTACCTCAAGGACGATTCAGACGAAGAAGCAAAGGAGGCGTGAGAATATGCTGGAGGTATCGCACGTCAATGTAAACTACGGCAAGAGCCGTGTAATAACGGACGTATCATTCACCCTCAACCGCGGCAGAAAGCTGGTGGTGCTGGGGCGCAACGGTGTAGGCAAGACCACGCTCATGAAATGTATCATGGGACTTCTCCCGGTGGAGGGAAAGGGAACTCTCAAGCTGGAGAACAAGAATATCACGAAAATGCCGGCGTATATGCACAATCAGATGGGCATCGGATATGTTCCGCAGGGGCGCGAGATAATCCCGGATTTCACCGTGCGCGAGAATCTGGAGCTTGGCTGCCTCGGGCACAACTCGGTCAGCTTCAAGGAGCAGTTCGAGATCGTGCTGGATTACTTCCCGGCACTCAAGGAGCACATGAACCGCAAGGGCGGCGTGCTTTCCGGCGGTCAGCAGCAGCAGCTCGCCATCGGGCGCTGCCTTATGGGCAGACCCTCGATAGTGGTCCTTGACGAGCCGACGGAGGGTATTCAGCCGAACGTGGTTTCCGAGATCGCCACGACGCTGAACCGTATCTCAAGGGAGATGTATCTCAGCGTTATTCTGGTGGAGCAGAACATAAAGTTCGCCAAGAGGATAGCCGAGGATTTTATAATCCTCCAGAAGGGCTCCATCGTTGCGCAGGGGGCGATAGGCGAACTTAACGACGACCTTGCCAAGAAGTACCTGGCGGTGTGATCCTGCACGCTTCCCGAAATAAATCCCTCCCGGCTCGGGAGGGATCGTCGGAGACCGTCGAAAAATCCCCTAAAGGGGCTTTTCCGCCGAACAAATCCACTGGCTTGGCTTTGCCAAGCCTTACGCATTTTATCGAAGATAAAATGCAAGCCGCGCGCGTAAGGAATAAGGCGAAGCCGTTTCCAATACACTTGCGCGGATAGAATTTTTTTTCCTCGGGATACCCGAGGCAAAAAATGGATAATAAGAGCTCGCTTCGCGAGCAAATTCTTTTTTTCGACATACTGAAACGATCCCTTCCGGATTCCCGGGAGGGATCGTCGTTTATTTGTACTGTTCCGCCATTTTCCGGAGCTCCGTCCTGTATTCGCTGACGAAATCATCGGGGGCTATCACCTTCACCCAGCTTCCCTGGGAGAGCAGGTACATCATTATTCCGGCGCCGTATACCTCTGCTTCGATTAGCGCCTTACCGCCGCTGATATCCAGCACCACCGCCGTCGGGAGTCTGTCCAGCACCGCCTGGAGGGACGGTCCGCTGAACTCGAACCGGATAGTCCTGCACACGCCGGGGAACATGAACTGTATCTTCTTCCGGAGCGCTCCTTCGTCGAAATCCACGCCTGAGGGCAGCTCGAATTTCGTGCGGTGTTCGATGACCGACGTTATCCTGTCCACCCGGAAATATATCGGGGAATAGCTCTCGTCCTCCGCACGGTAGGCTATCAGGTAGAAGTAGTACTCGCTGAACATTATCGACACCGGGCGCAGCGTGTGCGTCACCCGGTCGCGGTTCATCTTGTAGTAGGTTATCGTGATCTCCGTGTGGGAGCGGATATCCGCGGCGAGTTTCCAGAGGGTGTCCACAACGCCCACGGAGCAGTCGTGCCGCACCTCGCAGTAGTGGTACTTTTCCTTGGCGATAAGGCTGTCCAGCAGCGCCTTATCCTTGGTGGAGGTGAATATGCGCAGCTTTCCTATCATCTCCAGAAGCTCCGGCTTGCTGAAGGCGCGGCTTCCGATGAGCACCTTTATAACCGCCAGGGTCTCGCTGTCCCGGAGGAAGTCGTCGATCCGCAGGGTGTAGCACTTTTCACTGCGGTCGTAGACCAGCTCCGCGTGTCCGGTCAGCTCCCGGTTTTCCGCCAGGAAGCAGCGTATCTCGCTGATGTCCCGGGAAATACTCTTGGGGGACACCCCGTATTCGTTCGCGAGGTCGGCGACAGTTATCCTTTCGCCGCGCATTCCACGCAGGAATATCGCAAGGCAGCGTTCGTTCTTTTCTATGCTCATAGTCCCTCCGCATTCATTTGGTGTTTTTATTTTACCTTAATTCCTTTGACTAATCAACAGGTTTCACGAAACTGGGTAAATAATTATATGACCGCATTTCGGGCACAGCTTTACGGATTTGTCCTTCAGCCGCATTCCGCAGCCCGGGCACGCCGGCTTCACCGGAAGAAAGTACATGCGTATCATCTCCTTCTGGCTATATTGTAACACTACAGGAGGACACCCCGGCGTCCGTATAAAAACTTCCTGAGCGGCACACATTACTAAAAGTAAAGATTAACTATACTTCAGTATAGCACAATATGCGATAAATGTCAACGGTATCTTTACTTTCAGTAAGTTCAGCAAATCCGGATAGTATGCTATACTTTTATCAGGGGGGATCGGAATGGCTACTCTTGGCGAAAGGCTCCGTGCACTGCGTGGCGACAATGGTATCACTCAGGCGGAACTTGCGGAAAAGATATTCGTGAGCGAAAGCTACATCGCGCTTATTGAACTTAACAGGCGGAATCCCAGCACTGAAATTCTCGGGAAGCTGTCGGACTACTTCGGGGTGTCAACGGATTACCTCCTTAACGGGGAGCTTTCCGAAGAGGATGTTCTTCATGTGAAGGAATGGCGTGCCCTGGTTTCCGGGCGGAGCGACCGCGAGATAACAAGCGCTCTCAGGCTGGTGCGGTCGTTTTTTGAGAGCGTTGACGAGGCTAGATGAATTTTACCCGGACGGTGGACTGTCCGGGTAATTCTGTATCATTAGCTATGAGGTGATACAGATGACTGAAAAGGAGCGTATGATTGCGGAGCTGGTCCGGCTGCTTTCCGGCAGGTCGGAAAGAGAAGTGGAGCTTATCTCCCGGTTGGTGAGGGATTACATCACGCTGGTGGACGAGAATAAAAATCCGGACGTCAGTACGGCGGAGCGCGTATTGAAAAATACTTTATAATGTGATATAACACATATCGTCAGAAATGGATCCCGACAGAGCCGGATATTCTGAATTTTCCGGTGGGTTTTCACGGATATTTCACAATTGTGTGTTATACTATAATAAAACACAAAGCTGAAAGCGAGGATATGTTATGTGCACGGCAGCAACCTATCAGACGGAATGCTTCTACATGGGCAGGACGCTGGACTATGAATTTTCTTACGGTGAGCGGATCACTATCACGCCCCGGAATTACCCATTCCATTTCCGGCATGACGGCGATCTTGACCATCACTACGCCATGATCGGAATGGCGCACATTGCCGGAGGTTATCCGCTGTATTACGACGCGGTGAACGAGAAGGGGCTGGGAATGGCAGGGCTGAATTTCGCCCGGTCCGCGGAATACCCTGAGGTCGGCGAGGGGCGCTGCGTGGCGCAGTTCGAGTTTATCCCGTGGGTGCTCAGCCGCTGCGCCGGACTTTCCGAGGCGAGAAAGCTGCTGGGCGAGATAAGCCTGGTGGGGACTCCGTTCAGCGCACAGTTCCCGGCGGCGAAAATGCACTGGATAATCGCCGACAAATCCGGAGCTATCGTTGTTGAGCCTTTCGCGGACGGGCTGAGAATACACGAGGATCCTGCCGGAGTGCTTACTAACGAGCCGCCCTTTGAGCAGCAGATAAACCGGCTGTGCGACTACATGAGCCTTTCCCCGAAGCAGCCTCAGAATAATCTCGGGATTCCGCTGGAATGCTACAGCCGCGGAATGGGCGCCCTGGGACTTCCCGGGGATCTCTCCTCCACGTCTAGGTTTGTGCGCGCTGCGTTTACACGGGCTAACTCCATATCCGGGAAATCCGAGGAGGAGAGCGTGGGGCAGTTCTTCCACATTCTCGGCTCGGTGGAGCAGGTCCGGGGCTGCTGCGAGGTCGCGGAGGGGAAATACGAAATAACCATCTACACCTCCTGCTGGAACGCGGACAGAGGAATATACTATCACACCACCTACAACAACCGTCAGATATCCGCGGTGGACATGCATAGCGCCGACCTGGACGGGTGCAGGCTGTACTCCTGCCCGATACAGGACCGGGAGCAGATACGCGTCTGCAATGCGGAGCCGATGAAATAAACTATAGGAGCGAAGAATGATAACACTTGAACCCTACAGAAAAGAATTCGAAAAGCAATACCATGCGCTGTATCTGTCGGCATTTCCGGAGGAGGAGCGCGCACCCTGGTGGCTACTTAAGCGCCGGGCAAAGCAGGGCAGGGCGGAGGCTCTGGCGGCAATGGACGACGGCAGATTCGCCGGAATGGCGTATGTGGTCACGCTGGGGGATATGACGTATCTGTTCTACCTCGCGGTTGAGGAGGGGCAGCGCGGCCGCGGCACCGGCGGAAAGATAATCGCGGCGCTGCGCGAGCGCTTCCCGGACAAGCGGATTTACCTTGCGAGGGAACAGCTGGACGAATCCGCCGGAAACTATCCGCAGCGCGAGAGCCGTCATCGCTTTTACCTCGCGAACGGCTTCCGGGACTGGGACATTATCATAAAGGAGGGTCCCGTTACATACGACGTTATGGGGATTGGAACGCCGGTGACTCCGCCGGAATACCGCGCGCTGATAAGCGGCTGGGCTGGAAAGCTCCCCGGGTTGTTTTTCCGGGCGTATATGGAATAAAAACTGTTGACAAATGTTAAATCATGTGATATACTATAGTCACAAAACCGAACTGGTAATTTGTGAAAAGGAGCGATAACATGAACAGATTTGTCAGAAAAATAGCAGCTGTCACACTGGCTGTGGCAATATCGGCAGGAGCGGCGGTAAGCGCTTCGGCTCAGAACTGTGTTCCGCTGCCGGAGGTCAAGACCGTAGAGCTAGACCGGCTGGGTGACAGGGTGGCTTACAGCGGATACCCGGATTACGGCGTCAGCGTGCTTATAGATAACTGTACCGTCAAGAATAGCCCGATATATGTAAAGCCCGGCGAAACCCCTACCAGTGAATTCGTCGTGCCAAAGGGGAAGAAGCTCGTCCTTAAGAAGGGCGCCGTTATCGACGGCAGCATGTACATCGAGAAGGGTGCGACTGTATCCGTCAGCGGCGGAACACTCAAGGTAAACGGAAGGCTGATTTGCGACGGCAGACTCAACATAGGCGAAAATGGCTACATGTCGCTGGCGGACGGCAGCAGATTCGTGGTGAACACTTCCGGCACTTTCAGGTACAACGCTGATGGAATAACCATAAACCGGGACGCGGATTACGCGTGCTTCGGGAAGTTCACATACAAGCACCTTGACGACAGCACTGCGCAGACCATTGCCGCAAAGCCGCTGTGCGTGCTTGCCGGGGATTCCGGAAAGCTGTCCATGGTGACTGATGAAAAGTCCATTGACGGATACGTTTCCATGCTGTGCGACTACGGGCACGGTAATCCCGGTTCAACGAGCGACAGCCTGTATTTCATTATGGGCAACGGCTCCAGAATACGGGTGGATACTGCGGCGGACAAAGTGTCGGATATCGCCGGAGTTTGGGTGCTGAGAATGATCGAACTGACTGACGAGCTGCTGAAAAGGTAATCAAGAGAATACGGAAATGGCGCCAGTCTGGCAGGCACAAAGCCTGGTCAGACCGGCGCCTTTCTGGTATCCGCGGCTTTCACGGCAGTCTGGAAAGTACTTTGGATAAGCGTTGTGCGTATTTACCGAACATTCCGATGTGGAATTGTGCAAAACGGAAAATTTTCAGAAACCCTTGAAAAATCTGTGGATTTATGCTACAATCAAATTGCCGGAAACGTTTTCGGTAATTTGATTCGGACAACAGGTGAGCCATTGACTATAAAGGATATTGCAAAACTTGCGGGCTGCGGCGTGAGCACGGTTTCCCGGGCGCTGAACGGCAGCAGCGAGATAAGTGAACAGACCCGGGAGCGCATAAACGAGGTGATTCGCCAGTATAACTACACCCCGAACGGCAATGCGCGCCGTATGCGCCAGAGCGCAGAAAAGACCATTCTGCTCATCGTGAACGGAAGCAGCAACCTGTTCTTTTCACCGCTTATTGAGCAGATACAGATTGCGGCTTCCTCCGCGGGATTCCAGGTCGCGGTGAATTACATCGATGAGCAGGAGGACGAAGTGCAGTTTGCGTCAAGGCTCTGCACTGAGCAAAGACCTGCCGGGGTGATATTCCTGGGCGGCGATATGAGAAACTTCCAGAGGAGCTTTGAACAGATAAAACTCCCCTGTGTACTGAGCACGGCGAACGCCGAGGAGCTTGGCTTTGAAAACCTTTCCTCCGTCAGCGTGGACGATTACGACGGCGGCAGGGCGGCGGCGGAACAGCTGTTCGACCAGGGTCACAGGAAAGTCGGGATACTCGGCGGCGACCTCAGTTCCTACGGTCCCTCGGGACTTCGCTACGGCGGCTTTTGCAGCGTATGCTCCGAGCGCGGCGCGGATATTCCGGACAGCGAACTATGCGCATATACATTCAGTTCCGCATATGAGGCGGCGGTTGCTCTTTATCATAAGTGCAAGGGCATGACGGCGGTGTTCGCCATGTCGGATATAATCGCTGTGGGTGCGGTCCGGGCGTTCCTCGATATGGGGAAGCGCGTTCCGGAAGATATTTCCGTGCTCGGTTTCGATGGAATTGAGTTGTCGGAATACAGCAATCCCAGAATAGCAACATTAGCCCAGCCGATTCACCAGATATCAAGTCTGTCTGTGCGCATGCTAGTGAATATGATCGAAGACGGCGCCGAGGCAAGTCATGTAACTCTCCGGGCGCAGTTCAGGTCTGGCGGTTCAATGGGCAGAATATAGAGATTTCATTGGAGGACAACATGAGAAAAAGCGGTATTTTACTGCACATCGCCTCACTGCCGAATAAATACGGCATTGGCACGATGGGCAGGGAAGCCTATAATTTCGTTGACTGGCTCAAAAGCGCCGGTCAGAGTCTGTGGCAGATACTTCCGCTGTCGCAGACAAGCTATGGGGATTCACCGTACCAGAGTTTTTCCATTTACGCCGGGAACCCTTACTTCATCAGCCTTGAGATGCTGGAGGAGGAGGGACTCCTGAAGCATGAGGAATACACGGATTTAAGCTGGTGCGAGGATCCCAGATATATCGACTACGCCACAATGTACGAGAACTTCTATAAGGTAATGAGGCTCGCATTCGGGCGTTTTTCAAAGGGCATGAATGGTAACGTTTCCGCTGAATACACGGCGTTCGTAGAGGAAAATCCCTGGTTGGAGAATTATACGCTGTTCATGGCGCTCAAGGACGCTCACGGCGGAAAAAGCTGGAGCGAGTGGGAAAAGCCGCTGCGCCTGCGCGACAAGAATGCGGTGGATTCTGCGAAGAAGAAGTACGCAAAGGACATGGAGTTCTATGCGTTCCTTCAGTTCAAGTTCTTTCAGCAGTGGTTCAGGCTGAAGGAATACGCTAACAGCAATGGAATACAGATCATCGGTGATATCCCGATTTACTGCGCGCTGGACAGCGCCGACGTCTGGTGCGAGCCGCAGCTGTTCCAGCTGGACAAGGACAGAGTTCCCACCGTTGTTGCCGGATTCCCTCCGGACGCGTTCTCGGCGGACGGGCAGCTGTGGGGAAATCCCATCTACGACTGGGACAGAATGAAGCAGGAAAACTACCGCTGGTGGGTCGGCAGAATGGGTTTTGCCAAGAAGCTGTATGATATCGTCCGTATAGACCACTTCATCGGCTTCAACAGCTACTACGCTATCCCGTTCGGAAACAAGACCGCGCACGGCGGCGAATGGCACGAGGGTCCGAAATACGACCTTTTCGAGGTCATAAAGAGGGAAACCGGAAAGGACGGTATCATTGCGGAGGATCTGGGGATAATCACTCCGTCTGTAAGGAAGCTGCTGAAGCAGGCGGCCTATCCCGGAATGAAGGTGCTTCAGTTTGCTTTCGACCCCACCGGAAAGAGCGAATATCTTCCGCAGAACTACACCTCGCAGAACTGCGTCGTGTATACTTCCACCCACGACAACGATACGGCGCTGGGCTGGTTCAACGACCTGGACCGTAAAACCAAGCGTTTCGTGAAGGAATACCTTGGAGTGCGCCGTGCGGCGGAACTGCCAAAGGCGTTCATCGACATCGCCTGGAAAAGCACCGCGGATATGGCTATGACCACAATGCAGGAACTGTGCGGATTCGGCACCGAGGCGCGTATCAACGTCCCTTCCACCGTTGGAAATAACTGGCGCTGGAGAACTCTGGATAGCGATTTCACCGCAGAAAGCGCGGAATATCTCAACAGACTGACCGAAATCTGCAACAGAAAACCTCCCGTCAAGAGATCAAGAAAAAAGTAACAGCTGAAAGGAGCATAATATGAAGATCGAAAATTTCAAGGAAAAGCTTGTTTCCCTCTGCGAGAAGGAGTACCGCTCACAACCTAAGGAGCTGACCGCAAACCAGCTGCACTGCGCAGTTTCCAAGCTCGTTATGGAGGAACTTTCCCCGGCGTGGGACAAGAGCCGTATGGCGCATGACAATGCACGCAAGGCAAGCTACCTTTCCATGGAGTTCCTGGTAGGCCGCGCAATATACAACAACCTGCTGTGCCTGGGTATCCTGGACAGCACCGCGGAGGAACTCAAGGCGCTGGGCGTGGATATCTCCGAATTCGAGGAGGTAGAGGACGCCGCTCTCGGCAACGGCGGTCTGGGCAGACTCGCAGCGTGCTTCCTGGACAGCGCGGCGGCAATGGACCTTCCGCTGGACGGCTACGGAATACGCTATAAGTACGGTCTGTTCAAGCAGGGCATCAGGGACGGATTCCAGACCGAAACCGCGGACGACTGGCAGAGATACGGCGACCCCTGGAGCATTCGCCGCGAGCAGGAAACTGTTGTAGTTCACTACGCTGACGGCGATGTGAATGCGGTTCCCTACGACTACCCGGTTATCGGTTACGGCACTGAGAACGTGGGTACTCTGCGCCTGTGGCAGGCTGAAACCGACGACGAGTTCGACTTCAACCTGTTTAACCAGAGCAAGTTCACCGAGGCAGGCGAGAAGAAGCGCGCCGCTGAGGACATCTCCCGGGTGCTCTACCCCAACGACGAAACCGAGGCAGGCAAGATACTCCGTCTGAAGCAGGAGTATTTCTTCAGCGCAGCCGCAGTTGCTGATCTTATCAGAAAGCATAAGGCGATTTTCGGCACTATGGAGAATTTCGCAGACTACAACTGCATTCAGATGAACGACACCCACCCTGTTATCGCCCTGCCGGAGTTTATCCGCGTGGTAATGCGCGACGAGGGCTGGACCTTTGACAAGGCGTTTGAGGCAGCCAAGAAGGTGTTCAGCTACACCAACCATACCATCATGCAGGAAGCCCTTGAGAAGTGGGACAGCAGACTTATCGAGCGGGTAGTTCCCGAGGTTTACAGCGTGATGATCATGCTTAACGAGGCATTTGAATCCGAAATGCACCGCAGGAGCGTTTCCCAGGATAAGCGCGCCGTTATGCGTCTTATCAAGAACGGCACAGTTCATATGGCAAATATCGCGGTGTTCGGCTCCTCCTATGTGAACGGTGTTGCGGCTATCCACACCGACCTGCTCAAGACCACCGTGCTGAAGGACTGGTACGAGCTGTACCCCGAGAGATTCCAGAACAAGACTAACGGCATCACACAGCGCAGATGGCTGGCGCTCTGCAACCAGGAGCTTTCAGCACTCATCACTGAACTGCTTGGCGATAATAGCTGGGTTACTGACCTCGACAAGCTCCAGGGTCTGAAGAAGTACGCTGACGACGAGGCTGTGCTCCGCCGATTCATCGATATCAAGCATACCAAGAAGCAGCAGCTTGCCGACTATATCGAGAAATCCGAGGGAGTTGAGATCGACCCGAAGTCCATTTATGATATCCAGATCAAGCGCCTGCATGAATACAAGCGCCAGCTTCTCAACGCGTTCTCGATACTGTATCTGTACTACGAGATCAAGGACGGCAATCTCAGGGATTTCACACCCACGACATTCATTTTTGGCGCAAAGTCCGCACCGGGATATTACCGTGCAAAGGGCATTATCAAGTTTATTAACGAGGTAGCTAAGCTCGTAAACTCCGATCCGGATACGAAGGATCTGCTCAGAGTTGTATTCGTGAGCAATTACCGTGTTTCCTATGCGGAGAAGCTTGTCGCTGCGGCGGATATTTCCGAGCAGATATCTACAGCGGGTACCGAGGCTTCCGGTACCGGAAACATGAAGTTCATGCTGAACGGCGCAGTTACCCTGGGCACACTGGACGGCGCTAACGTTGAGATCGCCGAGGAAGCCGGTTCAGAGAACGAATACATCTTTGGCGCGACTGTTGAGGAACTGGAGAAGATCATGCCGAACTACGTTCCGCGTGACGTCACCGAGAGCGATCCCAAGATCAAGCGCGTGGTATCCTCCCTCATTGACGGTACCGTTACCGACGGCGGCAGCGGCGTGTTCAGGGAACTTTATTTCGCACTCATGGAGGGCGCTAGCTGGCACGTTCCGGATCATTACTACCTGCTGGGCGACCTTGACAGCTACGTTAAGGCAAAGCTGGCGGCAAACCGCGACTACAACAACGAGATTGCGTTTGCCAAGAAATGCTGGCTGAATATCTGCTCCGCCGGTAAGTTCAGCTCGGATCGCACTATCGCTGAATATGCGAAGGATATCTGGCACATCAGCAAGGTATAATGCTCTGAGTTTTAGCATTGATTTCCCACTTTAGGTTTCAGGCTTCGTTTGCGGTGAAACGTGTTATATGTATTGTAACATTGTTTCACCGGAAACGTTGCCATTATTCACAAAAGCGACCTAGAGCGATTTGTCTATCATGACAAATTTACAATTATTTTTGAGATTATTGAAAATAATTGTGCAAAATCGCTTGACAAACCCAAAAAATCTGTTATAATTAAAACGGAATTTCGAATCAAACAAGCAAATTTCGAAACAAAGCCTAAACTCGCAGGGAAGCACAGACAGCCTGCGGGACTAATTCTAGGAAACATTGTTTCGAAACAAAGCAAAGATTTCGAAAGACTTGAAAACAAATGATCATATTCAGGAGGAATGAATTATGAAGATCAGAAAGATCATGACAGCGATAGCTTCCATGGCAATGGCAGGCGTAATGATGGTTGGCTGCTCCAGCAACGGCGGCAGCACCGCAGAGAGCGGATCAAGCTCCGCAGCTGACGGAAGCTCTGCTGCTTCCAACGGCGGTGACTCCACCGGCAGCGGCGAGGCTGTGAACCTCACAGTATGGGGTCCGCAGGAGGATCAGGAACTGCTCAAGCAGATGTGCGACGCGTTCGCAGCAGCAAATCCCGACAAGACCTACACCTTCACCTACGGCGTTGTCAGCGAGGCTGACGCTCAGAAGGAAGTTATCAAGGATATCTCCGCAGCAGCTGACGTATTCGCTTTCGCTTCTGACCAGACCGCAATACTGGTTGATTCCGGTGCTCTCTACAGAGTCACCAAGAACAAGGATCAGATCGTTGCTGATAACTCCGAGGCTTCTATTTCCGCAGCTTCCGTTGACGGCGAGCTTTACGGCTATCCTTACGTTTCCGATACATATTTTATGTATTACGACAAGTCCAAGCTGTCTGAGGACGATGTAAAGTCCATCGAAGGTATCATGAACAAGGATATCGAGGGCGTGACCACAAACTTCGCTTTCAATACAGATGACGGCTGGTATCAGTCTGGATTCTTCTTCGGCGCAGGCTGCAAGCTCTTCGGTGACGACGGAACCGATCCCACACAGTGCGATTTCAACAACGAACGCGGTTACATGGTAGGTGAATACCTGATCGACCTGGTTGCAAACCCCAAGTACGGCGCTAATTTCGACGACTCCCTCGTAAAGTCCGGCTTCGCTGACGGCACTCTCGCAGCAGCGGTTTCCGGTACATGGAACGCAGGCGAGATACAGGCTTCCCTCGGCGACAACTACGCAGCTACCAAGCTCCCCGAGTTCACACTTTCCAACGGCGAAACAGTTCAGATGGGCAGCATGGCTAACTTCAAGATCATGGGCGTAAATTCCGAAACCAAGAATCCGCTCGATGCAATGGCTCTTGCTGAGTGGCTTACAAATAAGGACAACCAGAAGACTAGATTCGAGGTTCGCTCCTACGCTCCCACTAACGTTGAGCTTGCAAACGATACCGATACAATGAACTCCAACATAGCTGTAGGCGCTCTTGCACAGCAGGCTCAGTACGCTACCGTTCAGACCTCTATCAGCCAGTGCCAGAACTTCTGGACCCCTGCTGAGGCATTCGGTCAGGAGATCATCGCAGGCACCTGCACAAAGGATAACCTCCAGGAGAAGCTGGACGCATTCGTTGAGTCCGTTCTCGCAACCCTCGGCTGATAAACCGAGCTTCATAAAGATCCACCATTAAGTAAATAGATTTCTCCCAGTTCCGTTATGCGGGCGGTGAGAGCCGCCGCATAACGGAACAGCTTTATGCAGTTTCAATGCTTCCTGAATGCTTGACACCAGATGATATCAGATGTATAATATATGGCGCATCAGGCATCTCCTCCCACAGGCTGCATTGAAACTGCACAAAGCACCGTAATTCAAAAGGAGGTAACTGCAATGACAAGCCTTGATTATTACGTTCTTCCGTGGTACAAGAAAATACTTGTTAAGATCGCAGGATTTTTTGTAGCTATAGGAAAGGGTATTGCGGAATTCATCATCGGCATACCCGGCGCGATATGGCGCCTCATAAAGATGATAGGCAGAGGATTTGCGTGGCTCGGAAAGACTTTCGCGCAGGGCGATATCCTCACAAAGCTGTCATATCTGATAATGGGCGCGGGCAGCCTGTTCCGCGGACAGATAGTCAAGGGACTTATGTACCTTGCCACCGAGGTAGCTTATCTCGGGTTCATGATAGACTCGGGCTTTGGCTTCATCGCAGGTCTAAGGACTCTCGGCACCGTGCAGCGCGGATGGTATTTCGACGAGGAACTCGGCATAGATGTAATGCGCGAAAATGGCGATAACTCCATGCTGATACTTCTCTACGGCATATTCACGCTGTTCGTCACCGCGGTATTCATCATGCTGTGGGTGAATAACATAAAGTCCTCCGTGGAAGCGCAGAAGTTCAGAAAATCCGGAAAGAAACTTCCTGGTTTCGTAGACGATGTAAAATCCCTGCTGGACGGACAGTTCCACAAGACTCTTCTTATCGTGCCGGTGTCTGGCGTTGTGGTATTCACGATAGTTCCGCTGGTGTACATGATCTCACTGGCGTTCACAAACTACGACAAGAACCATCAGGTGCCCGCGAACCTGTTCACCTGGATAGGCTTCGACAACTTCAGGGTAATCCTCGGCAGTGACTCCACCATTGGCAAGACATTCTGGCCGGTACTCGCGTGGACCCTTATCTGGGCTGTTCTTGCGACATTCCTGAACTACTTCCTCGGAATTATCCTTGCTATGCTCATCAACAAGAAGGGCGTTAAGTTCAAGGCATTCTACAGAACGCTTTTCGTGCTCGCTATCGCGGTTCCGCAGTTTGTTTCTCTGCTGGTAATGAAAAACGTCCTCGCAGAAGCAGGTCCCGTGAACGTTCTTCTTCAGGAACTTGGCTGGATATCTACGCCTCTCCCGTTCTTCACCGACCCGACATGGGCGAGGGTGACGGTCATAGTTGTTGACCTGTGGATAGGTATCCCTTATACGATGCTTATCGTTTCTGGTATCCTCATGAATATCCCAGAGGATCTGTACGAGGCGGCAAGGATCGACGGTGCTTCCCCCTTCATCATGTTCACCAAGATCACAATGCCGTATGTGCTGTTCGTCACCACGCCTTACCTTATTACACAGCTTGTCGGCAACATCAACAACTTCAACGTTATCTACTTCCTCACCGGCGGTACTCCGGCAACGCTGGATTACTACCAGGCAGGAAAGACCGATCTGCTCGTTACCTGGCTGTATAAGCTGACGGTCAACTCGAGAGATTACAGCTACGCTGCGACAATAGGCATTCTGGTGTTCATCATCTGCTCGCTGCTTTCGCTGATAACCTTCCGCAGATCCGCGTCCTATAAGAATGAGGAGGCGTTCCAGTAATGAAAGAGATAAGAACACAGTCACACTCCTACCACAGACGGCAGCGCACAATCAATGTAGTTATCCAGATCGTGCTGCTGGTGCTTGGCATAATGTGGATCCTCCCACTTATGTGGATAATCCTGACATCGTTCCGTGCGGAGCCTGGTTCATATACCAGCTACTTCTGGCCAAAGGGCTTCACACTGGATAACTTCACGAGGCTCATCTTTGAGGATCAGCAGTTCAAGTTCACCAAGTGGTTTGTGAACACGTTCATCGTGGCGGTAGTATCCTGCGTAGGCTCAACGTTCATCGTGCTTGCGGTATCCTACGCCCTCAGCCGCCTGAGATTCAAGATGCGCAAGCCTATGATGAACATTGCGCTCATTCTTGGAATGTTCCCCGGATTCATGTCCATGGTCGCTATATATTATATCCTCAAGGGTCTTGGACTTACCGAGAATCCGCTGGTTTGCCTGACTCTGGTTTACATCTGCGGTTCCGGACTTACCTACTACATCGCAAAGGGATTTTTCGATACGATCCCGAAATCCCTTGACGAATCCGCGTACCTTGACGGTGCAACGCGGTCGCAGGTGTTCTTCCACATCACTATCCCGCTTTCCAAGCCTATCATCGTATACACGGTGCTCACAACGTTCATGGCTCCCTGGGTGGACTACATCTTCCCGAGCATGATCTGCGGTGCGAACTACGACAGCTACACCGTTGCGCTGGGCATGTTCAAGATGCTGGAACGTGAATTCATCGGCACATACTACACGCAGTTCGCTGCGGCGGCAGTGCTGGTTTCCATTCCTATCGGCGCGCTGTTCATCGTTATGCAGAAGTACTATGTCGGCGGCGTTACCGGCGGCGCAGTAAAGGGCTGATGACCACTGCACACTAAAATCACTGTTCCAGGAGGATCTCATGGCTGTTAAGAACGTGACTATCCAGGATATCGCCGACAGGCTCGGCATGGCAAAGAGCACAGTTTCCAAGGCGCTTTCCGGGGCGACTGACATCAGCGAAAAAACCCGGGAGCGCGTGCTCGGCTGCGCAAGCGAGATGGGATATCAGGTAAAGACCAACCGCACTTCCTACACGAAGTCAATAGTTGTCTTTATCTACGGAAGTATCCACTACGACAAGGTGGATCAGTTCGGCTATGAGATCATTCTCGGATTGCAGGCCGCCGCTGCGGAGTACGGTATTGGGGTAAACATCACCGCAATAAGCGATACTGAGCTGAAAAGCGGCACCTACTATCCGATCGTGTCCGGGGGAAACTGCGAGGGAGCGGTTTTCCTGGGCTTCAAGCCGCACCCGGTGTTCATTGAGCATGTGCGCAGTCTGAATATCCCGCTGGTGATACTCGACAATAACGTGGATTATCCGCTGGCGGCGCGCGTCGGCTGCGATAACGCAGGCGGAATACGCCAGCTTGTGCGCTATCTCTGGACGAGAGGTCATGACAGGATCGGATTCCTCGGGGGCGAGGAGGACAGCGTCGTTACTCAGGAACGCTATCAGGCGTATTCCGGCGCGCTCAGAGAACTCGGGCTTGAGGAGGACAACGGCGCGGTCAGATATGGACATTTCTCTGCGAAAGGCACACGAAAGAGGATCCTCGAGATCGCTCAGACTGGAGTCACTGCAGTGGTTTGTGTCAGCGACCTGTTAGCGTGCACGGCAGTGCAGGAACTTGCAAAGGCGGGCTACATCGTGCCCGGAGATATCAGCGTGACGGGCTACGACAACCTTCCCCCGTCAGAATATTCGCAGCCTCGTATTACAACAATGTATCAGAACCGCATACATATCGGAAAGACCGCGTTTCTGATGATTCAGCAGATGAACAGCGGTATCTCAATAGAAGCGGTTCGGCTTCGTCCGGAACTTATTGAGAGAGAATCCGTGAAACTTATCACCATGAGAACTTTGCCCGAGGAAGATCAATGAAAAAAACACCATTTTCTATTTCAGCCGCAGCCGCTGTTACGGCGGCGGCTATTCTTTTATCTGGGTGCGGCACCCCGGAGGAAACTATGTCAGATAGCTTACAGCCGCAGGCTACGGCATATCAGTACGATCATGAGCTGAATGTGATTGACGACAACTACCGCAATTACTACCAGGTGTTCGTTTATTCCTTCTGCGACAGCAACGGGGACGGCGTCGGCGACCTTGCCGGAGTGACCTCCCGGCTGGATTATATTCAGGATATGGGCTTCAACGGTATCTGGCTTTCGCCGATAATGCCGTCGGATTCCTACCACAAGTACAGCGTAAAGGACTATTACGCCATCGACGAGCAGTACGGAACGATGGAGGATTTTGAGGAGCTTGCCGCAGAGTGTAAAAAGCGTGGGATAAAGCTGCTGATAGACCTGGTGATGAACCACAGCTCCAACGAGCATGAGTGGTTCAGGCACGCTTCCGAGAGCCTGCGCAGCGACCCCTGCGGTGCGGCAGAGGACGAACCCTGCCTTAACGACAATATCTGTCCGGTGCACGATCCGTACATCGACTACTACTATTTTGCGGACGAGAAGCCTGTCGGTACAAACTCCTGGTATCAGACCGGTTCGCACTGGTATCAGGCGGTGTTTTCAGAGAATATGCCAGAGCTTAATCTGGACAACCCGGCGGTGCGCAGCGAATTTGAGAAAATTGCGGACTTCTGGCTGGAAAAGGGTGCAGGCGGATTCCGTCTGGACGCTGTGAAGGAGTATTTCAGCGGCAATCCCGACAAGAACATCGAGGTGCTGGAGTGGTTCATGAAGCACTGCAAGGCGGCTGACCCGGAATGCTACGTCGTCGGCGAGGTATGGGAGAGTTTCACGACCTATACGAAATACTACAGCTCCGGTATCGACAGCGTGTTCGGGTTCACCATGGCGCAGGAAGATGGAAAAATCGCAAAGACGATCAATATGTCCGGCGCGGACAATTCGGTGAAGTCCTTTGCACAGGCAATGACGACCATAGAACAGAAGCTGGCTTCTTACAGCGATACCGCGATAGACGCACCGTTTATCGGAAATCACGACACAAACCGCGGCGCTGGTATATTCGGATATGATGAAACCAAAATAAAGGCGGCGGCAGGACTGCTGCTCACCATGTCCGGTTCGCCGTTCGTGTATTACGGCGACGAGATAGGGCTTTCCGGAAGCGGACGTGATGAGAACAAGCGCACCCCGATGATATGGGACAGCGAGGGCACGGGACTTACCTACGGTCCGCCGAACATGGAACGGCAGGAAAACCGTTTTGCAGACGTTCAGACGCAGCTTGCGGACGAGAATTCCATACTGAATTACTACAAGCGTGCGCTCAGGATACGCAACGAAAATCCCTGCATTGCAAGGGGGACAACTGAAGTGCTTACGGTGCCCGGGCAGGATATCGCAGCGGTGCGCCGCACATGGGACGGCGACAGTATCGTGATAGTCTACAACTACTCCGGCGAAAGCAGGGATGTCACGGAACTTGACGGTCTTTCCGGCATGCAGATTCGCGGATATCTGACAGTGGATTCTGCGGAGGAGGTCCTGCTGGACGGCGGACTTACCATGCCGGCGTACAGCATTGCGTTCCTCACCGAAAAATAACTACGGAGGTAATCATGGATATAATGCCTGATCTCGACCTGATCGACAGGGAATATGCATACGACGGGGAACTTGGCGCGCTTTATTCTCAGGCGCAGACTACGTTCAGAGTGTGGAGTCCCATGGCGGAGAGAGCCGTGCTGAAGCTGTATCTCAGCGCAAGGGCAAATACGCCGCATTCTATTCTGGAAATGAGCAGGGACGGCGGCGTTTGGGAAGTCGCAGTACCCGGCGACTTACACGGAGTGTACTACACCTACGAATTCACCGTCGGCGGCACTTCCCGGGAAACTATAGATATTTACGCGCGTTCCGCCGGTGCTAACGGAGTCCGAGGGATGGTAGTCGATCTCTCGCGCACCGACCCGGACGGATGGGACGGCGACCGTCCTGTTAAGCTGGAAAGCTACACGGACGCGGTGATATACGAGCTGCATGTCCGGGATTTCTCCTCCGATGATAGCGGAAACTTCCGGCTGAGGGGAAAGTTCGGCGCATTCTGCGAAAACGGGGTGACTAACGGTTTCAGTGACGCTGTGGGACTCGACCACATCGCAGCGCTTGGGGTTACGCATATTCATCTGCTGCCGGTGTTCGACTTCCAGACGGTTGACGAGAACGACCCGGAGGCTGGATTCAACTGGGGTTACGACCCACTCAACTACAACATTCCCGAGGGAAGCTACACAACGGACCCCAATAACGGCACCGCCAGGGTAAGGCAGTTCAAGGAGCTTATCCATGCGGTACACCGGAAGGGAATGGGCGTGATAATGGACGTGGTTTACAACCACACCTACAGCACCGCAGATTCCCCGTTCACAAAGACTTTTCCGGAATACTACTATAGGCACAAAAAGGACGGCAGCCTTTCTGACGGCTCCGCATGCGGCAACGAATTCGCCAGCGAGCGCGCTATGGCGAGCCGTTTTATCGTGGACAGCCTGTGCTACCTGGCGGAGGAATACAAACTGGACGGATTCCGGTTCGATTTGATGGGTCTGCTGGATATCCGGACGCTGAATACCGCGGCGGAGAAGCTGCGCAGGATAAATCCATCCATCATACTTTACGGCGAGGGCTGGACAGGCGGCGCAAGTCCGCTGCCGGAGAGGCTGCGCGCGATGAAGAAGAACGCGGTAATGCTGCCGCAGTTCGCAATGTTTTCCGATGATTTCCGCGATTGGGTCAAGGGCTCCGTATTCGCGGACGAGGACTGCGGCTACGTCAACGGGAACGCTGCGGAGCTGTCGGAGCTGATGAAGTCCGTAATATCCGGCGGAATCTACCGCAGTGACGTGCGGAGAGAACAGTCGGATTGCTGGACGGATACTCCGCAGCAGGCGGTGAACTACGTTGAGGCGCACGATAATCTCACTCTCTTTGACAAGCTGCGGATTTCCATGCCGGCGGCTTCCGTGGATGAGCAGATATCGGTGGATAAGCTGGCGGCGGCTCTGGTGTTCCTGTCGGAGGGAATACCGTTCATGCAGGCAGGGCAGGAAATACTGCGCAGCAAAACGGCGCCCGACGGCGGATTCGTTCACGACAGCTACAATTCGCCGGACAGCGTGAACAGCATTAAGTGGAACGATGTGACCATCCACCGCAGCGTGGTGGAATACTATCGGGGGCTTATCGCAATACGGAAGCGCTTCCCGGAATTCCGGCTGCGTACGGCGGAGGATATCCGCAGTCAATTGAAATACGAAGATCTCGGCGGCGGTGCGCTGGCGGTGCACTACGGCGATGGGCTGATCCTGGTGGTGAATCCCGGAGAAACCGTGCTTGAATACGACCCGGGGTGCTCTTCGGATATTTACGCAGATGGCAAAAAGGCGGACGCTCAGCCACTTTACCGGACGGAGGGCGCTTTGGGCGTGAAGCCGCATAGTATCATTCTGGCAGGATTGAATTAGGGCAACACCGCACAAAGACCATTTATTGGATTTTGCACGCGTCTTGCTTGCATCTTTTCCGTCATCTTGCACAATTCGTCCTAGCAAGGCGACAGCCTTGCGTCGTCCTCATTGTACAATCTGACGAAAAATCTGACTGCGCAATACACGCACAATCTTTGTGCGGTATTGCCTTAGGAAATCGACAGGGACGGTGAAATGCCGCCCCTTTTCGTTATCCGGTATTGACAATTTGCCACAGATGGATTATAATGGATTATACTCAGCACTATGAAAATGAAGGAGGATATATGAAAAAGACATACTTATGCGCGGAAATTGCTGCTTTTGCAATACTGCTTACCGGATGCGGAGGGAATACCTCTGGAAGTTCCGAGGCGACAAGCCAGGATACGACATCCCAGTCCACCGCGGCGAATACCTCAGATACCAGTATATCTGATACGGAGCCGGTGGAAATTCCTACCACCGAGCCTGTGGAGATACCTTCTGCCGAGACGCCGTCCACAGATCCGTTCATTCCCACTGCGGAAACTGTCGAGCCGTTTGTTCCGCAGGAAACCACCGTGCATGTGGACTATGCTCAGGAGGACTATGTGAACGGGGCGGTCGATGAATTCAATATCCCGGAGGATTTTGCCGGGGTGCGCGTATTGTTCACAACTAACAAAACCGTATCGGATTTCAAGATACTTCATCTGACATGTGAAACCATTGACGATGATGGAAATATCACATTTGCAGTGGAGGAGACATACAGTCAGCCGGAGCTTACTCCTGACCGTCCTCTGGTTGCCGGGCTGGAATTCCCCGGGGATATGCCCAGCAACGGTATTTCCTATGTGGACGCCGATGGAGTGGCTCGAAACTTCGCCGTTGATATGAGCGGCATGGACGGCTCTCTGTTCCTGTGGGAGTTCTGATGAATAATGCCGGGCGTTTTCGGGCGCCCGGTTTTTTCAGGAGGTCAAGATGGAGTACAAGGCGCACGAAACGGGGTGGAATCCGTGGCACGGGTGCACCAGGATAAGTTCCGGGTGCAAACACTGTTATGTGTACCGCCAGGACGAGATGTACGGCGCGGCGGTCAGCAGCCAGTGCCGCAGGACTTCCAGCTTCGACCTGCCCATAAGGCGCCGGCGCGACGGAAGCTGGAAGATTCCCTCCGGGAGCGTGGTTTACACCTGCTTCACGTCGGATTTCCTGCTGGAGGACGCCGACCCCTGGCGGCAGGAGTGCTGGAATATGATACGGCGGAGGAGCGACTGCTTCTTCATCTTCTTCACCAAGCGTATCGACCGACTTGCAGGCTGCCTTCCCGGGGACTGGGGCGAGGGCTACGACAACGTGATGATAGGCTGCACGGTCGAAAACCAGGACCGCGCGGACTACCGGCTGCCGATCTTCCGGACGCTTCCTATAAGGCACCGGGCAGTGATTGCGGCGCCGCTGCTGGGTCCGCTGGATATCGCGCAGTACCTTGACGGAGAAATCGAGGAGGTTTCCGTCGGCGGTGAATCCGGGGCGGAGGCGCGGTGGTGCGATTTCGGCTGGGTCCTGGATATCCGGAGGCAGTGCGTTGAGAAGGGAGTCCCGTTCTGCTTCCATCAGACCGGTGCGCATTTCATCAAGGACGGCAGGCGGTACAATATTCCCAGGGATCACCAGAAATCCCAGGCGCGAAAAGCCGGAATAGATTTCCGAATGACCGAAAACGGGATACCAGAAACTGCTGGTTATGACGCACTTGAGAAGAATTCCCAGATTAATTTACACGATTTATAACTAATGGGTTTAAACTGCCAGAATAGTCTATGATGATAGGTCAGAACTCCTCCAACGCTGAGAGAGCGAGCGAAAAGACTGCCGAGGCAGGCGAGAAGCTCATGGAGGCTTCCGGCAAGATAGAGAACTTTATCTCCGCAATGAACGAGATCAGCACCTCCTCCAACGAAACAAAGAAGATCGTTCAGAACATCGAGGACATCGCATTCCAGATCAATATTCTGGCGCTCAACGCGGCTAATGAGGCTGCAAGAGCCGGTGAGGCAGGAAAGGGCTTCGCGGTAGTTGCAGACGAGGTCCGCAACCTTGCAGCAAAGTCCACAGAGGCAGCACAGAACACTATTGTTATGATCGAGGGCACTTTGTCTGCCATCGAAAACGGAAACAGCCTTGTGAACGAGGCTGCGGAGGAAATGAATTCCGTTGTAACTTTCTCCGCGGAGTTTTCCGAGATCAACAATAAGATCGCAGATTCCGCAAAGGAGGCGGCAGACTCCATCAAGCAGATCTCCATTGGTATCGACCACATCTCCAGCGTGGTGCAGACGAACTCCGCTACGGCAGAGGGATCCGCGGCTGCTTCCGAGGAGCTGTCCGCTCAGGCGCAGACCCTCAAGGATCTTGTCGGCGCTTTCACGCTGCGTGATACGGACGAGAAATCCATTGAACTGTAATCCGACAGACATATAAGAAATAGCGGAGGACGTAAGCCCTCCGCTTTTGGCAGTTCCAGGTATTCCGCGCCCGGCATATAAAAATATCCCCCGTACCGCTGGCATGGGGGATTTGGTCGTACCTTGAATTTCTCTGTCATTTCCCGTAATCTCGCCGCCTGGGAATCCAGCTCAGCGGCAGCGGCAGCGCTTTCCTCGGCGTTCGCTGCGGAAGTGTTATCCGAAAGCTGTCTGGCATTTCCGGTGAGGGACACGTTATTGCTGATTATCTCGTCTGCGGAGTTTACGTCGGTGGATATCTCATCGACCAGCGCAGTCTGCTTTGAGGAGGTTTCCGCAAGATCCGACGCGCCGTTCGAAACGTTCTCCGCACCGGAGAACACCGCTCCGGAGGCTTCGCTGATGGCGGAGAACACATTCCCCAGCTCGGAAATGATATGGTTGAGGGAGGTCTTTATCGGCGCGAGGTCGCCGGCGTATTCCAGTGTGACGAAATTCGTGAAATCTCCCCGGGACATTTCGTCAAGATGCGCGGATATATCCGCAATGCAGGAGTGTAGCGTGTCGTTCGTCTGCTCAATGATACGGCAGACGGAGCCTATCTCGTCGTCTGCCATGTAGTCGAATTTCACGGACAGGCCGTGGGTCATTCGCTGTGCTGCCGCAGATACCGCCGCCAGGGGACGGAAGCAGCGCTTCACAACTATTGTGCACACGATTGCGGCGGCAGTGATTATCACCGGGATAAGTACGCCGAATATGATTATGATGTTGGTTACGTCACGGGTAAGCTCGCTGCTGTTCATTGCATAGCTGAACTTCCAGCCGGCGGCAGGAATATCCGCGGAGATCTCGCACCGTGCCACGCCGTCGTAATCCGTCAGCGTAGAGGCGGTGGTTCCGTTATCCGTGGTGCTGCCGGATACGTTCCTTACGGTGGAGGAGTACTCGGTGAAGTGCTCGTTGCCCTGGTCATCCACCCAGGGCATAAGGGAGCTGTCGGAGTGTATGATTATGTTTCCGCCGGAGGAGGTGAGTATCGGGTATCCGCTTTCATCGGAGCTGAATCCTGCGACGATCTCCTGCGCTCCTGTCAGGAACATGTCCGCCGCAACCACGCAGGATACGCTGCCGTCCCTGCGGAATGCCTTCGCGATCGTGATGACCATTTCTCCGGTCAGTGCGTCTATGTAGGGCTCGATTATCACGGCTCCGTCGGACGCCGCCGCGTCCTGATACCACTGCCGGTCCACTATCGTGTAGTCCGCATCGGGAATCCAGCCGTCGGAGAACGAGCTGTAGTTATCAGGGCAGACATATATCGCGAACATCTCCGGCATGCGCTCTATGCAGTCCACAAGGTAGGGGTAGAGGGAATCCCGGGCGGTGGTGTCATAGTTCTGGTAGCCGATCTCCTCCGCAACGTTGGATACACGCTGGGACTCCTTCTCGAGCCAGGCGTTGATCTGGTGCGCGTAGTCGCTCACGGAGGCGGCATTCCGCATTATCCGGTTCTGTGACGTTGACGCCAGGAATACGCAGCTGCACACCGCGGTGATGAGAAGCGTCGCCGCCATCAGAATTACCGTGGTGATCGTGATCTTTGCCCTGAGTGTAAGTTATTTTATACAGGCTCCTTCCCGGGATTCTCCGAAAGCATGGTCATCATATCAAATATGATATCTATATTTTATCATGTATTTCCAGGTTTGTAAATAGCCAATTCCCGATGAACTGTGTATTTGAACCGTTTTTCATGACCTGGATACAAATACAGGGGATTAAAGGTAATTTGCTGCGCCGACCTACATATTACAATAATGGAAAATAAGATTAAATACTTTATGTAAAATAACCATAATTAAAAGAAAACTATAGAAAAAATAAATAAACTTTGTGAAAACCTATTGAAAACTAAATAATTATGTGATATAATGCAACCAGCATATGACAAATGACTATCGTATGCGGTCATTATCATTCTCATATCAGGAGGAAATAAAAATGGAAAGAAAAGTTGTACTCATCACAGGCGGCGCAATGGGACAGGGCAAGGCACATGCCCTCAAGTTTGCGGAGAACGGCTTTGACGTAGTTCTCGCGGATATGCAGGACCCTGCCGGGGAGGTTTTCAGCACGACGGTGGCAGAGATAGAGAAGCTCGGCGCAAAGGCGCTCGCTGTAAAGGCGAATGTCACCTCTGACGACGACATGAAGGCTCTCTTTGAGAAGGCGTGTGATACTTTCGGAAGGATCGACGTGGTGGTTGCAAACGCCGGCGTGATCAACTTCGGCTACACCTGGGAGCTTACTGACGCGCAGGTACAGAAGGTTATCGACATTGACCTTATCGGCACCTGGAGAACCGACAAGTACGCGGCTATCTACATGAAGAAGCAGGGCTTCGGACGTATCATCAATATCTCCTCCACATCGGGAATGTACGGCACTCCGCAGCTGGCGACCTACTGCATGGCAAAGTGGGGCGTAAGAGGGCTTACCAAGACCCTCGCACAGGAGCTCAAGGGCACCGGTATCGTTGTGAACACCGTTTGCCCCACCAAGGTAAAGACCCCGATGTGCGAAACCCAGAGCTACGTTGATTTCATCAACGACCTCACCGGAAAGCACTTCAAGGACTGGCAGGAGATGTACGACTCCGTTCCGTTCCTGGACGTGGAGGATATTTCCGACATGGTATTCTGGCTCGGTACAAGCCGTGCGGCAGGCAAGTTCAGCGGCCGCGACCTCGGACTTGACCTCGGCACATTACAGCAGTGATACGGAGGCGGACGGATATGAAAATCACAAGAGGAACACGCTGGCGCGTATTCGCCGGCGTGTGGATACAGAGCCTTTTCACCTCGGCGACGGCTTATTTCAGCCTGTTCGCTATCCCTATGACAAATATGTTCGGATGGAGCCAGTCGGATTTCAGCATGGCGTACACGATCTACATGTTTGTATACTGCCTGATGGGATTCGTCGGAGGTATCCTCGCGGAGAAGCTCAAGCCGATGGTCGCTATTTACATCGGTCTGGTTTTCTTCGCGGCCGGCTGGTTCCTGACCGGATTCGCTGAAACTATTCCGCAGCTGTATATATTCTACGGTATCCTCGCAGGAGCCGGTGCCGGAACCATCTACCCGGCGTGCCTCCCTACTGCGCTCAAGTGGTTCCCGGACAAGAGCGGCTCCATTTCCGGTCTTGTTCAGGCAGGAGCCTCCTGCGGTCCGTTCATCATGTCGCCTATCGCGCAGATACTCATCGACAACTACGGCGCGCAGATGACCTGCCGTATCCTCGCGGTTGTATTCCTTATCGGTATCGGTGCGGTCGCGTGGATGATCGTGCCCTGTCCTGAGGGCTGGCTCCCTGAGGGCTGGAAGCCCAGCGCAGAGCAGGCAAAGGTGCTCAACACCAAGAACTACAATATCCCCGGCATGGTCAAGACTCCGGTATTCTGGGTGATGGTGGTAATGTTCATTTTCGCGAACGCCGCCGGAACCATGATGGTCAGCGCAACTTCGCCTATCGCGCAGAACCAGATACACCAGGACGCCATGACCGCGGCTCTCTGCGTAAGCATTATGACCCTGGCAAATATGTTCGGCCGTATCGGATTCGGCTTCATCTACGACAAGCTCAAGGGTTGGAATTCGCTGATACTTGTGCTGCTGATCAACGGAATTTCCATGATCATGCTCACGTTTGCGGACAATCTGCCGTACTTCATCATCTGCATTTGCCTGGTCGGATTCTCCTTCGGCGGTCTGCTCGTCGTATTTGCGCCTATCGTGAAGAACGTGTTCGGCAGCAAATACTACAACCGTAACTACGGGCTGATCTTCATCGGATATGGTATCGGCGCGTTTGTCGGTCCTAAGATCAGCGCTGGATTCTATGACAGCACCAATTCCTATGTGATGGGCTTCATCGGATCCGCGGTGCTGGCTGCGGCTGCGATTATCCTTGTGTTCGTCGCAAGGAAGCTGGCTGCAAAAATGCAGAAAAAAGACGCAGTTTCTGAATAATGTGCAGAACAGAATAAGAATTCAGGCGCTGTATTTATGACAGCGCCTGAAACGTTATACGGAGGTAAACATGGAACTACTGGTGACATACCATCTTAAAAAAGAAAGCGCGGAGGAGTTCCTCCGGCAGCTGGGTGAAATAGGTATCCCGGGGCTGGTGCGCGGTGAACGTGGGTGTATCCGCTATGATTACTACGTCCCGGCGGAGGAAAACGGCACGCTGATCCTGCTGGAGGAGTGGGAGAGCGCAGAATTACAGGCGCTCCATCTGGAACAGTCCCACATGAAGCGCCTGGCGCAGATAAAACCGGACTACGTTGCGGACACGGGGGTCAGGGTTATTCGTCAGTGACCTTCCGACGGGAGAGGAAGGTTTCGAACCGGAAGTGACGGTCGATGAAGTTTCCGCAGATACCGACAGCCTTGCCCATGGTAAATGCCGCGGCGATGGTGCCTATTCCCAGACCTTCGATGTGTCCGAGTCCGAAGAAGGTCAGGGCGGCGGTCACTGCAAGGCAGCTGACGTCAAATATGATCTTTATCCGGGGATAGCTGACTTTGGTTATGTCGGACAATTCCCTGGGGAAGAGGTCCGTCGGGACTATCGGCAGTCCGCAGCGGTTGGAGATCGCGATCCCGATACTGATAAGCACATAGCTCAGCAGGAACCACACAATACGCCAGGGCAGGCTGTCGGGGAGTACTCCGACCCACGTTCTGTGCAGGTCCAGAAGCTCGCCGAACACGAATCCGACAACAAAGCTGAACAGGTAGGACGGCACGAATTTCCGCCGCAGTATCATCAGGCTCAGTACCAGAAGCCCCTGGAATATGTATGTCCAGGTGCCCAGTGACAGGAACGTGAATACCTCGGAGAAGGCGTAGGGGACGCTGGATATCGCCGATATGCCTGCGTTGGAATACAGCATGAGTATCACGCCGAGGCTGTTTATCATTACCGCGGCAGGCAATGCGACTTCGCCGCGGAACAGGTGTTTCTGTTTTTCCATAATTTCTGCTCCTTTATGTTTTTTCAGCTTTAATTCTAGCACTTTTGCTTAGCAATGGCAAATGAATATTTTTTATGATTTAATAGTTTTTTTTGATGAGATGTGATATAATTAATATAAGAAGTGGAGGGATACGAATGAATTTAGACCATCTGAGATATTTTGTGAAGCTTGCCGAGGTGCGGCACTACACCCGGGCGGCGGAGCAGCTGTGCATTTCCCAGCCCAGCCTCAGCCACGCGATAAATCAGCTGGAATCCGAGCTGGGCGTGCCGCTGTTCGAGCGCTCCGGCAGGAATACCACGCTAACGCGGTTCGGGGAGGAATTCCTGGAGTGCGCGCAGCGCTCGCTGGACACGCTGGACGTGGGTATTGAATCCCTCCAGCGCACCGCGCGCGGCGAGGGTATTGTCCGGCTGGGATTCCTGAGAACGCTGGGCGTGGATTTCATTCCGCGGCTGACCGCGGATTTCCTGGCGGCGGACCCGGGGTGCGGTGTGCAGTTCAGCTTCCACTCCGACCTTTCGTCGGGGCTGATCGAGGGGCTTATGCAGCGGAAGTTCGACCTGGTGTTCTGCTCTGAGCCGGACCCGGCGCTGGGGCTGACTGCACTCCCGGTAACTTCTCAGGAGCTGGTGATGATCGTCCCCAGGGGGCACGCGCTTTCAGGGCGGAAGAGCGTGGATCTCGCGGATACGCTGGAATACCCGGCGGTGTGCTTCGCGGAGGGCTCCGGTCTGCGCAGGGTCGTGGACAGAATGTACGGCATTGTAGGGGGGACTCCGGCTTCCGTCATTGAAACGGAGGAGGACGAGGTCATCGCTGGGCTGGTCGCCAAGGGCTTCGGTATAGCCGTAGTCCCGGAGATGGACATGCTGCGCAAGCTGGATATTGACGTGCTGAAGATCTCCTCGCCGCCTTATCGCCGGGATTTCTTCATGGTGCAGGACGAGAGCGTGTTCCTGCCGCCGGCGGCGCAGAGATTCCGCAGCTTCGTGCTCGGACGGGCTTCGGCAAGATAATGGGAAGGGCAGCAGAATTTTCTGCTGCCTTTTTTCTTGAGAAATGATTTTACAATAAACTATTGATTTTCTGGGGCAAAAGTGGTATAATCAGACTATAAATTGGTTCGGTATGGTTTTATCGGGAAAGTGGTTATATGAAGTATTTTATATCGTATGGGTGCGTGAGCGGTCCTGGCAAGCTGCGCAGCGTGAATCAGGACAATTTCATTTGCGGAGGCAGGTTCATGGAGTCCGGAAGCGCCGGGGCGCAATTCCGGGGAAGCGTGGATTCCCGGGAGCGGCCGCTGTTCGGGGTTTTCGACGGGCTGGGCGGAGAGGAATGCGGCGAGATCGCTGCGCTCATCGCGGCAGAGTGCGCGGCTGGACTACAGATCAGCAGGAATCCGGCAGGGGACCTGGCGGCGTTCTGTCAGGTGGCTAACCGGGAAATATGCGGATACGCCGAGAAGAACGGCGTGTTCTCGATGGGCACGACGGCGGCAATGCTGGCGTTCACAGAAGCTGGGATCACGCTGTGCAACATCGGGGACAGCAGGGTGTTCCGGTATTCCGGAGGGGACCTACGGCAGATCTCCATGGATCATATCGCCGGGGCACCATACGGGAGGAAGCCTCCGCTGTCCCAGAATCTCGGGATCCCGGCTGACGAGCTGATCCTGGAGCCGTATCTTGCAAGGGGTTCCTACCGGTGCGGCGATGTGTACCTCATCTGCTCCGACGGACTGACGGATATGGTATCCGAGGAATCCATCGCAGGAGTGCTGGGCTCGGTTCCGGCGGAGGAGGCCGCAGGAGTGCTGGCGCAGATGGCGCTTGACAACGGCGGCAGGGATAATGTCACTGTGATAGTGTGCGGTGTAGGGAAGGCTCCCGGTGTGATTGCACGAATGATGTCTGCCGGAAAGACGTAACATAAGACAGAGAGCGAGGCGTACTGTGGAGTTTTCGCGCTCTTTCTTATTGGTTAATCTGACATGAAAAGGTATTGATTTTTGCCGGATAATATGATAGAATAAATACAACGTTCTTTCATAGAAAGGTGATCGTATGTACAGAGTATCGTTCACGGGTTACCGGCCGCAGAAGCTTCCCTTTTTCAGCGAGGAGGATCCCATGTGTGTGGATCTTAAAAACAGAATATACCGCCAGGTGGAGAAGCTGTACGAGCACGGTGCTGACGACTTTTACACCGGAATGGCGCTTGGCGTTGACATGTGGTGCGCGGAGGCAGTACTTCGCCTGCGTGAGATCCACCCGGAGGTCAGGCTTAACGCGGTGATACCCTGCCGGGGGCAGGAGAGCAGGTGGAGCGCCCGGGAGCAGCAGCGCTATCAGAAGATACTTGCGCAGTGCAGCAAGGTTATGTGCCTTTCCGAGAGCTACACGAAGGACTGCATGATGAAACGCAACAGGGCGCTGGTGGAGCTTTGCGACCTGCTGGTTGCTGTATTCGACGGAAAGCCCGGCGGAACTAAGTTCACCGTGGACTACGCGGCAAAGCTGGGAAGAAAGACGATCGTCATTCCGCCGATGTGAGCGGCGCTATAATAAAACAAAAGGTGGATTCCGGAGGGAATCCACCTGAGCTTGACGAAAAAATAGATTTTGCCCACGAAGTGGGCTTTTTTAATCAGTTTTTTGCCACGGGTTAAGGGTGACTGCGTCGACCCTGCCGGGTGCAAAAAACACTTCTATCCCAGCAAGTGTATTGGAAACGGCAGCACCTTATTCCTTACACGCGCAGCTTGCATTTTATCTTCGATAAAATGCGTAAGGCTTGGCAAAGCCAAGCCAGTGGATTTGTTCGGCGGAAAAGCCCCTTTAGGGGATTTTTCGACGGTCTGAGGTGGATTCCTGAGGGAATCCACCTTTTGCTATGTTTATCTTTTCCATGTGGCAGGGGTGAACAACAGCAGCATGGGGAACAGTTCCAGTCTGCCGGCTATCATGTCGAATATCAGCACTATCTTCGACTGGTTGGAGAAGAAACTGAAGTTTGATATGGGACCTACCAGTTCAAGTCCGGGTCCTACATTATTTATCGTTGCGGAAACCGCGGTGAAGGACGTTATCAGGTCGTGATTGTCAAAGGATATCAGTATCAGTGATATTATGAATATCATTATGTATGCCACCATGAACACATTCACAGAACGCACCGTTTCATGGTCAATGGTGTGGGAATCCATCTTGATCTTCTTGACCTGGTGCGGCTGTATCATGGTCTGAAGCTCCTTTGCCATGCCCTTGAACAGGATTATCACTCTTGATATCTTGATTCCGCCGCAGGTGCTGCCGGCGCAGGCTCCGATGAACATGAGTATCACGAGGATCGTCCGGGAAAGCTCCGGCCACAGGTTGAAATCCACTGTGGAGAAGCCCGTCGTGGATATTATCGACGCCACGGTGAACGCGGAATGCCGCAGCGCTTCTCCCGTGCTGCTGAACTGCCCGGCAATGTTGAAGGTAATCAGCAGGGTCGCGGCTGTGTAGATTATAAAGAATGTCCTCAGCTCAAGGTTGAATGCATCCTTTATTTTTCGCGTCAGAAGCAGGAAGTAGCAGTTGAAGTTGATAGAAAACAGCACCATGAACACTGTCACAACTATCTGGATATACGGCGAGAAGCTTCCCATGCTGGAGTTGTAGAATCCGAAGCCGCCGGTGCCGCCGGTGGCGAAGCTTGTGTTAAGCGCCTCGTATACCGTCATTCCGCCGAAGAGCAGCATAACGAATTCGATCGTGGTGAGCACAAGATAGATGGAATACAGCAGCATTGCCGTGGTCTTGACGCGCGGCACCAGCTTGCTGACGGACGGACCCGGGCTTTCCGCTTTCATGATGTGCATGTTCTGGCCGCCGGAGAGTGGGATAAATGCCATGATGAACACCAGTACGCCCATTCCGCCTACCCAGTGGGTAAAGCTTCTCCACATGCGAGAGGCATGGGAGATGGCTTCCACATCGGACAGGATACTTGCGCCGGTGGTGGTGAATCCCGAAACGGACTCAAAGAGCGCATCAATGAAGTTCGGGATCTCCCCGGAAAGATAGAACGGCAGCGCGCCGAACGCACTCAGTACTATCCAGCTGAGGGATACTATCACGCAGCCCTCGCGTGCGTACAGCTGACGCTTTTTCGGCTTTTTCAGTATCAGCAGGCTGCCTATCAGCAGGCACACGCTGGCGGACAGCAGGTAAGTCCACAGGGCGGATTCACCGAATGCCAGCGCCGTTATCGAGGGCACTGCAAGGAACATTCCCTCAAACAGCAGTATCCAGCCGAGAATATATGTTATCATTCTGTAGTTCATGACCGGCTCCTGTTACTTGAGAATATCGGTGATATCGTGCAGCGCAAGGCGGCTGGACACGATTATCACCGCATCGCCTATCTGAAGGCTGTCATGACCGCGCGGTATGAGCACTTTCTTGTCCCGGAGTATCGCTGCGACAAGCACGTTGGGTTTGAGCGCAAGTTCCATCAGCGGAACATCGACTACCGGGGACTGCTCCTTTATGATGAACTCTGCGGCTTCGACCTTGCCCTTGATTATGTTGTAGAGGGTTTCCATGTTGCTTCCGATGGAGCTCCTCATTGCGCGGACATAACGCACGATATTGTCGGAGGTTATGTTCTTGGGATATATTATCGTATCGAGATCAAGATGGTTTATTACGCCGCCGAAGTCGATACGGTTTATTTTTGTCACGAGCTTGCAGTTCCCGGCGCTCTTCGCGAAAAGGGAGAGCAGTATGTTTTCCTCGTCCAGGTTCGTCAGCGCTACGAACGCGCCGGTATTTTCCAGGCCGGCTTCCAGTAGTATATTCTGGTCGCTGGCGTCGCCGTTGATTATTGTCACATCGTTCAGCAGTTCGCAGAGTTCCTCGCAGCGTCTGGGATCCTTTTCGATAAGCTTCACCGACATTCCGGAACGGGTCAGCTGTTCGCAGAGGTAGTGCCCGATCTCGCCGCCGCCGACTATCATGACGTCCTTGACGGAGTTTGTCTTGTACTTGATACGCTTGAAGAAATCCGCCGCCTTGCGCGTGGCGGCAACTATGGAGATAACGTCCTTCTCCTCAAACACGAAATCGCCCTTCGGAATATGGACCTCGTCGCCGCGCTCCACGGTGCACACCAGCACATCGCAGTGAAGCTTGGTGGCTATCTCCTTGGCGGCGCAGCCCACAAGAGGGCTTCCCTCCGGCAAGCGGAATTTAAGCAGTTCCACCCTGCCTCTGCCGAAGCTGTCTATCTTTATCGCAGACGGGAAGCGCAATACGCGCGCTATCTCGTTCGCCGCTGCCTGTTCGGGGTTTATTACCATGGCGAGACCTAATTCGTCCTTCAGGAACGGGGCTTCGGTGTAATACTGCGGACTTCTCACCCGGGCAATCGTCTGGCAGTTACCTGCTTTCTTCGCGATAAGACAGCACAGCAGATTCAGTTCGTCGGAGCCGGTCACCGCTATCAGCAGGTCTGCCTTGCTTATCCCGGCTTCCTGCTGGACAAGGTGTGTCGCGCCATTCCCGACTACGCCCATAACATCAAACTGGCTGGATATTTCATTGACCTTCTTTGCCACCAGGTCAATCACCGTTATATTATTTCCTTCTTCATTGAGCTGCTCCGCAAGCGCTTGTCCGACCTTGCCGCAGCCGACTATGATTATATTCACAGAATACTCCTTTTTTACGGAACTTTCCGATCAGTCTTTTCTTTATTTACAATATATACTATACACCTTTTTTTCACAATTGTCAATCCCGGGCGTTTTCACTCTTGCAGTAAATTGCAGTAATTCAGGGGGTATTATTTAGGTGCGGAAGGGAAACGGGTAATAATCCGGGAACTTCCGACAGAATCTGATAAGGAGGAATGTGAATTGGGCGTTAAGGACTGGCTGCTACGGACTGGCAGCCGGAATCCCGGGGTGAGCCTTACCGGGTACTACGCTGATATCCAGAGATGGGAGGACATCTACAACGGCGGCGGTGACTGGAGATACACCCGTAAGGGCGGAATCCAGGGCGGCACCCGTAAGCTGGCTTCCCTTGGAGCGGCAAAGGCGCTGTGCGGCGAGCTTTCCAGGCTGTGCTTCACCGAGGGCACCACGATGTGCTATTCCGATGATGACACCAGAAAGTTCGTAGAGCGTGTGCTGAGAGAAAGCCGCTTCACGGAGCGCTTCCCGGGATTCCTGGAGAGGGCGTTCGCGCTGGGCGGCGGAGTAATCCGCGTCTACTACGATGGCAATGTGAGAGTTGACTTTGTGACTGCGGACTGCTTCGTACCTACTGCGTGGAATTCCCGTGAGATCACCGGCGGCGCTTTCGCTTCCAGGATCATGTCCGGGGGCAGGGGCTACGTCCTGGCGGAAACCCAGGAGGTGGACGGGGACGGCGTTGTGATCGAGAACCGACTTTTCCGTGAGGACGGCGCCAGGGCGGATATCCAGGCAGTTATCCCGGGACTGGAGGAGCGCAGCCGCATCGACGGGCTGGATTCGCCGCTGTTCGTGTATTTCAGGGCTGGCAGCGCACGCCGCGCGGATTCCGCCGGGGACTGTCCGCTGCTGGGCACATCGGTTTTCGCCGGCGCCGAGGATACTCTCAGGAGTATCGACACGGTGTTCGACAGCCTTTCCAGGGAATTCGTCCTGGGAAAGAAGCGCATTATCGTTCCGGCGTATGCAGTCCGGGGCGAATGGGACGGCGACGGGAACAGGAAGCAGTACTTCGATGTGAACGACGAGGTGTTCCAGGCAATGTCCACGTCGGACGCGGAGGAACTCCGTATAACCGACAACACTGGTGAACTCCGCGTGACAGAGCATGTGCAGGCGCTCGGGGAACTTCTCGACCTGTTGTGCATGCAGGCAGGACTCTCCGAGGGGGCGCTTTCCTACAAGGACGGTACGATACGCACCGCCGCAGAGGTGGTCAGCAGGAACAGCCGTACTTACCGCACGCAGGCGTACTTCCGCAGACTAATTGCGGACGCGCTGGGGCGCATGACGGAGAACATCTGTCGACTGGGGAAACTCGCCGGGGAACTCCCGGACAACGCGTCTGAGTGTGCTTCCGTGGTATTCGCGGACGGCGCGGCGGAGGACGACGGAACAAGAACTGACCGTGCGGTGAAGCTTTACAGTGCCGGAATGATTTCGAGAGCCAGGGCGCTTTCGCAGATCTACGGCATTTCCCTCGAGGACGCACAGGCGATGGAAAGGACGGATTTTGATGGATAACGAAGAGATCGTTCAGCAGGGTATCCAGGAGGATATCCCCGAAATTGCTGAACCTGAGAACGTGGTGCAGGAGGAGCTCCTTGAACAGCTCCGCGGTGAGATCGTGCAGCTGAAGATAAAGCTGGCTCTGCTTGTGGGCGGAGCGGCTTCCGGTAAGCTTGACGAGGGCATCAAGTTCGCGGAGGGAATACTCACGGCGGACGGCGTAACTCCTGAGGAGGCTGCGGCGGAGGTGCTGGAGGAATACCCCCACATCAAGCTTGAAAGGCGCTCTGTTCCCAGAATCTCCGCCGAGAGCGGCGGCAGGGGCGACGGATTCGCGGCGATCCGCGGAATCTTCGCCAGAAGATGATTCCGTGAGATCCGCGCCCGACGGAAGATAACGGTTCTGCCGCATTGGAATGCCGGTCAGAGGCGGATCATGGGAGTCATCACGGGTCAAGGGTGGGCGGTGGGTTTACATATATCGCATGCCGTATTACGGCGGAAGGACTGCGCGGCTGGCGCTGCGGCACAAACAGCGGCTGTTTGCCGGAAAGATAAGGGGTGCGCAGCAGGCTGGTCCGACGCAGTGAATTAAAGGAGGTAAATACAAATGGCTAATACAATCGAATATGCAAAGGTATTTCAGAAGGAACTCGACAAGCAGGTGCTGGAGGGAGCGACCTCCGGCTGGATGGAGGAGAATGCCTCCCAGGTGATCTATAACGGCGGCAGCGAGATCAAGCTGCCCAAGATGTCGCTCCAGGGTCTTGGAAGCTACGACCGCGACGAGGGCTACACCGGAGGCGCAGTGACCTACGCGTACGAAACCTTCGCGCTGACCCAGGACAGAGGAAGACGCTTCCGCATTGACGCAATAGACGTGGACGAGAGCGGCTTCGGTCTTGCCGCGGCTAACGTTGCGGCGGAATTCCAGCGCACACAGGTCATTCCTGAGATCGACGCGTACCGCTACTCCAAGCTGGCTGCCGCTGCCGGTATCCGCAAGACCTATACCCCGGACAAGGCTACGGTCATGTCTACTCTGCTGGCGCAGCTGGGCGAAGTCCGCGATATCACCGGCGACGAGGGCGACGTCGTTATCATTATGAGCCGCCCGGTTTACGATAAACTCATGCTCTCCGGCGAGATCTCCTACGCGGTCGAATCCTCCAGTTTCAAGCAGGGCGAGCTTGAATTCGGCGTCAAGGCAATCAGCGGCGTTCCGGTAATCCCCGTGCCCTCTGCCCGTATGAAGTCCGCGTATACTTTTAAGGCTGACGGCGATGGCGGTTTTGCTCCGACGGAGGCGGCTAAGGATATTAATTGGATCATCTGAACTATCATTATCCCCCATCAAAAAAATCGAAATCTCATAAACCGCATAACAGAGCCAATCAAAAAATCTAGCAAAGATGAAAACCAAGCGGAAAAGCCCGAAAATGTGGGCAAGTGTGGGCAGAATTGTGGGCAGGAAATGCGTTTGCCGGGCAACAGGAAAAACAAGAAAACCGAGGAATTACACTCCTCGGCCTTTTTATTTTGTAAGCTCAGCGGTGATCTGACCGAGCAGAGTGTAGTTTTCTGCGGATATCTCCGGAATTGACTTGCTGTTGAGGGCGCGGAATGACGCTATCAGATTGCGGATTATCTCTGTCTGCTGGTCGTTCAGACCGAAAACGGATACGGTAAATCGCTGCTCGGTTCCCAGGAGCTCGTCCAGCGATACGTTCATTATTGAAGAAATGGAGCGCAGCGTGTCCAGCGGCGGCGTTGCCGTGTTGCTCTCGTACCTGCTCACAGTTGCCACCGTAACGCCCAGCTTGTCCGCAAGCTGCTTCTGCGTCATTCTTTTTTTCTTCCGAAGATCATGAAGAAGTATCCCGAAATCGTACATCTTTTGCCTCCAAACTTTCGTTCTGTGTAAATTATTGCATAAACCTCTTGAATATTATGTAACATTGTGTTATAATATTTACATATCGTGTAAGTTTTACGCGTAAAAATTGTATTAAACTCAATATTAGTGGAGGTCGTTGTTATGCCCGAATCAAAAGGCAGTAAGGAGCAGTTACTTGAAAAGCTGTCGGGTAAGGTATCTTCTGCTGTTAATTCAGGATCAAACCAGTTATGGGGCAAAAATTCTGACATTACGGAAGAGAAGATAAATACGTCCGAAGAGCAGAAAACTGAAGTAAACGACCTGCCAGACGAAGCGGCGCACTATGCCGGTATCCTTGAAAAGTATTTCAGCGAGGACGGCTATCAGCTCGGCCGCGCGATCTTCCGCGGACGTTTCAGAAACTATTATTCCACGGAATACGGTCATGAGCCGGAACAGACAGACGAGCAGCTGGAAGAACTCCTCTGCGAAGCAGGAACCCAGCGCGATGGACGAGTATTCCCGAAAAACGGCGGACAGGACGCCCTTGTCAATGATATAATGTCCGCGGTAAACTCGGCGTTTGAAAGCGGCGCGACCGTCGTCTATCCGGCAGCAGTATTTGAGCGGTACCGTGGTCAGCTTGCCGGAGAGCTGCACATTTACACGGAGGAAGCCCTTAACTCGCTGATTCTCGACAATTCCGGCGGCAGGCTGTGCCAGAGACATTCTCACCTTGTCCTGAGAGGAAGGGAGGCAGACCCTACCGAGGATATCCGGAGGATCCTGCGCGAATCCCATTCGCCGATGTCAGTTGACGAAATACACAGTATCGCGTGGTACATACCGCTTGAAAAACTGAAGTACCTTCTGGCGCTGGAAAAGTCGTTCATCAGCGTTGCTGTGGGGACGTATTACTATGCGCCGAATTTCCCGATAAGCGCGGACGAAAAGAATATCCTTATTTCGGCGATCGGCAGTCAGATCGATTTTTCCGAGTACATCACCGATGTGGAGCTTATGAATATCGTAAGCGAGAAATGTCCGAGTCTTGCTATTAATTCTGCGGAGCTTCCGCGCTGCGGCGTCCGCGACTGCCTCGGATATCTGCTAAGTGAACAGTTCGCGTTCAATGGTCCGGTAGTAACCCGGGCAGGCTGCGAGATAAACCGCGCCGAGATATTCAGACGGTTCGCCGCCGAACATCAGCGGCTGACATATGACGAGCTTAAAGCATTCGCGGACGAAATGGAAACCATAATTTACTGGGACGCGGTGATGAGCGAAATGGTAAGGCTCAGCGAAAATGAGTTTATCCGCAGGGACGAACTTTCACCGGACGTTGCAGCCATCGACGGGTATCTTGACGGCGTTTGTCCGGGGGAGTATATCCCGCTGAGCGGGATAGACCTGTTTCTGTCGTTCCCGGGTATCGGATATCCGTGGAACAGGTTTCTGCTGGAAAGCTATCTGAACAGCTTCAGCAGGAAGTTCCGGCTTGTCCACAACTGCTTTGCGAAAAAGGAGACCTGCGGCGCGATGGTGCGCGCTGAATCCAGGATAACCGACTACGACGCGCTTATCACAGACGTACTGTCAAAGGCGGGAGGGGAATTCACGCAGAAAACCGCGCTTGACTACCTTGTGGAGAACGGCTACCAGGCAAAGCGCAGCTACAAGGGGATAGAAAACGTCCTGCGCAGGGTGGGCGGTAAAGCGCTTCAGAAACAATAAAAACGAAGAGAGGATACACTGATGTATCAGTATATATGGGACGAGGATACCGGCGGACTGCTGCTGACGACGGAGCAGTCGAAATTCAGCAAGGAGCCGCGCCCCGTCTATTACCGGGAGCTTGACACACTCGGCTTCGACAGGTACTGGAATTACCCGAAGGACGACCACGCGCCGCTGATGTGGGCGGAGGCGAACAACTACATCTACCGCGGAAGGACGGTCGCCAGGACCAAGGGCGGTTCGCTCTACACCGCGCCGGAGCTTGTCATTCTCGAAGAGCCGGAGCCGGACGGCGGTGAACTCCGGTTCGTGGACGTTGACGCGATGACCGCGAAAAATGCGGAGATACTTGAAACGCTGGTGCAGGAAACTATCCAGAACGTCTACAATACCTACGTGGCTTATAAGGATAAGGTGGACGTGTTCTACGTTGCGTTCAGCGGAGGAAAGGACAGCGTTGTCGCACTGGATATCGTGCAGAGGGCGATACCGCATGATGAATTTCTGGTGCTGTTCGGCGACACCCAGATGGAGTTTTCCGATACGTATTCACTGGTGGAGAAGCAAAAGGTGATTTGCGAAAAGGAGGGCATAAAGTTTGTCGTATCCAAGTCGGAGCAGACCCCGGAATACACCTGGAACCAGTTCGGACCGCCCGCGCAGACGATAAGGTGGTGCTGCAGCGTTCATAAAACATCGCCACAGATACTGCTGCTCAGACAGATACTGTCGAAACCGTCGTTCAGGGGAATGGCGTTCACCGGGATACGTGGAGATGAAAGCGTTTCGCGCGGTCAGTATGACGATGTGAGCTTCGGCGAAAAGCACAAGGGGCAGTACAGCTGTCATGCGATACTTCACTGGAGCTCGGCGGAGGTGTTCCTGTATATATTCGGGAATAAGCTGCTGTTGAACGAAACGTACAAAAAGGGGAACAGCAGGGCTGGCTGCCTTGTCTGTCCGATGGCGGCATATAAGAATTTCTTTTTCAAGGAGCAGTGCTACGGCGGCGACCCGGAGTCCCCACTGTCCACCACCAGATATAATAATATCATATTAAACACGACTTCGAAGATATTTTCCACTCAGAAGGACGTAACGGAATTCATGGAAACCAGCGGCTGGAAAGCACGCCGCAGCGGAAGAGAGTTAAATATTGCAGAGGAAAACTGCATTGAAAATACGGAGAACGGGATACTGACGGTCACGCTGGTAAAGGAACGCACCGACTGGCGCGAGTGGCTGAAAACGATGGGCGATATAATTGATATCTCGGATACCGCCATCGAGCTTATTTTCAATAAAAGAACCTACAGGATAAGCCGGAGGACAGAGGGCGCGAAACAGATATTTTCCGTTGACCTCAGTTCGAACACCAAGGACGATATCCTGTTCGGCTCCGTGCTGAAAACAGTATTCAGAAAATCCGCGTACTGCATAGGCTGTCACGTCTGCGAGGCGAATTGCCCCAACGGGTATATCACCATGCAGGAGGGCAGAGTTTCAATAGACGACAGGTGCATAAAATGCAGGAAATGTCACGATGTATTCCATGGTTGTCTGGTTGCAAATTCATTACGATTACCGAAAGGAGATAAAAAGATGGGCAGCATTGACAGATACGGCAACATAGGTATCGAGTACGACTGGGTGGTCGATTATTTCTCAAAGGGCGATAATTTCTGGGAGGACAACGGTCTTGGAATAAACAAGATCAAGAACATGAAGAGCTTCCTGTCGGACGCCGGAGCCACTGTCCCGAAGAAGAATACAATGTCGCCGTTCGGTAAGAAGATAGCCGACATCGGTATCGCAACGGAAGCCGCATGGGGGCTGCTCGTTTCAAATCTCGTGTACACCTCCGAGTTCAGCTGGTGGGTCATGAACATAAAGCCTGGTCAGACGTACACCCCAGCGCAGCTTGTAAGTATGCTCTCCGAGCAGGTAACGTCGGAGAACTCTCAGAAGCACATCGTTTCGGCGTACAAGAATATCTTTGCGTCCAACGAAATTCTCGGGAAAGCCCTGGGACTCGGCGTATGCACCCTTAAAGAGGGCAGCTCCAACAGGATACTCCTGGATATCCGCCGCGGCTCCTGGCGTGAACCAGACCCGCGTGTTATCCTCTACTCCCTCTACAAATTCGCGGAGAAGTGCGGTACATACCAGTTCCGCCTGTCAACGCTGATGGACGATACGATAGAGCGCGACGGCATAAGCCCCACGCGTATTTTCGGGCTTGACCGCGATACAATGATATCCAAGCTGAACGGACTTACGGTGAACTATATCGAGTTCATCGACGCAAGCTTCACGCTCGGTCTGGAAACCATCACGCTGCGCAGCGAGAAAACGCCGGACGACGTTCTGGCGCTGTTCTGAGGGAGGTACATAACATGAGCGAAGAAAAGATGTACAAGGAATATTTCGCCATCGACCCGAAGTACTACGCGGCGGTAACGGCGGAGCTGATCAGGAAGGGCGAGGTCAGGTGGAACGCCTACTATCCGCACGAAACGTTCGTCCGGCTGCTTGAAAAGACCCACGACATGCTGTCCGGCAAGGACTCACGCTCGCTGTGGGTGCAGGGAGCCTACGGCTCCGGTAAGTCCCACGCGGCGCTGACCGTGAAATCCCTGCTGGAAGCGAGCGACGACGAGATACGCGCGTACTTCAGGGAAAACGACCTCAGCGACGACCTCTGCCAGAAGCTCATCACCGACAAGAACGGCGGAAAGCTCATCACTATCCACCGTATCGGCTCTGCGTCCATTCGCAGCGACGACGACCTTATACTCGCCATTCAGGACAGCGTGACCGCCGCTCTCAAGGAGCACGGCATACAGAACAGGGGAGAGGCTTCGCTGAAAGACGCCGCGCTCAAATGGTTCAACGCAAGACCTGCGAACCGCACCTGGTTCAATGACCTCATTCATGACGACGAGTATCAGTGGGAATTCGGCGGCAGACAGATAGACGAGATAATCTCCACGCTGGAAACCGGCGACGACGAGGCCGTTTCAAAACTCATGCCGAGCATTCTGCGCGTCGCCAAGGACAACGGAATAACCGCGCTGCGCATGGATATCAACGCAATGTGCGAGTGGATAAAGAGCGTTATCGAAAACAATGATATCTCCGCCGTGCTGTTCGTCTGGGACGAGTTCACGGAGTATTTCGAGCACAACGCCAACGCTGTCACAGGTTTTCAGACCATCGTTGAGCTGAGCCAGGCGGTGCCGTTCTACTTCCTTATCGTGACGCACGAGGTCGGATCGTATTTCTCGAATCCCGCGACACTGAACAAGCTGCTCAACCGCTTTGTCGGCGATAAGGCGATACGTATCGACATTCCCGAGAATATGGCGATGCGGCTGATGGCAAAGGCGCTCAAGACCACCACCGACCCGGTACTGCTCCAGCAGTGGAACAATTACAAGGACGACATCAACAACAGCATTGACCTGCGGAATGCCAGAGCCGCCATTTTCCAGAGCATAAAGAACGACGAGAGAAATTACGGCAGCAAGATAAGACTGTCCGACGACGACCTTAAATCCGTGTTTCCGCTGCACCCATACGCCGCTATAATGCTCAAGAATATGTCAGTCGTATTCAGCTCCAACGCGAGAAGCATGTTCGATTTCATCATCAGCAACGACACCACCGAGGCAAAGGGATTCAAGTGGTTCATCGAGAATTACGGCCCGACAACCCCCGACCATCTGCTGACCATCGACATGCTGTGGGACTACTTCACGGCAAAGGAGCAGAAGCTCAGCGGCAAGGTGCGCACTATCCTTGATTCCTACCACCTTGTGAGGAAAGGCGCGCTGCAGCCCGAGTCGGAGCGCGTGTTTAAGACCGTCCTGCTGCTGGAGGCGGTGTCGCAGGTGGTTTCTAACGTTTCGCTGCTGCGTCCTACCTCGCAGAACATCGACCTTGCGTTCACGGAAACCGGCTGGCAGAAGGGCAAGGCAATGGCTATTGCAAAAGGTCTGTTCGAGCAGGGAATTCTGTTCGAGCGCTCCGTCGGCAACGGTCTGAAGGAATACACCGTAGCCAACAGCGGCGCCGGCGGCGCGGATATCGCAAAGCTGAAGAACGAGAAACGCAGTAATCTGAAAACCACCGACCTCATCTCTGACGCCGACCTGCTGTCCGCGGTGGCGCTGCCCGCTTCCATACACGAGCGCTATATACTCGAGGGAGCGGCGCACAGCAACTTCCCACAGGTGTTGTCCAGGGCGAACGGAAATGTACGCCGCAACCGGTTCACCACTATCGTCGCGTTCTCCATGACCGACGAGGAATCCACATCTGTCAGAAGCTCCGTGCTGAAAGCGGTCACGGAGCCGGATAACGAGCTGTTCTTCATCGAGAGCCTTGTCCCCATGGGCAAGGACCTTATCGACCAGTACGTCGAGAATATGGCGTTCAGCCAGAGCTATGTCCAGGGCGACAAGCAGCGCGCCCTCGGCTTTGAAGAAAAAGCAAGAAATAACCTTAAAGCATGGAAGCAGAATATAGCTTCCGGAGCGTTCATGCTTTATACGCCGGAGAACAAGAACGGCTTCCGCGCAGCTAATCTGGAAGCGCTGAAAGAGGAGCTGCTCAGGATCGACAGGCAGAAGTACTTCTGCGGACCGGAGCAGTACAGCCTTATCGACAATATGTTCATGAAGGGTCCGCTGGCGCAGGGTGCGGAATGCGGTATAAAGCAGGAGCTGAGACAGACTTTCAATACTAACAGATTGTCCTCCGCCCTGGAAGGAGCGTGGCAGACCGACCGTTACTGGGAGGACTCCGCAAAAAAGAGCCTGTCCATCGTCAGAATAAAGCAGCGCATTATCGAACTCGTGAACGAGGGCTTTGAAAAGGGCGCGGGCAGGGTGAGCGTGCTTTCGCTGTTCGAGGCGCTGGAGGACGCTCCCTACGGCTTTATGCCGAACAACGTGTGCGCGTTTCTGATGGGCTTTGTGCTGAAGGAATACGCCACCTCCGATTACTTCTGGAGCAACGGCTCAAACAGCGAGGTCATGACCGTTGACAAGATGAAGACGATGATAGCCAACGCGCTCAATCAGCGCGCCGCGCAGTCCCCGAAGTACAAGGAAGAATACATCGTCGCGATGAGCCCGGAGATACGCTGCTTCCTCAACTGCACGAGCGCTGCGTTCCATATCCCGGCGGCTAACTGCGGCTCGGTGGAGAGCGCCCGCGACCAGATACGAATTAAGATGAAGGCGCTGACGTTCCCGATATGGTGTGTTAAATCCGTTCTGGGTACCGTGAAGCCCGACAGCTCCGCAGACGATATCGCGGAGGTCATCGACGCATACTGCGGCATTGCGAACACGGCGAATTACAGCAAGGAAACCGAGAGCAGCCTCGCGGAGCAGATAGGCAGGCTGGTGAAGTCAGCGCCGGCGATAACGTCGGATTTAGAGCGCCTGCTCACCAACGAGATGTGCCGCAACGGAATGATAGCCTATATCGATGAGTTCGATGGCGGTGTCCTCCGAAAGCTCGCCGAAGAAACAGGCGACAACGGAGCCTACATCGACCGCGTAAAGCAGAAGTTCAGCGCGGACGCGGCAAACTGGGTCTGGAGCAGGGAGACCGCAGACGAGCGTATCAAAGACGTTATCCTGGAGTACAGGATAATCGCCGAGAGCAACAAGTCCCTGCCGAAGTGCATGAGCGTCCGCGACGTGGTGCTGGAGTGGAGCAAGCGCACAAACAACATCTGCATGCCGTTCGACGTGCTGAAGAAGCATGCGGGGGATATGACAGAGTTCCTCCAGCAGCTGTATTATATCAAGCAGAGCGGTCAGCTGCAGGAGCAGTACAAGCAGAAATTCTACGATGAGCTCACCGCCCGCCGGGAGGATTTCGACCGGTTCTACAAGGACCAGCTCCCGATGTTCAGAAAGGCGGCGTCAAGCTTTATTTCCGAGCTGAGCGACCAGGAGGTCGCGGAGTTCCGTTCGGATATCCCGTCGGGGCAGTTCACGAAATCCAGTACAGAGTACTACCAGTTCATCGAAAAGGAAGTCGAGGATTTCCGCAAGAAGCAGAAGAAGTCCAGGCTCTCCGACCTCTGGAGATCCAAAACCGGAACCAGGGACCCTGCGGAATGGTCGGCGCGCTACGAAACGCCGATACTCTGTATGTTCAGCGATACCGAGCGCCCCGATGCTCGGACGGCGTTCTCCGTGATGACGGCGTTTTCCGCACCGGATACTGAAATTACCAAGGCGATAGCGTACCTTGAAAACGCGGATTTCTACGACCGCCTTGCCGACCCCACCGAGCGCGACCGCTGCTTCAGGGAGCGCGTCATCGGGGAGTACGGCGTAATGCTGGACGATGTGGACGCCGTACGCCGGGAACTCAGCTCCAGCGTTATGGAGAAGCCGTATAACTGGCTGGATAATTCCGCGGTGAAGAACCGCCTGCGGGCGCTCGCGGACAAGAAGTACAAGACCACGGGCTATCAGCGTGCGCAGAGCGTCATCGACCAGCTCGACCCGGCGGAGCTGCGCCGTTATCTCAGCGACCTTATTTCCGACAATCTGACCGTCGGAATGGAGATACTCAAGAACGACAGCAACAAGTAAGGTGGTGTGAACAATGATCTGCAATGACGTCAGCGAATGCTTTGAGCAGATAAGCGCATATTTCAGCGGGGACTGCACGGGATTTTTCCTGCTTGTGGATACGGAGGATCACGACACGTTCCAGAAGGTACTCCAGCGCTTGCAGGCGGACGGGAGCAAGAAGGTCGTGTACGCTTCGGAGCACTGTTCCCGGAATGGGCTGCCGGACGTTGACAGCGCCGTAAGGGCGGTCTGCGGGGATGGCGACTCTGTGCTCGTGGGAGTATCCCAGGCGCTCATGCTGCAAAGCGGCGAGGCTCTGGACAGGGCGCTCGACGACCTGTTGAGCCGCCCGGTCAGCGGTCATTGCGTGGTGCTGCTCGACCACTGCCGGCAGGTATTGCAGAAGTACCTCCACCGGGATATCCGGCTGAAAAACCGGGTGGTGCTGGCAGAGGAAAATTCCTCTCCGCTGCCGAAGATACGCCTGGTGAAGAGCGCTGAACTCTGCGTGGGAGCCGAGCCGCTGAACGGCATTCCCGGGCTGCTGGGCTATCTTGAAAAGATGTCCTGCGCCGACCTGGAGCGGCAGCCTGTCCTGACCGTCCTGTGCGGACTGAACCCCGGGCTGTTCAGACGGGCGGCGTACTATGTCAGCGCTGCGGACGGTATCTACGAAACGCTCTGCGCGAAGTACTCCGACGTCGCCGGGGGTACACAAAAAAGCAACGGCACCGACGAGCAGTGGAGTTTCCTCGCGGGGGAGCTTGGCAGGTGCGGCAGCCTTTCGGCGGTGGTCTGCGCGCATTTCGGCGCGGCGACTAATCTGTCGGCGCATATCCGCGACGTCTGGGACGGAGGCAGCAGTATGGAAAAGTGGCTGCTGTGGCTTGCGCTGAGCGTGTTCGGAGAGCGCAGCAACAGCTACCTTACCCTCGTGCTGAGGGACTGCCCGGACATGGAGCGGTTCACCGAACGCGCGTATCTCTGCCTTGCCGATGTTGACGTAACGCACCCGGACTTCCGGAAAATGCGAGTCGAGCGCAGGCGGCTGCTGTCGCAGCTCCCGGAGGAGCTTCCGCTTGTGACAAGGTTCTGCGACAGAATAGGCGTTCATGAGAAGAACGCGGTGTTCTACCTTTCCGACGGCAGCGATACGGAGCGCCATGAGTTCCTGCGGTGCCTGAGCATATATGACTACTCGCCGGAGGAGCTTGAAAGAGCCGTAGACGGCTTCTCGAAGCCGCTTGCGCTTTATATGCGGGAGTTCGCATTCGACGCTGCGAACACGAAGCTCGCGGAATCCGACAGCGGACTGCGGCAGGAGCTCACCGCGTATTTCAGCGAATACAAGCGGCAGAAGCTCACAAACAGGATTCACGGCGGATTCGTTGAAAAGGTGGAGGAATACGCGTCGCAGCGCCCCTACAACAAGCTGAAAGCCCGCAGCAAGATAGTGTCGCAGATGGACAGGAGCGGCGCGCAGCTGTTCTTTTTCGACGCGCTCGGGGTGGAGTACCTCGCGTTCATTCGCACTAAGTGCGAGGAATACGGGCTGCTCTGCGAAATTGAGATAGGCAGGTGCGAGCTGCCGTCCATTACGGTGAAGAACAAGGAGTTCCTGCAATATTTCCCGGAAAACGCCTGCCACAAGATAGACGCGCTTGACGAGATGAAGCACCACAGCACGGTCTACGACTACGAGAAGTGCCGGCTTCCGCTGCACCTTTTCGGGGAGCTTGAGGTCATCGACGAGGAGCTGCGCCGCATACGGTCGATGTTAGTGCAGAACGACGCGATGAAAAAGGCTGTCATCGTGTCCGACCACGGCGCGAGCAGACTTGCAGTGCGTTACGGGCACGAGTCCCCGGCGAATATACAGCTTGACGAGGACGGTCAGCACAGCGGCAGGTGCTGCCCGGCGGATTCCGACCCACATATACCGTTCGCCGCGTATGAGGACGGCTACGCCGTGCTCGCGAATTACGAGCGTTTCCGTGGCGGCAGGAGGGCGAACGTCGAGGTGCACGGCGGCGCGAGCCTTGAGGAGGTGCTTGTGCCGGTCGTCACGCTGACAAGGCGCCCGGAGAACGTGGAATTCTGCTTCACCGAGCAGGTGATAACGCTTGTTCCGAGGGAAGTTCCCCAGCTCACGCTGTACGCGAACGTCCCCATGGCAAGACCGCGGCTGCTCATAGACGGGGAGTTCATCGACGGAGAGCTTGTCGCCGACAGCAGGCACGCGAAATTCCTGCTGCCGAAAATAAAGCGCCGCGGAGAGTACCTTGCGGAGGTCTACGACGGTGACGTCAGCAGGGGCGTAAGGCTGGCGTTCACGGCGCAGAAGAACACCAAGGAGGTCGACCTGTTTGGTTTCGGAGGTAAGAAATGAGCGAATACAACACTGAACAGTTTGCGGAGAGATTAAAGGACCAGTTCGATGAGATGGTGGTTTTCAAGGACCTCAAGAAGAGCAACTTCATTTCCTCGTTCAAGCTGCCGTCGTTCATGCGGGACTGGGTGCTCAAGCGCTTCCAGGACGACGACGGAAACATAGACACGGAGGGCGCCGCCGAATTCATCAGGGAGTTCATTCCGAAGAAAGAGGACTGGAAGTCCATCATGAACCGCGTCGTAAGCTACCAGGAGCAGGTGAGATTCCTCGCGAAGATAAGCGTGAACATCGACATTAAAACGCAGGCGCTGTCGTTCGCGCTGCCGGATTTCGGGCTGTCGTTCCGGGATACGGTCATTCCCCGGGAGGTGTGGGAGAATTGCAGCGACGCTCTTCTCAAAGCCGAGGAGAACTGGGGGATAGTCGAGCTTGGCTACCAGTTCCCGGAAACGGAAAAGGGCGCCGGGAAGATAAAGCTTGCGGGATTCCAGGATTTCTGCCCCTACGTCGTTGACCTTGACGAGTTCAGATACGCCCGGGAGGAGTTCAGCCTTGACGAGTGGATTGACATAGTTCTCGGCGCGATAGACTACAATCCCGACGGGTACGAAACGCCGCAGCAGAAGCTCGCCATGATAACCCGTCTGCTTCCGTTCGTGGAGAAGCGGCTGAACATGATAGAGCTTGCCCCCAAGGGCACCGGAAAGAGCTATCTTTTCGGCTCTGTCAGCCGGTTCGGCTGGCTGTCCTCGGGAGGGACGATGTCCCGCGCGAGAATGTTCTACGATATATCCAGGCGGCAGGAGGGACTGGTTTTCGGTCACGATTACGTCGCGCTGGACGAGGTGCAGACCATAAACTTTACGGATATCGACGAAATGCGCGGCGCGCTCAAGGGCTACATGGAGAACGGAAAGTACACCGTCGGCAGCCACGAGGGCATGGCAGATTCCGGCATAATCCTGCTGGGAAATATCCCGGCAAGCTTGATGAACGAGTATCTCAACATGTTCAAGGACCTGCCGCACGTTTTCCATGAAAGCGCGCTGGTGGACAGGTTCCACGGTTTCCTCAAGGGCTGGGAGCTTCCGCGAATGAACGACGACCTTAAAATATGCGGCTGGGCGCTCAATTCCGAGTACTTCTCGACGATAATGCACGCGCTGCGGGACGACCCCAGTTACCGCGCAGTCGTTGACGCGCTGGTGGATCTTCCGGAGCGCGCCGACACCCGCGACACCGAGGCGGTCAAGCGTATCTGCACAGCGTACCTCAAGCTGCTGTTCCCGAACGTACAGCGCCCCGGCGACATCACCAAGCAGCAATTTAAAACCTACTGCCTTGCGCCGGCGATGGAAATGCGCTCGATAATCAAGATACAGCTCGGTCTGCTCGACCCGGACGAATTCGGCGGCAAGAGCATTCCGGCGTTCGGAGTAAAGGACGTTGAGCAATGAAGTGCGTAAGCTGCGGCAAAGAGCCGCTTTCCAAAAACGAAACAGGTATCTGCAGGAAGCTGCTCGGGGAGCATACTACTGAATTCTACTGCCTTGACTGCCTTGCGGAGTACCTCGAGGTCACGCCGCAGGATATCCTGGACAAGATCGAGGAGTTCCGGGGCGAGGGCTGCAGGCTGTTTGATTAGGAGGAGTTACATGATATACGCAGATAACGCGGCGACGACCGCGCTCGCGCCGGAGGCGTTCGAAGCGATGAAGCCTTACCTGCTGACGGAGTACGGCAACGCGTCGCAGCCGTATTCCTTCTCGCGGAGCGCCAGAGCGGCTCTGGCGAAGGCGCGGCAGGACATCGCGGAATGCATAAACGCAGAGCCGCCCGAGATTTATTTCACCTCCGGCGGCACGGAGAGCGACAACTGGGCGATAAAGTGCCTGAGCTCCGGCCGCATGGCGCTGCTGACCTCCATGACCGAGCATAAGGCAGTGCTGAGAAGCTGCGCGGCGATGGAGCGCCGTGGGTATCCTGCGGCGTATCTCCCGGTGGACCGCAGCGGAATAGTGCTTCCAGAAACGCTGGAGCGCTTCATCAGCGACACAGCCCTGCTGGTTTCGGTAATGACGGCGAACAACGAGACCGGAACGATACAGCCGGTCGCGGAGCTTTGCAGGATAGCGCACGCGCACGGAGCGCTGTTCCACACGGACGCGGTGCAGGCGCTGGGGCATATCCCGGTGGACGTAAAGTCGCTCGGCGTGGATATGCTGTCCGGCTCGGCGCATAAGTTCGGCGGTCCGAAGGGCGCGGGGTTCCTGTATGTAAGGAGCGGAACTCCTCTTACACCCTACGCCGACGGCGGCGCGCAGGAACACGGACTCCGCGCCGGTACGGAGAACGTTGCCGCTGCAGTGGGAATGGCGGCGGCGCTGAAAAAGAGCTGCGCGGCTATGCCGGAAACCGCGGAGAAGCTACGGCACATGGAGCGCGACCTGCTCGCTGAACTCCACGGCGCGGACTTCATCAGGAATGGTGCTCCGGACGGCATTCCGGGGAACATGAGCCTGTCGTTCCGGGGAGCGGAGGGCGAAATGCTGCTCCACCGGCTGGATCTGATGGGAGTATTCGTGTCCACCGGCTCGGCGTGCGATTCCGCGCGGACGCAGATATCCCACGTCCTTGAAGCGATGGGAGTTCCGGAGGAGTACGCGGCCGGGACGATACGGGTATCGTTCGGCGTGGGGAATTCCCCGGAGGACGGTAAGCTTGTCGGGCAGGCGATACGGAAAATAATAGGGTCACCTCTAAAAACCTTGTTTGAGTGAAAATGTGTATAGCACACCGCCTGCTT
>OMCM01000174.1_pt1 | contig 55265 bp, 39 predicted proteins | sample 1645021 | NCBI WGS metagenome assembly OMCM01 (sample SAMEA103958142, study PRJEB25191) | human gut metagenome | biome: human-associated habitat [ENVO:00009003]; feature: intestine environment [ENVO:2100002]; material: feces | place: Germany | collected 2013/2015
AGACTGCCAGACCTGCTTGTCTACAGTTTTGTTTTCTATATTCTTATTAATCTCTTCCACGTTCTGCATAAGCCCATCTCCCATAATCAAAACAAATCATCATATATCCGGACCTTAATAATATCTGTCTAAATTCTATCACACATACAGTCCGACTACAAGTTCTAACATTGTACATTTTTTATCAATGCCCTATATATCCTGTTCCGTCCAGAAATCCTTAATACATTTATAAGCATTACCCAGACTGACTGGAAATATCCTGTTCCACTCCCTAGGATACATACGCTCATATTCACCAGTCATAAATCTGTCATCCAGAAGTGCAATAACTCCCTTATCCGTATCCGTCCTTATAACCCTTCCTGCTGCCTGAAGCACCTTATTCATTCCCGGAATAACATAAGCATAAGAATATCCATTTTTACCAAACTCATCAAAATAATCCCTTAAAATGTTACGCTCCCTGCACACCATCGGAATCCCTGTTCCGACAATGACAGCTCCGATAAGGCTCTCATCCTTTAAGTCAATGCCTTCGGAAAATATTCCTCCAAGCACACAGAATCCTGCAAGCGAAGCCCCTTCTGGAAGTTCCTCATAAAATGCTGATAAGAAATTTTCCTTGTCAGCCTCCTTCATAAACCTTCCCTGCACAAGCACATTTACACAGCTTTCTGGTAAAAATGTATATTCTCCACCACATTCGACCACATTAACACCATTTTCCCACCTGAAGCACTCAAGAACACTCTCCATGTAAGAATATGACGGAAAGAACACCATATATCTGCCGCTTCTGCCAGAAATCATATGCATAATATAATCATGTACCTTGGCATATTCCCTTGCGTTTCTTCTTGTATAACGGCTTGTCACATCAGTAGCCACGACAATTCTCTTATTATCAGGTTCAAAAGAAGAGTGTGCATACACCGCTCTTTCTGATACATCACCTGAAAGCATTTCCTTAAAATAATTGACCGGAAGCAGCGTTGCTGAGAAGAATACCGTGCTTCTGCCCTGTGAAAGTCTCTCACTTATGTTGCCAGACGGGTCAACACAGTACAGATGTACAAGAAAGTTTCCATCATTATCATGCTCATTATAATAGACATATTTTTCATCAGCACAGTCATACATATTAAGAAAATGTCTCACTGCAAAGAAAAACTCGAGCAGCTCGTTAGTCACAGGCTCACCCTTATGCCTTTCCATAAACTTCTGCATAAGTCCCATTACACGCTCAAGGCTGGCTGGAAATGTTCCAAGACCACTCACAACCATGAATGTATCGCACTGTCTTTTATATTCGAGCAACTGCTTGTTACATCTGTCAAGTGCGCCTGCAAGCCGTTTGTCCATCTCTTTGACAAGCTTCTTAGCCGCAAGAAAATCTTCTTTTTTCAACACTGCACTGTACATTTCTCTTGCTCTGTCCACAAGGTTATGTGCTTCATCCACAAGAAACACATAATCACCCTTCGCACCATTGCCAAAATACCGCTTAAGCGACGCATCCGGGTCAAATACATAATTATAATCACATATAATTCCATCACACCAGTACGAAACATCAAGCGACATCTCAAACGGGCAGACATTATGTCTGTTGGCATATTCCATGACATTATCTCTTCCGATAACCATCTGGCTCGTTATTATGTCGTACACAGCATCATTAATCCTGTCAAAATGCCCCTTGGCATAAGGACATGCCACGGGGTTGCAGTTGCGCTCATCAAGTGGACATATTTTGTCCTTCGCTGTAAGAGTAACAGTTCTCATATGAAGCCCGTTATCTCTTAATATAGCATAAGTATCCTCCGCAACAGTTCTCGTTATTGTCTTTGAAGTCAGGTAAAATATCTTGTCTGACATCTGCTGTCCTAACGCCTGCACAGCCGGGAACACAGTAGACAACGTCTTTCCGACACCTGTAGGTGCCTGAATATATAGATTGGTATTATCTTCAATAGCCCTGTATACACTCACGCACAGATTCTTCTGCCCCTCCCTGTATTCATAGGGAAACTTAAGTTCTCTGATTGATTCCGTCCTTTTATGCCTCTCATCAAATGTATAATCAGTCCATCTCTTAAAGCCCGTAATCAGCTTATTAAACCACTCTTCAATTCTTTCAAATGTATATTCTTCCAGAAACTTGTTGATTGTCTCAGGCTCAGGAGTAACGTAAGTCATCTGGATTCCAATCTTTGACAGCTTCTTCTGGCTTGCATATATATAGCCATATACCAGTGCCTGGGCTTTATGCACATAGACCGGTTCTTTCAGCAGAGAAACATCTGTCTGCATAGTCTTTATCTCATCAATTATTGCATCGCTCTCCGGCCCTTTATTGCCATCCTCGTCATAATTAATATCTGCAATAATACCGTCAGCCCTGCCTTCAACCTGTAATACATACTCAATCCCTAAGTCAGATACAAGCGGTATCTCAATCTTTAAAGGCACTTCTGCATGATACATAGTTCCCATGCTGTGCTGGATTTTCCTGTGAATCCTTGCCCCCTCCTGCATGATTTTCACATCATTGCTGCCTGTATTCCTGTTGTCAATATCACCTTCTGCGCACATGAATTCCACAAGATTCCTTACAGATATTCGAAAGCAGTTTCCATTTACAGAGTACATACTATCTCCATTCAATAATGTTCTTCAATATCGTATATATAGGCATTGCCTGTCTTTCCGACTCTTTTAACCTGTTCCATGTAATTAAGCATTGCAAGTACACTGGCAGCAGTCTGCCTGTCAATATGCGCTGCATTTGCAAAATCCGCTGAAGTAAAGTTCTTCTCAAGCCCTTCTGGTACAAACTGCATATAATCCTGCGGACAGTCCAGTTCAACTATCTTTCTTATTCCAACAGGAATGCGGTCATAACGCACACTTCCGCGCTTCTTATCGTAACTCCAGCCATTAAGAAGCTTATATTCTTCCATATCAATCAGCAGCAATGTAACCTTAAGATTCTGATTCTTTAAAAATGCTTTAATCTTATACAGTTCAAACATCGCGTCATACACAGAGCATCGCTTTGGAGACTTTCTTCTGGAAGTAATATCCCCTGTTTCCGGCTCAATCCAGCTTAAATACTTTTCATACGGCATCGGATATACAACCCTCACCTGATATTCATTCAGGAACACTGACAACTTATCCCTTAACTTGTTAAGCTGCCTTGTCTGAATCTCAATTATCCCATGCTCATTATATATATCTGCAAAATAACCGTCTATTGCAACCTCATGATTATCCTCATCAGGTTCATAATACATTTTTAATACTGCATGCAGTGTCTTTTCCGACAAAGTACCTATCCCCTTGTCATTATGGCTCTTACCGATTATCTTCTCTTTCGCCGCGTCAAAAGCCTGACTGTCTATATATTCAACTGGTTCTGCTGCAGATTTCTTTTTTGACATTGTGTACCTCGTATCAGATATATGTTATCATTGATAACAAGTATCTTACGAATACCTAAAAAAATCAAGGCATTTACCGATATAACCTATATAAATCCAATTAAGAACAGGAGAAAAACATGATATCAATAAGCATGTGCATGATTGTAAAAAATGAGCAGGACATTCTTGCAAGGTGTCTTGATTCATACGCAGGAACTTATGATGAATTGATTATTGTAGACACAGGCTCAACTGACAATACCAAAGAAATTGCCGCTCACTACACCGATAAAATATATGATTTTGAATGGATAAATGATTTTTCAGCCGCAAGAAATTTCGCATTTTCCAAAGCTGAATGTGACTACATATTCAGTGCTGACGCAGACGAAGTGCTTGATGATACTAACAACTACGCATTAAGAGAATTGAAACATATGCTTCTTCCAGAGATAGACATTGTCCAGATGTATTATGTCAATGCATCAGAATATAATTCTGTATACAATGCACACAAAGAACTCCGCCCGAAGCTTTTCAAAAGGCTCCGTCCATTCACATGGATTTCACCAATACATGAAACAGTACGGCTCACGCCAATCGTATATGACAGTGACATTGAAATTCTTCACATGCAGTCGGGCGACCATAGCAAAAGAGACTTTTCAACATATTTCAAAGCATTTGAAAAAGGTATCCACATTGAAGATTATGTAGTTACCATGCTGTGTAAAGAGCTTCTTATATCCGGTGAAGATTCCGACTTTATTGCTTTCAGGAATATATTTGAAAATGTTCTTTCCAAAGAAGGCAGAAGCAATGATTTAATGAAAGAAATCAACTGTATTCTTGCTAAGATATATATGGCAGACGGTGACACTGACGCATTCTTTAAGACCACTTTAAAAGCAGTTGCCGACAATCCTCCTGCTGAAATGTGTCTGATTCTCGGTACATTTTACATGAACCAGACAGACTATGAAGAAGCTGTGTTGTGGCTGTATAATGCTGCATTTGAGACAGAGAGCATACTTGATGTGGCAAGCAGCGGAAACAAGCCTTTATCTTTGCTTGGTAAATGTTTCGAGGAACTTGCCGCAGCAACAGACGACCCATACAAGGCTGCCCAATATAACGAAATGTCAGCCGACTATTATAGTCAGGCAGAAAATTGGAAGCTTCCGGAAGAATAAGAAAAAGCCTTAGGAAAATGTAATCTGAGCATCACATTTTCACTAAGGCTTTTTAATTATTTACTTATCATCATCAACATCAAAGAGCTTCAACTCTTCTACATCATTCTTACCTGACTTATCATCTCCATAAGAGACTGTGTCAGTTGATGTATCAAGTTCTGCGTAGCTGTCATCTTCGTCTGATTCGTACCCTTCAATTACTTTTTCAGTGTATTCATCAAGGTCAACACCATCCTTTGATGCCATGTTAAACACCTTCTTCACTTTCGCAAGCTTAGCACAAAGAACAATAGTAATCACTATAAATACCGCTATTATCAGTCCAAGTATTAATACTATCATCAGCCAGAATCTGCTGTTTCCTGATGTTTTTCCATTATCAGCCTTAACATCAGCATTAGCAGTGTCAGATTTCACAACAGAATACGCCTGAATCGAGCCATCACTTACCCTGTATCTGAACCATCCCTTCTCTCCAAGAGAACTTACTCCATAGAACAGGCAGTACTGTCTGTCAGCATCCATAAGTACCTGCACTTCTTTACCATTCATGGTAAACCTTGTAAGTGCATAACCTGCCGGCTTATCTAACGAGTTCGTTATAGGCAGAACAACATATGTTATCTCTGGTTCTGCAACAGTATTGTATGGTGAAAATGTTTTCGCAGTCTCATCATAGATGTAGAACCCGCCTTTTCCATCTTCACTTTCAAGATACATAAGGATAAGACCTGTCTTTATGCCTTTAACCGCATTTATCTTCTGACCATTATAATCGTAGTCAATCTCCTGATATCCATCTGGAATTGTGATTCCTGAATAATCCTTTACAACAGAATACTTCCTGCCATCTATCGTCACAGTTCCATCATTATTAACCGCCTGTGATGCATCTTCTGTAACAGCTTCTGTCTTTGACTCAGCCTCTGTTGTTGCTTCCTGACCATCCTCAAGTCTTGTTGTATATATTATATATTTCTTAACTGAACCATCTTCTGCAGTAACAGTAATTGTTGTTGTATTACTTCCCGGGTCCATTCTTCTACCGCTTATGCTTATCTTGGCAGCACTGTCATTAGCGGCAGCACTTACAACAAGCTCTGTAACATCAGCATCAACAGTTGCATTGTATGTTGTCCTGTCTGGTGAAAATGCTGGTGAAAGCGTTCCCGGACTTATCTGCAGGGACTTTAATGTGTTGTCTGAAGAATAGCTGGCTGGAGCTTTTGCAGTGACTTTTCCTGATGAAGAACTGCTGACTGTTGCAGGTTCTCCATTAACAGATATCTTTGCATCTCCTGTAACGCTAAGTGTTGTTGTTCCTGCAGCGATAATTTCAAATTTTTGTGAAATTGAAACTGTCGAATCACTAGTCATCTCAAGAGCGGAAAACATTACAACTCCGCTATTTGCTTTATCAACAGGTCGAATTATAGATTTATCATAAGAAACATTAATTGTCGCTCCATCTATGTCTTTATCAGCAGATATTGTAACTGTTACTGTAACTTCACTTCCAACTGTACCACTTGCCGAACTTATAGATACAGAAACCTGCTCATCAGCCTTTGCATAATATGCAGGGATTAATGATATACCCATTATAAATATTCCGATAAAGGCAAGTAATCTTTTTATATTTTTCATAGTAATCCTTTCATATATTACTTACTGATTCACATCTCCTAAGCCAAGAATATATCTCTTTATAACAACAAAATCGAATAAATCTATTTCTCCATCTTTATTACAATCTGCTGCTTTCCAATATATTCCTGACGGCTCTGACATTCCCAGTATAGACCTTTTGACAACTACAAAGTCAAATAAATCAACTTCTCCGTCACCATTAGCGTCACCATATATAACAATCTCATATCTGCTGACCTCTTCGCCAGAAGAATTATATGTTATAAGGATATCGCCAGTACCAACTAATCCATCCTTCTCATTGCCATTCTTATTAAGTATCTTAGAATAAGCACCATTATAATTATCAATCTTATCAAGCACATCCTGGACATAACCTGATACAGTTAAACCACTTATGTATTTTTCATCCTCATCAACAGATAATGTTGTTGAAAATCCCGGATAAGCAACATCCGGTTCTGGATCTGGTTCCGGTGTTGGATCAGGTTCTTTATCCTGTCTTACAACAGTTATAGTATAGTCCTGATCATCGCCATTAGCTGCCGTAACAGTAATTGTAATATCATTACTTCCAACTGAAAGATCATGATACCCCAGTCCGCTTACATCTGCTGAAGAATCGAGTGTTGAACCCCCAACATATACTGATGAAGTCTCATAATCCACAATCAGACTATATTCTGTCGTATAGTAACTGAATGTTGGAGTTATAGAATAATCTTCAACATACAGGCTCTCAAGTCTGTTATTAGGGCTACCATTGCCTGTAGGTATCTCGCACACATTTTCAGGCATATTCTCATATACAGGTATTCTGAATATAAATGCTATATTATTCTTGTTACTGTCACTATAGCCCTGTGCGCTCTTAACTGATTCACTTCTAGGTGCAAGAACATTAGTCATATACTGGTGACCTCTTCCTGTCATATCAAATTTTTCATAATAAAGAGTATTCTGACCTCTGTTTATGTAACTTTTTCCAAGATATATTGCCCCACCAACAATGGACTTCATTCTCGTATTCCATGGTCTCAATGTCTCTGAATCAGTTCTTGAAGCATACCTGAGACCATTCTGTACCGCTGTCAGTCCACCGCTTGCATAAGCTCCTATATTATAGTAATTGTAATAACCCCAGTAGCCAGACTGTGTTCCTGATATACTGCTTCCATATCCGCTGTTTCCCTGCTCCTGTAATATTCTTGAAGCAAGATGATATGGGCTTACACCTGATTTCTGCCCAGCAAGAAGCAAACCGGTTATATATGTATAATCATTACCTTCATATGATAGATTATGGCTTGAATTCTCCATAAAGGTGCCATCAACCATGCTCTCAAGACCACTCTCATCCTGCAATGAACCATCAAATGAAAGATTCTCGAACATAAATATATTATCTGCATTAAGGAAATTTCTAGGATCAAGTGCATATTCAACAAGTGCAGAAGATGCCTGCACCCAGCCTCCTGAATCAAGCTGTGTGTACTCTCCTGTCTCCCAGTCATAGCACCCGTCAGCTACTGATTTCCATGATGATACAGCTGAGCCATATGTAAGGCTTCGACCAATCACATTCTGGTTATCCAGTACATCCGACCAGTCTTTCCCATTATGATCTGCCACAAACACCCAGTTAGGATATTGCGCATGAAGCTGTCTTAACCCATCCTTATAACTATCCGGGAATCCCTGTGAATCCAGGTACTCCTCGAAATCCGCATCCGGCTTATAATCATTTCTCTTATCAACAGTTATGTAACCGCCATATATATAGCCCCTTTCATAACTGCCATTAAGATAAAAGCCTATGCCATACCATGTATCGCCATCTTCATCAGTTGTCTCTTCATATATATCAAACTTAAATCCACCGCTTACAGTTGTAATAATACTGCTGTTTGTTGTAGGACCTTTTCTGATTCTTAAGCCTGTAACATCATAATTAACATGGCCCTGACCAATGGACTCTTCCGCCTTAGTATTAAGCACAGAAGTAACCGTAAGGCATGTCAGCACAAGCATACATAACATGACACCAATTGCGGCTATTCTTTTTGCACTACATTTGTATCCTGATTTCATGTAATCACCTGACTCCTGAATGTATAGTATTAACTAGTTTCTTCCAAATTCTGAAAGCTTTAAGCCCTCATTTCTCTCAAGTACCATATTAACAGACCAGCTATTGGCAAATACCAGAAGCGGATTGCCCTTAAGGTCTTTTATCTTCTTCATATCTGATGTACCAACAATTCTGTTCACATCAATTTCCTCAGGATTCTCAATCCAGCGGATATGCTCGTATGGAAGCGGCTCAAGTCTGATATCAACACCGTATTCATTCTTAAGACGGTATTCGAGAACTTCAAACTGAAGGACACCAACAACGCCCACGATAATCTCTTCCATTCCTGTATTGAACTCCTGGAAAATCTGAATCGCACCTTCCTGTGCAATCTGGTTGATACCCTTAATGAACTGTTTTCTCTTCATAGTATCAATCTGTCTTACTCTTGCAAAATGTTCTGGTGCAAATGTAGGTATACCCTCAAATGCAAATTTCTTGTTAGATTTGCAGATAGTATCACCGATAGAGAATATTCCCGGATCAAATACACCGATAATATCTCCTGCATATGCCTCATCAACAATATGCCTCTCCTCCGCCATCATCTGCTGAGGCTGGCTGAGTCTTATCTTCTTGCCACCCTGTACATGGTTAGCTTCCATTCCGGCTTCAAACTTACCGGAACATATTCTCATAAAAGCAATTCTGTCTCTGTGTGCTTTATTCATGTTAGCCTGAATCTTGAATACAAATGCTGAGAAATCCTCGGTAAATGGATCAATAACTCCCTGGTCAGACTTTCTTGGAAGCGGAGAAGTTGTCATTGATAAGAAATGCTCAAGGAAAGTCTGTACACCAAAGTTAGTAAGCGCTGAGCCGAAGAATACCGGTGTAAGGTCACCAGCACTTACCATTTCCTGGTCAAACTCTGCACTTGCTCCGTCTAACAGTTCGATATCTTCCTGAAGCTTGTCGTAGAAAGCATCACCAATTCTGTCCTTAAGAACAGCCTCATCTGATGCGTCAACAATCTCAGTATCAACTTCCTTCTGACCATTCATGGCTGCCTTGAATAAAGAAACATTTTTCTCTTTACGGTCATATACGCCCTTGAATTCCTTACCGCAGCCGATAGGCCAGTTAATTGGGCATGTAGCAATTCCAAGTACGCTCTCAATCTCATCAAGAAGCTCAAATGGGTCATTAGCCTCTCTATCCATCTTATTAATAAATGTAAATATAGGAATGTGTCTCATAACACATACCTTGAAAAGCTTGATAGTCTGTTTCTCAACACCCTTAGAAGCGTCAATAACCATGACCGCAGAATCTGCTGCCATAAGAGTTCTATAAGTATCCTCTGAGAAATCCTCATGTCCCGGAGTATCAAGGATATTAATACAGTAGCCTTCGTAGTTAAACTGAAGAACTGAAGAAGTTACCGAAATACCTCTTTCCTTCTCAATCTCCATCCAGTCAGAAACCGCATGCTTGGCAGTCTTCTTACCCTTTACAGAACCTGCAAGGTTAATAGCTCCTCCATAAAGCAGGAACTTCTCTGTTAATGTTGTCTTACCAGCATCCGGGTGAGAGATAATGGCAAATGTCCTTCTTTTCTTAATTTCACTTTCTAAACTCACTGTTTTACTCCTTTATAAACATAATACATAAACAATTCATACCCGTTCCGGCATACACATAATATAAGCCTGTGACGCAGTCTACGGCTTCACAGGCTTACTCTAATCAATAGTCTTCGAATTATTCACGGTTAAGACCGAACTTGTATGAAACCTCAGACTTGTCATCAATTCTTCTGAAAATGTTGACTACTCTGTCCATAACCGGTTCGAAATCTTCCTCATTCTCAACCTCAACAGTAACAACCTGTCCGTCTTCCTTAATAACTGCATCCTTAACAAGTGCTAATGCCTTGATATCTTCCTCAGTCTGGGCAACCTGTTCAGGTGTTGTTAACATCTTTGATTTACTCTTATACTTAACAGCGTATGTTCTTGTCATCATATCCTCCTATTGGCTCTTCGTAGCAATATAATCTCATATGTCATTATATTATATAACATGTTTTGGGATTATGCAATGGGGTTTAGTGCGCATGGTAATTGTTTTATCTTAATTCCAGCATCAAATATGGTCTTACTTACATGAAAATATAATGTTTTATCAGCATCACCAATAAGACTGCTATTACTTTTCTCAAAAACAACATGTACCTATACAATCCTTGAAGCTTTCTTCATCTATGAATCAATCTCTACACTCTTGCATTAACTATATAAATATGCTACCATATCCAAAGTAATTTTACAACATAATGTTATTTATGAAACACTATATAGATTGAAGAATCGAGGTATACCCTATGTGGTACATAGCACACACAACTGCCGGCAGAGAGCTAGATGCCGTTGATAAATGCCGCAAATCCATTCCAGAAGATATAGCAGCAAGAGTATTCTCTCCTATCTGGCAGCACGCCAAGAAATATGAAGGTTCCTGGCATCTTGACAATGACATTCTATTTGCAGGATACATATTTATAGAGAGCGATTCAGATTCCAAGACTCTTGAAAAACTTCTCTGGCGTATACCTAATGTAGTTTCTCCTGTCCGCATAGGTGGGGATTTCAATGCCCTTAACAAGGAAGAAGAACAATATCTTCGTCAGCTTATGGACGAGTATAACTATATTGCTATGTCATATGGATATATTGTAGATAACCAATTAATGATATATAAAGGGCCTCTTAGCGGAAGGTCTGATATGGTTAAGAAGATTGACAGACATAAGAGAATTGCTGATGTAGAAGTATATCTGTGGCATCAACCTAAGCGTGTTCGTGTCGGACTAGAAATAATAGATAAAATCACTGCACAGGAATATGCAAAAATCAAATTACAATAACTGGAGATTTCCCATGAATAATAAAATCACTAATACAGATATTAATGAATTCGAAGAATTTCTTATAAATAAAAACAAGAGCAGAACAACTCTTGATAAATATATGCGGGATATACGAAGATTTCAAATCTTTCTTTCTGATAACAGTTACCCAATATCTCAGGATACTGCAGATAAATATATTGAGATTCTTAAAAATGCTGATTACAGTATAAGCAGTATAAATACAATTATATCATGTATAAACACATTTTGTAATTTTATAGGAAGAAATGATATTCACTGCGTTAATCTTAAGAAATCTAAGACTGAATCAACAGTTTCTGACTTACTTACAGTTGATGAATATAACCAACTCCTTAAAACCGCTATAAACAATAACGATTATAGAATAGCTATGTTAATTCAAGTCCTTGGAAATACAGATATAAGATTAAACGAATTGCAATACCTTACTACACACTCTTTAGAAATGGGAAAAATTACTGTTATACGTAACAGCAAAGAATATAACATCAGAATTCCAAATGATTTATTGTATGGCTTATATGAATATATAGACCATGAAGCAATAATAAATGGGGTGATTTTCTGTACTAGAAAAGGCACCCCTCTTGAAAGATCTAATATATGGAGATTGATTAAGAAACTGGCTGTTGATGCTGGGATTAATCCGGATAAAGTTTATCCGCAGAATCTGAAGCAGCAGCTTGGGAAGAAATATTATAGTATAAAATACTAATCTACTTCATACTCTTCTCTTAATCTATCAATCAACTCAAATGTAAAAAACTCTGTACCTCTGTCAGGTATCAGTTCCAGTCTTGCAATGGTTTCTTCTTAATATGGCTTTATCATTCAAATCAATCGGCACAAATATGCGTATATTATCCTGTTCATTCTCACAGTCTTTATATTCAGGATAATCAAGCAATGATTTATCTGCTAGTTATGGTTCATTATATAAATCAACTTTGTATCATTAGGTATTGGATACGGATCTATTCTATGATGCTCCATCTATATTCTCCTTGTCAAATATTTCTACAATAATTACAGTCACAAGCCATGTAAATTTTTCCAAGCCTCTATCAATTCATCTCTGTTATCTTTATACCATTCTTCAATTTCTTAAATCATTGATGTTGACCATTTTTTATTACCATCTTTATATAACTTTCCGTCGCTTAATCGGAAAACAGCCTCATATTCATTATGTAACACATGAATTTCAATGAAATCTATTTAATATATCTAACAATCTATATTTATTTTGTTCTGATATATTATCTTCTACAATATATATCAATCTCTTATACTTGAACATTGTTTTCACATAATGATTCTATTTATACTCCTCACATCTCAGAAAAGAAATCACTACTATAATAAACTACATTCATTCAAATCTCCTTCTTGCACCATTCTACTGTCTCTGCAATTCCCTCTGAAAACTTATAATCCGGTGCAAATCCTGTATCTTTAACTAAATCCTGTATATCTGCACACAGGTACATAACCTGGCGTGGACCATAGGCAACTTCTCCGAAACCAATCTCTGCTTGTGGATTAACTGCATCTTTTATATCCTCGATATAATCCTTAAGCGGTCTTGCCTCTCCCCCGCCAATACAGTAAACCTTGCCATTAATACCTTTTTCTCCTAATAAGTAAAATGCCTTCCCCGCGTCCTTGGAGTACAGATAATCCCACATCTGCTCTCCCTTTGTACATGATGGCTTCTCTCCTATTAACAGCTTTCCTATTGTAGACATAACCATCGTAGCACTTCCGTCATATGGACCATATACACTAAGTATTCTTGTCCATATATGTCTGATTCCCAACTTTTCACACTGGATTCTTGTCATCTGTCCTGCACACAGCTTTGCCATTCCATAGCCATTTTCTGGAAATGCAGGAACCTGCGAATTGAGCTTTCCTTCCACTCTTCCGTATTCTGCCTGTGAACCAGCCCCTATAAATGCACTGCACCCCATAACAGCCGCTGCATTTACAGCGTCCAGTGCATATTTCACATTCATATTCTGTATATACATATCATTGCGGCAGTCACCAAATGTTCCATCCCACCCAAAGTGATAGAACACATCAGGCTTAATTCCTGTCGCCTGCACAAGCTGTGGCAGTTTATCAAGCTCACTAAGATCACATTCAACTTTCTTAAGTGAATCTGATTCCTTAATTCTGTAAGAACGCTTTGAGTTCTTTCTTACAACCGCTATAACTTTAACATTATTCTTCATAAGAGCATCTATAAGACCTAAGCCTACTGCTCCTGTACATCCTGTAACAACTGCCGCCTGCATTGTGCCTCCTGTTGTTTTACTACTTCTCTTCGTCCATTAATGGAATAAACATCTGTTTCTTTAATTCTTCCCTTGGAAGGAACGGTGCGAGATCCTCCAATGGAGGGCTTACAAGTGTACCATCCTCTAATCTCTTGGTACTGCTCTTAGGCTCCCATACCTGCTTAGTATCTGTAAATATCTCACAGAATACAGGTCCGTCTTCCTTTAATACCTCATCTACAGTCTTCTTCATCTCTTCATTAGATGATGCACTGTAATACTTATATCCAAAGGCCTCTGCAATCTTCTTGAATTCAGGGAATGAGAGGTCTCCTGATTCTGGTCCGATTCCAATCTTGCAATGCTCCTTAAACAGATTATTCTGTGTAAGTCTTATTGAATGATATCCATTATTGTTGATAAGGAATATCTTGATTGGAAGCTTATTAGTAAGTATTGTCTGCAATTCCTGAAGGTTCATCATAATACTTCCATCACCTTCAAGACATATTGTATTTCTTCTTCCGCCACCAATACATGTTCCAATTGCTGCCGGGAGTCCATATCCCATGCTTGCTATAGCACTGTTATTAGCCATGCGGCTTCCCTTCTGTATTACATATGCCTGATTACCTACAACACAGCATGCTCCGTTGGATACTGCCGTAAGACTGTTCTCTGGAAGTCTGCTGCTTAAGTATCTTACAAATGCATATACATTTGCAGTGCTTCCATTCTCCTCCCACTGTCTTGGCTGTACTGCCGGATATTCCTTCTTCCATCTCTGTGTTGTTGCGAGCCATTCACCACCTGCTGATACAGGAGCAATAGCTGCCGCCTGCTTATCAAGCTTTGTGAGGAAATCCTTAGCGTCAGCCCATACCGGCATCTCAACATGGATAGTAGGCTTCTTTAACTCAGCCTTATCAACATCAACCATTATGACCTCTGCTGCTCTTGCCCATGTTTTCCAGTTATATCCAGTCTGTCTGATAGATATTCTTGTACCTACAGCAAGTATTAAATCGGCATTCTGAATAGCCCAGTTACCTGGTCTGTCGCCCATATTGCCTGCTCTTCCACAATACAGAGGATTATCATCTTCTATTAAATCCACTGCATTCCAGTATGTAACAATAGGTATATTAAGCTTTTCGGCAACTGACCTGAACACATCATAAGCGCCTGAAAGTCTTATTCCATAACCTGCATGGAATACAGGTCTTTTGGCATTCTTAATCTTCTCAAGTACAGTCTTTACAACATCTTCACTTACCTGTGGTGGAAGCTTTGCGTCATCCTCTGCCGGATCATATCCTTCAAGCTCATCAGTCTCAATATATCCACCCTGGAAATTAACAGGAATATCAATCCATACAGGACCTGGTCTTCCTGTTGTTGCCAAGTGCCATGCCTTTTCAAGTGCATATCGGATATTCTTAGGATCTTCTATCATAGTTGCGTACTTTGTCATATTAGACACGGATTTAACTATGTCGTATTCCTGGTCTCCCATTGCACGAAGTGGTGTCTCTGTAAACTGAAGTGCATATCTTGAGGTTGTGTCGTAACGAACCTGTCCACTTATAATAAACATAGGAATGGAATCCAGCCATCCACCTACTACACCTGTAAGTGCATTCGTTCCACCCGGTCCAGTTGTAACACATACTGCTGCAATTCTGTTATCAATTCTTGCATACGCTTCGGCAGCTATGGCACACGCCTGCTCATGATGATTGTATGTTACCTTAAGCTTTTCATTATGTCCCAATGCATCATTAAGATGCATTGCTCCACCTCCAACTACAGAAAACACATCTGTAACGCCATGTTCCACAAGGAAATTGGCAACATAATCTGCTAAACGAATTCTCATAAACTGCCCTCCACATATACTGGTTAATTACTGATTAACGGCTTCCTTAATAGTCTTAGCCATATAATCAATCATCTCATCTGTCATTCCTGGATATACTCCTACCCAGAATGTATCTCTCATAATTCTGTCTGTTGTATCAAGTCCACCTACTACTCTGTAGCCTTCTCCTGTTGCTCTCATCTCATCAAAGCATGGGTGCTTTATAAGATTTCCTGCAAAAAGATTTCTTGTCTGTACTCCGTGGCTCTCTACATACTCAACTACTGCCTTTCTGTCGATTCCTTCCTTTACTGTTATAAGGAATCCGAACCAGCTTGGTCTTGAGTTCTCACATGGTACAGGAAGAATTACCTTATCCTCTATATCTGCAAGTGCTGCTCTTAATCTGTCAAAGTTATGTCTTCTTCTCTCAACAAATGATGGGAACTTCTCAAGCTGTGCACAGCCTACCGCTGCCTGCATATCTGTTGCTTTAAGATTATATCCAAAATGTGAATATACATACTTGTGGTCATATCCTAATGGAAGTTCTCCATACTGCTTGTCAAATCTGTGTCCACAGAGATTGTCCTTTCCTGATGGGCATACACAGTCACGTCCCCAGTCTCTGAATGAACGGATACACTTATTAAGAAGTGCATTGTTTGTATATACTGCGCCTCCTTCACCCATTGTCATATGGTGTGGTGGATAGAAACTGCTTGTTCCGATATCACCGATAGTTCCTGTGAACTTCTCTTCTCCATTGATTGTGTACTTAGAACCAAGTGCGTCACAGTTATCTTCTACAAGCCAGAGATTGTGCTTGTCACAAAATGCCTTTACTGCTGAAAGGTCAAATGGATTACCAAGTGTATGTGCAATCATAACAGCCTTAGTCTTGTCTGAAAGTGCATCCTCAAGCTTTGTAACATCAATGTTGTACTGTGGAATAGTAACATCAACAAATACAGGTACTGCACCATACTGGATAGCCGGTGTTATTGTTGTAGGGAAACCTGCTGCTACTGTGATAATCTCATCACCTCTCCTGATTCTTCTGTCTCCGAGAAGTGGTGATGTAAGTGCCATAAATGCATTGAGGTTGGCAGATGAACCAGAGTTTACTACTGATACATACTTTACTCCGAGATATTCTCCAAGCTTCTTCTCAAATTCATCTGTATAACGGCCTGCTGTAAGCCAGAATTCAAGTGCTGAATCAACAAGATTCATCATTTCCTTGCTGTCATATACTCTGCTGGCATATGATATTCTGTCGCCTTCCTTATACTGTTTCTGGTTATGGTACTTCTTGCAGTACTCATCTACAATACCAAGAATCTCCTGTCTTGCTTCTAATTCATTCTTATTATCAAACATATCTTATTCTCTTTCTTACTTTATTAATTCCTTCCCTGCCTGTTATGCAAAGAACTCTTCTATCTCTTTATCCATACATGCAACAACATCTCCGCCTGCTGCATATACCTTTGACCATTCAACGCTCTTTTCTATTGCTGTATCAAAGTTCCATCTGGGCTTCCAGCCAAATGTTGTCTTTAACTTTGAGCAGTCCAGTTTCAAGAAGTTAGCCTCATGAGGTCCACCGTCATACTTGTTAATCCATGAAAGTCCTTCCCCCCACTTGTTACAGAATGTATTAACAAGTGTCCCTGTTGTAATGCAGTCGCTCTCATCTGGTCCTACATTATAGAAGCCTGCATACTTCTTATCACTGTACTGCTCCTTTGCAATCATAAGATAAGCTGCAAGCGGCTCAAGTACATGCTGGTATGGTCTTGTTGAATGTGGATTACGCACAATTATATCTTCCTTCTTAACTGCAGCTCTTACACAGTCAGGAACGATTCTGTCATTGGCGAAATCTCCTCCGCCTATAACATTACCGGCTCTTGCTGTTGAAACTGCAACCTCCATATCATTGAAAAATGAATTGATATAGCTGTGTGTTACAAGCTCTGAACATGACTTGCTGTTAGAGTATGGGTCATATCCATCAAGAGGCTCATTCTCTCTGTATCCCCATGCCCACTCATTATTATGGTAAACCTTGTCTGTTGTTACATTTAAAAATGATTTTACACACGGGTTAAGTCTTACACATTCACAGATATTAACTGTTCCCATAACATTAGTTTCATAAGTATATACAGGGTCTTTGTATGATTCCCTTACGATAGGCTGTGCTGCAAGATGAAGCACTATCTCAGGCTGTGTCTCTTCAAACACCTTCTTAAGATGCTCAAGATCTCTTATATCACCTATTACAGAATTCATCTTATCCTCTACATCTATCATTGAGAAAAGGTTAGGCTCAGTAGGTGGAACAAGTGAATATCCTGTCACTTCTGCTCCTGCTTTAACAAGGATTCTGCAAAGCCATGAGCCTTTGAATCCTGTATGTCCTGTAACAAGAACCTTCTTTCCTTTATAAAAACTTAAATCCATCTTAATCCTCCCGGCTTAGTCCCATTTCTTCCAAGGAGCTGTTCCAGTTGCAAGATACTTCTCGAGCATATCCATCTCTCTCTTGGTATCCATGCACTGCCAGAAGCCCTTATGCATATAGGACATTAACTGACCTTCCTTTGCAAGTTTTTCTAGTGGTTCTCTCTCAAATACAGTGTCATCACCGTCAATATAGTCAAATATTTCAGGATTAAGCACCATATAACCTGCATTGATAGGTGCACCGTCTGTATGGTTCTTCTCTCTGAATGACTTAACAGCGTTGTCTCCGCCGATATCAAGTACACCCTTCTGCTGTTCAAGCATTACGGCTGTAAGAGTAGCAATCTTGCCATGCTCCTTATGGAACTCAACAAGCTTGTTCATGTCTACATCACAGACACCGTCTCCATATGTCATAAGGAATGGCTCGTCCCCTACATATTTCTGGATACGCTTGATTCGTCCTCCAGTCATTGTATTAAGACCTGTATCAACTACTGTAACCTTCCATGGCTCACAATGCTGCTCGTGAATAATCATATCGTTAGAACCTTTTGTGAAGTCAAATGTAATATCACTGTTATGAAGAAAATAATCCGCAAACCATTCTTTAATTACATACTGCTTATATCCTGCACATATAATAAACTCATCAAAACCATAATAAGCATATTCCTTCATAATATGCCAGAGAATTGGCTTTCCTCCTATCTCTATCATTGGCTTTGGCTTAAACTGACTTTCTTCACTTATTCTTGTTCCAAAACCTCCAGCCAGTAATATTACTTTCATTTATTTTAATACTCCTTATTTATAATTCCATTAATTTTTTAAACTTATCACCTATATATTTTTAAAATCAAATATATTCTATAGTAGATTATTTTTTTTATTTTATCACTTTCGACTATATTCGTCAATCTTCCAAATATAATTTAAATCAAAACCACCTGCTTAGCCAGTGGTTTGTTCTAGCCCTATAAGGGCTCATTACCAGCTCTGGAGTCTAAAGACTCATCGAAATGGTTTGCCAGCCGCAACATCATTTACTTGTCAGAGTCCCCTGGGCTCTTCTTATTCGCTACTTTTTACCAGCTCTCCCGTAATGTGGTCAATGCACTCCTTTAAATTCATTTGATCATACTCAAGATCTTCTTTTAATTGATTCTGTATATACTCTTGGATTTTCTTTACATCCTTTCCTACTGTATCTACATAATATCCTCGACGCCAAAAATGTCTATTTCCATATTTAATTCTCCATATGCTACTTTTCTTCTAAATTTCGGTGCAAATACAATATGATACTTACAATTCCACTTTGTATGTGATAAACCATTTGCATCCATTTGGATACCTCCTGTGTTTATGTGGTTGGCGAACCATCATAATTTTATCACAGGAGGTTTTTTACTGTAAGCTTAAGCATTTTCAATCACCTGCATAGCAGGTGGTTTATTTGTTTTACGCGTAGAGTTTTTCGTGTTCCGAAAAACTCTACGTGTAAAACATGGTCTTGCCCTAACAACAAAAAACACAGCCCGATTAAATTGCTTTAATCTGACTGTGTCTTCTTATTTATTATCTTTTTATATTATTTCTCAGGAGCTCCATTTCTTCCTTCTGCCTGTCCATATTTGATATAATGGATATAATATTTTACAAGATTATCTCCATATACCTGCTGTAAATCCACATATCTTGCTCTATATGCATTTACATCAAAATCTGCCTTTGCCTGACGGCCTTCTTTCATTCCATACTTTACAAAATGATTAAATGCCTTCTCTTCATCATCTCCATATGCCCACTTAAGTTCAATATTATTTTCAAGATAATACTTTGCATCAAATACCGGTGCATAGTATGATGCATCATATGCAGGTTCTTCATATACTGCATTTACTTCCATATCTGATGTTACATTTGTAAAATCCTTATCCCAGCACTTGAAATTACTCTCTGCCTCAATATCTGATGGAGCTGTTGCTGACTCGCCTTCCTTTACTGTCTCTGTCTTTACAACTTCTCCATTCTTCTTGAAGATTACTGTATATGTCTTTTCAGGTGCTCCATTTCTTCCTTCTGCCTGTCCATATTTGATGTAATGGATATAATATTTTACAAGATCGTCTCCATATACCTGCTGTAAATCTGCATATCTTGCTCTGTATGCATTTACATCAAAATCTGCCTTTGCCTGACGACCTTCTTTCATTCCGTACTTTACAAAATGATTAAGTGCTTTCTCTGCATCATTTCCATATGCCCACTTAAGCTCAATATTATTTTCAAGGTAATATTCTGCATCAAACACTGGTGCATAATATGAAGCATCATACTTTGGTCCTGTTGCAGGAATTACTGTTACATCCGTCTTCGCATCACATACTGTACAATGGTGGCTCTTGCTTCCTGGTGTTGTCTCTGTTGCTTCAACATCTACTGTCCACTCTGTACTGAAGCTGTGTCCCTTTGCTGGGATTGTTTCTGTGTATGTCTTCTTGTCACATGTACCTGTTGTAGATGTACATGTATATGTAAGCACTCCTGCCTCTGTACATGTTGCCTGCTTTGTTATCTTTGACTCATACTTATGTGTATGTGTTGTCTCTGATGTCCCAGATGGTGTATATACCATATAGAAAAGATTGATTGCATCTCCCTTTGTTACTGTTACATTACCAGTTACTACATCTACTGTTACTATATTATCTGTTCCTACTGTTGCTGCTGTTCCATTAACATTAACTGTCTTACCTGAAGCTGCTGTTGTTCCACCAAATACAAGTGTAAGCTTTCCTTTCGATGGTGCTTTAAATGTAATATTAGTCTTACCTTCCATCTTAAGGCACTTATCATATGTAACTCCGTTATATGTTACAGAGCCCTTACTATCTGATGTACTTCCTGTTATAGTAAAGAAGTCACTTGTTAAGCCATTACTGAAGTCTTTTGTATAAGAATCATCTGTAACTGGTGTATCTGGCTCTTCTCCTCCAATAACCGGAATAATTGCTGTCTCATTCTTCTTGCATACTGTACATGTACGGCTCTTAACGCCTGTTTCTGTTGCAGTTGCTGCCTTAACCACTTTCCATTCACCATATGTATGAGCTGTCTTTGGAACTACTTCTGTGTATGTCTTCTTATCGCAAGTTCCATTAGTAGCTGTACATGTGTAAGTAATTTCTCCTTCTTCAGCACATGTAGCTTTCTTTGTTATAGTACTTACATAATTATGTATATGCTTTTCTCCTGATGATACGCTTCCACCACCTACTGATACAAGAGATGTCTTGTATGCATTAAGCTTATCCTTTAATGGCCTATTGAGTGAATAGCTTGTATCATCAACACTGTTATCAAATGTCCACTTGAAATCTCCGCCCATAATACGTCCTGCATACTTAGTTACAATTGAAGGAACATCTGCAGGTGCATCAATATCAGCAGTATCAACACCTAAATCAACCTTAGTATCAAAATTAGAATATGTCTTTCCACCCTGCTTTGCCTTATAAGTTGAAGGTACTGTTTCACTTCTTGATGTTGCAAGATATGCATCGAAATCAGTTGCACTTGCAGTTGTTGTACCAGCATCCGAATTAGCATATATAACAGACTTCTGACCTTCCATATAGTTGTTGTATGCCTTGATGACACCACCATTCTCTCCTGAGAATATTCCACCTGCCAGAACATCACTTCCCTGCATTGAACTGAGCATTGGATAATTACAATGTCTGAAATAGTTAGCCTCTACGAAAGCCTCACTATCCTTTGCAGCGCCTACACCATATTTAGAATTACCATCATAGTAGTTATTATATACATGAACTGACATTGTTCTGATACGAGGATGTCTTGAATCAGAATGGTCAAACCAGTTATGGTGATATGTAATCCAGTTCTCACCTGACTCTGACTTCATGCCACAAAGTGACATCTTTCCTGAATCCCAGAAATGATTGTAAGATACTGTCACATACTGAGAATTATCCTTTAAATCCATAGAGCCATCGCCCTTAGCCTGGTCACCATCTGAACCAGCATTACCATAGAACACATCGTTGTTATGTACCCATACACCACGTGACTGCTTAAGAGATATACCATCTCCGTCGCCTCCACCGCCCCAGTTCATAAGACCAAGGTTTCTTACTTCTATGCCTGTTGACTGGAATACAGCCACACCTGCTCCATATAAAGTAGCATCATCACCAATACCCTCAAATGTTACGTTAGCTGCTCCCTTAACACCAATTGCATATGCTGATGATACATCTTTGCAGGCAAGTCCGCTTAATGTAACCTGACCTATAATACGGATAGCAACTGGCTGGCAGTTACTCTTAGCCTTAATTGCCTGTGTAATAGCTGCTACACCTGTATATTCTGTGTTACCAATCTTCATCTTAACTGTATTCTTATTAGCTTCTGTAACATAAAGAACAGATGCATTAGACTTTAATGTACCATCGTTATTATATGCACCAACGCCATTCTTTACCGGTGAATTACTTGAAAATGTAAATCCGCTTCTGTCATGTGCATTTACAGTAAGCTTATCTGAAACGATAGCAGCTGATGTATTCTCCTTGCCATTGTTCAGCGGAACAATCTTCATAACATAATCGCCTGCTTTTAATCCTACAGCATCCGCTCTCATGTAAGATGGATACTTTCTGATAAGCTCATCGTCCAACTGGACATAAGCTGAATCTGAGGCACTTGCAGACTTAACATATACATTGTAACCTGTAGCTCCTGTTACAGGTGTCCATTTAACATATGCTGTCTCAAGCCAGCCTGATGCTTCTGTTATTGCGCCAGAAGCTGCATGTACTGGATTCATGTCAAATACTATAACTGACACTGCCACCATTACACATGCAAGTAATGCACTCATAAACTTTTTTACTTGCTTTTTCATTTTTCCTCTCCTTTTCCATTTTATGCACATTTTTGTGCAAATTTGATATGTTTTATTCACAAATCATGTTTATATTACCATTATTGTACAATATTATCAACCGCATTTTACATGTTAGAGAAAATTTTTCGTAATTTTAACACATTATTTCTTTTCCTAAAGCAAATGAATATACAATTTTTTCTTTTACAGTTTTTCCGGTAAGCTGTTCCAGTGCTTTTGCATAGTAATCAAGCTGGATTGCGTATCTTTTGACAAGCTCTTTTTCCCCCGCTTTGCCCTTCATAACTCTGTCAGTCTTATAATCAACAATCACAAGTTCTCCGTCCTCTTCAAAACACAAGTCAATTATACCCTGTATAAGCTGTCCTTCGTACTCAAATACAAAAGGCTGTTCTCTTCTGACACTGCCACAGTTCACCGCATTTGCAACTCTCCTGCCTGTATCTGATTGTACAAATGTATATATATCCCACGGATTGACACTTTTCACTTGTAATTCATTCATCTTTCCTGTTTCTAACATTCTGTTAATATCTGCTTTAACTCCATCAAGGTTCACACTCACTGAATAGTCAAGACATTCCATAACCCTGTGATATGCGCTACCACGCTCATTAGCAGCAAGCTGCACTTCCTCACCGCTTATGAACTTTGGAATTATGCTGTTTGTCTCATCACATTCTTCCTTTTTAAGTGCTGACTTCACAGATTCATCCATGTAAGCATTTTCCTCTGAATCATCATCCGCCTGCATAGACTTAAGCTGCGAAACCGTCAGCTTCATCCTTCCGGCTGCGTTATCATCAGGAACATACTCCGGAAGCTCCTCTAATAAGGGATAAGACACAGCTTCCATAATTTCATCAGCCAGTCCCCCGATTCTAACAGCATTCGCTTCACCAGCCATCTCCTCGGATTCATCCACATCAGCCCAAGAATCCTCTCCGGCATCAACCATCACTTTAAAGCTGCCTTTCAATTTATCTGAATCCATAAGACACACTGGCATTATCATATCAAGATAGTTCTTTATATTCTCACTGTCCGCGAAAGACAACATTCCATCTGCCGCAAGTTGCTCTGCACTTTCCCTGTATTTATCAAGTGTCTTGTCTGCATCTTTTACAACTCCGGTAATTATGAGTTTTTCCCTTGCTCTTGTCATTGCTACATAGAGAAGTCTCTCTTCCTCTGCTATCGACTCTCTTACAATTCTTCTTGCCATAGCACCTTTAATAATAGTAGGTGTCTTCGTTCTTCTTTCAAGGTCAACATAATCAACTGCAATTCCTAAGTTCTGGTCTACAAGCACCGGTGCAGTTGCGTCCATAAAGTTAATGCTCTTATGCGCCCCAGCAAGTATTACAATAGGAAATTCAAGGCCTTTACTCTTATGGATACTCATAATTCTTACAAGATTCTCATTATCTTGACTGGCAGCCCCCTCTGCAAAATCTTCGTCAAACTTCTTAAGTCTTTCAATATATCTTAAAAAATTAAACAAACCAGAATAACTTGACTTTCCATATCCCGCTGCTCTTTCCAGCAGGACATTTAAGTTAGCCTGTCTCTGTGCTCCGGCAGGCATTGTTCCCACATAATCGTAGTAGCCTGAATCATATATCATCTCCCAACACAGATCATATAGTGACTCAACACTGCTCTTGTCTCGGTATTCTGTGAGCTTTGCAAGGAATAATGCACATTTGCCGGACAGCTGCTTAACATCCGTCTCCTGTATCTTATCTGCTCCGCCAAGCACTGCAACCGCTTTCAAATGTTCATACAGGTTGTTATGTGTATTCTTATCTGCATGCTCCCTGCCAAGCTTTCTCACCATTCCAAGCTCCGCTGCCGTAAATCCTCCAAAATAAGACATCATCGCCGCCGCAAGGCTTATCTCCTGAACCGGATTATCTACTATTGTAAGCATGCTTAAGATTACCTGTATCTCACGCACGCTGAAATATCCTGTTGACGAATCTGTATACGCCGGTATCCCCCTGTCCATCAGGGCATCTGCAAATGTATCTGCCCAGCCTGTAACTGACCTTGTAAGAATTACAATATCCCTGTATTCTGCCGGTCTGTATATATTCTCATCTGAATCATATACATTTATGCCAGAAGCAACTATTCCCTCAATCAGCTTTGCAAGCCTGTCTGCCTCAAGTTCTCTTGTTGTCGCCTCTTCTTCATTCTCTGAAGATATAAGAATAACGTCTGTACTCTTGTTGGCTTCATCACCGTAATTACTGTCACTATATTCAGGATATGGAAATCCTGCATTAAGCCTTACCGATTCGTCATACCCGATTCCTGAAAAATTCTTATTCATGATATGACTGAACACATCATTGGCACACTCAAGTACATTTTCCCGGCTTCGGAAATTCTTCTGTAATTCAATTCTAACATTATCGCCAGTCTCGCCGTATGTATCGTACTTCTCTATGAAAAGCTCCGGGCAGGCAAGACGGAACTTGTATATGCTCTGCTTTACATCACCAACCATGTATATATTGTTATTCTCACCTGTCAGTCTCGTCTTCGACACCGCATTAAGAATAACCTCCTGCAGCTGATTGGAATCCTGATACTCGTCTATCAGTATCTCTTCAAATCTGTTCGCAAGCTTGTCGGCAGTCTCTGTGTATACAAGCTTTCCATCTTCTTTCTTTACAAGTATTGAAAGAGCAAGATGTTCCATGTCATTAAAATCAATTATGCCCTTCTCTCGCTTCACCTCTGAAACACGCTTGGCATACACCTTTGCCACTTTAAGTAAAGTCCGTATCTGGATGCCTGCCCCCTGCATGTCTGCAAATATTCCCTCATCATCTTTCAAGAATATCTTATCATTAAGCCGTCCTATGTAATCTTTAAACAACTTTCGCTGCCCCTTGACATATTCCTTAATATCCGGGTCTGCTCCTGCATCCTTCTTTCTTGACAGGGCTTCAAATGAAAATATTCTTATTCTTCTGCCAAGCTCTCCAAAATCCTGTGAATTAATCATCTCATTAATTCCAAGCAGGTCAGACTGCAAAGCACCTGTATATGCTGCAGGTCCTGCCGGCTCAGAACAGATATCTACTAATCTGTTGTATTTATCACGGTAATCAAAAAGTGCATTTTTAATTGAATCATACAGCTCCTTAATTGCAGGATTATCGTAAGTCTCATCATCATAAACTAACATGCACTCGTCAAACCACTCATCAATCCACGGATTACTTCTTGAAAAACGGTATATTTTATCTATAATGCTCACAAGCCCTGAATCGTCCCGTCCCATGCCAAATGCATCAACAAGATTAAAGAATTCTTCATCTGCTTCGGCATAGAATTCCTCAAGCACATCTTCCAACACATCATTTTCAATAAGCTTCTTCTCACCCTCGTCCATTATCCTGAACCCCGGGTCCAGATTAACCTCTGGAAAATGATTTCTGATTATCCATAGACAGAAACTGTCTATTGTCGTTATCTGTGCGTTGTTAAGCAGTGTTATCTGTCTTAAAAGGTTCACATCCCCCTGATTCTCGTCAAGCATTGAATCAAGTGCTTTTCTTATCTTGTCTTTCATCTGGGCTGCTGCCGCCTTTGTAAATGTAACAACAACCAGCCTGTCTATATCTATATTCTTGTCAGGGTCTGTAATCATGGAAATAATTCGCTCTACCAGAACAGCAGTCTTTCCTGAACCGGCAGCCGCCGAAACCAGCACATTACAGTCTCTTGTATCAATCGCGTTCTTCTGCGCCGGTGTCCATTTTCTTTCCATTCTCATCAACCCCTTCCTTTATATTATTCCATAATACTTCATCATCGAATTTCTTTAATTTTCTGTAATTGCAGCCTGGCAAATCCACAGAAAATCCGCACACCGCCCCATAAGGACATCTGTCACAGCTTGAAAACTGTCCGTCTTTATAAGGACTTCTCCTGATATCACCACCTACAATTCTGTCCGCGGTATCAATGGCTCTTACATCAACGAATCTTCCAAGTATATTAAACTGCTCTGTATTCATCACCTTGCTTCTTCGTGAGTCAAATCCGCCGTCAGCCTTTCTGCTAACCGGAATATTAAGTGACGTACCCTCGGTATTGTCCATCTTCTCGGCAATATCCTTATCCGAATTAACCATTCCTTTAAGACGCAGTTCACCCTTAATCTTATCCTCTATCTCTTCTGCACTCTCTGTTGTCGCAGATACAATCGGGTCACTTATGTTGTAGTAGAACACTCCGGCAGGAATCACATTTTTACCCGGACGCATCTTCGCCACAAGCTTCATTGCCGCTTCCATGTAGACCATAAGCTGGATATCAATTCCGTAGTAGGTCTTTACTATGTTGAAATCCTTCTTTCCTGTCTTGTAATCGATAATTCTTACATATACATCTGTGCCGTTTTCGCATATGTCAACGCGGTCAATTGTTCCGCTCATAAGCTGCTTTCTGTCTCCGTCCCCGACTTCCATATTGAACTTATGCTCGAATACAAATGGCACGAAATCACCACATTTTAACTGCTCACCCATCGCCCATATAGTGCGGTCTGCAAGGTCCTCCATCCTCTTAATCATGAATGAATTACGGCTTGAATCCTTAAGGATACTGTTCTGGTATATGTCAGTAATTGCAGCGACACTTCTTTTTACCATCTCGCGGCGCTTCTCCTCTGATATCAGATAGTACGACTCACCGTTTTTCTTGATTTCGTCGCACACCTCACGGATAACCGCATGCAGTACGACACCAAAGTTTACCGGTGAAAATGTGAATTCTTCCCTTTCCTTCAAATCAACTCCATATCTTAAGTAATACCTCAGCGGACACTCTGCAAAGTTCTCAAAAGATGTGACGCTTCCGACAAGCCTGCCGCCAGTAAGTGAATCAATAATATCCTCATCTATATTTGCAGCAATTTCAGTATTATCAAAGCTGTTCGCCGCCCGCGGTATTGTCACATATGAATTCTGCTGTGCCGTGTCTTTGTAAGATAACTTAAGGCAATGTGAAAACATTTTTCTCATGCTTCTTATAATATATGAAGGCATCAGCACCGCACCCTCGCTGTTTTTTACCGCATATGACATGTAAAGCTTCTCCGCACTCTTTGTCATAATAAGATACAGATAGAATCTCTGTGTAAATGCTTTCTCCCTCACGGAAGCTGACATAACTATTCCCTTATCCTCAAGATACTCCCTGTCGCTTTCTGACAGAACGCTTCTTGAATCAGCCTTCTTAGGTACATTGCCGTCATTGATTCCGACAAAGAACATGACCTTGATATTGTCAAGACGGGTTCTTTCTATATCTCCGATAACAACGCAGTCGTTGGTCTGCGGAATAAGTCCTATCTTAATCTCCTGAAATCCTGACGCAAGTATCTTGTTAAATTCTTTAATACCAACCTTCTCGCTTCCAAGAAGGGCATACATTTTATCTAATACTTCTATAACTTTCTTATATAACTGCGCATATTCATCACCAGTGTACTCGCTGTCATTAAGCACACTTACCTTCTGCTCCATATCTTCACGCACAAGGAATTCGTAAAGAGCCTTTACCATATCTGCAACATTAGATTCCTTTGACTTAAGCACTTCTTCCAATGGATCCAACATATCTGTTATCATTGTTCTTAGTGAATTAAGCTTCTCAAGGTCAGTATTATTGACTGTTCCCCTGAACTTTCTTATCCATGGTTCATGCCATTTTCCCCTGCCTCTGATTCCAACTGCAACACAGTAATTGTCTAACAGATCAATATCTTCGCGCTCCATTCCGCTCATTCCGGTTCTTAGGAATCCTAATATGCTGTCATAGCTGTAATTATTCTCTATTATTCCAAGTGCACCGTTAATTGCCGCAATGAATGGATTGTCCGTCACATGGCGCTTGTAATCTAAGAAATATGGTATATCGTTCTGCTTTAATATATTAGCCGCCAGTTTGCCGTAGCCATCCATGTCCGCAGTAACTATCGCAATCTCGTTATATCTGTATCCACACAGTCTTGTAAGTCTTATTATTTCTCCTGCTGCAAATGTTAATTCTTCCTTGGCAACAGTTCCCTCATATATAACTATGTTGTCAGTCTTCTGGTTAAATCTTCCCGAATTGTTTCTGAAAAGATTCTGTTCCAGGAAATCCAGTTCTTCTGAATTCTTAAATCTTGAATTAACATTTACAATTACATTCTTTCCCGGTACTGCTTTTCCTGCAATATACACAGGTTCAAGGACTTTCACATGTTCTTCATCGCATATCTTATAAAGCTTTGATACGCAGTCCTTACTCATGAAAAAAAGTTCTTCCCTGCCTCTTACTGAATTTTCACGCTCAGATGCATCAATTGTCAGAGAAACATATATCTTCGGACACATTGATAAAAGAATTGTCATTAAATTGTACTGAATCGGAGTAAAGCCTGTGAACCCGTCAAATACTATCTCGCAATTCTTTATTCTCTCTGACTCTGTAACCTTGCTGCATAATTTATCCAGTATTTCTTCTTTAGTTATATAATTCTTGTCTATGTACTCTGCAAATGCGTTATATACAAGTACTATATCATCAAGCTTATACTGAAGTGCTGCACTTCCCTCTGAATCACTGTATGCTGCACCTGCCGCATCCTGCATAACATCCGGCTTGATATCATACTGAAGCATCTCCGATATAACAGACTTCATCTCTGACACAAATCCTGTATTAGACAGATTACTTCCAAAATATTTTAATCTGTCCTTGTTCTGCTCTAAAACTCTTTTAATAATCAGATTCTTTCCTGTATCATCAAGGACTTCAAGATTATCCTCACCCACTTCCTCAAATACTTTATACGCAAGCCTTTCAAAGCTCACAACATCTATATTAAGTATTCCTTTTCTTGGATGCATAGACACCAGTCTTTTCTGAATTGCCATAGTGTACTGCTCAGGCACAACAACTATATAATTCCTTTCAGGATTCTTCATTGACTCTTCAATTATATGCGTATACAGATAGTGCGATTTACCCGCACCTGAGCTTCCCAGAATTAATTGTAATGACATGTGTTACTCCCCTAATCTTTCTATAATAGACTTTACCATCATTTGCTTTACCATAATGCACCTTTTCATATCATGTCTCATCATGGTTCGAAATCAACCGCTTCATATACCACCGTATCTGAATAATCCCACCATTCTCCCTGATAGCCTGTAAATCCGTTATTTTCCATAGCATTCTGTAGAATCATCACATTTTTCACAGCCTCTTCATTGTCTATATCTGAATAATTCCTATCTGCTTTCAAAGAAAAATCATCAAATTCTGTCGGCATTGATATAACAGTTCCATCAGCAGCAACCATTGTAATATCCACTGTTCCTCCAAGATTATGCTTTTTCATTCCGTTAGCCGGATTTGCCACATAGTTAGGGTCCGGATATACTTCCCATAATTTCTGCTGTGCCTCAAACGGTCTGTATGCATCCCAAATCTTTAAGCTGTACCCCTGTTCTTTCAGTTCTTTCTGCACATTTGCAAGCTTCTTAACTGTTCCGTATCGAAGGTATGCGTCTGTGAAATCATATATTCTGACACCTGTAAAGTTATTGTCTGTTGCATACATCAATTCGACATATATATCAGGTATGTATTTATTTACAAGAACATATTCGTCATCTTCCGGTTCTTTTTCGGTTGTAATCTCCTGTGTTATAATTTCCTGTGCTGTCACTTCCTGTGATGCAGTCTCCTGTATGTTCGTCATCTCTTTTTCTGATACATCATCTGTTATGACATTTTTCTTTTGTCCACACGCTGTCATGCCTGCCGCTATAATCACTATTACTGCAAATGTTTTGATAAATTTACTGTTCATAATCATTCACCTCTTCATAAACCTACCATTTCATCATATTTAACAATTTAGTAGGTTTTTCAAGCTATGCATTAATTTAATGTGCCATTTTACACTATCCAATACATTTGTATTTAATATACCACATTTTAATCATAATCTCCCACTCCATACCATATATTTTGTAATAATGAATATGAAGGGCAGGTTTCTTTGTGATGAGTCAGACTAAAATTGTTGTTATTCCATTTAAAAAGCTCCTTATTGGAGCGGTTATCGCTGCTATTATAATAGCTTTTATTATATTCGCTGTTATCCGTCTTGGCAGCAATAGTTCTGATAATTCCAGGAATACTACTAAACCTAAGAGCAGCACTGTAAATGCTTCTGCTTCTTCTAATATTGAGACACCCCTTGATAATGCCGACGCTCCTAAATTCTGCCCCGGAGTATATACCGCCTCTATTCTGTTAGACGGCAACCCCGTTGATATCCAGGTCACAGTTGATTCCTCTAACATTAACAGCATTGAGCTTGTTAATCTTTCTGAATCAATCACAACTATGTACCCTAAGCTCACAACTTCATTTGATGAAGTTGCTGCTAAAGTCATGGAAGCCGGCACAACCAACATAACCTATGATTCAGCCAACAGATATACATATTCCGTCTTTATAGAAGCAATAAGCGCAGCCCTTAAAAAGGCTGCGCCATGATTAATATCTTATATTTTCTGTCTTGTACCCCACATGCCTGCTAAATCCGTCTGCCACTACTTAGAATAAGTCACAGCCTCACTATTCTCATCATAATCAAACATGCCATCATTCTTCTCTTCAAGTGCCTTGATGATGTGATATGTATATTCATTATATGGTGTATCAATTCCAAGTTCTTTCCCCATGCGCATCATTGCGCCAGAGAACATATCTATCTCTGTGTGTCTGCCAGCGTCAATATCTTGCAGTGTTGAATATCTTGCTGTTGGCGGAACAGCGCTTCCTCGGCTTGAGTTATCTGCACACCTGCTCATATCAATGCCTTTGGCAAGAGCTACTGCTTCAACCTCCTTACGTAATCCTTTGCTGATTGCTTTCATATGCTCACTGTCAGTATAACAGCCAACACCTGCTCCAATAATAGCCTGTGGAAGATTGTTACAGATATTAAGTCTATACTTGCTCCATATCTCTTCTTTGATATATTCAGTCACTCTGTAATTAAGTCCTGTTCCATAAAATAAATCTCTTATTGCCGCAACTCTCTCACTCTCAAATGGTGCAGTTTCCTCTCCATATATAATGCCTATTGTAGTCTGAGGATTGAACACATATTCCTTACCTTCGCGGTGTGACGCCACCTTTATAAGTGAATAAATGATATGTGATTTATCTATCTTGGTAGATATTATCTCTTCACTGTCAACACCATTCATAAGACTCATGACAATTGTATTCTCACCGACGGCTTCCCTAATATCATCTAATGCACCTGCAAGTGCGCCGTATTTTAATGATACAACAAGAAGGTCAACACCTTTTGCTTCCTCTGGGGTCAATACCTCCGGGTGGTATGTCTTTCCATTAATCAGACAGCCTTCTGCCTTAAGTCTTTCCGCTCTTTCGCCCTTTGCAATAACGCTTAAACTTATATCCTTCTTTTCTGAAAGTCCCCATATAACATAAGAGCCGACTGCTCCTGCTCCAAGTACTGCCACTGAATGTATCTTCATATACATTTTCCTCTCATTCTTTGTAATTTCTTCAAATATATATACACTTCAATTCTTTCCGCGTCAAATGCTTTTATCTTCCTACAATATCGCCCTCTTCAAAATCGTAAGTCAGCTTCTTTCCATATGCCATGACATATGCAGCACATTTCTGCTCATAGTCTGTGTGCTGCATTCTTAAACTTGCTGTTCTTTCATCAAGCTGTCTGTCCGGATATATTACTGGCAGGACATGTACCCTGAATGTGTGCAAATGTGTACTTTTAACCTGCTGTTCAACAAACAGCGAAATCACCGGCACATTAAACTTTACCGCATACAGATATGCACCTCTTTTGCATGGGCGGGGCTTCCGATAATTAAACCACATTTCCTGCTCAGGATATATAAGCACAAGTTTGTTTTCATCAAGTGCATTCTTAATCTGATTAGGAAACTCAGTCTCCATAAACCATTTCAGGCTGCTTACGGGCATTGTGTCGGCATATTTTTGCATATACCCGACAAAACCTTTCATTGCAAGGTTAGAATCTTGATTAACAATACTTATTCTTCTGAATCCAGCTTTTCTCATTGCAAACCTGACAATTGCAGGGTCTAACGGGCTGAAATGATTGCATGTTACAATCGCAGGACCTCTGATTCCAGAAAGATTCTCAAGTCCGTCAACTTGTGTTATAAGCCCCACCGCAGAAGTCCCGGCATGAAATATAGCTTCTGCAATATATTTCTTCACACAAAAACCATATGCTGTGCGGTAATCAATATAATGTCTTAGTAATGCTTCTTTATCTTCGCGTAACAGCTTAGGGTCTCCCGGCTCAACCTTTGAATTCAACTGATTAAGGCTTACAGCCGTCCTAATATTTTCATAGACCTGCTCCCTATCACCAATCATATCTCCTCCGACATAATTTATTTTGCAGCATCACTGCTATCCTTCACGAAACCACTATCCACAACAATTCTGCTTCCCACAACATCAGAAAACTTAACCCCATCACCGTCCGCAATATTCTCAGCCCTTGCAAGAAGCTTCTTTAAATTCTCACGGTCAGCTTTCCTTTCATTATCCCCATACTGCTTGCGCTGTTTAATCAGCAACGGATAAAATCCCGACTCCGCCGCATACTGCCAGAAATACTCCTCATACGGAATCTCGCTGTAATGCCACGGCTTGTCAAACAGGTTATAATGTATCAGCTTCGGTCTTGCTATATACTCCCCGCCCTTGTTAGGCATAACATTCCATTCCTTATCAAGAAAATATATTTCTTTTGCACACATAGCATTAATATAATCCTGGTCAGGTGCAACACTGTCAAAGTGATATTCAGCCATAAGCTTTAAGAATCTGTCTGCCAGATGAGCCTGTCTTATCTTATCAAGGTTCATAAGAAGCACTCCTGAATTGACATATTCATCCCGCTCTATTCCCACTACATTTTCAATGTAATGAGCCAGTATTGTATTCTTTCCTGCAAATGTATCTCTTACTGCACCAAACATTGCATCTCCCATATCAACTGAATAAAGCTTTGCAATGTCATCATTTATTACGGTATCAGAGTCAATATACACAGCTTTATTAAGTTCTGGAAAAAGCTCTGCAATAAATAACCTGAAATATATCGTCAGTGTAAACTCGCCTGAATAAAGCCTGTTTTCCTGCCTGTCAGTAACTGTCTGTCCAAAGCTTTCAGAATATTCGTACATTTTCTTTCTTATATCAACGAATTCAATATCTATGTTTTCATAATCCTTTATCACATTACGAAGCTGAATCATCGTGATATTCTTCACATTATCACACATAACAATAATGCGGTAACACTCATCACAAGCCACATGTACAGCCAGCGATTTAAGGCACACTGCCAGATATGGTGCGTACTGTTCATTAATCGAGAAAAACACAGGAATACGTGAAACTGCCATGTACTCTTCATGCTCCCTGTTATAAGAATCCAGAAGCTCATCATATTCATGAAGCCCAAGTATATTATGCATTTTATCAATCTCCCACGGCTTGACTGAAACAGTCCTTATCACCGGAAACACCCGGAAGGTAGTTGTAAAATGCTGAAAAACAGTGTTGTCATGCAGTCTCCTCTGGTCATTAAACTTTCGTCCGCACAGATTGACTCTTGTTGCAAATGTATTAACAGCCGTCTGGTCAGGCATAAACATTTCCTTTCTTATGCACTGTTCACGACATTTTTCCAGAAGCCCGTTCTGTCTTATCATCCTCATATTCATAAGCATTACTCCGGAATTAATGTAACCATCACCGAAAAGCCATCTGCCATAATAATCAGAAACTCCCGCAATCTCTATGCCATCCATATTCTGATAATAAAAATCCCTAAAATCTTTTCTGCACAATACATCAGTATCCAGATAAAGAACTCTATCCTTAATATCTGTCTTATCAGCAAAAAGGCGCAACATACAGCACGCAGTAAATCTGCTCTGCATATTTGCCTCCGGCAACTCCTCAACAAAATATCTTGTAACATCAACAAGAAAGATATTTACTTTAATGTCCGATTTATTCAATTTTTCTTTCAGATATTTTGCAAATGCTTTATCAACCGGCTTGTAATTAATACCTTTTTCCCTGTAATCAACCGTGAGAATATATATATTTAACGGTTCATCCACATTTTTAATAAGAGACATTGAAGATAAAAGAATCCCCTTCTGCATTGGTTTATCACCACAATACAATATGTTCATAAATCCGTATCCTTTCTTAATTTATTAAATATGTCTGATTTATCCTCTCTGTATTGATTTTCCCCAGTTTCTTAAGTAAAATACATATAAGTTTTAAACGATAATTAAAGAATTGAGGAATGTTATGATATTTAAGATTTTCAAAAAAGATTTGAAAGGTCTTAGCAGGAATATTCTGGCTTTAGCCATTGCGCTTGGTCTGTGCCTTATTCCATCGCTTTACGCATGGTTTAACATATATTCCAACTGGGATCCTTACGCAAACACTGCGTCTGTCCAGATTGCTATTGTTTCTGAAGATGAAGGCTACTCTGAATCTGATGATTCCACTATCAATATGGGAGAACAGATTGTTGAACAGCTTCATTCGAATGATAAATTAGGCTGGCGTTTTCCGGAAACTAAAGATGAAGCCATGAATAAACTGAATGCCGGGAAGTACTATGCCGTTATCGTTGTTGGTGAGGACTTTTCACGAAGCCTGTATGACTTCCTTGACAATGGTCTTAATCCACCAACAGTTACATATTATGAGAATTCCAAGAAAAATGCTGTTGCTTCCAAGATTACAGATACAGGAAAAAGCACTCTTCAGAACACTATCAATTCCGAATTCATTGATGTGTGTGTTAAGACTATTATGCAGGGACTTAACGAAATAGCTGAAAATGATCCTTCAATTATTGAAAAGACAGTTAAGGATTTACAGAGTGTATCTGCCAATATTAATTCTTACGATACCATGATTGACATGTTTATTAAGAGTAATTCAGACCTGGCAGATAATCTTGCAAAACTTCAGGAGGTTCTTCCACAGATTAAAGATGTTCTTACCGGAACAACTGATGTTGCTGATATTGCCAATAAATCTCTTGATAATGTCACAGATGATATTGCAAACCAGATTGATGCGCAGCTTAAAGCTATGAATGAATTAACTGACAGCGCACTTGATTCTCTTGATAAAGCTGTACAGCTTTCAATAACTGATGTCGGACAGGCTGGCGTTGAGCTTAGTAAAGCCAACAAACAGTTAAAGGAACTTATAGACCAGAATAAGGCTCTTGAAGATGCTATTGATTCCCTCAGCAAAGTAGATGGCATTGACCCAGCAGTTATCACCGCCCTAAAGTCAGCTCTAGCTTCTGTTAACGCTATGGAGAATATCGCATACAACCTTGTTCAGCAGTGTGCCGATATTCTTACTGATTCACCTGAAACACTTCAGGCAAAATACCAGTTAATCAAGTCTGTTGTTGAACAGTGCCGCACAGAGCTCCAGAAGAGCCAGACAATTATGCAGACTGTAATAAGAACTAATGTTAACCTTCTTAAGGCTTCCATTAAGAATGCCGTAAGCAGCCTTGCAGCTAATATAAGCAGTGCCGGAGACAATATTAATGGAATCTCGCAGATGCTTCTTGGAGTAAGTGATATATCAGTAAATATTAATACAACTCTAGAAAGCACAAAAACATTACTTGATTCTCTCAATAAAAGGCTTGATACCATATCTGGTTCAGTAGGAGATATAAGTTCATCTTCTACATATAAACTGGTAATGGATTTCATCAACTCAGACGCACAGTCAATAGCGTCATTCCTGTCAGAACCTGTACAGGTAGAAGAAATCTACGTCTATATGCAGACTAACTATGGAACAAGTGTTACACCTTTCTATACAACACTTGCTCTCTGGGTTGGAGGAATTGTTTTAGTTGCCCTTATGAAAGTAAAGGTTGACTATGAGGATGATGAATTCAAGGATGCCACAGAACATCAGAAATATATAGGCCGTGCATTACTCTTCCTTGCAATGGGACAGCTTCAGGCTCTTGTAGTTGTTCTTGGTGATTTGTACATTTTAAAAATTGACTGCACCCACCCATTCATGCTGTGGCTTGCAGCCGCTATAACAAGCTTTGTATTTACATTATTTATATATACACTTGTTCTTACATTTGGTGATTTGGGAAAAGCTATTGCTGTAGTTATGATTGTGTTACAGATTGCCGGTTCAGGCGGAACTTATCCAATAGAACTTCTTCCTGAATTCTTCCAGAATGTGTACCTTTACTTCCCATTCCCTTATGCAATCAATGCCATGAGGGAGGCAATAAGCGGATTATATCAGTGTGATTACACTGTATTTCTTGTGAAATTATGCGCTTATGCTGTTATTTCCCTTATTCTGGGACTTGGAATCAGAAAGTCACTTCTTGAAGTACGCGAGTTCTTCGAACGCCGTATGAAAGAAACACATTTTATGTAAAGGAGAAATGAATTTATGCAAAATGATGATTTTAATATAGATGTTGTTATTGCGGAAATCACAGCATTTGCAGAAAATATGCACGCTAAGAACCAGCACAAGAAAAAGGTCTGCTTAAGATGTATGATGATAATTCCTTTAGTATTCATGGTGCTTATGTTTACCATGGATACAGCTAAGGTTGTTTATCTGCTTCTTTGGGTAATCTCACTTTTTATATTCTGTGCTTATCTTATAGTTATTGATTATATTGATGACAAGCTCGCAAGAAAGCTCAATGAGCTCAATATTGAGATTAAGGAAAAACAGGCTGATACTTCTCTTACAGACAGTATCAAAGCATTTTTAAGTGAGGTACAGTTATGAAAAATATATTTAAGATTATACGGGCTGACCTTCGCCACATAAAAACAAATGTAATTGCACTATGCGTAATTATCGGTCTTACCGTTATTCCTGCATTGTATTCATGGTTTAATATCCTGTCAAACTGGGATCCATATGGACAGGCTTCCACAAGCAGGATTAAAGTTGCCGTTGTATCTGTTGACAAAGGTACTTCTCTTGAAGGAACGGAGCTTAATGTCGGTGACAACATAATTGATGCACTTAAAACTAATAACACTATCGGTTGGCAGTTTGTCACTTCGTCTGATGAAGCAATCGAAGGCGTATACAGCGGTCAGTATTATGCAGCCCTCGTTGTTCCAGAGAATTTTTCCAAGAATCTTATAAGCTTCTTAAGTGATTCCATGGAACATCCTCAGTTAAAATATTACTGTAACCAGAAAGCAAACGCTATTGCACCTAAGATAACAGACAAGGCTAAAACAGCAGTTCAGCAGCAGGTAAACCAGACATTTATAGATACAATCGTATCTACGATTGCTGGTACTGGCGACTCAGTTATCAAAGATGCAGATAAAGAAACCGGTTCTCTTATGGATGCAGTTATTAACAGACTTACATCCGCAAGGACTACACTTTCAACATACGATGTAATTCTTAACTCAATGCTTGCAATTACTGACCTTACATCATCAATAAGCAGCAGTTCAAACAGTGCTGCACCGCAAGTTTATACACAATTACAGTTACAGCAGCAGCAGTTAATAACCTTACAGGCTCTTGTAAATGGTAATTCCGCTGAATCTTTAAATGAATTGTCATCTGCTCTTTCAAACCAGATGTCCCAGATTCAAAGCATTATGAGTTCATTAACAGAGCTTTATTCTGACATGAACATGGATGTTGCAGACCTGTCTGCTGCAATTAAGCTTACATCGGGCTCACTCACTCAGACTAAAGAACTTCTCAGTGACCTTAAGACAAAGCTTGATAATGCAATTAATACATTAAACACAATCACTGAACAGGATACATATGGTTTATTATCAGAGATGTTAAATGCAGATGCCAATACTTTGGGAGATTTTCTCTCTGCACCTGTAAATATAACAACAGAGCAGGTATATGCTGTTAAAAGCTATGGAACAAGCGCTTCACCATTCTACACAATACTTGCACTGTGGTTTGGTGGACTTATACTTGTTGCTATTATGCACACACCTGTGCATCCTGCTCCAGATATTCCAGCAGATGCAAAGAGATATGAAAAATTCTTTGGAAGGTATTTTATCTTCTTTGCAGTAGGACAGCTTCAGGCACTGCTTATAACACTTGGAAATCTTCTCTACATAGGAATCCAGTGTTACCACCCATTCCTTTACTGGGTTGCATGTGCATTCTCAAGCTTCGTATTCACCTTCTTTATGTACAGCCTTACTGTTGCATTTGGAAATATCGGTGAAGCACTTGGAATTGTCCTGCTCGTTATACAGGTTGCCGGCTCAGGCGGTACATTCCCTATAGAAGTACTTCCTAACGCCTACCAGATAATATACCGATTCCTGCTCTTCCCATATTCAATGGATGCATTAAGAGAATGTATAGCAGGAATGTACAGATATGATTACATTAAGAATCTCGCATTTCTTTCAATATATATAGTTGTTTCACTGATTATCGGATTGTTCTTACAGAAACCATTTGAGAAGCTGAATCATATGATTGAGAGAAGTAAGGAGAAGTCGGGGGTAATGTTGTAGGAAGTTGCTCCCCTAAAGCACGCCCAGCCGTGTATATTAGTAAAATCAAAACACGCTTCCGCTCGGATTCCGACGCAGCGGTACTAGGTTCGCTGGGATTTGCTACCACTTTGTGGCAGCTTTCCCAGCTTACCAAGTGCCGGCGTCTTCATACGGTTTTGATTTTACTAATATACACGGCTGGGCTTTTCTTTACCGGACAACTGCTCCGCCCCGCCTTTGGCAAGGTTGGGGCGGGAGAGATATTCTCATCTCCTATGTAGAAAAACTCCCGGAAGTTTGGAGGCATGTGGTTTGTGGGGTGCGGTATTCCGACTGTAAACTGTGCGCATAATAAAAGCATTGAGTCATAAGTAAACCAAAGCGTACACACGCCATGGATGGCGTGTGAGATGTCTCGCACATGGATGTGCGTAGACATCGTTAGCGGATGGTATAATTACCTAAACACTCAATGCTTATTATTATGCAGTGCAGTTTACCGGAGAGATTCCACACCCCACAACCACCTGCCTCCCACTCCCGGGAGTCACTTTTCTAGAATAACCCAGTTATTACCCCATCATCATTAACATCTATATTATATGCCGCTGGTGATTTTGAAAGTCCTGGCATTGTCATTACTGAACCTGTAAGCACTACTATGAAGCCTGCACCGGCTGATACATATGCTTCTCTTACATTCATCTCAAATCCTTCCGGACGGCCAAGTAATGTTGGATCGTCTGAAAGCGAATACTGTGTCTTAGCCATACAGATTGGAAGATTACCAAATCCTAACTGTTCAAGCTGTTCAATCTGCTTATTAGCTGCTGCCGAATAATTAACACTTCCTGCTCCATATATTTCTTTGGCAATTGTCTCAATCTTTGCTTTAACCGGCTGGTCTGTCTCATACAGACAATGGAAATTGCTCTTCTTTGTCTCAAGTGTCTTAAGAACCTTTTCTGCAAGCTCAATTCCGCCTTCTCCACCCTTTTCCCATACTTTGGCAAGGGCGAATTCACAGCCTTTATCTTCACAGAACTTCTGTATATAATCTAATTCTGCCTGTGTATCTGATACAAACGCATTAAGTGTAACAACTACAGGCACACCATATTTCTGAAGATTCTCAATATGCTTTTCAAGGTTTACGATTCCCTTCTTTAATGCGTCAAGATTCTCTGCTGATAATTCTGTCTTAGGTACTCCACCGTTGTACTTAAGTGCTCTTACTGTTGCTACTAATACAACTGCATCTGGCTTTAAGCCTGACTTACGGCACTTTATATCAAAGAATTTCTCTGCACCTAAATCTGCTCCAAATCCTGCCTCTGTGATAACATAATCTGCCATCTTGAGTGCAGTCTTAGTTGCTCTTACTGAATTACAGCCATGTGCGATATTAGCAAATGGTCCACCATGTACTAATGCTGGAGTATGCTCAAGTGTCTGGATAAGGTTAGGCTTTAATGCATCCTTTAACAAAGCTGCCATTGAACCTACTGCCTTGATATCTGATGCTGTAACAGGCTGTCCCTGATAATTGTAAGCAACTACCATCTTGCCGAGTCTTTCCTTTAAATCCTTCATATCTGTTGCAAGACATAATACTGCCATAATCTCTGACGCAACTGTGATAACAAAATGATCTTCTCTTACAGTTCCGTCAACCTTAGAACCAAGACCAACAACTATATTTCTAAGAACACGGTCGTTCATATCCATACATCTTTTCCATGTAACACATCTTGGGTCAATTCCAAGTTCGTTGCCCTGCTGTATATGGTTATCAAGAAGTGCTGCACATAAGTTGTTAGCTGATGTGATTGCATGGAAATCGCCTGTAAAATGCAGATTCAATTCTTCCATAGGAACAACCTGTGCATATCCACCACCTGCTGCTCCACCTTTGATACCGAAACATGGACCAAGTGATGGCTCACGAAGTGCTATAACTGCCTTCTTGCCAAGCTTTCCAAATGCTTCTCCAAGCCCTACAGTAATTGTTGTCTTTCCCTCTCCTGCCGGAGTTGGATTTATGGCTGTAACAAGAATTAACTTTCCATCTTCATTGTCTTTGACACTGTTGATGTACTCATCTGATATCTTAGCCTTATACTTTCCGTATAATTCAAGATCATCCTCGCTTATGCCGCATCTGGCTGCAACATTCTTAATTGGCTCCATTACTGCTTCCTGTGCAATTTCAATATCTGTCTTCATAATGTTTCTCTCCTTTGCTTTAGCCTTTTCGTGCCTTGCAATCCTGCCTTATCAAAATTCCTAAGAAGTTCCCTTCCTAATATATCTTTACATAAAAACAAGAGGCTACAGGCGCACTTTAATACACCTATGCCTCTGTTAAAAACCTGAAAGATTCTCCCCAAGCAAATCAGCCTCAATATTTCTCATCTCTATGCTTAGAAATTGCTTCTTCGGTGCTGATAATTACAGCTCTCCAGAGTTCCGTCCATAACCGGTCCTTTTGCCTGAGAGTTTTCGCTGTCACCTTCGGCGCTGCATTTTTACACAGTCTCTCCCGATTATATCTTCCGGATATCACCTTAATAATAAGGAAAAAAGCGTCTTGCTTTATCTGCAAAACGCCTTCGTTTTCAACAATAATATATAAATTGACAGAGTTTGTCAATAAGCAACATTTAACAAAATTATTTATTATATTAGGAAATAACAGTATTCAATTGAAAAAAATGTTGTTTTATGATAAAATTTATCTTAATTTTTTATAAAAAGGGAGAATACATAATATGTTTAGTAAAATCAATACTATTCTCGTTACTATTGACGCATATGTCTGGGGAATTCCACTCATTGTCCTTATACTTTCAGTTGGTCTGTTTCTTACTATCAGACTTAAGGGTGTTCAGTTTACTAATCTTGGACGTGCTTTTAAGTACATTTTCAAAGACGAAACTGATGGAAAGCATGGTGAAGTGAGCAGTTTCGCAGCACTATGTACAGCACTTTCAGCAACAATCGGTACAGGTAATATCGTAGGTGTTGCTACTGCTATTGTCTCAGGCGGTCCTGGTGCATTATTCTGGATGTGGCTTGCTGCCTTAGTTGGTACTGCTACCAAGTACGCAGAGTGTCTCTTAGCAGTTAAGTTCAGACAGGTTGACGAAGACGGTCATGTTGTTGGTGGTCCTTTTAACTACATTGAACATGGTATGGGACCTAAGTGGAAATGGCTTGCCAAGATATTTGCTTTCTTTGGTATAGGCGTTGGTCTTTTAGGAATTGGTACATTTACACAGGTGAATGGAATCTCTTCTGCTGTTAATAATTTCTTTGATTCTAACAACGCATGGACTGTTTCATTATTTGGAAGAACATATTCATGGACTGTAGTTATAAGCTGTCTTATCCTTACATTCTGTGTTGCTCTTGTTCTTATTGGTGGAATCCAGAGAATTTCTAAAGTTGCTCAGGTTATTGTTCCTTTCATGGCTGCAACATATTTTTTAGCAGGTATTCTTATTATTTTATTTAATATTACAGATGTTCCTGCTGCCATCCTTACAATTGTGCAGAGTGCATTTGGTCTTAAGGCCGCTGCTGGTGGTGCCCTTGGTGCCATGGTTGTAGCTATGCAGAAGGGTATTGCAAGAGGTATCTTCTCTAATGAGGCCGGTCTTGGTAGTGCACCTATTGCCGCTGCCGCTGCCCGTACCAATGAACCTGTACGTCAGGGTCTTGTATCTATGACAGCTACTTTTATTGATACTATTATCATCTGTTCAATTACAGGTATTGCAATTGTTCTTACAGGAGCTTACGATATGGGACTTGAAGGTGTTGCAGTAACAACTAAAGCATTCCAGTTAGGACTTCCATTCCCTGATGGAGTTGCTTCATTTATTCTTATGTTATGCCTCGTATTCTTTGCATTTACAACTATTCTTGGCTGGGATTATTATTCTGAGCGCTGCCTTGAATACCTTACTAATGGTAAGAAGAAATGCATCAAGGCATACAGATGGATATATATCCTCTGCGTATTCATTGGTCCTTATATGACAGTATCTGCTGTATGGACAATTGCAGATATATTTAATGGTCTGATGGCTATTCCTAACCTTATTGCACTCGTTGCTTTAAACGGTGTGGTTGCTAAAGAAACTAAAGATTATCTTGACAGAATTAAGAAAAAAGAGATTGAGTAATTAAGCATTAACTGCTTATGCGTAAAGATAAGCCCCACTCCGGATTAGTCCGGAATGGGGCATTTTGTATATATCTTTATTTTGTTATAGTACTATGAGGGAATTTCCCCGCTGTAATCACATTTTATGAGCCTATTTTAATATATCCATCACATTTCATGAGTTTTATAGCAAAAGGTGGCTTGTATTCTCCCATATAAACATCTCCATCATCATGCATATTATCTTCCTCTATCATACATTTTTATAAAGAAATTCAATGTAATAATATAACACGTTTGACCGATATATAATGTAGAAGTAACATTTTGAAATAAGGTCCAAGGAGGGATTATTGCAGCAAATGGAGTTATTCGCAATTCAAAAGTGTACCCAGTCCAGACTATCAGTAATCTCAAAGGGGTAGGACAGGATAATACCAGTGCAGAACACGGTAACAGTGGACAGTCTCACAGACAGACAATAACTATCAGAGTTAATCCTGAGACTTATGCTGATGCACCAGCCGATTGTTATACAGTTACCTATAACCGTAACAGTCAGCTTCAGGCATTTTATTATCGCCCTCGCCATGAGTATACTTACTAATAATGGACGAAGAAAAACACCTCTTAATCAGAATGTATATTGCTGATTAAGAGGTGTTTTCTTATGCTCTACGCTTCAGCTTTATATATATGAGTTGCAATATTATTGCGCACGCAATGCCAACTGAAACATAAGATATTAAATCCGTATTGACATATGTCGGGTTAAGACTTGCTGTTCTGCCAAGAAATCTGTTACTGAATAACGTTCAAGATGATAACTGTATGGGTGCTGGCTCTGATTTAGTAGTATATATTGTATAAATCCACTATAATGTTGTTAAACATTTCCTATAAGAATATCTATATTTCAAGATTTATAGGCATATTATTATTGATGAAGAAGTGTCTTGTCTGATTTTTTGTCATGATACCTATAGGTAGTCGTATATTCTGACAGCTTATAGGTATTTTCTGCACATTCTTCTCTCGAATCAGACATTATCCTTGTCAGAAAGCTAAAGATTGCCTATAGATAATGTGGTTTTTCATGATTTATAGGTATTTACAATGAAATCTGCGCTTTATGAGCAGAAATCCTAATATTTCTGCCTATAAGCAATAGAAATAATATCTTCTTATAGGTTCTGCTCTATATTCTGCGACCATCTTGCTGTCAGATGCAAATGTATCACCTAGTTGGACGATACACTATTTTGCCCCATCATTTATGTTCATATTTTTCCTAGTAGATAATAACATTTTTATCCACCGATATAATATTCTCCTAAACCATGTAATTTTTGTGTAAAGAAAAAAGCACCATGTTTCAGGTGCTAATCTTCATAATGGAACTTGCAGGAATATATTATCAGATTTTGATTCATGTCCATATTATACGTAAGTCTGTGTTCGTCTGTGATTCTTCTACTGCACATCTTCCTATGCTTTAATGGTTTCTAAAGGAATAATCATAGGTAATAATATATTTTCTTCTAAATCATCAATCCGTATCCATATACTTTAAGATATGTATCACGCCTTCTTTCCACCAACACCATTAATATACATCAACGGTATTCCGAAGAATGCCATTCCTCCAACAATATTACCTATTGTAACAGGAATAAGATTATTAAATATAAAATTCGGTATATTCAATGTACTAAGCTGCTGTGCTGTATAACCATATTGCTCCATAGCATCTTTCACATATAATGGATTAAGTTTTGCTATCATTCCTGCAGGTACATAATACATATTAGCAACACAATGCTCATAACCGCTTACAACAAAAAGCAGTATTATAAAAAAACAACATAACAGTTTTCCGGTTACATCCTTTGCACGTGCCGCAAGCATAACTGCTGCACACACAAGTATGTTACATAATATTCCCGATGCAAGCGCTGTTGTAAAATCAAGATTACATTTACCAAGCGCTACTTTAATTGTATATGCACCAAGTATTCCCGATGAATAATTATACTGCCCACTTACATAATCAATACATGTAAGCATTAACGAGCCAAGAAGATTTCCCAGATATACTACAATAAGCATTCGTATAAGCTTAAGTGCTGTATGTTTCTTCTGTACAGTTGCCATAATTGCCAGACAGTCTCCCGTGAAAAGCTCAGCACCTGTCATAACAACCATCATAAGTCCCATTGGGAATACAACTCCTGCAACCAGACGTGCAATTCCTACATTGGCGATATCATGTGCTGCCACACTGCTTCCTGCTGCGCCAAATGCAATCATCATTCCTGCAAGTATGGCTTTCATAAAAAGCTTGTATGCTGGACAGTCAACCTTCCCAACACAACCTTCCACATAATTCTCTATCGCTTCTTTCATAGATAACATCTTTAGTTCCTCCCTGATTGTGTATTCCTACACTTCAATCGTTTTGTTTTAACTGTGTATACAAAATACGCTTGCATATTATAGCAAGCTGAATATTTATTTACAAGTATCTTATAAAGAACAATTCTACATGCTTCGGCACCCCTTTTGGACTTTCTCTGTTCATCACACCTCTCTAAGGTCCAAATCGTCAGACTGACTCTTCACTTTTGGACTTTAACACGCCTTCCCGCCGCTTCAACGTCCGATCTGCCGCGGCTCGGCTTCCCTTTTGGACTTCAACACGCCTTCCCACCGCTTCAACGTCCAATTCGCCGCGCTTTGGCTTCTCTTTTGGACTTCAGCGCGCTTTCTCACTACTTTAACGTCCAATCCACCACGCCATGGCTAACCATTATCCCTGCACGACAAAAAGCACCTGCCAGAACGCTATTCACAAGCGTTCTGGCAGGTGCAAACCCACATATGTATCATAAATTCTACTTTCCAGATGTTGCCTTAAGTCTTGCCATAGCTCTTGCAAGTGCTGCTCTTGAGTGATAATACTCATGGATACTCTGCTTCTGGCGAAGTCTCTCCTCTGCCCTCTGCTTAGCTTCCTCTGCTCTTCTTACATCGATTTCCTCAGGCTTTTCTGCTGTCTCAACAAGAAGAGTTACACGGTTGTTGACGATTTCAACAAATCCCATTCCAACAACAGCATGAATCCACTCGTCGCTGCCCTCTGGCTGGAACTTCATCTGACCTTCATCAATTGCAATAACCATATCTTCATGATGGGCAAGAATTTCCTTCTGTCCATCGAACTCAGGCACAATCAAAGAACGGCATTTGCCAGCGAAAAACACCCGGTTAGCTGATATTACTTTTAAATAAAATGAACTTGTAGCCATTAGTTTTTCCTTTCTGGCAGGATGTTACTGCATCTTCTCAGCCTTTTTAATAACATCATCTATAGTTCCTACATTGAAAAATGCGTTCTCAGGATATTCGTCCATCTCACCATCAATAATTGCCTTGAAACCTCTTATAGTCTCCTTTAATGGAACATATACACCAGGAATACCTGTGAAGTTCTCAGCAACATGGAATGGCTGTGATAAGAATTTCTGAATCTTTCTTGCTCTGAATACTGTAACCTTATCTTCATCTGCAAGCTCTTCCATACCAAGAATAGCAATGATATCCTGTAATTCCTTGTACTTCTGGAGGATTTCCTGAACCTTTCTTGCTACCTCATAATGCTCCTCACCTACAATGTCCGGCTCAAGAATTCTTGATGTAGAATCAAGAGGGTCTACTGCCGGGTAGATACCCTGTTCAACTATCTTTCTTGAAAGAACTGTAGTTGCATCAAGATGTGCAAATGTTGTTGCAGGTGCAGGGTCAGTAAGGTCATCGGCAGGTACATATACTGCCTGTACTGATGTTACAGAACCATTCTTTGTAGAAGCAATTCTCTCCTGTAATTCACCCATCTCAGTTGCAAGTGTTGGCTGATAACCTACGGCTGAAGGCATACGTCCAAGAAGTGCTGAAACCTCTGAACCAGCCTGTGTAAAACGGAATATATTATCAATGAATAAAAGCACATTCTGATGCTTCTCATCACGGAAATATTCAGCCATTGTAAGTCCTGTCTCAGCAACACGCATACGTGCTCCAGGTGGTTCATTCATCTGACCAAACACCAGGGCAGTTTTTTCAAGAACGCCCGACTCTTTCATTTCTGTCCAGAGGTCGTTACCTTCTCTTGATCTTTCTCCTACACCTGTGAATATTGAATATCCACCATGCTCTGTTGCAATATTGCTGATAAGTTCCTGAATAAGAACTGTCTTACCAACTCCGGCACCACCAAACAGACCAATCTTACCACCCTTTGCATAAGGTGCCAAAAGGTCAATTACCTTGATACCTGTCTCAAGAATCTCTTCTGCAGGATTCTGTTCTTCAAATGTTGGAGGTTCTCTGTGGATTTCCCACTTTTCCTTGGCATCTGGCTGTTCTTTGCCATCAATAGCCTCTCCTAATACATTAAAGAGACGGCCAAGAGTTTTCTCTCCAACAGGAGTCTTAATGCCGCTGCCTGTAGCTGTTACTTCCATATCTCTGCAAAGACCTTCACTGGAAGCAAGCATAATACAGCGGACTGTATCGTTACCGATATGCTGTGCAACTTCCATTACACATTTTTTATCACCATTATTAACTTCAAGTGCGTCCCTGATTGCCGGAAGGTTCTCATCTTCGAACGCTACATCGACAACAGGTCCCATTACCTGTATAATCTTTCCTTTATTACTCATATTATCTCCTATCCGTCGCATTATTTCTTTCGTTTCTTCTTCTGCGACTTCGCACCAGCGATAACCTCAGTTATTTCCTGTGTGATTGAAGCCTGTCTGGCTCTGTTATACTGTATATCAAGATCGTGCAGCATATCCTTTGCACTCTTTGATGCAGCCTCCATCGCCATCATACGGGCATTCTGTTCGCAGGAGAATGACTCTACCAAAGCTCCGTATACGAAACCAACTATATAATCAGGAACAATTCTGTCCATAACTACTTCTGGGGAAGGTTTTAATGCAAGTTCCTCTCTTTTGAAATCAACCGGTATCTGGATATTGAAATCTGCCTTCTTAAGAGGAAGAAGCTGTTCAATCTGTGTTTCCTCCTGAATAGCATTAATCATACTTGTGTATATGATATACACCTCATCGAGTTCACCTTTTCTGTACAGTTCTATTATTTCTTCTGAAATATTTCTTGCTCTGTTAAGAGTAGGATTCTGAACTGTATAGTGGAACTGCTTCTCAATCTCAATACCGCGCTGTTCAAAATAATGTCGTCCAAGTTCTCCTAATACGAATAATGAATGATTAGGATTCTTTTCAAGCTGCTCCTGCGCAATCTTTAAAACATTATGGTTATATGAACCTGCAAGTCCCTTATCAGCAGTAATAACTATGTAGCCTACCTTTTTATCCGCTGCGTCTTTATCCTCATTTGTCTTAAAATATATACTGCTTATATCAGGTATATGTCTTAAGATTCGGCTCATTTCTGACTGCAGAGTAAAAAAGTATGGTTCCGTGTCTGAAAGCATTTTCTTAGATTTCTTAAGCTTGGAAGAAGAAATCATATACATGGCATTAGTAATCTTTAATGTATCATTGATACTTTTTATTCGATCCTGAATTTCCTTTGTGTTTGCCATATCTATACGCTTACCTTTCTTTTAGCACACATGCATTATGCAAATTCTTTTACTGCTTCCAGAATATTCTTAACCAGCTCATCATTAATCTCTTTCTTATCTTCAATCTGCTTTCCTATTTCAGGATGCTTGAGATCTATGAATTCAAGTAATTCTGTCTGGTGTTTCTTAACTTCCTTAGTAGGTATCTCATCAAATACGCCGTTGTTAGCCATAACAAGTGTCATAACCTGCTCATGCATTGAAAGTGGATGGCAGAGTGGCTGCTTTAAAAGCTCCATAAGGGCTTTTCCGTGCTGTAACTGTGCCTTAGTCGTATCATCAAGATCTGATGCAAACTGTGTAAATACTTCCATCTCTCTGTACTGTGCAAGGTCAATTCTTATGCTTCCTGATGCCTTCTTCATTGCCTTAGTCTGGGCTGCACCACCAACTCGTGAAACCGAAAGACCTACATTAACGGCTGGTCTCATACCTGAATTAAACAGGTTAGTTTCAAGGAATATCTGACCATCTGTGATAGAGATAACATTTGTTGGAATATATGCTGATACATCACCAGCCTGTGTCTCTATTATAGGAAGTGCTGTTATTGAGCCTCCACCTAACGCATCACTTAAACGGCTTGATCTTTCAAGAAGTCTTGAATGAAGATAGAATACATCTCCAGGATAAGCCTCTCGTCCAGGTGATCTTTCAAGCAGAAGGGAAAGTGCTCTATACGCTACCGCATGTTTGCTCAAATCATCATATACAATAAGAACATCTTTTCCCTGATGCATGAAATGCTCTGCCATTGCAGTACCTGCATATGGAGCTATATACTGAAGTGATGCAGGATCACTCGCTGTTGAAGATACAACAATTGAATAATCCATTGCACCATGCTTAGTAAGTGTTGATACAACCTTGGCAACTGTAGATGCCTTCTGTCCGATTGCAACATACACACAGATAACACCTTTACCTTTCTGGTTAATAATTGTATCTGTGGCAATTGATGTCTTACCAGTCTGACGGTCACCAATGATAAGTTCTCGCTGTCCACGGCCAATTGGGAACATTGAATCAATTGAAAGTATTCCTGTTTCCATTGGTGTGCTTACAGACTTACGGTCTACGATACCAGGAGCATCTTCCTCAATTGGTCTGTAATCTTCTTCTTTAATATCGCCTTTTCCATCAATAGGCTCGCCAAGTGCATTGATTACTCTTCCTACAAATGCGCTGCCTACCGGAATTCCGGCTTTTTTCTTGGTTCTTACAACCTTAGTTCCTTCTTTGATTCCTGTATCCCTGCCGAACAAGATAACGCCTATCTCATTCTCACGGATATCCTGAACCATTCCTTTTACTCCATTATCAAATACTACGATTTCACCATACATTGCATGGTCAATACCGTATACAGTAGCAATTCCATCACCGACCCATATTACATTACCGGTCTCACGGCTTGCTTCATCCCAATTGAAATTCTCAATCTCACTCTGGATAATGGAGATAATATCTGTTGCACTAATTGCGCCCACAGGGGTCACCTCCCAGTTAATTTTCTTTCAAGCTGACAAAAACGTCCTTCAAAACTTCTGTCGTATTCCTTGTGATGTGCTCTTATAACATATCCGCCTAAGAGATCCGCATCCACTGTCTTTGTCAGTTCAATTGTATAATCCGGATATCTGCTCTTTAAGAAATCCTGTGCCTGCTTTGCATTATCATCTTCATCACTGCTGTCTGCACTTATAAGCTCTGCTTTTAAAATGTGGTTTGCTTCATCATCAATTCTGTAATATGAGTCAAATATGTCTCTCATCTCATCACAATAACCAAGCTTACACATTTCTTTAATGAAATTCTTCATAAGTTCCTTGGTATCATCAAGTGCAAACACTTTATCAATGATGTCGTATTTCTTTGCAAGAGGTATTTCAGGATTCGTGAGAATTTTCTGAAGTTCTGAAGTTTTGCTGTATAACTCATCAGCCCTTCTTACATCCTCTCTGCTCACAGACAACCGGTGTAAAACTATTGCATTATTTACTGCTGCCTGCGTCATGAGCATCACCTGTCTTTACGATTTTTCTTGCAGCTATGAGAGCGAGTCTTGCAATATCTGCCTGTGCAGCTTCCGTTGCTTTCTCTTTCTCTGTAGCTATATCAGCCTTTGCCTTTTCAAGCATTACTTCTGTTTCTTTTCTGGTCTTTTCCAAAGCTGCCTCATGCTCTTCCTGTGCTCTGTTTCTAGCATTTACAATAATCTCATCAGCTTCAGTCTTCGCACTTTCAAGCTTTTCGTCATATGAAGCCTTTAATGCATCTGCTTCTTCCTGACTCTTCTTAGCATCATCAAACTGCTGCTTAATCATATCTTCTCTTGCATTGATTACTTTCATAACAGGCTTAAACAGGAACTTCTTAAACACCAGATATAAGACGAGCAGATTGACTACTGTCCATAATATATTCCATGGATCTATACTTAACACTAGCTTCGCCTTCCTTTCTATCTTGTCTTAGTTATCTTTCCCATAAATGTTATTAGCCTAAGAAAAGAATTATAAGAAGGGCGATAACGAAACCATAAATAGCTGTTGCCTCTGCAAGGGCACAACCTAAAAGAAGTGACTTACTAATCTTGCTTTCTGCCTCTGGCTGTCTTGCGATAGCGTCTACTGCACTGCTTGTTGCCTTACCGATACCAAGACCAGCACCGATACCTGTTAATACTGCTATACCTGCTCCGATTGCTACTAAAATTGTTGACATAATAATAATCTCCTTTTTAAAACATTTATTCTTGTTACATATACTCTTACTCTGTAGCCTCTTTTATAAAAAGACCAGTTAAGAATACGAAAACATACGCCTGTATCAGTCCATCGAATATATCGAAGTAACAACTGAATACTGCCGGTAAAACTGCTGGAACTACCATCTTTAATAATTCCATGATTACAAATGAACCTAAAACATTACCGAATAATCGCATGCAAAGTGATAAGGGCTTGATAAATACTTCCAGAATATTAATAGGAAGTATTATAGGCATTGGCTCTGCAAAACTCTTAAGCCAGCCTTTAGTTCCTCTGGCTCTGATTCCTGCGACCTCAATAAGCACAATACTCATCAATGCCAGTGTTGCTGTAACATTCATATCCTTAGTTGGCGGCTTGAAACCAAGCAGTCCTATCAGGTTCGCAATTCCTATGTAAATAGCAATTGCTGACAGATATGGAATGTATGCCTTTCCTTTTTCTCCTACCGTCTCAGTGAAGAAATCATTGAGCCCCTTTATTGCTGTTTCTACAACTACCTGTCTGCGACTGGGGTTTTCCACACTTAGATTTCGGCTTAGCAGAATACACAATAGGAACACAACAGCCATGATAATCCATGTAACAACAACGGATTCATATACTGGGATTCCACCAAACAAAGGTATAGTGAACACTGTCTCGCAATTAAGTTCTTCCATAAGCCCTTCTACCAAAGCATCCATCTGCACGACCTCCTTTCTAAATATGAAATATATTTCTTTTCTGTTCACGGATTTTATTCCACAAAAAAAATAATGTCAAGCCTAGATTCTGCCTAGGTTTAACACTATTTTCTCCTTTAATAATCGTACATTTTTAACAAAAAATTATTTGTGACCAGCGTTCATTTTTGTTATTTTTTACATTGAATTCTGGCAAACTTTATTTTTATTTAATAATTTCATTAAAATTTGTCAAAAATGTATCAATATAACCTGTTAATTTTTCTACAAATTTGTCATTTAATTAAGATATAACCGGTTCATTAATTATATTAATCTCTACAAAGCCGTTAAAACACTTGTATTCTCTATAACAAAGTTCCTGAACGTCTCTACAGCAGGAGACATGTATGTACTATTATCATTAACCATATAAAAGCTTCTCTCATATTCAGGTGACTCGATTTCAAATATTTCTACAGACATCTTTTCCAATATATCCATATATGGAACTACCGCAATTCCGAATCCATTAGCAACCAACCCGGCAATAACCTGATCTTCCTCAGTTTCATATGCAACCTTTACTGTTATGTCCGATCTTTTCAACATTTCATCAAATATGCTTCTTATTCCAGAGTTCTTGTCAAAACATACATATGAATACCCAGCTGTCTCTGCAAGATTAATGCTCCTTTTCCTTTTCTTAGCCAGCGGATGTCCTTTGGGAATAATAAGCACCAGTCTCTGCTTCATAACGGGCTCAGCCGTAAAATGATATTCTTCTGATGGCTTGGAACAGAACAACAAATCATACTTCCCAAGCTGCATATCGTCAAGCAGCCTGCCCGTAACATCTGTGTGAAACGTAAAATCTATATCAAGCTTCGGATTCTTCTTTATAAATGCTGCCGCCATCCGAGGGACATAGCTTATTCCCAATGGTCTTACAAGTCCTAATCTTATCGTTCCATTTCCCATTGCACTTCTTTTAATAGAAGCGATTCCATCATCTAACACATCAAGAGTCTTTTCTGCATAAGAAAGAAACTCCTCTCCGAATTGAGTCAGAGTTATCTTATGTCCGTTTTTTTCAAAGAGTTTAACACCAAGTTCCTTTTCCATCTGTGAAATTGCATGACTAAGACTCGGCTGTGTAATGCATAATTCCTCTGCCGCCTTCGTGTACTGGCGTATTCTTGCAAGTGTAACGAAATATCTCAGATTATATATATTCATAGACAGCCTCCTAAGCACATTTATTATCTTAATTATAAACAGTTCTATAGACAAAATCTATAATTTCATTAAAATTATTCATTTGTTATTAATTAATAATGAAACTACACTTAGAGACTGTGATTATGTTCTTTATTAAAAAGGAAAGGGGATTCATTATGAGTTCAATTGATAGTGCAATAGATTTAAATGGTTCTGTTTCTGAAAATGTTAAGACTACGCTTAGAGGTGAGCTTGTTCTTGCCTTTGCTGTTATAATCAACAGCCTTGGAGTTGTGCTTATGCTTTACTCAGGAACTGGAATATCTGCAATCTCAAGCGTTCCATATGCTTTTTCTGAAGTCTTCCCTAAGATTACTCTTGGTACATTTACATATATGTTCCAGGGACTTCTTGTACTCAGCCTTATGATTCTGCGAAAGAAGTTCGTACCATCATATCTGTTTTCATTCGTTGTCGGATTCATATTTGGTGAATGCATCGACATGCACAATATGTGGGTTCCAATGCTCCCAACTGCAATCGGATTCAGAATTGTGTACTTTATTATAAGCTACTGCCTGATAAGTCTCGGCATAGCTCTTTCTAACAGATGCAAGCTTCCAATTATTCCTACTGACCTGTTTCCTCGTGAACTTGCTGACATCACTGGCGTTGCATATTCACACATCAAGATTTCTTTCGATGTTATATGCCTTGCCGTAACTGCATGTCTTACCGGTCTGATATTAGGTCATGTTAAGGGTCTTGGCATCGGTACTGTTGTTGCTGCATTTACAATGGGAAAAGCCATCGGCCTTGTCGGCAGATGGCTTGATAAGAAGTTTGATTTTGTTTCATTTATGAAGAAATAACTTCCTCACATATTGTCTAATCTATCTTTAATTACATTAATATCATAATCTGGGGCAGATGAAACTACTGCATCGTATATTGGCTTTATATCTGCCTCTTCTTCCTCTAGTTCTGAGGCTATTGTCTCCAGAGTCTTTGACTTCTTTACTTTCTTTATGACCTGATTAATTAAATTTAACTGTCTGCCGCTCTGTTCACCTTCTGCAAATGCTTTTTCAGAAACTTCCTTGGCAACTTTCTGTGCGTATTCCTGCGCATACTCCTCCGCCAACACTCTCCTGACTTCTTCCTCATCATAATCATATATACTC
>OMCM01000186.1_pt1 | contig 53972 bp, 42 predicted proteins | sample 1645021 | NCBI WGS metagenome assembly OMCM01 (sample SAMEA103958142, study PRJEB25191) | human gut metagenome | biome: human-associated habitat [ENVO:00009003]; feature: intestine environment [ENVO:2100002]; material: feces | place: Germany | collected 2013/2015
AGTCTGGGCCGTGTCTCAGTCCCAATGTGGCCGATCAACCTCTCAGTCCGGCTACTGATCGTCGACTTGGTGGGCCGTTACCTCACCAACTATCTAATCAGACGCGAGCCCATCTTTCAGCGGATTGCTCCTTTGATATTCAAACGATGCCGTTCGAATATGTTATGCGGTATTAGCAGTCGTTTCCAACTGTTGTCCCCCTCTGAAAGGCAGGTTGCTCACGTGTTACTCACCCGTCCGCCGCTGATCATGAGAGCAAGCTCTCAATCTCCGCTCGACTTGCATGTGTTAGGCGTGCCGCCAGCGTTCGTCCTGAGCCAGGATCAAACTCTTTAAAGTTTGTATCAAAACAGCTTTCGCTGTTCTAATCTTGGTTCAGATAAACGCTAACGTTAATTTAATTAACGCAATCTGTGTTTATCCAGAATTTTACTTGTTTCTCAACTTCGGCATTTCTACCAAAGAATCGACAAGGTAATGTTAATTCGTTCTGTATTGTTCAATTTTCAAGGAGCTTTTTCTTAACTCTGTCGTTCTGATCTCTCAGACAACTTTGTTATTATATCACATCTTTTCGAGTTTGTCAAGAGGTTTTTCAAAATTATTTTTGAATTTTTCTTGATTTTCTTCAAAATCGACGTGATCTTGAGGTTTTCTCTCACTGCTTTTCAGCAGCCTATCCATTATATCACTTTCATTTCGATTTGTCAAGAGGTTTTTCAAAATTTCTTTTGATTTTTTCTTAACTCATCTTTAAGCGATTTTCTGGAAGAGAGCGTCGCTTTGAGCGACAGCCTATTTATTATATCACATCGTTTCCTTTTTGTCAAGTAGTTTTTTTCATCTTTTTTCAAAACTTTTTTGACTTTCGGTCGCTTTGTGACTTTTTCTTTGCTCTCTTGCGAAAGCTTAATTATTATACACCCTATTCAGCAAAAAGTCAACACTTTTTCTGAAAAATACTGCACAATAAGTTTTCCAAGTTTTCAACCGAATTATACTTTTTAAGTTACAAAAAATAGCACAAACAAAATGGACCCCGTATCTTCACGGAGTCCCATGCATATTTCAGCCGTTTTCCTGTAACTCGGATATGATCTTCACGAATCCGTCCACGTCGTTGAAGTCCTTATAAACAGAAGCGAATCTGATATAAGCCACTACATCAATATCCTTCAGCCTGTGGAGCACCAGTTCGCCGATCTTCTCGCTCGTCACTTCTCTCTGGAGGGAATTCTTCAGTTCTGCTGCGATCTCGTCCACCATATTCTCAATGGTTTCCAGCTTGACGGGACGCTTTACAGCAGCCCTGCAAAGCCTGTCAACCAGCTTCTGACGGTCAAAAGGCTCAATGGAATTATCCTTTTTTATAACCATCAGAGGAATATCCTCGATGATCTCATATGTTGTAAAACGGAATCCGCACTGTATGCACTCGCGGCGGCGGCGTACCTTATTTTCGGTCGGGCGGGAGTCTATTACCTTGCTTTCCTCGCAGCCGCATTCAGGACACTTCATGTTGATTTATCACTCGCTTTCTGCATTATATTGCCTATATATAGTATACCACATTCCCGCAGAATTTTCAACACTTTAAACACAGAAAATGAAAAATATTTTTGCGGAATTACACCAATTCAAATCAAATAGAACAGGGCGCACCGAAGCGCGCCCTGAAGCTATTCACAATCAGATAAGCCCGGAATTATTGACCGCAGCCACCAGCGCTCTTACCGAAGCCACGATGATATCCGTATGGATACCCGCGCCCCAGCTTACGGATCCGTCCGGCTTGGAAATGCCGATATAAGCCGCCGCCTTGGACTTGGAGGACTGCTCTACTGCGTTCTCTGTATAGGTAGCAAGATGGAAGTCAATGCCGAGTCCGGTCTTGAGTGCGTTGGAAACTGCGTCCAGACGACCGTTTCCGGTACCCTCCCATTTACGCTTCTGACCGCCGACTTCCATGGTAACTGTAGCGGTGATATGCTCGCCCTGGGTATAGTGCGCCTCGATGAATTTCAGCTTACCCTGCGGCTCCAGATAGGTTTTCTCGAAAATATCATAGATCTCGCTCGGGTGAAGTTCCTTGTGCTGATGGTCGGAAACGCCCTTAACGACGTAGCCGAAGTGCTCGCGCATTTTAGGCGGCATGATAATACCGTAGGTCTGTTCCATGAGGAAGCCGATTCCGCCCTTGCCGCTCTGGCTGTTGATGCGAATAACGTCGCCCTCGTATTCTCTGCCGATGTCGTGGGGGTCGATCGGGATATAGGGAACGTTCCAGTGCTCGGGATCCTTCTCCTCGCGCCACTTCATGCCCTTTGCAATAGCGTCCTGGTGAGAGCCGCTGAATGCCGCGAATACCAGCTGACCGCTGTAGGGCATACGCTCGTAAACGTGCATTCTTGTGAGCCGCTCGTAGATGGAAGCCAGCTCCGGCAGGTTGCTGAAATCAAGGTTCGGCTCCACGCCGTGGGAGTACATGTTCAGCGCCAGAGTTACAATATCCACGTTGCCGGTGCGCTCGCCGTTACCGAACAGAGTGCCCTCAACGCGGTCAGCGCCGGCGAGAAGTCCCAGTTCAGTATCAGCGATTCCGCAGCCGCGGTCGTTGTGGGGGTGAAGGGAGATCTCAAGGGAATCCCTGTTATGCAGTACCTTGCACATGTATTCCACCTGCTGCGCGTAAACATGCGGCAGGCTCTCCTCAACAGTAACAGGGAGGTTGATTATAGCCTTCCAGTCGGGAGTAGGCTTCCAGATGTCGATGACTGCGTTGCAGATCTCCGCAGCGAACTCCGGCTCGGTTCCGGTGAAGCTCTCCGGGGAGTACTCGAAGCGGAAGTTGCCTGGAGTATTCTCGCGGTATTCATTCAGGAGCTTAGCGCCGGTAACGGCGATGTCGATGATCTCCTGCTTGCTCTTGCGGAACACCTGCTCGCGCTGAGCCACGGAGGTGGAATTATACAGGTGCACGATAGCATTCTTGCAGCCCTCGAGCGCCTCGAAAGTTTTCTTGATGATGTGCTCGCGGCTCTGGGTGAGTACCTGTACCGTAACGTCGTCCGGTATCAGATTCTGCTCGATAAGCGCGCGGCAGAACTCGTATTCTGTTTCGGAAGCAGCCGGAAAACCTATCTCGATCTCCTTGAAGCCGACCTCGACGAGCTTTTTGAAGAACTCCAGCTTCTCGTCCAGGCTCATGGGGATTATCAGCGCCTGATTACCGTCGCGGAGGTCAACGCTGCACCACTTGGGAGCCTTCTCGATGTAGTCCTTTTCAGCCCAGTCCATGCATCTGAACGGCGGCATGAAATATCTTCTTGCGTACTTGTTTGCCTGTGTCATATCCTGTTCCTTTCCGGGCAAAGCCCTGCGTGATTGACGCAATAATAATGCAGAATTCCGTTGAACTGCCGCAGACCGCAAAATAAAAAAAGCTCCATCTCATACAAGAGATGAAGCTGAATACTCCACGGTACCACTCTCATTGGCAGAATAAACCTGCCCACTCGGTCACATCAGACAATGTGCCTCTCTATAACGGGAGAAACCGTAACAGCTTAGTTAAGTGCGGAGTATCCGCCTGTTCAGCTGTTCTGCTCAAGGAGGAGCTATGACCCTGCTGCTCTGCCGGCTCGCACCAACCGCCGGTTCTCTGAAAGTGCGCCAGGGCTTTGTTTCCTATCATCGCATTTCAACATATTCTGTATAGATTATAGCACCAGTTTACGCATTTGTCAAGGGGTAAGCGCGAAAAATCCCGGTGAAAAAGCTGAACGGCGCCATTTGGAGCATTGATTTTTTTATAATAATGTGATACAATAATAGGATAGGAAAAACGAGCAGGAGGTAGACATTATGGCTGTAGCAGTACCAAAGCGCATAGCTTCCGGGATAATCAACGCGCTCAAGGGCGGCGTAGTTCCGCGCACGGGGCTTGGATACATCGCAGTAGGCAGGACCGCCGAGATAAACGCACTGCTCCACGATGTGGACATAACGGAGGAGGGCGGCGCGTTCTTCCGCTTCATCGTCGGAAGATACGGCAGCGGAAAGAGCTTCATGCTCCAGATGATGCGCCAGCACCTCATGGACCGGGGATTCGTGACCGCGGACGCAGACCTCTCCCCGGAACGCCGCCTGATGGGAACCAAAGGGCAGGGACTTGCCACTTACCGTGAGCTTATGCGTAATATGAGCGTGCGCACCAAGCCGGACGGCGGCGCGCTTCCGCTGATACTTGAGAAGTGGATCACCGGAGTGCGCACCGATGTCGTTGCCGAGGGCACCAGCCCGGAGGACCCGTTCTTTGACGCCGCAGTCGAGCGCAAGATCTACACGAAGATAAGCAGCCTTGAGGACATGGTGCACGGCTTTGATTTTGCCCGGGTGATTAACGCCTACCACAAAGCGTATACCGCCGGCAACGAGGAAAAGGCGTCCTGTGCGGTGCGCTGGCTGCGCGGCGAGTATTCCACCAAGACCGAGGCGAAGCAGGATCTCGGCGTGAACGTGATAATCACCGACGACAACTGGTACGACTACATCAAGCTGCTTACGGCGTTCTTGGTGAGCGCCGGATACAAGGGCTTCGTCATAATGATAGACGAGCTTGTGAATATCATGAAGATTCCCCATGCCGTGACACGTCAGTACAATTACGAGAAGATACTCATGATGTACAACGACGTCATGCAGGGAAAGGCTTCCCACCTGGGCGTTATAATGGGCGGAACTCCCCAGTGTATCGAGGACACGCGCCGCGGCGTATTCAGCTACGACGCCCTGCGCTCGCGTCTTGAGCGCGGAAGATTCGCCACGGACGAAACCCACGATATGCTTGCACCGATAATCAAGCTCCAGCCGCTTTCCTATGAGGAGATGACGGTGCTGACCGAGAAGCTGGCGGAGATACACGCCGGGCTGTACAGCTACACCTGCCGCCTTACCCTGGAGGACCGTATTTTCTTCATCAAGGCGGAATACGGCCGCGTGGGCGCGGACACGAACATCACTCCCCGTGAGATGATACGGGATTTCATCGAGCTGCTGAACATCGCCATGCAGAATCCGGACAAGACGGTCGCCGAGCTGATGGGCGAGGATTCCGGATTCGACTACGCGAAGCCCGAGGGCGAACCGGCGGAGCAGAACGACGGCTTCGAGGATTTCGAGCTGTAATTTCACAGAAACGAGGTATCCCCCATGAGCAACGTATTCCACCGCTTCGCGCCATTCATACAGGACTACATCTACCGCTGCAAATGGGAGGAGCTCCGCGAGATACAGGTGCTTGCCGCGGAAGCGATATTCGACACGGACGAGAACCTGCTGCTCTCCAGCGGCACCGCCAGCGGAAAGACGGAAGCCGCATTCCTTCCGGTACTTACGCAGCTTTGGGAGAATCCCTCCGCGAGCGTTGGCGTACTGTACCTCTCCCCCCTGAAAGCGCTGATAAACGACCAGTTCGAGCGCCTTGAGGGACTCCTTGAGGAAGCCGCTATACCCGTCACGAAGTGGCACGGCGACGCCTCTGCGGCGGCGAAGAAGCGCGTAATGAAGCGCCCCCAGGGAATAATCCAGACCACGCCGGAGTCCCTGGAAAGCATGCTCATGCACAATTCCAGCGGCGCGTTCAAGTTGTTCTCGGATCTGCGCTTCGTCATAATCGACGAAATGCACTACTTCATGGACAACGACCGGGGATTGCAGCTGCTCTGCCTGCTGGAGCGCCTGGCGCGGCTCATCGGGTACGCTCCCCGGCGTATCGGACTTTCCGCGACCCTGGGCGACACCACCAACGCCGAGGAATGGCTCAACACCGACAGCGGCAGGCGCTGTATCACTCCGTGCGCCCATGAGAAAGGCCGCACCCTGAGGCTCTCCGTGAGATTCTTTCCCATCAAGGAAAAAATTCCGAATTCCGACAGCAAGGTGCTGCTGAAGAATTACTACGACTATCTTTTCGAAAGCACCTGGAACAAGCGCTGCATACTCTTCTCCAATTCCAAGGGCGAGGTGGAGGAGAACATCGCCCATCTGAAAAAAATCGCCGCCGAGCGCCGTCTGCCGGACAATTACCTGGTGCACCACGCCAACATCTCCCCTGCCCTGCGGGAATTCACCGAGCAGCGCATGAAGTCCTCCGAGCAGCCCGTCTGCACCGGAGCCACCGTCACCCTGGAGTTAGGCATCGACCTCGGCAGACTGGAGCGTATCGTCCAGACCGGCTGCCCCCTTACCGTATCGGGACTTGTCCAGCGCCTGGGGCGCACCGGGCGCCGTGGCGGAGTTGCGGAAATGCGGTTCGCATTCCGGTGGGACATGAGCCTTCCGCCGCAGGAATTCTATAAAGAGGTCAACTGGGATTTCGTGATGTGCGTTGCCATGATACTGCTGTACACCCGGGAGCGCTGGATAGAGCCGATGTACCTGCCGAAACTCCCCTACAGCCTGCTGTATCACCAGACGATGAGCTGGCTTTCCTCCCAGGGCAGCGTGAAGCCCCAGGAGCTTGCGCGGTATATTCTGACCCTGGGTGTATTCCGCCACGTCAGCAAGGAGGACTACCTCCTGCTGCTGCGGCACATGCTGGAAAACGGGCAGATAGAGCGCGGCGAGGACGGCGCACTGCTGGTCGGCGAAAAGGGCGAAGCCGCAGTGAACAACTACGAGTTCCTGGCGGTATTCTCCGTCCCGTCCGAGTATTCCGTCCGCTGTAATGCCGAGGAGATAGGCACGGTGCAGACCCCGTTCCCGGAAAAGGCGCAGTTTGCCCTCGCCGGCCAGGCGTGGGAGGTCACGGAGCTTGACTTAAAGGAGCGCCGCATTTTCGTTAAGCACATTCCCGGAATATCCGCGAACATGTGGCAGGATACGGGTAACGAATACGTCCACACGAAAGTGATGAAGAAAATACAGGAAGTCCTCCGCAGCGACGAGGAATACGCGTTCCTTGACGAAGCCGCGAAGAAGCGCCTGAACGATATCCGCCGCGCATGCCGGAATGCGGCGCTTTCCACATCGTCCGTTATCTCCGAGCGCATAGCGGATTCCGCCCCGGGATTCCCGGGAGGGAAAGTGGTGCAGATAACGCCGACACTGTATACTGTGTTCCCTTTCCTGGGCACAAGGGCGTGCATGGCGCTGATGTACGAGCTGCGCCAGCGCGGATTCGGCGCGAATGTATGGCTGCACAGGTACATTCCGGTGTGTATCGAGGTCAAGACCGACCGCAGCCTGGCGGAGCTGGAAACGGCGCTGTCGGAAATAAAGCTGCACGGCGCCGATAAGTACACGTTCCGGATTCCGGACAACTGCGAAATTTCCGGCAAATACAACGACTATATTCCTCGGGAGCTTCTCCGGAAGCAGTACGTCGAGGATTATCTCGACACCGAGGACATGCAGCGGAATCTCTGACCTCCACAAAAAGAATTCCCGGCTCCGATGAGCCGGGAAAAATTATTTAGGGAAGTATTAAGGATTTAACCAATGACAATTGTTGAAAGGTACTGAAATTACTTGATAGCCGCAAAAGCAGTATCGAGGGCATCGATAAGGTCGTCGATATGCTCCGTGCCTATGGAAAGTCTGATAGTATTGGGCTTGATTCCCTGCTCTGCAAGCTCCTCCTCGGTCAGCTGGGAGTGAGTTGTGGAAGCCGGGTGGATAACCAGGGACTTCACGTCCGCAACGTTAGCCAGCAGTGAGAATATCGGCAGATTGTCGATAAACTTCTGAGCGTCCGCCGCAGTGCCCTTTACCTCGAAGGTGAAGATAGAGCCGCCGCCGTTCGGGAAGTACTTCTTGTACAGCTCGTGAGTAGGCTCGGAAGCGAGGGAGGGGTGGTGAACAGCCTCTACCTGGGGGTGCTTGCTGAGGTATTCAACCACCTTGAGAGCGTTGAATACATGGCGCTCAACACGCAGGGAGAGTGTTTCCAGACCCTGAAGGAATATGAAAGCGTGGAACGGGGAGATTGTCGCACCGGTGTCGCGCAGGAGAATTGCACGAATGTAGGTAACGAAAGCAGCTGCGCCCACAGCGTCGGAGAAGCTGATTCCATGGTAGGAGGGGTTCGGCTCGGAGATCCACGGATAAGCCCCGGACTTCTTCCAGTCGAAGTTGCCGCTGTCAACGATCACGCCGCCGATGGCAGTGCCGTGACCGCCGATGAACTTGGTAGCGGAGTGTACGACGATGTCTGCGCCGTATTCGATCGGGCGGAGCAGGTAGGGAGTGGCGAACGTGCTGTCCACAACCAGCGGAATATTGTGCTTGTGCGCGATCTGAGCGAGCTTCTCGATGTCCGCAACATTGGAGTTCGGGTTGCCGAGAGATTCAACGTACAGCGCCTTTGTGTTCTCGTCGATAGCCGCCTCGAAGGAGCCCTCTACATAAGGATCAACGAACTTTGCGATCACGCCGTAAAGCGGAAGCGTGTGTGCCAACAGGTTGTAGGTACCACCGTAGATAGTGTTGGAAGCCACGATATTCTCGCCCTGCTTTGCAAGCGCCTGGATCGTGTAGGTGATTGCCGCAGCGCCGGAAGCAGTTGCCAGAGCAGCAACGCCGCCCTCAAGAGCCGCGATTCTCTTCTCGAAAACGTCCTGGGTGGAGTTTGTAAGTCTGCCGTAGATGTTGCCTGCGTCCGCAAGACCGAAGCGTGCAGCTGCGTGCGCGGAGTTCTTGAATACATAGGAAGTTGTAGCGTAAATCGGTACTGCTCTTGCGTCGGAAGCGGGGTCGGGCTGCTCCTGGCCAACGTGAAGCTGTAAGGTTTCGAATCTGTAGTTCTTGTTCTCAGACATGGTATTTATCCTCCGTAAAAATCGTATTTATGTTTCATTCATTTTTAGGTTTTATGGTCGTGTACGGGTCAACAGCGGCACATTCGTCCGTTTCTGGCTTCAATGATGTATTTCATCTGAACACCTCCGTGTTTTCTTTCTGTACTAAGTATATCACAATAGTAGGTATTTGTCCAATTGTATTTTCTTATTACTTGCTATAGATTCATTTTATAACTGTACAACAAAAACCGGCACCCGAAAAGGTGCCGGTCTGTCTGTTAAATCAGCCGATAAGTGACTTGATGTACTCAGTCATCTCATTTGCTGCGATATCCTGGGAAGCCTCTGTGGGGTGCCAGTCCGCTGCGTAGCCGTTGGTATTGCCGTCCTGCTGAGTCATGAGCAGTGTGGAAACGTTGCTGTCGCCGGTTTCCTCTGTGTATTCGGTCACTGCGCGCTGGATTCCGTTCTTGTAAAGGCCGGAGCCCATAACGCCCAGAGCGCACACAATGTGCGCGTCGGGATTCTTCTCGCGTACCACCTTGAGGAACTCCTTATAGCCCTCTGCGTATTCCAGAACACGTTCCTTGTCAGAGCCGGTGTAGCTGTTGTCGTTTGTACCGAGATTGATGACAACGTACTGCGGCTGGAATTTGCTGAAATCCCAGTCAACGTCCTGGATATTGAACTCGTTCCAGTTACCCCAGGACTTGCCGACCTTGTCGTATACGTCCGGAACACGCTGGCTCTCCTGCTTTGTGCCGTTATCTGTGTATCCGGAGATGATTCCGTTGCCGCTGTAGGAAACCAGGCTGTAGTCAGCGTCGAGCGCCATGGCAGTCTTGTATGCATACGCCTTCGTTGCGTCCTCGGTAGTGGTCTTGAAGTGGTGATTCCTGTCGGGGTCGTCCACGCCGTATCCGCATGTGATGGAGTCGCCGATGAATTCTATTTTGAGCGCCTTTTCCGCCGTTGGAGTGAGTCCGCCGATGGAAGTTACATTGATGCTCTTGATACCCATAGTGGATTCCTGCGCCTCGGATATCTTGAGGAACTTGACTGTGGTTTCCACAGCCTCGTCTGCGGAGAATACCTCCACGGTCTTTTCGGGAGCGTCAACCACGTCGTCAAAGGTACGCTCGCCGTTTATGTACACAGCGAACCTCGGAGTCTTCTCAGGGTTGGAGTACATGCTGTCCCCTACCAGCGTAAAGGAAGCGCTGGTGCCGGTGAATGTGAATTCCACGCCGCTTGCGGAAAGTCCCAGCCAGCGGATATTCTCGTATTCTGCGGTTCTGCCTATGAGCTTTACGTTTTCCTCATTTGCAGCGAAAGTCTTTTCTGAAAGTGTCATGTCGTCCTCCGGTGTGCTCTCTGTTGTGGAATTTGCGGAATCCCCCGCCGATGTGCCGTCGCCGGCGGTAGAGCTATCCTCGCCGCCCTGAGCGCTCTCGGTCACCGCGGAGGAGCTGTCGCTGCTCCCCTGGGACGGATCCTCTGTCTTTGCGCAGCCCGTCAGCATCATAACCAGCGCGGTGAGCAGAGAGATCGCAGATGTCTTGATGTTCATAATTCCTCCTGAAACTGTTCTGTTGATAACAGCGGAATGACCGCTTGTTAAAAAAGACCGCCCGTCGGCAATCTGTGATCCGGACGGACGGTCTGTTTAAGTTTCTGTCAAACCGGCAGATCAAACACCGAACTTGATGGTGCTTACCTTAACGCCGGGGCCCATTGTGGAAGAAACTGTACAGCTCTTGATATACTGACCCTTTGCAGCAGCAGGCTTAGCCTTAGCTACAGCCTCCATCAGAGCGTTGAAGTTCTGCTCGAGCTTCTCAGCGCCGAAAGATGCCTTGCCGATGGGGCAGTGAATGATGTTTGCCTTGTCAAGACGATACTCGATCTTACCAGCCTTAGCTTCCTGAACAGCCTTAGCTACATCAGGGGTAACAGTACCAGCCTTGGGGTTAGGCATAAGGCCTCTCGGACCGAGGACCTTACCGAGTCTACCAACAACACCCATCATGTCGGGAGTTGCGATAACAACCTCGAAATCCATCCAGCCGCCGTTGATCTTAGCAACGGTGTCGTTGTCAGCGATGTAGTCAGCGCCAGCGTCCTTGGCAGCCTGCTCCTTGTCAGCCTTGCAGAATACCAGGGTACGTACCTTCTTACCGGTACCGTTGGGCAGAACAACTGCGCCTCTGACCTGCTGGTCAGCGTGACGGGAGTCAACGCCCAGACGAACGTGCAGCTCAACAGTCTCGTCGAACTTAGCCTTTGCAGTCTTGCATACTAAATCGAAAGCCTCACCGGACTCGTAAACCTTAGCGGACTCAACGAGCTTAGTGCTTTCAACATACTTCTTTCCGTGTTTCATTAAAAAATCCTCCTTGTGGTCAAGCGGAAAAGATCCTCCCACTGAATTAATAGTTGATTTGAAGTGACAGGGGGTCGATTAGTCAACGACCTCAACGCCCATGGAACGAGCAGTACCAGCGATCATAGACATAGCTGTGTCGATGTTAGCTGCGTTCAGGTCGGGCATCTTAGTTTCAGCGATTTCCTTGAGCTGAGCCTTGGTGATCTTTGCAACTTTGGTCTTGTTCGGAACGCCGGAACCGCTCTCGATCTTGCAAGCCTTCTTGATGAGCACGCTTGCGGGAGGGGTCTTTGTAATGAATGTGAAGCTCTTATCAGCGTAAACGGTGATAACTACAGGAATGATCAGACCTGCCTTATCCTTAGTACGCTCGTTGAACTCCTTGGTGAATGCCATGATATTAACGCCGTGCTGACCCAGTGCAGGACCAACAGGGGGCGCAGGTGTAGCCTTGCCGGCCGGGATCTGTAACTTAATAAATCCTGTTACCTTCTGTGCCATGATTTTTATCCTCCATAAAAAACTTGAAGTTTGATCTCACCCTAAACGGTGGTTCAGATCTTTTCGACAGCTGAAAGCTCAAATGAAGTCGGAGCCATCTGACCCATCATCACGAGGTCAACAACGACCTTGTTCTGATCAGGATCGACGCTGCTTACGGTGCCCTCGAATCCCTCGAGCGGACCGGACTTGATCTTCACGCTGTCACCCACATCAAGAGAAACGCTTGTTTCCTTGGTGATAATGCCGAGGTTTCTGACCTCTTCTTCGCTCAGCGGAGTGGGCTGTGACCCTGGGCCGACGAAGCCGGTAACGCCACGGGTATTGCGACAGATATACCATGATTCGTTGGTAATGATCATCTTTACGAAAACATAGCTGGGGAACAGTTTTTCTTCAACCTCGACCTCCTTGCCGTTTTCCTTGACCTGCCTGGTCATCTCAACGGGGAGATAAACCTCTTCGATAAGGTTCTGAAGACCTCTGTTCTCAACGACCTTCATGATGTCGCTTGCAACCTTGTTCTCGTAGCCGGAATATGTGTGCAGTATATACCACTTTGCCTCGGTGTCAGCCATATTTACCCCCTTGAACGTGTCAGCCCAGTATCAGTGAGTTGATCAGGGCGAAGAGTGAATCAATGCCGAAAATGAACAGTCCAGCCAGCAGGCAGACAACGATAACAACGACTGTGTTATGCGTATTTTCCTTCGGGGTGGGCCATACGACCTTCTTGAATTCAGCCTTGCAGTCCTTAAAATACTTTACGATACCTTTTTTCGGCTTCTTTGCGGACGCCTTCTTGGATTTGTCAGACTTATCCTTTGCGCCCTTGTCCTTGGACTTTTTTTCCTTGGGATCTGCGCTTTCCTTTACATCGGAAATGTCATCGGGAGTGTCAGTGCCAACGTTCTTCTTTTCGATTTCGTTTGCCATTTAGACTCCTCCTGATTACTTTGTTTCCTTGTGAAGAGTATGCTTTTTGCAGAAGCGGCAGTACTTGTTCATCTCAAGTCTGTCAGGATCATTCTTCTTGTTCTTCATGGTGTTGTAGTTGCGCTGTTTGCATTCTGTACACGCCAGTGTAATTTTAACTCTCACTTTCGGCACCTCCTATTTTCTTGCCCTTTCAGGCATTATTGCCTCCCTCGTCTGCGGAATTGCAGGTTATAAACGGGGGTGATGATCTTCGCGTCCATTTTAAAAATAGGCACAAAAAAATAAACCCCATTCGAGGTATCACTATTATACCACAAATACTCTCCTTTGTCAAGCGTTATTTTTTAATTTGTGAACTTTTTGCAGAATATAGAATATAAATTAATAGTATGCAGCATAGCATTTAACTATTGACAAAGCTATTTTGGGGTAGTATAATTAATAATGAAAACGTGTGACTGGCACTGATGGTGTCATAATATACGGAGCACAGCTCCGCATGGGGGGATAATATTGCAGGACAGAGGAATGTATCAGGTCCTGGCGAAGATCGGGCAGGGCGGCGGAGGAATCGTCTACAAAGCGCTGCACAAACGCCTGAACAAATTTGTTATCATCAAGCAGCTGAAGCACGTCGGGCAGACCCCGGCGGATTCCCGGAAGGAAGTCGACCTGCTGAAGCAGCTGAAGCACACCTACCTGCCCCAGGTGCTGGATTTTATCCAGGAGAACGGGCAGACCTACACCGTCATGGATTTCGTGGACGGTGCTGACATGGATTCCATGGTCAAATCCGGCAGGAAATTCACTGCTGCGGAGGTGCGGCGCTATGCCATTCAGTTGTGCAGTGCCGTCAAGTACCTCCACAGCCAGAATCCGCCGATAATCCACAGCGACATAAAGCCGTCCAATATCATGCTCAACAGCAACAACGACATCTGTCTGATTGACTTCAATGTATCCCTGGTGTTCAACGGCTCTTCCCAGGTGCTGGGCGGAACCTTCGGCTACGCGCCGCCGGAGCAGTTCGGAATCCCACTGGACAGGCTGTTCCCGGACGTCAATATCAGCGGACTTGTGGGGATAAACCGCCCATACATAGACGAGCGCTCCGACATATTCAGTATCGGTGCGTCGCTGTACTACCTTCTCACCGGGATACGTCCACGTCCGGATTATCAGAATATCCCCGTTGACAAGTGCGGCGTAAGGGCGTCCGACGGACTGACCCACATCATCAACAAGGCGATGTCGCTGAATCCGTCCCGGAGATACCGCACCGCAGACGAAATGCTGACCGCCCTCAATAACATAGGCGTACTCAGCCGGGATTACCGCCGCCTGCGCACCCAGCGTGTGGTAGTTACCTCCATCGCGGCGGCTGTCACCGCCGGAAGCCTTGCCGTCAGCGGTATAGGCTGGAATACCATGTCCCAGGAAAAAGAGGACAAGTACTCGGAATACCTGCGTTCCGCGGAGAAATTCGCAGATTCCGCCGATACTGAGCACACGCAGGAATACATCGAGCTTGCCTCGGAGCTGTTCCCGAACCGCGTAGAGCCTTATCTCTACGGTATTGAGTCCATTTCCGGCGGTACTGCGGCGGAGCGCTCGGAAAAGCGCCTGGAATACTACAACGACAACCTCGCGGACAAATCCGGCAGGATACCCGGGGAGAAGCTCCAGGACAAGGAGGGCTACGTTGCGGCGGCGAACATTTACGCCCTCGCCGGGGAAAGCGCCTTCTACCTGGAGGATTACACCCAGGCGATATCCCTCTACAAGGAATCCCTGATATACGACGACCAGAACGCCGGCTGCTACCGCGACCTTGCCATCTCGTATGTAAGGGCCGGCGACATGGAGCACGCGCGCTCCACCCTGAACAAGGCGGAAACACTTGAGATATCCAGCGACAACCTCTCCATCGTCCGTGGAGAGATATGCCGCCGGAACGGCGACATCGACGGGGCTATCCAGGAATTCACCCAGGCTGCGGATTCCGCCGACGACGATTACCTGGTATACCGCGCGCTGTTATCCTGCTGCGCCGCAGCCGCGGATTCCACCGGGGAATCCGCTCTCAGCGCCCACACGCAGACTGCGGCGCTCATAGAGGAATACCGCGACATCTCCGACGAGTACCGCTATACCATATTAGATATGCTGGCGAACGAGTACTTCCTCTGCGGAAGATGCGAAGCCCAGACTGCTGATGAACTCAACAAGAACTCCTCGACCCGTGCCCAGGCGCAGGAGCACACGGAGATATCCAACCAGTACTTCGAAAGCGCGGCAGGCTGCTTCCGCACGGTGTATTCCGAGGGGAAGCTGACGGAGTTCTCCAGCCAGCGTTCCTTCTACAACCTGCTTGAGAAGCTGGGGCATTATGACGAATGCCGCGACCTGCTGGAATATATCCGCGAAAGCGACACGGCAAGCACCGGATACTGGGTGCCCATGTCGGAGTGCTACCTGTGCTACTACGAGGAATATTCCAAGCCGGAAACCCAGCGGGATTTCACCGCGTTCAGCAAAGCCTACAGCAATGCCAGCGCGGAATATCAGCAGTATCTTGCGGAAAATCCCGGAAAGACCGACGCCGCAATGGACCAGCTGAAAAAGATAGTTGAACGGCTCACAAAGGACCACATTCTGGTCATAAGAACGGAGGGATAATATGATTTTCGGCATTGAACTGACCCCTGGTTCCATAATGTTCTACGGAGGGATAGCGCTCGCGGTAATTACAGTTATCGCCGCGGTCATATACCTTTCCGTGACTTCTGCAAAGGCTCATAAGCTCCTGAAAAAGATGGACAGCGAAAAGCTGCCGGACAGTAATATAATGAAGAGGGTGTCATGATGTATTGTATCAAATGCAAGGCCCAGCTGAACCCCGGGGCGAAATTCTGCCCTTACTGCGGTACTGACCAGCAGCCGGTATCTGTCCAGACCGCCCCGGTAAGACCGCAGCCACCGCGCCCTGCGGCGCAGCCGGCTCCGATTCCAGTGGTGCCTCCGGTTCCGCCAGTAGCGCCGGTTCCGCAGGTGTCACCGATTCAGCAGGGAACGCCTGTTCCACCGGCGTCCAATCCACAGGCAAATCCGATTTGCCGGGCAGCGCCAATTCCCCCGGCACAAAATCCGCAGGCAATGCCAATCCGGCAGGGGGCGCCAATTCCCCCGGTTTCAAATCCACAGGCAGCTCCCCGGACAGCCGCGCCTGCCGCTCAGTACGCGCAGGCACCGGTAACAGCCCCGGACAGCGTATTCGATTTCAGCCACATGGAAAACCAGTGTCCCCCGGACTCCGAATCCGAGGTGACCTCCACCACAATGACGCCGCCGCTCAGGGACGCCCAGCGCAGGAACACCCGGCACATCTCCGGAAAGGGAATCGCCGGAATCATCTCCGGCGCAGCAGTGCTGGCAGCCGCCGCAGTTGTCGCAGCGATGATGATACTCCCCGGAGTAATGGCGAAGCAGAACCTGACCCGGGCGCAGGAACTCCTGGATTCAGGGCGCTATGCGGAAGCAGTCGTCCAGTACGACAAGGTGATTTCCGCAGACCCCGGCAACGTGGAAGCCTACAACGGCAAGGCGGACGCCCTGGAAGAGCAGGGACTCCTCCGGGAAGCCGCGGATACGCTCCGGGAGGGTTACAGATGTACATCGAGCCATCTGCTCAGCAGCAGGTGCGATGAGATAGAAAGTCAGCTATACAGCGAATAAAAGGAAGGAGAAACTATGAAACGACCCATGAAGAAAGCTGTCGGATTCCTGACAGCACTGGCGTATTCCACAGCGCTTTTCTGTGCTGCGTCAATGACGGCAGCCGCCGAGGATACGCACGGCAACAACCAGGGCGGAACCACCGCCGATGACACCTGGAACACCTATACCACCTCCAAGGTGCTGGACAGCGTGAACACCGTTGCGGTGTTCGGCGACCAGTTCTCGCTCTATTTTGAGGCGGCGGACTACAGCGGCACCAGCTTTACGTTCAGCCCGGACACCATCGTGACGATGGTCACCAAGGACGGAACCTCCACAAGGCTGCGCAGCATTGATAACATCGACACCATCTACCGGGTAATTTCCGGAACCATAATGCAGCCTATCGCCCAGTCCAGCACCGCCGTATCCGAGGTACACACCGTGCTGACCGGCGCCAATGCAACAAGCTCCGGCGGATATATTTTCAACGAAGGCTACTCTTACCTCTTCTATTCTGACAAGTCCGGAGGTTACGGTGTGATACTCCCGAACGGCACCCTGCTTGAAGACGGCAAGACCTTTGACGAGGTATACTACGGCGGAATGGTCAACGTAAGGGACGGAAGCACCTACTATTTCTACGACCTTGACGGAAACCTTATCAGCGAAAGCAGCACTGACATCGGCAGAATGGAATTCTACGACGAGCACACAGGTATCACGGTATATTCAAAAGCAAACAGCGACCGGTACAGGGATGTTACATATACCATGTATACCTCTAGCGGAGATTCCATCGGAAACATTTCATACAACTATATAAATAATATAAAGTCCGTGATTGGCTCAGACGGTAACTACTATGTAGCAGTTCCATACGATTCAAACTGGTACACAAACGACTATTCATACGATTATTATAGCGCTGACGGCAAACCGGTATCCGCTGACCTTTTCGAGGTCAAGGAAGAAGAAACAACAGACAACGATGAAACTGACTACAGCCGCGAAACCGTGACTGTTGATACTTACAACGACTCCGCCGACGAATACGGCATAAGAGAATATGTTGTCGAGGATCCCTCCGGCAGGATCGTTTACACCTATAAAGGACGCGACTTAGGTTACGCAGACGGCGGTTTTGATAAAGGCACTCCCGAGCCCCAGAACATCACCTGCCAATTTTTTAATGGCAAACTGTACCTTGCCACAACAGAGGGTCTTGCAATACTGGACGCATACACCGGTGACCTTATCGCGCGCAACACCGACTTCTCCTATTACGGATTCGACTACATGTCCTCCGAGGGCGGACACCTCATCATGTCTGTCGGCGATATCGTTGACAGCAGTTGGGGAAGAGTATACGAAAGCACCGGAGTTGTACTGCTCAACCTTGACGGCACGCTCCTGAGCGACAAGTACGAAACCATGGAGCCTACCGCGGCATACACCTCCCACACATCGTTCATCGTATCGCGCACCGACCCCACCATAAACGAAAAGCGCTACGGAATGATCTCCGGCAGAGGAAACCTGGTGGTTCAGCTCATCTACACCAGCGTGTACTACAGCGACAGCGATATCACGATATTCAACCGCCCCAACTCCTACCAGGACGTATTCAGCTCCCCCACCGGAAAGCAATACGCTTCCGAGATAGTAATGCGCGGCGACAGCTATAACAGCATAAAATACTATAACAACTACATATTGCTGCTGACCACCGATAAATACTCAAAGAACAAGATAGGCGCGGTAGTTATACGCTGACGTCGGAAAAGTGAGGAAATTTATATATGTTTTGCAGCAATTGCGGTAAAGAAATAATTGACGGCGTTAAATTCTGCGGATTCTGCGGTGCAAAGACAGACGATGTCCAGAGCGCGACCGCTCCCGTTTCCGGAGCCGCTCCCGTTGGCACCGGCGTTCCGCAGTATTCCCAGGCGCCCCAGAATATCCCCGTGTATTCCGGGCAGGCGGCGCCCTACCATGCCCAGGTCGGTCAGATGAACCAGTTTCAGGGAGGATACGCACCGGTTCCTCCGGTGCCGCCCGTGCCCTCTGTTCCCCCGGTACCTCCGGTTCCTCCCATGCCGACGTTCAACGGTAATCAGCAGTTCACACAGCAGGCCGCTCCGGTAAATCCCGTGCAGCAGGGTTACGCCCCGGTTCCACCGGCTCCTGTACCTCCCGTGCAGGGCGCTCCCGGGAATCAGCAGTTCCCCCGGCAGACTGCCCCGGTAAATCCCGTGCAGCAGAGTTACGCCCCGGTTCCACCGGCTCCTGTACCTCCCGTGCAGAGCATTCCCGGGAACCAGCAGACCGCTCCTGTAAATCCTGCTCCGCAGAATAGCGCTCCTGCCGCTCCGGCTCCTGTACCTCCCGTAAAGGAAGCCCCTGCCGGTCAGCAGACCACCCCGGTAAAGCAGAACCCCGCCAAGTCAGCAGTTCCCCAGCCGCTCCCCAAGGAAACCGTGCCGGAATCCAACGCAGCGGAAAGCGCCGATGAAAAGGACTGGGACAAGACCGTGGCCGTGACCAACCGCGGCAGGACTGACGCCAACGGCGCGCCCATAAATCCGGACGCAGAAGCGGAAATCCCGGCACCTGCCGATGATTCCAAAAAGCCCGGGGGATTCAAGAACCGCAAGAAGTTTATAATCATAGGCGCGGCGGCGGTGGTAGGATTAGGCGCCGCCGGAGCCGGGACCGCGTGGTTCCTCTCCAGCCGCGACAGCGCAGACAAGCTCGTGGAACTCGGTAACAAGTACCTGGAAGACGGCGAATACGACAAGGCGATAATCGAGTTCGAAAAGGCGATAAACCTGGACAACACCTGCGTAGAAGCCTACATCGGCATTGCAAAGGCTTACATCGGTCTGGGCAAGGAAGATGTTGCTATCCAGTATTTGCAGGACGGCTACGACATCACCGGCGACCCCGAGATAAAGAAAATGCTCGACGAGCTCCTCGGCAGCACCTCCGATTCCGGAAGTGAGGAAGCCACCTCCGAAGTAATAGCAGAACCGGCAGGCGCGACCTACGGCATGGTAACCGTGGCGGAATACCCGGACGCTACCGGACACTACAGCGACATCACCGGCGGATTCCAGGGCAGCGGCTCCGACATATTCGCCGTGGATTACAACGGCAGATACCGCCTTTCCACCGTATCCGGCGAAAGCAACAACTACCTCTATTCATACATCTCCCCGTTCTTCGGCAGCAATGAGCAGTACGCCTTCGTCAGCACCACCTGGGACGGAAAGCGTAGCTATTCCACCAGCCACATTTCATGGATAATAGACCGCAGCGGCGACAAGGTCATGAACATTCCGCCCTGCTTCAACGTGTGGTGGGGCAGCAGCTCCGACCCTGTGGTAGTCGTGCAGGATTACGGCGGATACCGCATATCCGGCATTGACGGCAAGACTCTCTGCACGCTTCCTGCGGAATTCATTTCCGATATCAGCAGCGTTCCGGAGTTCCTCCGCAGCGGTTTCAAGAGCAGAAGCAGCGGCTACACAACGAATTCCGTCATGACCACCGGGTGCAGCGTGTTTAACGGCGAGATATACTTCACGTTCACCGAGCTGCACGAGAAGAACGGCGACAACAACGCCATCTGCTACACCTACAAGCTGGACCTCAGCGGCTCAAATGTTTCATTTGAGGAGTACCCTGTGACTGCGGAAACCGGTGCGGCGTTCCCGGTCTATGACGACGGAAGTACCAAGATAAGCGCCATCAATTCCGGCGATATGCTCCAGCTGGTAAAGACCACCGGAAGCTCCTCCAAGTTCAGCGGCTGCGGACCGGCTGATACCGACATGAGCATTGCAAAGGTGTTTGACAGCGACCATGTTCTCATCTGCCGCTCCACCACCGACGGAGTGGTTGCCAGCGCAGAGTACGCGGTCTATAAGCCGGAGTGGTACAATTCGGAGTACGAAACCGCCGCACAGAGCATTTCCTCCTGGACGCAGCTCAGCGACTGGTACAAGGATATCACCCTCGCGGACAACTCCGTGTGGGTAGCTGAAACCTCCAGCGGCAGCATGTACCTCGACAGCAATTTCAAGGTGCTCAACAGCTACAAGCAGGCGACGAAGTTCAGCGGCGGAGTAGCGATAGCCTGCACCGGCGGCAACGGCGTATTCGTGGACGAGAATTCACGCACCGTATCCGAGGAATTCCCTTGCGAATCTGCGGAAGCGCTCAGCGACGGCTACTTCTCTATCCTCTCCGACGGCAAATACTCCATCGTCAGGGCGGTGGAAGAGTGAAAAAACCTGTAAAGATCGCGCTTATTGCGATCTCCTCGGCGGCGGTGCTTTGCGCCGCCGCGCTTGGTATCAGCACCGGCGTGTATTATTCCATCGCGTCCGGCGAATTCGGCGCCCCTGCCGGAACCATGATCTATGTCCAGGGCGAACCGGTGTATTCCCTCAGCAGACTGCGCACAGGGCTTTCCATCAGCCGGGAGAACCTCGAACTTATCTGCGGAGGGAAACTCCGCATGGACCCCGTGTCCAGCATACTCGGGCAGCACTCCGTCACGGAGCGCACCGTCCTGGAGCTGTACCCCGGCGCCGGGCAGACGGAACTCATCGCCCGGACCAAGGCGCTGGAATCCGACCGCTCCGACGAGGAGCTGATGGAGCTTTACTGCTCCGCCGCATATTTCGGCAATGGGATTTACGGCGCGGACAATGCGGCTTCCTTCTACTTCGGGAAGAAGCCGGACGCCCTCTCGGCAGACGAAGCGGAGATCCTCGCGCAGATATGCTCTTCCGAAAAGCTGAAGGAAATGACGAAGCAGCAGCTTGCCGAAGAATTCCCGGACGCGGAGTTTTCCGCCCAGGAAGTCCGCACCCCTGCCGGGAGCTACTACGCGCAGCTTCTGGACGAGCTTTACGGAATCCTAGACGACCTGGGGTATTCCGCGGAGGAGCAGACTGATCTCATCTACGGCGGCAGACTTACCGTGAACTCCACCATGGATATCGAGGTGCAGTCCGTCCTGGACCAGCAGATAACGGACAACCAGGCGATGTCGCATTTTCAGCTTGCAATGCAGATCAGCGACTATTCCGGCGCGGTGCTCGGCTGCTCCGGCGGAGCCTCCGACGGTACGACTGCGGACCGGTGCACTGTGCCGCGCTCCCCTGGTTCCTCCATAAAGCCGCTGAGCGTATATTCCACGGCGATTGAGGACGGCGTGACCACCTGGGCAGGATTCCTCCCGGACATGCCGGACGCAAAGAACTGGCCGCAGAACTACGACGGGAAGTTCGAAGAGGAGGTCATGACCTCCTATGCGCTCCGGCAGTCCAAGAACACCTGCGCGGTGTATCTCGAAAAAGTACTGGGCGGCGACCGCTGTTTTGACCAGCTGATAAACCTGGGATTCTCCACGCTGATCGACAGCGACAAGGTTCCCATCGGCATGGGCATGGGATACCTCGTATACGGCGTGACCCCGAAGGATATGGCGGCGGCGTACCAGATTTTCGGCAACGGCGGCAGCTACACTCCGCCGCATTACATTAAAAGTATTGTCGGTGCAGACGGCGAAACGCTGTATTCATACTCCTCCGAACCCGTCCGGGTGGTATCCGAGAATACCGCCTGGATAATGAACCGAATGCTGCGTTCAAACGTCCAGATGGAAGACGGACTGGGACGCTACGCTTCCATCGACGGCATTGAGGTCATAGGAAAAACCGGCACCCGGGACAACATCTCTGAGGTAGTGACGGACCAGTGGTTCGCCGGCGGAACTCCGGACATGTGCGCCGCCCTCTGGATAGGCAGCGACGACCAGAATCTGCTGAAAAGCGCCGGAACCTACCCCTCGTCGTCCAAAGTGTGGAGCAATGTGATGTCCGCCATCACAAACAAAAATCCCAGCTTCACTCCCTGCGGCGATACCGTGAGCGCGGAAGTATGCCGGGTCAGCGGCGGAATCGCGACCCTCGGCTGCACCGAAACCGAAACCGGCTGGTTTGCCCCCGGAACTCTCCCGGCGGAATGCAGCCTGCACAACTGAACAGGAGACCCCGATGAAACAGAAGCAACTGAAAAAGCAAGGCTACACAAGGCTGCCGATGATATTCATCGGGGTCCTTATTGCCCTCTGGCCGCTGACCGGATTCCCAGTGACGATAACCCTGACCGAAGCGGAATCCGTGTATGTGCCGAACCTCGGCGGAGCAATAACCGACCTCTGCGTGCGCAGCCGCGAGATACTGCTGTTCGCGGCAGGGGCGGCGCTGGTCCTGTTCTGGCTCGGCGAACGGATATTCCCGGATAGTCCCCGGCGCTCGCCGCTGCTGAGCCGTCACGCGCTGCCGCTGATGGCAGGCACCGGGCTGATACTTCTGACCGCAGTCCTCTCCGGAATATTCTCCCTCCACCCGGAAATAAGCTTCTGGGGAATTGCCTCGGAAAGCACCGGAATCGCCGCGCTTATCGGTCTCGCCGCACTCTTCCTCGCGGCATACGAGGGAATGTCCTCCCCGGAGAATATAAAGTACATCACCGCCGGAGCCACGGCGGCAGGGCTGCTCTGCGGCGGAATGCTGCTTTTCGAGAAGCTCTCCGGGCAGCTCGCCGGGATCCTCTGGGGAGCCGCCGAAAGCGCCGGGACTATGCTCCTGTTCGGCAGCAGCACCTCCTGCGGCGAGTTCTGCGCGCTGCTGTTCCCGTTCCTGCTGCACTCCGCGCTAACCGAACCGCGCCGGTGGTATTCCATCGCGCAGGCACTGTCCGCCGGGGCGGCGCTGTGTACTGCGCTGTCGTCCATGTCCAGCGCCGCATTCTACGGACTTCTAGCCGGGGTTGCCGCGCTGGTTATCCTGCTGACCGTCCGGATATTCCGCGGCAGCAGACCGGACTGGAAGAAATCCGCCCTTATTGCCGCGGCAGCAGTTCCGGCGGCGGTGCTGCTCATCGCACAGCCTGGAATACTCACCGCCTCCGCTGGCAACAGCATATCCTATTCCCCGGAAAGCGCCTGGAGACTCACCTCCGCAGAGCTTTCCGGCGGCACGCTGCGGCTGCGTAATTCCGATACGGAGCTGGTGCTGACTGCCGACAGCGGCGCCGTCACCCTGGCGGATTCCGCCGGGGAAACCGCGCTGTTAGCCGCCCCGGGGGATTCCGCCGACATCGCCGGAGTCCACGCGCAGCGCAGCGGAGATATCCTGTCGCTTGACCTTGGATACACCGACGTACTGCGTTTCGCGGTAATGAAAAACGAACTCAGCTACGTCGGGCTTAACGGCTATATCCAGCCGCTGGAGCAGAGCGCATTCCCGGAGCTGTCGGAGTATTACGGCGCGTTCACCGGACGCGGCTACATCTGGCTGAATACGCTCCCGGCGCTGAAGAATTGCTTTATTATCGGAACAGGCACCGGGGAGTTCTGCTTCCATTATCCGCAGAACGACATCGTGGGAGCACTGAATACTCACGGCAGCGCGAACCTGCTCACCGACAAGCCGCACAGCATGTATCTGGGACTGGCGGTGTCCTGTGGGATCCCGGCGCTGCTGATTTTCCTGGCGCTGGCGGTAATCACGCTACGTCGCGGTGCATTATCCTCCGTCCGCGGTGGAGTTCTGTCCGGGGCCTTCGCGGCAGTAATCGCCGCATTGGTAATGGGATTCGCCAACGACATCTCGCCGGTGTATTCTCCCCTGGCGGCAGTATTTACCGGAATTATATGTTCGCGTCCTGACCCTGCGGAATCCCGATAAGTCACAACACCGCCCTCTGCTGGGAAGCAGGGGGCGGCGTCGTGTATAGGTATAGGAAATGGTGGGTAGCTTGTTTACTCCTTCACAGAGCCGGTCACAAGATTGCTGTAAATCGACTTCTGGAGGAACAGGAATATCACCAGCGACGGAATTATACATATGATGATTCCGGCGAAGATGACCTCCCATTGAGCGCCGTAGGGTCCGATGAAGCGGTACAGCGCCGTGGAAACGACTGCGAGGTCCTTGCTTGGCATGTAGAGGTTCGCAGTGTAGAAATCGTTGTAGATAGACACGAATTTGATTACCAGTACGGTGGCTATCGCCGGGCGCAGCATAGGAAGGATAATGCTGAAATACACCCGGGGATAGCTTGCACCGTCCAGTATTGCGCTCTCGTCAAGCGATTTCGATATGTTATTCAGGAACTGAATGAAGATGTAGATGGAAATGATGTCCGTGCCGATGTACAGTACGCAGGGAGCGGCAAGCGAATTGTAAAGCCCTAGCTTGCTGACGATCTGGAATACCGTAACCTGCATGGAGATATTCGGGAGGAGCGCCGCGACCAGGAACACCATCTTGACCGCTCTCGTGAAAAGCATGTTGAACCGCTGCAATACAAACGCCGTCATCGTTCCGGTGATTATCGTACCGAAGCATGACACAGCCAGTATCAGCAGCGTATTGAAAAGTCCCTGCATGACCTTGCCGTTCACGAAAGCAGTCTTGAAGTTTTCAAACTGCGGGACCGCCGGCAGTTCAAACACTCCCGTGGATATATATTCATCATGCGTTTTGAACGCACCGATAAGCACAACTACCAGCGGAATGATTACCAGCAGGCAGCACACTATCAGGAATACATACTTGAGCGCCTGACGGAAGAACCTTCCTGCGCGGTACATCTCGTTCCTGGTGGGATCCTTTTCCCGATTCTTTGCCAGAGTGCTCATTCGCTATTTATCCTCCTTGAAGAACGCCTTCTGTATCGCCGTGACGATAAGTATTATCGCCAGCAGGACTATAGCCATAGCCGACGCCAGACCGACCTTCTGATACTTGAAAGCGGTTTCGATCGTCTTTATGACGAATGTGCTGGTTCCATTCTTGCCCTCGGTTATGATGTAGGGGATCTCGAACACGGAAACAGCGCCCTTTATTGCAAGAATCAGCTGTAATCCGACAATAGGCCGGATATTCGGGAAAATGATGTACCAGAACCTCTGCCAAGGATTTGCACCGTCCAGGTCCGCCGCCTCGTAAATCTCCGGGGAAATGGACTGGATAGCACCGATGTACATTATGATATCGAAGCCGATGTAGCGCCATATTGACGCGAACACCAGGCAGATGTTGACCAGATTCGGCTCGCTCAGCCACCTCACGGGATCTCCGCCGAACAGCATGATAATACTGTTGAGCGTACCCTCGGTATTGGTGATACCGTCGCCTTTCTGGAAGAACCTGCGGAAGATAAGAGAAACCGCAACACCGTTCATCATATAAGGGAAGAACAGAACACCCTTGAACAGGTTGGCAAATTTCAGCTTTGAGCAGAGAACGGTCGCGATAAGCAGCGCAAACGCCTGCTGTACAAATGAACCGATAAGGTAGTATATGGAGTTGGCGAAGGTCTGGAGATAAGCGCCGTCAGTGAAGATACGCTTGTAGTTATCCAGTCCGACCCATTCCCAGGTCACACCAAGCTGGTCGCGCTTCTGGAAGCTGTATATGCCCATGTTTATCGCCGGGATAACCGTGAACAACACCAGCAGCACCACCGGGATAAGCAGGAACAGCAGCGTCGTCGTATACTTCTGTCCGGTATATCCTTTCAGCCATTGTCCAAGGCTGCGCTTTTTCGCAGCAGAATTGACTGCCATAGAAGTCCTTTCACCTCGTTGATCGTTTTTCGGGACAGAACTACCGCCCGGGTTTCAGCCCTCCCCCGGGGCGCTTTACGCGCCCCTTTAAGGAAAGCCGAGGAGAAATCTATTTAACTTGTCGGAGTTTTCAGAATCAGCCTGCGTTTGCTTCAAGGTAAGCAGCCAGGTCAGCGTTGGCATCGCGTGTAGCGTTCCACTTTGCGTTCACATCAGCAACGATGGACTTGAATGCGTCCTCTCCCTGTCCTGCAAATGCAGCCTCAGCCATCTTGATCTTGAAGTTGTCAGCGTCGCCCTGCCATGTGCCGACCTCAGAATCGTTGTTGATAGCGTCCCATACGCCGGTCAGTGCCTCGGGGGCAACCTCAGTAATGAACAGCTCGCAGTTAGCAAAGTCAGTGAGGTAGTCAGGCATCGGAGAACCCTTGAGCGCGCAGATGGAGCCTTCCTTCTGAGCGAAGCCGCTCTCCTCAACGAACCAGGTGATGTACTTCTTGCCGAGCGCCTTTATGTCGTCGGAACGGTTCTTGTTCACGCCCATGCAGTAGTCCGGAGCGGATTCAGCGTACTGCTTTCCGTTTGTGCTGAACGGAGCGGGCATGTAGCCGATGTCCTCGGGGTGATCGCCCGACTCCTGGAACTGGGAAACTGCCCAGGAACCCATAACCATTGTCGCAATCTTGCCGTTGTTGATGGCAGCCTTGCAGCCTTCCCAGTCGGTGGTCATCGGATCTTCCTCGTGAAGGGTGGTATCGGAGAATACATCGAACATCATCTTGTAAACCTCGTAGTAAGCGTCGCCCTCGACGAACAGGTCGCGCTTGGAGGTCAGAATGTCGTTCTCGTATGTGCTGCTTCCGGAAGCGGAGTTCACAAGGGAAGCCCACTGTACCAGGGTCCAGCTTGCGTCAGCGTAGTTTGTGTAGTAGGGGATCGCGTCGGTATTCGCAGCAATGAGCTTCAGATCCTCGATGAACTCTGCCGGAGAGGTCGGGAGCTTGTCGATCCCGGCTTCTTTCCAAACGCGCTTGTTGTAGCAGATACCGCCTGCAACAGTACCGAGGTGCGCAATACCGTAAACCTGACCGTCGTACATCTTCTTGTCAGCCCAGTAGTACTTAGCGTCCATCTCAGCCAGTGTGCCGAGCGGCTCAAAGAAGTTGCCGAGATCCTTGACCTTTACCGTGTCCGGGATCATCAGCACATCGCCGTAATCAGTGGTGCTCATCATCGTGGATACATCGGAAGCGTAGTCAGTGAATCCCTGATACTCAACCTTGCAGTTGTTTGCCTCCTCGAAAGCCTTGGTCATCTCTGCGAGGGAGCCGTCCTCAATACGGTCCGTGCGGTGTGTGAGGACCTTGAGGGTCAGACCGGCAGTGTTGGTGTTGTCGGTGCTTGTGTTTCCGGAGTCTGCGCTGCTGCTTGCTCCGGACTGATTTCCGTCAGAAGCTGCGCCAGAACCGTCATTGTCGGAGCTGCATGCTGCCATGCTGAGCGCTGTGCCTGCGGCAAGAATTCCTGCCATGATCTTCTTGAATTTCATTGTATTACCTCCACGCTTTGCATTTTAAGTTATTTAGGTGAATTTCGCAATTAGTTTCTTTTGAGTGAATCTCAATCGCTTATCACCTTATTGCAAGGTAATTTTAACACACATTTTAGCTAAAGTCAACACCCGAATCGCAACTTCGTTAATTCCAAATATGAAAATATAAAAAGTATTGTGCATTTTGCACTACCGCGCGCAACTATTTGTTTTTTGCTTTATTTACTCATTTAAGTAAATCCGTAACTTTAGGAAATTTAATCTGTCAATAAAGTGAAAATGCCATGTGCAAATTATCACACATGGCATTCTGTAATTTTATTGCAGGCTCATTCGCCGAACCAGGAAGCATGATCCTCAAAGATGGAGCCGTCGGAATATTCCACCCGTATAGTGACGGAATTCTCCCTCCCCTGCTCCAGCTGTACATTCTCCCAGGCGAACACTGTCGGCAGCCGCTCGTCAGTATTCCTGCCGGCTCCACGGGATTCACCGTTGACGAAAAGCTCCACGCGCACAGCGTTGGCATACGCCTTCACGACCGGAACCAGCGCCGCCCTCCGCCGGAACCGCTTCTCGGTTATGCGGCAGGTCCAGGAGTTGCTCCACACCGAGCGATAGAACCAGTATGCGTCCTTTGTAATACGCTCCCGGGTGCAAAGTCCCTTATCGTTTATTCCGGCAGTGTCCCCTTCTTTCCTCCCGGCGGAAGGGAAATCAAACATACACCACACGAACTTTCCCCAGAGGTAGTCCCTCACAGAAAGCTGCGCCCAGATCCGCTCATGCAAACAGGACTGGTAGTTCTCGTAGTGCCGCTCGCCGTTAGGGTCGATCTCGGTCAGCCAGTCGATGTTGTCCTTATGCTGGGTTATCGCCCCACCGCCGCCGTATTCCGACACGCACAGCGGACGCCGCTGTTCATCATGCGCCTTGTCGAACCACTCGCCGAATCTCTCCACATCACCGGCTTCCTTATACCAGCCGAAATAGCGGTTGTATCCCACCGCGTCCGCCGGAAGTTCCCGGAATTTTCCCCAGAACTGTGCGTCCGCATAGACTGCGGCGCGTTTGTCCGGGCAGCTGCTGATCATCTTTTCCATCTCGCAATACAGCTCCCATATGCTGTCTGACATCTGGTATATTTCGTTGGACATACCGTACATTATCACGGACGGGTGGCTCCGCGTCTGGTCGATAAGTTCCCGCAGCTGGCTCAGCGCACTCTCGCGGAATTCCGGAGAAAGCACCGGCTCGGCAGGCTCCCCGGGGCACAGCTTGCCGATGATACCAATCTCGGTCCACACGCAGAGACCCAGTCGGTCGCACAGCGCGTATTCCTCCTCACAGTGCTGATAGTGCGCCATTCTGACCGCATTGCAGCCCATATCCCTCATCATTGCGTAGTCACGCTCGCGCTGCTTCTGGCTCATCGCCCAGCCGCCCTTCGGGGCGTCCTGGTGGTAATTCACACCATGCAGTGGAATATGATTTCCATTAAGGAAGAATCCTTTTTCCCGGTCGAAACTGAAACTGCGCACGCCGAACTGCTTCGACAGGCTGTCCACACATTCCCCGTCAACACTTATGCTGACCTTCATCGTATAAAGGAACGGGTCGCGGACTCCGTCCCACAAATGCGGTTCGGGAATCTCCATCTCAAGCGCGACAGGCTGTATTTCTCCGCGTGAGACCGTGAATTCCTCCTGCGCTGATAATACCGCGCCCTCGCCGGATACCTCTGCTGTCACAGTGATCCGGGCATCCGCTGCGTCGTTGTTCTCCAGCTGTATCTCAGCAGCTACCCGGGCACTTCCGTCAAGTACTTCCACGCACGGACTGAACGAACTCAGGTGCACACGGCTGGTGGAAACGATACGCACCGGACGGTAAATCCCACCCATTTTACTGAAATCGCCGCAGTCGCATATCGGTGCAATGTAATCTGAGGCCGCATTGCTGACGACCGCCACAAAAAGATTATCCGTGCCGACTCTCACATACTTTGTGATATTGAACCCGAATGCGGAGTATCCTCCCTCGTGCCCACCGACTTTCCTGCCGTTTATATAAAGCTCCGTGACGGTATTTGCTCCGCCGAACTCTATAAAAACTTCCCTGCCGCGGTACTGCTCATTCGACAGGAACACTTTCCTGCGATAGCATCCGGCACCGCGATAATATCCCTCGGAGCATTCCGGCGCCGGGTCCACAGTGCCAGTGCAGTCCGCAGAATTCCAAGTGTGCGGAAGTGAGACCTCCTGCCAGCCGTTGTCGTCAAATCCGGGTGAAGCCAGCTTTCCAGGCTGGGCGGCGCCACACTTGCTGAAGCGCCAGCTGTCATTTATGTATTCGCCTGTTCTTCCCATTTTTCTCTCCTGTATCCCATACCCTAAAAGCGCATTGCGCCTTGAATTCAGTATATCACAGGCTGCCGGGATTGTCAATATTCCGAAGGATTTTGCGATAATCCGATATGATGCGGCACATTTCTCGAAATATGGCGAAATTGAACACTTGACAAACGTTTTCAATTGTGGTATACTATATTCTACAGATCACAGCACTGAATCTGGGGCCGTAAAGGCTTCGACGGGGATTCTGAGGCACGATAAGCGGGTAGTGAGGGCGAAATCACTTTAATCGTCGCACCTTTAAATTTAAACGCAGATAATAATTCTGAGTTAGTAGCTGCCTAAGCGCGCTACCGTCATACTCCGCAGTACCACGGGCGGGGATATGGCGTCGCCTAGTGGTGAACGTCACTGATGAGTTGCCTTGTAATCTTTGATGTACTAAAGGCTGCCAAACGCGAGAGCCTGTTTGTCGGCGCTCGTGCGAGGGAGATCTAAAAGATAAACTGCACCCGGAGAAAGTTGTGAGGACGGGTTTTCGGACAGGGGTTCAATTCCCCTCGGCTCCACCACACTTCAAGGTCCTGCAAATGGCTGTATTAAGCCGTTTGTAGGGCCTTTGTTTTGCCCTGAAAAGGCAATTTTGTCCTTCATATGTCCTTCGCAACGTCAGAATTGTGAGCAATAATGCGCTCTGAGAGAGGCATTTCTGTCCTTTTATTTTCTGAAACTTCCCCTTTAGGGAAACTTGTGAAGTCCAATGCGGCTGCTATTGCATTTCCTGTCCTTGCCTGCGCTTCGTTAAAAGCATGGCAGTAAATGTTTGTTGTTGTGCTTATGCTGGAATGCCCTAGAGCGCTTGACACGGCTGCGGCATCAATTCCGGAATGAATCAGCACCGTAGCGTTAAAATGCCTGAGAGAGTGAATATCGCAGAATTTCATGCCGTGTTCCTCTGTGAGCTTTTTCTGCCACTTGTAAGGCTCTCCTTTGTACAGCGGCTTTCCTAGCTTGTTCACAAATATCCGGTCACTGTCTACCCATTTTGTTCCGAATATTTCTTTGTTCTCAAGCTGCTGCGTGCGCAGCTCCCTTAGCCGGTCGAATACTACATCAGGCAGTTTAAGCGACCGCACCGATTTTTTTGTTTTCGGAGTGTCTGTATAGGTTCCGTCTGTTGCCGTATAATTTGCAGTCCTGCGGACGCTTATAACGTTGTTGTCCCAGTCGATATCCTTCCATTCAAGCCCCATAAGCTCGCCGCTTCTGAATCCGCTGTAAACCGCCAGCGTAAGAAAGGCTCGATAATCCAGAGTGCCATATTTTTCTGCGAGTGCGAAAAGCTGTTTCATTTCCTCGACAGTGTATATTTCTTTTTCCTTTTTTCTGCCTTTGGGAACGAAAATATTCTTGCACGGATTATCCTCTATCATCTCCAATCGTATCGCGTAATTAAACACGTCGGACAAGAGATTCAGATGATGAATGATGGTTTTACGGTAAAGCGGCTGACCATTCAAAAAGTTTTTGCCGTTCCGTGCCAGGTCATCAATGAATGCCTGTATCTGACCGCGGGTTATCTTGTCTACCCTGATATGCCCGAATGCGGAATAAATCCGCTTTGTCACCCCTCTGAGCCGCTGTACTGAGGATTTCTTGAGATTGACAACTGCATATTCGTCAAACCATTTCTCTGCAAGCTCCTGAAACTTCATATTTGATGGAACGATTCCTCTGGTGCAGAGTTCCTCAAACATTACCGCCTGCTTATTAAGTTCGGCTTCTATCTGTTTATCGCTCATTCCGGGTTTGGGTTTCCAGGTTTTTGTACGCACTACCTGACGGTAGAGCGCGTCATAGCCTGTGCTGACGCGGATTTGATAAGTCTTTCCGCGTTTCCTTATTGTAGCCATATGTTCAGATTACCTCCTGCACAGACCCTTTTAACGCATAATCGCAATGCGATTCTCGTCTTAAAGTCTGTCAAAATAGGCAAGAAGCGAACTCTTGGGAACAAGGATACGTCCACGTCCGTTCTCGCCTGTTCTAAACGCTTGAATTTCACCTTTGGCAATCAGAACACGAAGCGTGTGGAACGATAATCCCTTTACTGTTTCAAGACACTCCTTGGTCGTGAGCATTTCGCGCGGACCGTCCTTAACAGGTGCTTTAGGCTCAGCCGGAACCTCAACCATCTGGTCAAGAAGAAGCGATATCTGAGATATGATAAGTGATTTCTGCTCTGAGGTCATATTGTTGTCCTCCTAACAGTTATAATAAGTACCATTGCCATAATCCGATTACCTCCAGTTTCAGACTTATGACGTGCGTTTCACAAGTAAAGTTTAGCACATTAAAGCCTGAAAGTCAAGACGGCAAAGCACAATCCCCTCACCATTTTATTGAATTTGAGCACAATTACCAATAAACCAGCAAAGATTTGTGTAAAATCACAGCAAAGAATCTAATAAAATAACCGAAGCATAAAGGACGAGCAGAAATGCCCGTCCTTTTCTGCTTTGGCGTGTCAATGCAGACCCAGGTAGTACGCACCCTGGCATGGGACTTTCACCCCTGCCCATTCCTATGGGACAAGCCGTCGCCGGAAGTATCATTATAACTGTGTCCTCCGCGCTCGTTCCTTTAAGGAGTTCCCTATGCGTTTAGGGTTCCTGCGGACTGTCGGCAGGTGGCGGCATATCTGTTATTCTCGCGCGGTAAATTGGTGGTCACGGATAATGAGATACTCCGTCAGATCAACAGCAGGACGCTGTTAGGTGAATGCCCAAAGCGCGGCATGGACGCCGCGCATCATAGGCATTCACTCAGCAGCAGAACGTCTTGGCACGTCTTTAAGGACATCAGTTTGTTGTTATCTGCATTGCTATTTAGTTGTCAAAGAACTGTGCCGGAACTAAAGCGGCGTAATATTTCCGGATAATGAAATTAGTCCGACTCTCCGAAAAGGAGCGGTTTTGTTTCCGCCGCTTATTTGTTCCTATATCTATTATAGCACAAAATATAGTGGTTTTGTATGACAATGTGTCGTAGGAATATGACACATTGTAGGTTGAAAAACCATCGTAAATGTTATATACTAATCTCCGGAAAGGAGGTGTAAACATGGCGGTGTCTTATAAGAATAGGATACGTTCCCTGCGAAAGAAACTTAAAATGACCCAGGAACAGATGGCAGAACAGCTATTTATAGACCAAACCACGCTTTCCATGTATGAATGTGGAAACAGAGATATCCCAGTTAGCATTCTTATGGAATTATCGACGATTTATGGCGTTTCCGTGGATTATCTGCTCTGTAAAAGCGATTTTGCCGTTCTGGACGATGAGCTTGTCCGCACCCAGACAAAGGAGCTTATCGACAGTCTGAGCGCAGTGCAGGTGATTGAGGTCAAAGGATACATTCGCAGAATGATAGAGAGCAAATCTCAGGACGACTGATCCTTATAATCAAAAAGACACCTAGCCAAAAAGAAATTAAGACTTCCGATTTTTCGAAAGTCTTACTCATTATTCTCTTTGTTATCCGGAACGAACACCATGATGTCGTTCAGACTGCAGTCTAATGTATTACACAGCTCATTGATCGTGAAAGTTGTTATTGCCTTGTTGTGCTTCATTCGATCAATAAGACCTTTGCTGACGCCGTAGCTGTTTATCAGCTTATATGTACTTATGCCATGTTCGGCAAGGTATGCCCAGAAAGGGTCGTAATTTATCATAATATCACCTATCTTATATTATAATGGGAAAAAAGTGTATTGCATATACCCGATAAATGGGGTATAATGATAGGTGGTATTTCCAAGCACAGCATTCAGTAACCATATCATGGCAGAGTTGCCTATATCAAGATTGACACTTAACGGGAGGTAGACAAAATGTTCAAGGCAAGAACCGAAGACGGACGCAACAACATATCGGGACTGAGAGTAAAAGAACTCCGCAAGGCGCTCCAAATCTCACAGCGCGAGCTTTCAGACAGATTGCAGGTCGTAGGTCTGGATATCGACAAGAACGCAGTCCAGCGTATAGAATCCGGCGAGAGATTTGTGACCGACATAGAAATTATAGCATTAAGCAAATGCTTTAACGTGACCGTCAATAATTTACTCGGAATCAAATGAATATGAAAAGGCGCAGCTATGTAAAGCCGCGCCTTTTGCTATTTTGCAAGGTCCCGTATGATTGCCGAGATGTTGTCGAGCTGTTCGCTGTCCAGCTTTTTAAGGTTCTCGACCACTTCCTGAATCTTTTCCGGATTCTTGTTTTCCGCGTCGAAAAACTCCCCCGGCGTGATGTTCAGGTATTCGCATATATAGAAAAATCCAGTCATGGACGGCAGTGCCTTGCCATTCTCTATATTATTGATGTAGCTGGCATTCTGTCCGATGGACAGGCTCATATCCCTTGCTGATACTCCTTTTTCACTGCGGAGCTGCGCCAGACGCAGCGAGAACTCCTTTTCCGTCATTCAATATCACCCCTGTGATATATTTTATCCTATATTATTGCAATTTATATGTGAACAATTCCGCAATTAATATTGAAATGCGTGATACAATATGATATAATGTGGTTAAATGTTAGATTTGATATCTTACAAGACAGAAAACTGACTATGAACCGAAACTGTGTATTTATTGATACAGAAACCTACAAACAGTATTCTGCTCCCTAAAAGCAACAATTTTCGCACTCACAAGGTGTTATAATAAACAATACAGGAGGTATACACCATGAAACACAAGTTATTTTCTTTTTCAGCAATATTAGCAGCATTTCTTTCGCTTACTGCCTGCGGTCCGGGAGAATCTATAACAGATGTGAATTATTCGGAAATCGCGGCTTCTGACGGCAGTCTGGTTTTCACGACATCTTCTACGCCTGAAATCTCGACTGAACCGTCCGTTGAGCCTATAATTCCGTCTGCCGAAATATCCGAGGAAACTTCAGATGTTACGGTAACGGAAGCTACAACAACCACCACAATGACCGAAACGTCAGTTACTGTGCCTGCTCCGGAACCGTCAGAATATCAGGAGCTTAAAGTGCATTTCCTTGACGTGGGACAGGGCGACAGTTGTTTCATCGAACTTCCTAACAAAGAAACCATGCTCATCGACGCAGGAGAAAGCGAGTATGGCGACAGTATTGTAACCTACATATATGGTCAGGGTTACGATACATTGGATTATGTTGTAGCTACTCACCCTCATGCTGACCACATCGGAGGCATGGCGGACGTGCTGAATACGTTCAATATAAGGAATTTCTATGCTACTGCGTTCACAACTACGACCCAGACATACGAGCGTATGTTAGACGCGGTCGAGAACAGCGGCGCGGCAGTTCATGAAGTAATGGCTGGCTCGGTTATCCTTGATGAACCGGAGCTTCTGGTGGAGGTAGTTGCTCCGAAAACTCTCGGCGATGACAGCAATAACAGCTCCGTGGTAATCAAGCTGACTTACGGCGAGAACAAATTTCTTTTTACCGGGGACGCTGAAAAATCCGAGGAAGATGACATCTGGAGCAACATCAAATGCGATGTCCTGAAAGTCGGACACCACGGCTCCGCAACCTCGTCGTCTGCTAATTTTCTCAAAAAAGTTGACCCGACTTACGCTGTGATAAGCTGCGGAATGGACAACAAATACGGACACCCCACGGACATTGTACTGGAACGCCTGAACAGCCGAAACATCGAGGTTTTCCGTACCGACCTGCAAGGCACGATAGTGTTCACCTCTGACGGAAAGAACATCAGCGTTGACAAACAGCCGAGTGCGTATCAGCCGCCAGTCCAGACTACTGCCGCAACATCACAAACAACTGTTCAGACCACCATTCAGACGACCGCTGCGGAAGTTCAGCCGGTTGGAACACAGTACATTCTGAACACCAACACTAAGAAGATACACTATCCCAGTTGTTCGGCAGTCAAGCAGATGAAAGATTCAAACAAGGATTACACTGAGGATTTTGACGGAGCAGTTGCAAGTGGGTATGTGCCTTGTAAAAAATGCAATCCAAATTGAATTTTAACTGAATATTATAACAAACGCCTTGCAAAAATTTAGTTCTGCAAGACGTTTATTATTTTGTTTATTATTTTTTCAAATCAAGCCTCATAAGGTAATCAGTCTGAACATCGCTCCCAATAACGAATGAATGCTCATCTATTGTATGGAATCCGTGCTTTTTATAGAATGTGAGCGCTTTCTCGTTCTTCTCCCAGACGCCGAGCCAGATATAATCTTTACCGCGCTCTTTGGCTATGGAAATTGCCTTGTCCATAAGCAAAGTGCCAAGACCCTCTCCCTGATATTTTGACAGGACATATACTCGCTCAATCTCTAGTGAAGCCTTGTCGTTGACGTCAGACTGTGAAGGCGCTTCATTCAGTTTCATATAGCCAGCCAGTTCCTCACCGGAATAAATGAAGAAAAATGACGTGTTCCCGTCGCTGAGTTCCCTGTTTATTACCGAACACATCACTGCAATGGGCGGCGGTATGACAGCAACGATGAAGGGCGAATATCAGCACTCGGCAAAGCTGATAAGCAGTTTTGCCCATAATATGAGCCGTATCGAAGCCGGGCTTTACAACATTGACCGCCGTATAAATCAGGTCAAAACAAATCTTTCAAATCTGAGGGTGGACTATGATGAAGCACCGAAGATCGTTTCAGCACCTTTTCCTAAGCAGGCGGAGCTTGAAAGCAAGTCGGAAAGGCTTGAAAAGCTGACTACGGCGCTTAACTTAGCGGCTATCGAAGCTAAGAAAAATGCTCCAAAGCGTGAACAGACTTGCTATTTCCAGAGGGCGCAGTTAAAGCGTGAAGCAGCAAGGATAGCAAAGAAGAAGTCTTCACCTTAAGAAAATAATGGCTCAGGATAAGAAGAAGTCCTGGCTGGAATAGCGCAACCTTGGGACCAATTGATTCAAGGTTAAAGCGGAAACTCAATATGGGTTTCCGCTTTATCTTTATGCTGAAAACTGAATTGAAACGAAAGAACATATTTCTCAATAAAATTGTAAAATTTCAGCGAAATACCAACTTTTCACTTGAAATATATGTCGTTTTGTGCTATAATAAAAATAAGTGTATTCATGATATGGAGGAACGATATGCTAACTCAGAATTTATCTCAAAAACAGATTGAAGCCGTAACCGCTATTGATGATGATGTTGAAATCATAGCGTGTGCTGGAGCTGGAAAAACGGGTGTCGTTACTCGCCGTATCATTAACATTCTGAAAACCAAGCCTGAAATATCTCCTGAGAATATCGTAGCTTTTACTTTCACAAAAAAAGCTGCGGAAGAGTTGAAAAGTCGTATCTACACTATAGGACAATCTATTCTTGGCAATACTCAAGGTTTCGCAAATATGTACATTGGAACTATACATGGATTTTGCTTGAATATGCTTCAAGAATTCCTTCCAGAATTCCAGCCTTTTTCCGTTCTTGATGAAATACACGCCAAACTTTTTGTAGAACGTTACTACATGGAAGTCGGTATGGAAGATATGGGGTTGCAAAAGTATATTGAAACCAATCTTTTTGTGCAGGCTATGAGCTTACTTAATGAAAACTGGTTTGATGAGCATAAATGGGACGACAATGTACGCTCCGCATTTAAAAAGTATAAGAATAAGTTGTATTCTGAGAAGTATTTTGACTACTCTCTTATTCTTCGTGAAATGGTTGAGCAGTTAGAGAGTAACATCATTTTTCGTGGCATTGTAGCCGATAAAGTGAAGTATCTGACTGTTGACGAATATCAGGACACCAACCCTGCGCAGGAACGGCTAATTTCGATACTGAAGGAGTTGGGGGCTAACCTTTGCGTTGTTGGTGATGATGATCAAACGATCTATCAGTTCAGAGGTAGTGATTCTTCCAACATTCTGACATTCATGCAAAGATATAATGTGCAAAAGTATATTGTTCTTGATACAGACTATCGTAGTACGGAAGGAATTATCAGTGTCGCCAAAAACGTAATCATGAATAATTCAAACAGACTGCCAAAGGAGATGAAGTCAGGTTGCAAAACTCCTTATGATGAGGGAGATGTAGTATTTAAAGAAGTAACCTTACCTGAAGATGAATATGAATTTATTGCAGAGAACATTGAAAAACTACATAGCATAGGTGTGCCTTATTCAGAAATTGCAATACTACTTCGTAAGAGAAAAATAGGTGCAGAAATTGCCGATGTACTTAATAAACATGATATTCCTTTTATTATAGAGGGAATGAATGATCTTATGTATACCGCTGAATGTAGGGCTGCAAAGGGCATTTTTGATTATCTGAACGGCGAAATAGATATGATGACGCTGTATGAGTTGTGGCAAAATGTGGACTATCCGTTTACAAGGAACGACTTGGGTAATGCGATTCAAACTATTATGACGATAGACATCTCACAGATGAAGCATTTTACAGATTTAAATTTACAGCGTATTTATCAGGATTTTTTGAAAAATGCCGTTCTTGTGGAAGATGGTCGAAAAGAGACAGAGATGATACTCTATAATCTCGGCAAATTCAGTCAGGTGATCGGTGACTATGAGGTAATTAACTTCACCCGTAAACCTAAATCGAAGTTGGATAGCTTTTGTAAGTTCTTACACTATACCGCTGATGGTAACTATCCCGAAGGCTATCTTTCCAATGATTATATCAAGCCGGATGCGGTGTCGATAATGACCGTACACCAATCAAAAGGACTTGAATACGCAGCGGTATTCATTCCTGGGTTGAATAAGAATTACTTTCCGGCCCAAAAGGTCGGTGGGAAAAGTGTATGGCACGTTATTCACCGAGAATGGATAACAGGATCAAGCCGATTTGACGGTGATTTGGAAGATGAACGCAAGTTGTTCTATGTAGCGGTTACAAGAGCCAAAAAGTATCTGTTTATTTCAAGAGCAAAAGAGACCGGAGATAAGTCGGTATCGACATTCTTCTTGGAGGCTCAGTGTTCACCTTGTATGCTACCGTATGACAGTAATATAGTGTATAATGCGACACATTTGCCCGATCTGCGTCATAATAAAATACCTTTGACGTTGAATTTTTCGCTGTTGGAAGATTATTTTGACTGCCCTTATCGTTTCAAACTGACAGTGTTCTATGGATTTAATTCTCCACTTACCGAACTTATCGGCTACGGTAATGCACTTCATGAGGTTATTCACAACATAAATCAAGCTGCTATTGACGGCACTAAGATAACAGACAAGTTCATTGAAAAGACCTTTGAACAGGTGTTCCATTTGCCGTATGCGATAGAAGCACAGCGAGAGAGAATGCTGAAATCCGCAAAGGATAGCGTAAAAAGGTACTTGGAACACAAGGACAGTCTTGGTGAAATACGTTTAGCCGAATCGCCAATAGAGATTGATTTCGGTGACGGCATTACGGTGAATGGTAGAATAGATATGGTGAAAGAAGTTGAGGAAGGCGGTCAGAAAAAGACTGTTATCGTTGACTTTAAGACCGCTAACAAGCGTGTGCTTGATGCTATAAATACCGAACAGCTAAAAATATACGCTCTCGGCTATCAGCATTTGACAGGACAAATGGCTGATTTTATGGAGATATACCACCTCAACTCTGAGAACAGTGCAAGAGAACCTATAACGGCAGAAACCGTTCAGGGAGTTGAGAACGAAATAAAGACGGCAGCCGATCACATACGTCGGAATGATCTGCCAAAGCGTTGCGGTGCGGAAAGCTGTGCAAAGTGCAGAATGGCTCATCTGTGCCTGAACAAATCGGAACGCAAAAAGTATTTAGGAGGATAACTATGGCAAATTTATCACAGGAAAGGCGCGAAAAAATGCTCGCTTTTCTGGAAACGCTGAAAGAACAGCACTCGGACGATGAGTCGCTGATAGCGCTCGGTGAGATAGAGCGTGAACTGAAAGCGAAGAAGTACGGTCTGGTGTGGGAAGAACATGAGGAAGCTGTGGACGTAAAAATGCGTACCCATATTCCTGTGTTTACGGCAGATGCTAGTAAGGAGATACACGCTGATCCTGCTTCAGAGAGTTATAATTTTCTGTTGGAGGGGGATAATCTTCATGCACTGCGTCTACTGGAGAAAACACACAGAGGTTCTATTGACTTAATCTATATCGATCCTCCTTATAATACTGGAAAAAAAGATGATTTTATCTATGATGATAGCTATGTAGATAGTCTTGATGGTTTTCGACACAGCAAATGGCTCTCTTTCATGTCTGAAAGGTTGCATATCGCTAAGAATTTGTTATCTAAATCGGGCTGTATTCTAATTAGCATAAATGACGCCGAATGCGCTCAATTAAAGCTGTTGTGCGACGAAATATTCGGAGAACAGAACTTTGTTTCAATGTTTGTTTGGCACGTTAGTGGTAATACAAGTAATTCTGAAAAAATCAATAATGTTCAGGAGTACATATTGTGTTATGCATATGATAAAAGAAATCTTCTAATCAATGATGTGGTAGATCCAAACACAGATAAAGACTCAAAAGTGTATAAAGATATTGATAATACTATCGTTAAAAATGGTTACAAGAATCCTCCCTCTACAATAGTCTTGCCTGTTGGGTTCCCATGTGAAGTTGAAAATGGACGTATTGAAGCTGACTCAAATATAGAATCCTTTATGACAGAAGTAAAAGCGGTAGGGTACATTTCCAGGGACATGAAAGGAAAATATAATTACAATTACCCTGTGAAAATGGATCCAGTCATTATAGAAGATTATAAGTTACAACATGAATGCAGAATGTTTTCAGGTTGGAGCAACAATGGTAAGTGTAAACAATTTATTGATCAAGGGTTTCAACCTGTTAAAGAAAGTGATGGCTCTGAGCTTTCTTTTTATCTTTCAAAGAATGGTGTAATCTTTTATAAAAAGAAAAAGAGTACATACTCAAATATTATTTCTATTCTTGAAAATATGGGAACTACTCAGTCTAACAAGTTTTTCTTAGAAAGTTTAGGTGTTGATTTTTCATTTCCTAAACCAGTTACTTTAATCACATACCTTTTATCTATTTTTTCAACCCCAAATGCTACCATTTTAGATTTCTTTGCTGGTTCTGGTACAACAGGACAGGCTGTCCTTGAATTAAACAGCAAAGAAGATGGTAGCAACCGCCGTTTCATTTTATGCACAAATAATGAAAACAACATATGCGAAGAAGTGACATATCAAAGAATGCGTACTATCATGACGGGAATAAAAAAAGACGGCAGCGAGTATTCGGAGGGTATTCCGTCCAACCTTATGTATTTCCGCACTGACTTCGTGGATAAGGAATCCGATGAACTTTCGGACGAACTGCTTGCCCATATCCGTGAGATGATTCAGCTTGAACACGGCATCAAGATAGATGACCGCAAGTATGTTGTCATTTTGACAGAGGAAGAAATGGATAGCTTTGAGCAGAATATAGCGGACTATCCCGACTTAAAGGCTGTATTCATCAACTCTGATATTTTCCTTTCTGCAAAGCAGCAGAAAATGCTGAATGATGTGGACTCCTATGTAATTCCTGACTATTATTTTGATTTTGAGCTAAGGGAGGCTGGCGAGATATGGTAAACGGCATAGAACAGTATGAATTTCAGGACGATTGTGCCGAGTTCCTCTATGACAAGACAACTGCATCTGACACAAAACAGGTAGTGACCGTTAAAGCACCGACTGGAGCCGGCAAGACCGTCATTCTGATAAAGTATGTTGATCTGTTCTACAAGAATACAGACGGCAAGACTGCATTTGTATGGCTTTGCCCCGGCAATGGCAACCTTGAAGAACAGAGCATGGAGAAGATGCAGAATCTTGCTCCGCACATAGATGCACGTCCTCTTGCGACTTCCATGATGTTCGGCTTTGAGGAACGCAGCGTAACATTTATCAATTGGGAGATCGTAACCAAAAAGACAAACAACGTGCTGAAAAGCCGAGAAAAGGATAATCTCTTTGAGAAAATCGAAAAAGCTCACGCAGCAGGAATACGTTTTATCGTCATCATTGATGAGGAGCATTCAAACAATACTGCTAAGGCAAGTGCTATGATAGAAGCCTTTAAGCCGGAGCATATTATTCGTGTATCGGCAACTCCTGTTAAGGTTAAGCACCAAGAGTTCTACGAAATACCTGAGAATGAAGTTATTGCTGCCGGACTTATAACAGAAGCAATTGTCGTGAATGAGGGCGTAACGGATTCGACACGCATTTCAGACGATTATAATGTATTGCTTAAACTCGCTGACGAAAAGCGTAAAGAGATACAGTTTGAGTATGAACAGCAGATGGAACGTGGTGAATGTGACACGGAAATACGCCCGTTAGTCATCGTTCAATTTCCTGCTGGTCAGCCGGAAACGATCAAGGCAGTAGAAGATAAACTTGCTGAGTTCGGTTACACCTACGATAACGGAATGGTCGCCATCTGGATGAGCGATCAGAAGCTCAACACTGAGAACATTACCGATATGAATGGTACACCCGCATTTCTTCTTATGAAACAGGCTATCGCAACAGGATGGGACTGCCCTCGTGCAAAGATACTTGTCAAACTGCGTGAGGGTGGTGATGAGAGCTTCCAGATACAGACTATTGGCAGAATACGCCGTATGCCTGAACGTAAGCACTATATGTTCTGCTATACTCTTAATAACTGCTATATCTACACTCTCGATAGTACCTATAAGAATGAACTCTTATCCCAGCTCGATAAAGCATATCAGGTTAGAAGATTGTTTGTTAAGGACATTGTTCAAGACTTCTCACTAACGAAGGAAATGCGTAACCTCGATGTAGATAGCGGTCTTGATGAAAAAGAATTGCTCAAAAAGATATATAAGCATTTTGTTGACAAGTATGGTATCACAACCAGAACGGTAGAAAATCAGCAGATATTGGAACGTAACGATTATAATTTCTCTCACGAAATTGATAGCCGTATACTGCATGGTGAATTTCACTCTACTGGTGAGTTATCGAATGCTGCTCCCTCAAAAACTATGGCAATCAAGACTACGATAAACACACATACGCACGGTATCTATTTACAGCACGTTGCAGATGAGATAAAGAAGATCACCACCATACCGACTGCCCGTGTAAAAAAGATACTTCGTCGCCTGTTTTTCAGATCGAAAAAGCAGAAAAATTATCGTATCACTTCGCTCGACAATCAGGACTTCTATGCTTTCGTTATCAATAATGCAAGCCGATTAAAGCAGGAGTTCCGTGAAATAATGGCAGATTCTCAGGGCGTACAGTTGACATTTGGCGAGCTGGCAAAAACCTCAAAGTTTACTATTCCTGAATCAGACCTGTTCAAATTTGGTGTGGTTAAAGATGTAAAACTTATGAGCAAGAATGTATACAAGGACTACACCACAGAATTTGTATCGTCTGACACTCGAAAGAGCAAACCTGAACGTCTGTTTGAGCGCTATTGCGAGACTGCCGATTCTGTTGAATGGATATACAAAAATGGTGATACAGGTCAGGACTACCTATCCATTGTTTATAAAGATAATTTAAACAAGCAGTGGCTTTTCTACCCAGATTACATCATTAAGCTGACAAATGGTGAGGTTTGGATCATTGAAGCAAAGGGTGGAGAACAGGACGGTCATACTAAAAACATTGATATGAAAGTTGAACAGAAATTTGCAGCATTAAAAGCCTATGCCGAACGGTATAAGGTGAACTGGGGTTTTGTTCGTGATATTGATGAAGATCTGTATTTCTGTAATACAGAATATACAGAAGATATGTCAAGCGATAACTGGATTATATTGAGTAATGTGTTTAGATAAGCATACAAATTGTTCAATGCAGATGAAGTTATTCAATTTGCTCAACTCTTAAATATTAGAGTTGGCAAAACAAGGCGCTGGTTATTTGCCAGCGTCTTGTTTTAGTTATCGATTCAAAGCAACTATCATTTTTAAGGCAAGATTCGCCGTATCATCAGGTAGAGTTCGTAAATTCGCAACAAGTTCTTTTTCCTTTTTACTAAAACTAAACACTTCTTCTCCCTCACAGAAAAACTCGTCAAGAGAAATTCCCATACCGTTTTGAGGAGCATAGATGTGTCCAGATACCAATGTTCGCTGTCATAACAAGAGAATCGGTCGAACCTGTAAGCTCAATCCATAACCGAATGCCGCTTATCCTCGGCATAGACAGCTTGCGTGAGTGGGTGCGTCCGGACGGTAATTCTGAAAGGATAGCGAAGAAGGCTCTTACGAATTTGACCATGGAGAAAGCAATAGACTATCCTGAGCCGAAGCCTGATTTTATGCAGATGTAATATATGAGAAAATATAGAATAAGCTGCGATTTCCAATCCAATTAATCATGGAACGGGATTCGCAGCTCTTTTGTATTGGTAGACTTTAATTGAAATGTGCATAGACAACCTAAAATGTGCATATACCTTGTGCATAGATGAATTCGAGTGTGCATATCATCTGTGCAAATCAATGCTCAATGTGTGCATGGTGTGCAATAGATATTGACGCACATTCCGCCTTGTGCTATACTTTATACAACAGGAGAGACAGCAAGGAGCTGTTACGAGCTGCGTGAATGCCAAAGGAGGTATTATTATGAATAATGTAATGAAGTGTGTGCTGATCATCTTGGTAGTCATCTATGTTATTTCCCCCATTGATTTTGTTCCCGGTCCGGTAGATGACTTTATTGTAATCCTGTTGGGACTTGCAAGCCAGAAGAAACTCGAAAACAAGCAGTAAAGCGGCATATGGCGGATGCCGTGAGAAGGGTGTCCGCCCTATATTATCAAGGAGGTAATCAAATGTCTGGTAACAAAGATTTTAGAAACGAATTCCTTAAAGATGGTAAGAATGTTATCATCAGCAAAAAAATGAAGGAAATCCGTCTGAGCCGAGGTATGACTCAGGGAGATGTAGCGAAGGAACTTCATATCGACCGTTCTGTGTATGCCAAATACGAAACAGGAAAGCTGACACCAACACAGGAACGAATTCAGGAATTTGCTGACATCTTTGACATTGACATCAGTGAGCTTGATAAATGCGTTTCCGCCGTTATTCCGGATACATCGGCACTTCTTAAAAACAAGAGACTGCTAACAATGCTCTTGGAAGACTTTGACCAGGTGATTATTCCTGACACCGTATTAAGCGAACTTGACTATCAGAAGGACAAGGGCAGAAACAAAAAAATTGCTTGGCAAGTAATGATGACGATTGATGAGTATCGCACTCGTTTTCGTGAGCGACTGTTATTTGAGAGAAGCAGTCATTTCAAACAGGACAAAAATGATGCTAAAATCATTGAACTGGCTGAACAGCTAAACAGAAAGCTCAATAAGGTTATCTATCTTATTCATGATGACATCGGTATGTCGCTCTCGTATGATAACAGCATACTCTTAAAGGATTATATAGCCAAACGCTCTAACAATACCAACTATGCGTCTTTTCTTGCACTCGATGAAGAATATGAGCATCTTGATGCTTTTCAGAAGATGATGTCCGATCTTGACTTGAATATGTATCTGCCTGATGGTATGACTTTGCTTATCAGCTGCATCAGATGTAATGATGAAGATAAACGTGCTGAGAGAGACGGTTATTATGTTTCGGAAACAAAGCAATATCGAAAGCTCAAATTTCTGATTGAAAATGGAGCTGATCTTGATAAAACAGATAACAGCAGGTATTGTTTGACACCACTCGCACATTGCGTTCAAATGGGCAACTTCAAGCTGTTTAATCTTTTACTTGAAATGGGAGCGGACTATAACAAAGGCTCTGTTGACGAAACAACACCCAGCCATTTGAAAATGCAGAACATCAATGAAGGCAATACTCCACTAATGATTGCTTGCTGGCACGCTAATAAAAAATTTGTTGAAAAGCTGTGCAGCCTTTCCGACATTTCCTTGAATCAGCAAGACAGTAATGGATACACAGCGCTAATCAAATGTGCAGTACAAAAGTATAATAGGATAAAAGAGGGAAAAAAGGTAGATTATGTTGAATCAATCTATCGCTACCTGTTGACCTTAGATAGAGTTGACACTCTGATTCGTGATAGACAGAACAGAACAGCAAATGATTGGTGGCTTTTAGGTGATGAACTGAGAAAGGAAATGGAACAGAATGATTGATCGTGCCTGCATCAGCATTAACAACCGCTGTAACCTGAACTGCACCTACTGCCACTTTCACACCACGGAGAAGGCGGAATACCTTGCGGAAGCAGAAATGAACGTATATACTATACTCGACAATATCAGGCAACACATAGATAAGTATGATATTGAGGTATTCAAGCTCGGTTTTGTAGGCAACGGAGAACCTCTGCTTGATTACAAATCTCTGAAAGGATACATTGTGTATATTCGTGACTGCCTTTTGTCGGGCAGGATAGCCGCTTATACCATAACAAACGGAACGCTTGTTGATGAAGAAATGCTCGGTTTCTTCAAGGAACACAAGGTCAATGTGGGCTTCTCGATAGACGGAGTACCTGAGATACACAATAAGCTGAGGTGTAACACCCATTCCGAAGTCATGAGGGCTATTGAGTTGTATCATTCAATGAACGGCTGCTATCCATCAATGAACTGTACTGTTGGCAGGGATACGCTTGAAAAGGCAGATGACACTATTGCTTTCTTTGAGCAGTTCGGCAGCAGGATAACATTCTCACGAATGATCGGTAAGGGCGGTATATCCTTAGACGAGTTCCACAGTTACCTTGATAAAGCCAAGAGCAGAGTCAACGTCCGGATAGGCAAATACGACTGTACTATGTACGGCGGTATGTGCGGTGCAGGGATAAACAACATTTTCTATGCGAACGGAAACGTCTATTTATGCGGTAACTGCGTGGATCTGCCGCCGATAGCAAAATTAGATACACCTATTGACCGTATAAAACCCGAAATCCCCGTATTTGACCGAAATCATTGTTTCAGGGAATCACAGGGGTTGTAGATTAATAAACGTTTCTTGATATGTATATAATAACAGAAGAAAAACACCCGTTTTCAACCTAAGAGGGAGTGATAACAAATGCGTATTGCACTTTATGGCCTGCCCTGTGCAGGCAAGACAACGATATTTGAAGGGCTTACTATCTCTGTGGTACATGGAAGTACGGAGCTTAACAGAATGGCATCGGGAAGATTTTCGGATCTTCCCGATAATGAAAAAACTGCTCTCCGTACCAGATATGCCGAACAGCTCAAAGCGAGAACGGACAGCATTATCTCGGACGGTCACTATTCCTTCCTTGATGATGTGGCTTTTACCGATGCCGACGGAGAACTTTATGATGTCTTCATCTACCTTTACTGTGAGTCGGACACTATCAGCAAACGGCTGAAAAGCTCTGATAAAAACAGAAGATTTGCAGAGCTTTCTGTTGAGCGAATCCGCAAATGGCAAAACTTTGAGATCGAAAGCCTGAGAGCCGAATGTCATAAACGTAATAAGGACTTCTATGTAGTGAAAGATATTACTGCTGATGAGTTGCAGGCTTTCATCGACAGTATTGAGAATGGATTCAGTTCATACAAACTTGCTGAGGATATTGCAAATCAGATCATGCACTTCTATCCACAGCCATGCGATATTCATATATGCGACGGTGACAAGACCATTATAGAACAGGACTCGTTCAGAGTTTGCACAGGCGGTCACGTTACCCATGTATTTGACGGCAATTTCTATACAGGGTATCAGGCATTTCAGTTCACCAGAGAAGCTGAAAATCTAAGCTATGATACCGAAAAACTTAGTACGGTAGATCTCAACGAAACTATCTTCGGTATGGTTGCTGATAAAAACTATGTTATACTTTCGTCAGGTATCAAGATGCTTTGGAAACAGCTTGCCGAGAGGTTTGCTCTTAAAAATGTGATCGCTGATACGCTTATCTCGGCAGACACTAAGTCCTTTGTAGCCAAACTGCTGCAAGAGAAGGGTTATACTGTTATGGCATACGGTGACGGCAAGAATGATTACTATATGCTGAAGCAGGCTGATCGAGGCTATCTGTATATCGGCAAATACTTTAGCCGTTCTCTGAGAGATTCGGACTTGTCGGGATTAAGTTTGGTCTATGATAGATCACCATACATATTAGCTGATAACGACGGCGGTATAGCAGATGATATTGCGATTTGCAAGTCTAACTCGGGCATTAACGGTGCAAAGCTTGCAGCTGCACATATCAGGCTTGGAAGAAAACTTGGTGAGGTCATGCGAGGTTTTATCCCCAATATCAATGCTGCTGTTATTGTACTTGAACGTGGCGGTCGTTTCTTCGGTGATGGTGTTTATACCGGGTTTGGCGGTACATTTTACAGTTATAACCCTAAAGCCGATGAACTACCCGACATACAGCAAGGGTTTGCGGTAATTGTTGACAGCGTAATCAACACAGGAAAGTCCGTCCTTGATATGGTAGATAAGCTGAAACAGAAAAATCCTGATATAGAGATTGCTATTGTGTCTAACGTTATACAGAAAGATGCGGTCGATCTCATGCAGGGATATAAGGTATTTGCAATACGCACTTCTGCTAATTCATTCGTCGGCAGCAGACAGGCAATGCAAAAGAACGGTAAAGGTCCGGATACAGCTGACAGGCTGTTTAATTATATCGACTGACTGAAAGGAGAAATGATTTATGGCGTGGGATGCAAATGAAAAAGGCAATTATGCAAGCGGCTTTCGTAGATGAAAGGTGATAAAAGTTCTTTAACTCCATTATGCTTTAAATTGTTATGGAAACAGTCGTGGTTGCTCCATAAAAAAGCGAGGACAATTGATTAGTTGCCCTCGCTTTAAACTGTCTAAAAAACAGTGCCGCTTTATTCTGAAAGTGGCGGATTCTCAATTTATTTTGTTTACGCAGTTTATCCACTGATGACCCAAAGGTATAATCTGATAAACAAAGCGAGACTTCCGGAAAAGTCACGCTTTTGTTATAATATAAATGGGTGATAAGATGAAACAGTCATTATTAAGCGTAATATTCAGTATTATGATTACGCTCACGGTGTGCAGCGGAGAAATTCCGACAGCGCCGCCGGACAGCACAGGATGGGTCATAGGAAAGCGCCCGTATATCGTACCCATTCCCGGAACGAGAACGCATGAAAGAATGCAGGAGAACTCTGATTCCGCAGATGTGATTCTGACGGAACAGGAGATTTCCGAAATAGACACCGCACTTGAACAGATGGAGATTTCTGAGGTTTTCGGCGGCTCCAGAATCACGAAACAAAAGGAAGGTGATAATCAAGACTTTCCTTGATGAGTACAATCTTTCCGGAAAGGCCATAATTCCGTTCAATACTCATGAAGGCAGCCGCGACGGCGGAACCTACCGCTACATTGCTCAGCAGGAGCCAAACGCCACCGTGCTTGATGGACTTCCGATACGCGGCAGAGATATGCAGAACGATCAGACTCAGACTGTCTGTGAATGGCTTGACAGGATAGGGTACTGATAAGTTGAAAAAGCGGCATCAAATAACTCATCATAATTTCTTATAGCAAACGGATCCGGCTCAAACGGCAGAATCATCACCTCATTCAGGTTGAGCATAAGGAACTCCTTGTTCTTCTCAACTGCTGCCTTGTCCGAAAAATTCACCGCTACGGTGTAGTTCACGCTGTTCAACGGCTGCTGAGCCATGTATATCATCGGGAGTTCGTTCCACGACGTGCCGCCAATAATGAACACCTTATCGAACGAATTGAACTTCAGCTCGGAAGTAGGCAGACTACCGTAATCGTAAATCTGGACGTTGTACTGCTTTTCCGGCTCGGTCAGGGCAGAGCAGATATCAATGCCGTTTATCGTGTAGATACCGTTCAGCTCGGTGGCCCCGTAATACTCGTTCATCATCTCGAGCTGCGGAAATCCTCGCTTGTTGGCACATACCACAAGGCTCTCTCCGTCACGGCTCTTGAAATATGCCGCAAGCCGCAATGCAAATGTCGTTGCTCCTATTCTGCCCTGCGCTCCCACGACAGCTATGCTGATATTCGACTGGGAGTAGCGGGGCTTTTCTTTTTCCTTTTCGGCAATTCTTGCAGCTTCACGGGCTTCCGCGAATGCGTCAAACGACTTGTCGAAGCGCCGCCATTTCTTCTGCGAAATTCCCTCCGTAATGCACTCTTTCAGATCCTGCACCATCATGGAGATGTTAGTTTTCTCGTCAACATCGGGGTAATTCGCAACGATATTCGTTATGCCGTTATGAACCAGCTTGTCCAGAATTTCATCACTGGGATAGCAGTTATCGGCGTAAATAACGATGTTCGCGTCGGATTTCTGATAGTATATTCCGGCGCAGAGGTTCACGAATTCATCGCCCTGTTCTTTGAATGCGGACAGGTCAAAAATGAAATGCGACTGATAGAGATACGTCTTGAGGTCGCGTTTCAGAAATACAGCAAGCGACCAGTCCTCGCCTATCATCTCGCGGGGAACAGCGTTCAGCTCGGAGCATATTCTGCGGAGGATTCCGGCGTTTTCTTTTCTGGTTATGAGTAATGGGTTTATCATGGTGGGTGTCCTTTCAATTTGTTTTGTTATATAGTACTATTTGGCTTGACATTGTCAACAGTTAATGGTAAAATAATTATAATTCCAGTTATTATGGAACAATTTTATTGATATGGGGGATAATACAATGCCACAGTATGCCGATTTTAGAAAAAAACATGAAACAGTTTTGTCTGTTGAGGAAATTAAAAAAGATAAACTGGCGCTTGAAAATGCATTAATGACTAAGGTCTCAATTTCAAAATCAGCAATAATTGATAGATTATACGAGATAAATGATATTGGTGTAATAGAGTGCACTGATAAAGAGGAAGTGAACTCAATTAAGGAGGCTGAAAATTTATATGCTTTAAAATGTTATAAAGGTTGCATAGCAATCTGTGGTTTAATTGCAGAGTCTTTGTGCAAAAAAATAGAATGCCAAAATAACATACATAAAAGTAGCGACCAATGTTCTCGAATAAATAATTTGTATTCGCTCGGCTTGATATCTGATTCTGTAAAGCAATCGTTACACACAATTCGATTAAGTAGAAATAATTGTATACACTTTAATAATTCATTTGCATTATCTGATGATTGTGCTCGGCAGAAAATGGCCTTAAAATCAATCAATTTATTGAAATCTGTTTTTTCAGATATATATAATCATCCAAGTAGTATTGAACAAATTATTGCAAATGAAATAGAGAGCAACAAGGACACAAATCAAGATGAATTAGCAATAATATATAAAAATGCAATGAACAGAATAGGAAAAAGTGATATAACAATTAACAGTCACCAAATAATTGCTAAAACAATTGTCGCTAAAATATTGGAAATTGATATTGATAGTAGCATTTTCAAGGAAATTACCGTTATGGATTTATCAACACCTTGGTGTCCATTTGTAATTGATCTTACCTATGCACAAGCAGATGAAATTAAAAACAAAAAAATACAAGAAAACCAGCTTGTTTTGATAACAATAATATCAAAAGTCTCTAGCAATGGAATAACCGAAACTTGGCACTTAATCAATCTTGACGAAATACTTGCTTAGGCTTATTCTTTGCTCACTCTCCAATCGCTCGAATAGTCCCGAACAATTCCTCGCTCATACCCGTTCTGAACCCCTTGAACCAAAGCTGCGGATTAGCCGCAACACCGATATCCTTTGCGCTTGGACCGCAATAGTAATGCGTACCCAGCGGCGGTTCGGGCTGAGAAACCTCCCCGGACATGAAATAGGTCTTAATGCCGACGTGCGGAACGCACTCGTCACGGTTCAGCCTGTGCCGCCAGAGCCCGGAATCATACCGGTCACTATAATATCCGTCATGGGAGTATCCCACTATGATATCCCCGGAATCAAGCGAACTGCCGATATCAGCGTCCACAAACTCCACCTCGCTGAGGCAGGTGAACTCCAGGAACAGCGTTATCGTTCCAGCGTTCGAAACGCCGTCAATGGACGGGAACGGAAATCCGTAGTCCGCTTCAAACTGGGCGGTGTCGATGATGTACGCAAGCGTGACAGCGCTCCGGTTGAACACTTTGGAATTGGTATCGTCTGCGATATCCTGCTCGTCCATATTCCAGACATCATACACATAAATGTCCTGAATACAGTCGCCGCAGTCCAGCAGATTTGCACGGACTGCGGTTTTCTCTTTCAGCGCCAGCGTAATTCCTTTTTCGGGAACTCCCATATCTTTTGAGCTGTAGGTGTACTGATGAAGCTCCGAAACCTCTCCGCACTGCGACAGTATTCCGTTGCTTCCGGGCGCAAGCTCGGAACTGCTCACGGGCAGGTCGAAGAACCCCTCAAAATACACGAACAGCGCTGTCTGCACCATTCCGTCAAGGGAAATAGTGCGCTCGTCCTGCGGGATTTCCGCTTCGTCAAGCGCCATTTCAATGGCAAGCTGGGACTGCTCGACGTATTGTTTCAGTTCCTCGTCAATTCCGAAAATGTCCTCCCAGATATCTGAACCTACCGTTTCCAGCGTTATAGAGAGCTTGTCAGAGGTGCGCTCCGTGAAGATTTTCACAGCTCCATCAATGCTCGCTCCCTCGATAATGGATTTGAGATTTGCCATGCGGAACAAGTCCAGATTTACCGCGCCGCGACCGTCAACCATGCCCTGCCATGCGCCGTTTAGGTAGTCCTGCGCGTCCTCGGCGGTTTCAGGAATATCGCCTACCGCCTGCTCAATCTGCGATTCAATATCCGGCGCCTGATTCTGCGTTACGGCAGTGAGATATTCGCGGCTCTGACGGATATTGTACATCGCAAGGAATTCCGGCAGGTACACCTCACCGCCGCCGATGCAGGTGTATTCCACGGTCTGTACGGAACCGTCCGGAGAGGTTACGACCAGCGTCTGGCGGTCAGCGGATTTATTGTCAACGGTTATCTCCTCGAAAGAGTAGCTGTACGCCGGCATTTGCTCCATCGCACGGTTGTAAAGGAACAGCTTTACCTCGTCTGGATAAGCGGTAATGCCGTCAATTCCGGTGTCGTCCGTGAAACGGATATTCCGGATATCCGAAAAGGAAAGCTCCGTTTCGTAACCGGAAATGAAGCTGTCAAAGGCTTCTTCCGTGGTTATTGAACGGAGTTTTTCTGCGTAATCCTGCATTATTTCCTGCGCCTGCCGGATCTCCTTTTCATCGTATAAAATCATGGAGCTGTTGTCGAAATTATTCGCGATAGTGGCTTTGGAGAGGTTCACGGAGAACTCCGGCATGAAGTCGTAGACCTCGCTTTTCACATCGGAATTTATCTCGCCCTCGATACCGCCGAAAACCTCGGAAATGCTGGTCCTGTAATAGTTCCAGTGGTTTCGCAGATCGTTGTCCTGCGCAATGCTGAGAAGTCCGCTTATCAGTCCGATGAACACAACGAAAATTAGCATTATCAGTCCCAGAGAGTAGAACAGGACATACAGTAAAGTTTTGCGGACTTTCTCGTTTCCCGCCAGTTCTGACGCTATTAAAATCAGTTTCGGATTTACTGCCATATAAACACACTTTCCTTATCTTCCGCCGCCGCGCCCGAACATTTCAAGGCGCTCATCGCTCAGCACGAACCGCACTTTTGCCGCCTGCCTGCCGACTTTCATCAGCGCCATTCCGCGCTGTCCGGAGGAAATCAGTTCGGTCTGGGAATCGTTCAAGTCGAACAGCTCTGCGGCTTCTTTCAGCGACTGTCCGTCCATTGAAAACAGCAGCTTGTAGGTCGGCAGGTCAAGCACCGACTGCCCATAAAATTTGACTTCCGGGTCGAGAAAATCGTTTGTGGACTGCGTTCCCACAACTATGCTTCCCTCGTATTTCCGGGCGCGCTTTTCTGCATTTTTGAGGAACTCCAGCGACTGCGGACAGCGCGGGTCAATCATCGTCCAGCACTCGTCGGCTATCAGCATTATGCGCTCCTTGCGGT
>OMCM01000201.1_pt1 | contig 52758 bp, 46 predicted proteins | sample 1645021 | NCBI WGS metagenome assembly OMCM01 (sample SAMEA103958142, study PRJEB25191) | human gut metagenome | biome: human-associated habitat [ENVO:00009003]; feature: intestine environment [ENVO:2100002]; material: feces | place: Germany | collected 2013/2015
TATTTATAAATATCTTTTATGATATTAGATGTACCATATGGATATTTTCCTTATAAAATGGTATTGGAATAGTATTAAAATCTATCCTATGATGAAGGTGTCGAAAACACATGCTCCCCAGAAGGGCATAACCGCAGAGTGACTCACCGAAGTGCACACGGATGAGTACATTGCGGATCTGTGTTTCTAAGTTATTTATTTAGGAGGTTATTACTGTGAAAAAACTAAAGATCGCTTATTCGGAAAATGCTCTCCAAGCTTTCGGCGCCGTTGATGGCCGCGAAATCATCGATGTAAACAATACAGACTACACTGACGTGGCTGCTGTTGTCATTACCGAACAAGATTCTGATGTGCTGAAAAATGAAATGATTGGCGCTTTTAAAATTCCTGTCATGCTTATTAAAGATGCAGACAGCCACGTAAGCGATGAAATAATCAAACAGGTATACCGCGTCATTGATTTAAATGAGACTGATCACGATTTTTATTCCCGCCAGATTGAAAGCGCTGCAGCCCATTATGAAGAAAATGTACTTCCTCCCTTTTTTAAAGACTTAGAGAAGTATGTTGAAAACGGATATTCCCAGTTCGACTGCCCCGGCCACCAAGGCGGTGCTTTCTTCCGTAAACATCCGGCAGGCCGCGCTTTTTACGATTTCTTCGGTGAGAATACATTCCGCGCCGATCTCTGCAATGCGGATGTCGCATTGGGTGATCTCCTCATTCATGAAGGCCCTGCTCTGTCTGCGCAAAAACATGCAGCCCGTGTATACAATGCCGACAAAACATATTTCGTACTGAACGGGACATCTACCTCCAATAAAGTTGTTTTAAATGCGGTTCTCGCTCCTGGTGATATTGTCCTCTTCGACAGAAATAACCACAAATCTATAGACCATGGTGCTCTTGTTCTCGCCGGCGCCACCCCGGTATATCTGGAAACGGCGCGAAACGCTTTCGGTTCTATCGGCGGCATTCTTGAACACTGCTTTGACGAAGAATATATCCGCAAACTCGTTGCCGAAAAAGATCCCGTAAAAGCGAAAGCAAAACGTCCGATCCGCATGGCGGTCATCCAGCTCGGCACATATGACGGCTGCATTTATAATGCCCGTCAGGTTGTCGACAAAATCGGCCATCTCTGCGACTACATATTCTTCGATTCCGCCTGGGTAGGGTATGAGCAGTTCATTCCGATGATGAAAGACTGCAGTCCGCTGCTTTTAGAGCTTGGACCGGAAGATCCGGGGATTTTCGTTACTCAGTCCGTCCACAAACAGCAGGCAGGTTTCTCCATGACTTCCCAGGTACATAAGAAAGACTCCCACATTAAAGGACAAGATCGTTATGTACCGCATAAACGGGTGAACAACGCATTCATGATGCATGCCTCTACATCTCCGCTGTACCAGCTCTTTGCCGCACTTGACGTAAATGCAAAAATGCATGAAGGCGAAGCAGGTAAAAAACTGTGGGTAGAAGCTGTTAAAACCGTTATCGAAACACGTAAGCAGATTCTCCGCAACTGCCACTATATCCGTCCTCTCGTTCCGCCTGTTGTAAACGGCAAAAAATGGGAAGACGGCGATACGGAAAAGATGGCAAACGATATGGATTACTGGGCATTTGAACCGGGCGCCAAGTGGCATGGCTTTGAAGGATACGGCAAAGGACAGTATTTCATCGACCCGATGAAACTCCAATTCGTAACCTGTGGTATTGACATTGAAAACGGCGGCTATGAAGAATTCGGTATTCCCGGCAATATCCTGGCAAACTATCTCCGCGAAAACGGAATCATTCCGGAAAAATGCGATTTAAACGATATCCTTTTCCTCATGACTCCGGCGGAAAGCAAAACTAAGATGGACGATCTCGTTGCCAAACTGATCCGTTTTGAAAAGTTGATTGATGAAGATGCTCCGATGGCTGAAGTGCTTCCGTCCATCTATAAAGCCTACGAAGACAAATACAAAGGATATACGATCCGCCAGCTTTGCCAGGAAATGCATGATTTTTATAAGGATAGAAAAGTCTTCACCCTTCAGAAAAACCTCTTCCTGCATGACTACCTGCCGGAATACGTCATTAATCCGCAGGAAGCCCAGTATGAATTCATGCGCGGACATGGCGAACTGGTGGACTTGGAACAGGCGGAAGGCCGCCTCGCGCTGGAAGGTGCACTTCCCTATCCGCCAGGTGTACTCTGCATCCACCCGGGTGAAAGATGGTCCAAAACTGCCGTTAAATACTTCCTTGACCTTGTAGAAGGCATTAATCAGCTTCCCGGCTTTGCTCCGGAAATCCAGGGCGTTTATGTCCAGGAAGCGGAAGACGGCAAGAAACATGCTTACGGCTACGTCATGAAGAAGGAATTTGATAAGAAGTAAGAAAGCAAGTTTACGATTTATACAAGATATACCGAACCGACAGGCAGGAACCCGATTAAAGAGTTCCTGCCCATGCCGGTCCAAATCCTGAAATCATAAAAGGAGATTATAATATTATGAGTCAAAACAATAAAATGAGCGTTATGCAACTCACCATCCTGACAGCAGTGAACATGATGGGTTCCGGCATTATCATGCTCCCCACCAAACTGGCCCAGGTAGGCGCGCTTTCTATCGTATCCTGGCTGGTTACCGCAGTGGGCTCCATGTGCCTGGCTTATGTATTTGCCAAATGCGGCATGTACAGTAAAAAAGGCGGCGGCATGGGCGGCTATGCGGAATATTCTTTTGGAAAAGCCGGTAACTTCATGGCTAATTACACCTACGGCGTTTCTCTGGTTTTCGCAAATACTGCGATCGCCATTTCTGCTGTAGGTTACGCCTGCGGATTTCTCGGCACCACGCTTAATCCGCTCTTCACGGCTATCGCCACAATAGGCGTACTTTGGCTGGCTACCGTCCTAAACTTCGGCGGTCCGAAATATACCGGCGGCGTTTCCTCCATTACCGTATGGGGCGTCATTATCCCATGTATCGGACTTGCTGTTATCGGCTGGGGCTGGTTCTCAACCGATATGTATATAGCCAACTGGAATGTGAATAATATGGCTTTCGGCGAAGCGGCCACAAACTCCATTACCATGACCCTTTGGGCATTCCTCGGTATGGAATCCGCCTGTGCCAACGCCGATGCTGTTGACAATCCGGAAGTTAATGTGCCGAAAGCCGTTCTTGGCGGCACACTCCTTGCGGCAGCCTGCTACATCGTTTCCACAAATATCATGTTCGGAATCGTTCCCGCATCTGAACTTCTGAAATCCACCGCGCCTTTCGGAATGGTATTTGCCCACATGTTCGGCGGCACAGTAGGACACATCATCATGGGACTCATGGTTCTCTCCTGCTTCGGTTCCCTCCTTGGCTGGCAGTTTACCATCGCCAACGTATTCAAAGCCGGTGCTGATGAAGGCTACTTCCCTGCATTCCTGCAGAAGATTACATCCAAAGGCGCACCGATCGTGGGTATGGTTACAATTACCTGCATCCAGTCTCTCTTTGGCCTCATGACTATCAGCCCTTCCCTGAATGAACAGTTTGAAACATTGGTCAATTTGGCAACAATTACCAATATTATTCCTTACCTTCTCTGTATGGCCGCCATTATCGTTATCATGAAAGCCGCCGGCCACGAGGGAAGCGAATTAAAGACAACGACCTTCATTGCTTTCATTGCTTCCATCTACAGTCTCTATGCATGCTATGCTTCCGGATTTGAAGCAATGACTTACGGTGCGATCGTTACCTTCTTAGGCTGGACCCTCTACGGATTTGCTTCTGACAAATTTGATTTGGAAAAAGCAAAAGAAGATAACAGCAAAATAGCTTAAAGCTGATCATCTCCCATTAAATTGATATACTTCCCACTGAAAACCACCGGGCTTTGTGTTCCGGTGGTTTTCAGTGGGAAAAGCTATTCAGCAAAAAGTTCCGGCATGCAGCCTGTCTTTCACTTTTCCATTATAAGATTTTTTCATACTCCTTTTTTAGTACCTGGGCATACACATGGAACTTCCCATCAGCTGCCCGCTCCATATATACCCCCTGCAGTTCCGGAGTGAAACCCGGAAAAAGATTGAATACTTCTGCCAGTGCCATAAAATAAGCAATAGCCGTTTTCGACCACTTTTCCCCCGGCTGAATGCAAGGAACCCCCGGCGGATAAGGAACTCCCCCTTCCAATGCCACGCGCCCCTCCGCTTCTGCTAAATCGATCAGCTCGCCATGTCCGCGGACAAGCTCATAATTCGCTTCCTGCGGGCTCATACTGTATATGGGAAAATAGTTTTTCAGAAATAAATGTTTTTGGAGGACATTGACCTTACGTTCCTTATAAAAATCATGCATTTCCTGGCAAAGCCGTCGGATCGTATATCCTGCATACTTATCCTGATACGTATGATAAATATTGGGAAGAACCTTTGCCATAGGGGCATCATTATCTACAAACGCTTCAAAATGGAGAATCCTTGAAATCAGGTTATTAATCTTCGCCTTAGTTTCCGCCGGCGTTATGATAAAGAGAATATCATTTAAATCGCACTTTTCGGGAATCACGGCATTTTCCCTGAGATAATTAGCAAGCACGATCCCGGGAATACCAAACTTTTCATACCGTCCGGTTTCTACATTGATTCCCGGCGTAGTAAAGAGAAGTTTCATGGGATCAATAAAATACTGTCCTTTTCCGTATCCTTGGAAAGAATGCCATTTCCCGCCCGGTTCAAAAGTAAAATAAGCAATATCATTAATAATTTCTTCCGTATCCCATTCTTCCCAATTCTTGCCGTGAACCACAGGAGGAACGAGAGGCTTCAGATACTTGCAGTTGCGGATAACTGCTTTTCTCGCTTCCACGGAAAGCTCCATACATTCTTTCCACAAAAGCGCTCCGCCTTCTCCCTCCTGTATACGGGCATTCATGTCCAGCGATGCAAAGACCTGATAAAAAGGAGATGTAGACGCATTCACCATGAAAGAATTATTCAAGCGTTTATGAGGCAAGTACCGTTCTTGTCCTTTAATATGCGCATCTTTTTTATGAATCTGGGATGACATGGAAAACCCCGCCTGATGCTTGTGGACGGACTGGGATACGATGATTCCCGGATCATCCGGCCCAAGATCCAAAAGCAGCGGACTGCAGTCACGGAGCATAGGGATGAACTGCTCATACCCTACCCAGGCGGAATCAAAATAGATATAATCGCAGAGATGGCCGATCTTTTCTACAATCTGACGGGCATTATAAATGCAGCCGTCATAATTTCCCAACTGTATGACCGCCACTCTGACAGGCCGTTTTGCCTTCGCCTTCTTTTTATCTTTTTCCGCGATGACCATGCGGATATATTCTTCATTGAAACAATGTTCTAAGATACCGCCAATTGAGCCAAAGGGGTTCCGCGCCGTCTCTAAATAGACCGGAACAGCACCTGCTTGTATCAATGCGCCATAGCTGATAGATTTATGGTTATTTCTTTCATAAAGAACAATATCTCCCGGCGCTAAAAGAGCATCCAGAACGACCTTATTGGCCCCCGATGTACCGGTAAGGACAAAATATGTCTTATCCGCATGGAAAACACGCGCCGCGTGACGCTGGGCCTCTAACGCCGGGCCCTCATGAATGAGAAGATCCCCCATAGCCACATCTGCATTGCAGAGATCGGCACGAAAGGTATTCTCGCCGTAAAAATTATAGAATATTCTTCCCGCAGGATGTTTTCTGAAATAAGCTCCCCCCTGATGCCCGGGACAGTCAAACTGCGTATTTCCCCGCTCCACATATTCCATCAGTTGTTTGAAAAAAGGAGGCAGCAGCCCGCTCTCGTATCGATCTGCGGCGCCTTCAATCTGCCGCGCATATAAATGGTGATCCCCATCGGTAGGATCGATAATACTGTATGCCTGCCCGATCAATTCATCATGTTTTTTACCTGCAGCCGACAGGATCAGAAATACAGGAATCTCAAAAGCATGAATCCGCGGATTTCGTAGTGCATCCCCGTCCTCATCAGTCACCACCACAGCGGCCACATCGGTAAAATCCGTTTGAAATACATCTGCAATATCCCTTTTCTCTACCGCACCAAAAGTTTCCAACGCTTTTCTCGAGTAAGCTATCTTTAAATGCTCCTGCATTGCCCCCACACCTTTCATACAGAAAGATTGTATACAGAAAATTTCCGAAATATACGATTACTTACAGAAATATATACTTATGTCCAGTATAGCAAAAAAAACGATAAAATGCACCTGTACTATCGACATTTACTGAATAAAACCACCTCTCTCCTTCTGTTTGCGGAATGATAAGCGACAACTCTCCAAAATGAAATTTATCATGGGCTGAAACGGATGGAAAACAGAATGGCCGTCTCTTTCTTTAAGTAAAATAATGCTTCTATTCATCATTCACAGAAAGACTGGTTCCCTTTCGAGTATTTCTGCATCTTTATTTCTTCCAAGCGAAAAGCCGTGTTGAAAGAAGGATTGCAGTCTCTTTCGACACAGCTTTTGGGCTGAATTATTTCTTTGCTTTCTTAGCAGCTTTCTTAGAGTTTACTCTTTCTTTCAGCTGTTTGGAAACTCTCCAAGCCGGGCTCTTGGAAGCCGGAATCTTGATAGCTTTCTGGGTCGCCGGGTTGTGGCCTTCACGGGCTTTGCGCTGGCGGACTTCGAATGTACCGAAACCGATAAGCTGAACCTTATCTCCCTTTACAAGGGCCTGGGAAATAACATCGATTACCGCTTTAACTGCTTTTTCGGAATCTTTCTTTGTCATTTCTGCCGTCTGGGCAACTGCACTGATGAGTTCTGTCTTGTTCATAACTAAACATCCTCCTTTAATTAACTCTGCGGAAAATCCCGCTGTAGTCCCGATGGATTAACTTACACTTTCGCATTGAATTCCCGCCACAGTTCTTCCAGCCTCTCCTGAGACAAGGCATCAAAAGATCCGCATCCTCTGATACCGTCCTCAAATTCGCTGAAGCGCCGCATGAGATTCACACAAAAAGAGTGTAACGAAAGTTCCGGATCAATTCCCTTTTCCTGCATGACACGGGCAAGCTCAAAAAGGTACGCTCCTGCACTTTCTTCCCCCATTCTATTCCCTGTCTGTACCTCTCTTTGAGTGGCATTCCTCCAGAGCGGCTTTTCATCTTCACGAAAAGCCGTGAGGTCATAAATCCCTACAGAACTAACTTTCTTTTGAATTATACACGCTAAAAGCAGACTTGGCAAGCATTTTGGTATTCCGGAAAGCAGATATTTCCTGTTTTTTTCTTTTCTTTTACGCTTTTCCCAATTTTTAATCACCGCAAAAAGGTCTTCTTTGCTCATTTTTTCGAATACAAAGGGATGGCGTTTCACCATTTTATTTGCAATCCCGTCTACCACATCCTGCATAGAAAACTCTCCATTTTCTTCTGCAATCCGCGCGTGAAAAACGACTTGAAGAAGTACATCACCTAATTCTTCTTTCAAATTCAATATGTCATTTTCTTCGATAGCACCGATAACTTCATATACCTCCTGGAGAAAATATGTCCGCAGCGTCATATGATTCTGACTCCGGTCCCAGGGACACCCTCCCGGCTCCCGAAGAGTTTTCATCGTATCAATAATCGGTTTTAAAGTGAATTTTTTCATCTCTTTTTTTATGATTTCTGGAGCTTTAAGTATCACTGCCTCCACAGGAAATATAATTTTGTTATTAAACTCTTTAATTGTACGTTTAAGAATTTTTCCATTATACATTAATGTAGTAATCGGTGTCGTTTCATCACATATTTCCATCAACCGGATAAAAATATACTTCTGTCGTTCTTCATCTTCCGCACCAGTAATAATCAGCGTGCCGTAAAAAGGCAAAGAAATATGTTCCGCCTCTTCCGCATTCATAAGAGTGAAAGAACCTTTCTCCGTAAGTATCCCGTTTTTTAAAAGCTTACGCATGAGACACACATAATCTTGCATAACAGACTCCGTTTCTTTATAGAAAAACGGCACATCATCTCAAATGTGCCGTTATATCTATTTTTTTACAATACTGCAGCGGTCAATCAGTGCCGCCATTTTTCCGCCAATTTTGGGTATACTTGCCACATCTTCACCTTTTACAGCACGAAGCATGATGGCGGCCATACAATACACGATACCGCTTGCGCAAATCGCCGCCAGTGTAGACAGTGTATTGCTATGGATTATCCCATAGAGCCCCGTGTACACGCCATAAGCAACAGCACCCATGATCCCTGCCGCGATAAAGAGTTTAACCGTATGCATGATATCCATCATGTATCGCCGATACTTATAGAGGAAAAATAAATTCAGGAGAGCCGCCACACCGAAATCCGCATTTGTCGCCCATGCTGCCCCAAGAACTCCCCAGCTGGGCATCGCTGTCAAATTCCACGAAAGGAATACTTTTACCGCCGCGCTCACCACCATATTGATAAAAGGAACAGCAGTCTTTCCCATTCCCTGGAGAACACCCGTAGTGACCTGCTGCACGCCCAAAAGGAACACGCCGAAACTCATGACCGCAATACAGGGACCGGCATCAGGAATTGCGTAAAGCATGGCAGAGATCGGTGTAGCGATGACACACATCCCCACGAAGGAAGGAATCGTTATTAAGTTCGCCAGCCGCATGGCGGTATGCGTTCGTTTCAGGATCGTCTCGCTCTTATTTTGTGCCACCGCCTCGGAAATAACAGGAACAAGACTTGCCGCAAGGGATGCCGTAACAATAGTCGGCATATTCACGAGAGCTGTCGCCATACCTGTCAAATAGCCAAAAAGCGTGGTCGCCTCTTCCACGGAAAATCCTGCCACGGCCAGGCGGCGGGGCACAATGAAAAGATCAATACTCGATACAACAGGAAGCATAATATTGGCCAGCGAAACGGGGACTGCCAGTATCAAAAGGCGTTTCAGAATCGTTCCAACACCAAGAGGCTTTATATGAGAATCCTGCCGGGATGCCAGTTCTCTCCGCCAGCTCTTTGTCATAAAATAGCAGGCAATAAGTACGAGGATACCGATAAATGCGCCGGGTGCCGCACCAAAAGTAGCACCGGCCGCACCGTATTCCAAACCGTAAGGCATGAGCACAATGGCAAGAGCAATCATTGTGACAACACGAACAAGCTGTTCGACAATCTGCGAAACAGCGGTAGGCGTCATCATCTGGAGACCCTGGAAATACCCGCGGAGCGATGCCAGAAGCGTAGCGCAAAGTACCGCAGGAGATAAAGCGATGAGTGACCAATAGGCTCTCTCATCAGTTACGACACCTGAATGGACGAGCCAGTCCGCACCAAAATATAAAAGAGCGCTGAATACGATACCCGTAAGGGTAAGTGCCGTCATAGAGATACGGAATACCTTCTGTCCGCCCCAATAATCATTCACCGCGTTTCTTTCCGCCACCATGATGGAAATGGCCACGGGAAGTCCTGCCGATGAGATGGAAAGGCACAGCATATAAATGGGATAGGCCATCTGGTAGAGGCCGATCCCCTCTCCGCCAAGAAGCCTTGACAGATAAATTCTGCTGAATGCCCCTATAAACTTCACAATGATCCCCGCAACGGTCAAGATGAGGGCACCCTGAATAAATGAATTTTTACGCACGTTTTTCTCCTGAATATATTTCTTTCGTTATTTCTTCTATAAAATCCGACATCCATTTAGCAGTATTTCCCTGGATATCGGTCTTTTTAATTCTAACACGGGCAGGCGCGCCTGGCAAAAAATGAAGCTTCGACATATAAGAATGAGGCAGCCGGTTCATATTCCAGCGGCGCATCGGTTCTTCATCGGCCCATACAATGAGAAGCGTCTGTCCTTCATCAAGAATGCTGCCGATTCCCAGACGTCTTGCCTGCATACGGATACGGGATACCAGGAACAGCCTTTCTGCCGGCCGGCTCGGACTGCCGAAACGATCTATGACTTCATCAATAAGATCGGTCAGTTCCTCTTCCGATGCCGCCACGGCAAGACGGCGGTAAATTTCCATCTTCTGCCCCTCATTGCTGATGTAGTCTTCATCCAGATAGGCATCCTGGCGAAGTTCCACAGTGGTATCAGGCATTTTCTTGGGTACCGGTTTATTTTCCCGCTCTGCCCGCAGACGCGATACAGTATCCTCCAGCATATTGCAGTATGTGGCAAAACCCACACCTGCGATATTCCCATGCTGTTCTGCACCGAGGAGATTACCTGCGCCTCGGATTTCCAGGTCACGCATGGCAATTTTGAATCCACTTCCCAGTTCCGTAAATTCCCGGATCGTATTCAACCGTTTTTCCGCTGCTTCGGAAAGGACTTTCCCCCTGCGGTAGAAGAACCATGCACGCGCTATTTTTTCCGAGCGGCCTACGCGTCCCCGCATCTGATAGATTTGAGACAATCCCAGCTTATCCGCATCATAAACGAGCATCGTGTTTGCGTTAGGCTGGTCCACACCATTTTCAATAATCGTGGTACAAAGAAGAACATCATATTTCTTCTCGAAGAAATCCACCATGATTTTCTCCAATGTTCTGCCGTCCATCTGCCCGTAAGCAACGGCAATCGTCACATCAGAAGGCAGAATATCCCTCAAATGGGCTTCCATCGCCCGTATACTTTCTATACGGTTGTAAATAAAATAGGTCTGTCCGCCGCGTGCCTTTTCATGGAGAATGGCATCTTTCACAATAGTGTCATCGTACTCTGTCACATAAGTCTGTATGGCATGGCGGTTCGCCGGCGGCTGTGTCATCGCCACCATATCCCGCACACCGGTAAGACTCATATGGAGTGTACGGGGAATAGGTGTCGCCGAAAGAGTAAGGACATCCAGCTTCTTTGACCAGGATTTCCATTTTTCTTTCTGCATAACGCCGAACCGCTGCTCTTCATCCACCACAAGAAGGCCAAGATGGCGGCATTCAATTTTTTTTGACAGAACGGCATTCGTTCCAATGACTACATCCATTTCTCCGCTTGCCAGTTTCGACAGTATTTCTTTTTTCTCCCGCATTGTCGTAAAGCGGTTTAATAGAGCAATATTAATCCCGAAGGAATCCATTCTTCCCTTAAAAGTTTTATAATGCTGACTCGACAGGACCGTTGTAGGGCAAAGAACCATCGCCTGGAAGCCGCTCATAACGCATTTGAAAACCGCCCGCATGGCGACTTCTGTCTTACCGAACCCTACATCGCCGCAAATGAGCATATCCATGGGCTGCGGCCGTTCCATACCGCGCTTTACCGCCTGTATGGCCTCCAACTGGTCATCCGTCTCCACGAAGGGAAACGTATCCTCAAACTCACGCTGCTCCGCCGTATCGGGAAGGAAAGAAATTCCCTCCGTGATTTCACGGTCTGCGTAAACGGCCAGCAATTTTTCTGCCAGTTCCTCAATCGATTTTTTGGCTTTTCTCCGTACTTTATCCCATTGGACACCGCCCATACGGTGAAGAGCAGGGGTCTGCCCTTCAGGACCGATATATTTTTCAAGACTGGCAATCTGCTCCATGGGGAGGTAAAGTTTGTCCGCCCCGGCATACTGGATGGTAATATAGTCCCTGTGGACACCTTCCAGTTCAATGGTTTTTACCCCGATATATTTTCCGATGCCATGGACACGCTGCACTACATAATCTCCCGGCTCCAGATCGGAGAAATATCGGATCTGTTTTCCTTTTCCTCCGGCTTTATACCGTCTTGCCTTCTGCTTTCCGAAGATATCTCCTGCTGTGATAAAAGCCATCTTCGCATCAGGCAGTTCAAAGCCGCCGGAAAGGACACCATTGTACAACGTAACTTTTCCTTTTTGCACTTTTTGTGAAACAGGCACATGGTAATCCGACAGATATTGCTCCAATTCCTTCCGTTCCGACCGGCGGGGCGTGAGAATAACCGCAGACCAGCCTTCCTTTAAAAGACGCGTCAGGTCATTGAAGAAAAGAGAAATCTGCCGCTGGTAATTCACCATGGTACGTCCCTTCCAAGTTGCGGTTTCTTTAACTTTGAAAAGATCCGCATCTCTTTTCAGGAAAGAAAACAAGATCTCCCTGTTTCTATATTTCCTGTCTGACCGCCCTGTCTTTACAAGACCTGCCCAATCAAAAGCTTTTTCTTTATTTTCAGCTTCTTCATGGAAATACTTCTTTAACTCTTCTTCACACCGCTGCGGCTCATCATAGAATAACCTGCCGCTATTCAGGTATGACAGGATGGAAGAAGAGCATTCCCCGCGGATGACAGCGGGAAGAATGGATATATCGTCTCTTATATCAATGGAACGCTGTGTATCTTCATTAAAAACACGGATTCCGTCCACTTCATCATCAAAAAATTCGACACGGAAAGGATGACTTTCGTTAATGGCAAAAATGTCCACAATATCTCCGCGTACGGAAAAATGACCGCACCGCTCTACCTGATCTACCCGTTCGTATCCCAGTTTTATCAATTGTCCCAGCAGTGTTTCCCTGTCGATGACTTCACCCATATGAATGGTCATCAGATTCTCAAGAATACCGGAAGGACTGATAATTTTTTGCGCCGCTTCCACGACTGTCGCAATAACTGCCGACCTGCGCCCGTCTAAGAGACTTGCAAGTCCCCTCATGCGGTCACGAAGACGTTCGGTACCTGAAAAAGTAACTTTAAATCCGGTTTCTTCCACCATGGGAAAATAGTACAAGTGTAAATCAGGCGCAAAGAACCGCAAATCCATTTCCCAGCGTAATACATCCTTTTGAGACGGCACGATGATGATGGAAGGACTGTCTCCTTTCGCCGCCATCGCTGTTAAAAGAGCTTTCTGCGAATCTCCTGCGCCTGAAATCATAATGGGGTCTGCCAGGGAAAAAAGCTTTTCAACAGACCTGATATCCTTATGGCGGCATACTTCCTGTGCCAATTCCGCGCCAATCATTTCATCAAAAACAAATTCTTCATTTTGTACACGGCCGGGCAAATCCGGCGCTGACGCTTCTGTCCGCAGATTAGCGATTTTTCTTATTTCGTCTGCCACGGATACGCTCCTTTCCCTGTAATTTCCTGTTTCACGATTTCCTTATCTCCGCCAAGTTCCCGAATCCTGCTTTGTATATCCTGTCCTTTAAAGATAAAACAAGGCATGATTTCCGCAAAAGGAACAAGCACAAAAAGCCGCTCCCATAAAAAAGGATGCGGTAATTTTAAAAATTCCGTCTGTTTTTCCACATTTTCGCCATAAAGTAAATCCAGATCCAATGTCCGCGGCCCCCATCTCATCATCCGTCTGCGGCCGAAAGCTTTTTCCGTATCCAGCAAAAGTTCCAGCAGTCCTTCCGGCGTATCCTGCCAGTCCGCTTCAATAACGGCATTCAGGAATTCCGCCTGATCTGTCTTTCCCCACGGCGGGGTTTTATAGAGAGATGATACCTTGCCGATGGAAAGAAGAGGCATGAGAGAAAGCTTGTGGAGCGCCGCGCCCATAATCTCTTCTGACGGTCCTTCATTGGATCCCATTGAAATGAAATACTTCATCTTTTTTTATGCAGCGTCACTGAAACATCTTTCAAAATACCGTGGATGGGTACGGACGGTTTATGCACGGTTGTTGCTACCTCTTCCACCTTAGAATAGCGTATGAGAATCTCTTCATTGATTTTTCCCGCCACCCGTTCCAAAAGTTTACAGGGCGCCCCCTCCGCAATAGACTGTACGAGAGAAAACACTTCCGCATAATTCACCGAATCTTCAATGTTGTCGCTTTCACCTGCACCGGACAAATCCAAGTCCATTTCCACATCGATGAAAAAGCGCTGTCCCAGGGTATTCTCCTCAGAGTCAATCCCATGGTGTCCATAAAACGCCATTTCCTGCAATTTAATCTTATCCATTTCCGCCCCCAAGATTATATAACGGTGCAATTTTTCAACGCATCCCAGACTTTTGCCATCCGTACCGCCATAGACACATTATGGACACGGAGAATTGAACAGCCCTTATGTATCCCCCATAACCCCGCGGCTCCGGTTCCCTCATCCCGTTCTCCCGCAGGCAGATCCAAAATAGCGCCGATGAACCGCTTTCTGCTTACACCAAGAAGCCAGGGGCAAGGGAACGCCCGCACCAGTTCATCCAGCCGCCGCAGCACTTCCATATTTTGATTCCCATCTTTGCCGAAACCGATTCCCGGATCAAGAATGATATTCTCTTCTTTCACACCGGCCTGCAGTGCGATGTCTAAAGACTTATCAAAAAATATTTTCATTTCTTCTATGACATCACCATTATAATTTGTATCCGCTTTGTTATGCATGACAATGACCGGTACCTGATGACAGCCCGCTACCTCTGCCATCTCCCCATGATCATACTGCAGTCCCCAAATGTCATTCATCATATGGGCACCCGCATGAAGGGCATAGTCTGCCGTTTTCCAATGATAAGTATCTACGGAGACGGGAACACGGCTTTCCCCCAAAACCACAGGCAGAAATATTTTCATTCTTTCTATTTCTTCTTCTGCCGTGAGCGGCTGACCGCCGGGACGTGTAGATTCCGCCCCTACATCAATAATGTCCGCGCCGGCATCTGTCATTTCCCTTGTATGAGATTGTGCCTTTTCCGCCGTATTCCACCTTCCGCCATCAGAAAAGGAATCGGGGGTTACATTCAATATCCCCATAATCAGCGTTTTTGCTGTAACTTCCAATCTCTTTCCGTCACACCACGTATAAGCCCGTTCCAATTTTCCTCCTTGCAGAAATCATAACTCCATACTCTGTAATATTGTTATTTTATCACCACCGGAAGACAGTAGCAATGAAAGCAGGCAACAAAAAAAGCGGTGCAACACCGCCTCCTTTGCGCAAGATGCTCATTGAGGAGTATGATCATCCGCAGCCGAATTGATAATCAGGGAAATAATCATCAAACCGGCTCGATGGACGTACATCCACCGCCATGGCATTTCCTCCATGTACTTTAATTATACATAAATTGTAAGAAAAGTCCAATATCAATTCATAAAAAAGATACCACATTATACCCGCACAAAAAGTTTTTGCAGGAGTGTTGCGGCGCCGGCAGCCGCATCCAGCATCCTTTCCACATCCACCAGAATATCTTTCCAATAAATCATATAGGCAGCAGATTGTTTTTCCGTAAAAAGACGGCGGATTTCTTCCCGATAAAATTCATCTCCCCGTTCCTCAAAAACATAAATCTTCCTGCACCGCGCTTCCATTTTCATGTAATTTGCCGCCACGTCCCCCGTATAGTCCAGTACTTTCTTCATTTCAAGAAGAGCATCCCGCACCAACATGACCATGGAAGAAAATTCACGGGGTGTCGTTTCCACATTATACAAGGTAAAACGATCCACCACTTCATGAATTACATCAATAATGCCGTACATCTTCCCGATAAACCCGCGGGCAAATTCGATTTCTGCCGGATCCTTGTATACTTTGTACATGCGCTCATACAGTTTTCCCAAAGACGCGCGTGCTCTTTTTTTTATTGCGTGGAGTGCATCCACACCATCTTCTATTTCCATTTTCCCTTCGGTAATCCGCTGAAACACTTCTCCTGCTTCATAGGCATTTTCTGCCAGCATACCGAGCTGCTCAAAAAACTTTCCTTCTTTATTTGCCATAACGATTCCCCTTTACCATTTTGATATCCTCATTTTAACACATAAAAATACTTTCAGCGCAGTCTTTGGGCAATCGAAAAGCCTGTCTCAAACAGACAAGCTTCTCTACTCCTTACCTGCCGATTTTTTTATAAAGGGAAACAAGCTCCAATGCATCCAAAGCACATTCGAAACCTTTGTTGCCTGCCTTCAGCCCCGCACGGTTCAGTGCCTGTTCCACAGTGTCAGTCGTAAGAACCCCATAAAGAATGGGTACACCGGTGGAAAGCGATACCTGGGCAATTCCTTTCGTTACCTCTGTGGATACATAAGCATAGTGGTCCGTTTCTCCGCGAATAACGGCGCCAAGACAGAGAATGGCGTCATACTTGCCGCTCTCCGCCATCTTTTTCGCAGTCAGGGGAACCTCAAACGCTCCCGGCACCCATGCCAGATCTACAGTATCCATATCCACTCCGTGACGGGAAAGACCGTCCGCCGCGCCGTCAACCAGCTTGGATACAACCACCTCATTAAAACGGGTCGCTACGATACCCACTCTGATTTGTCCTTCATTATAAAGTCCTGAAATAATATTCATAAGCCGCCTCCTTCAGTAAATTATTTATGGGCATGAAGCATATGTCCCATTTTATCCTGCTTCGTCTGTAAATAAAATTCATCCTCGCTGTGCGGTTCCATTTCAATAGGGATCCGTTCCGCAATGGTAATTCCATATTCACTTACATCCCCGATTTTCTGCGGATTGTTTGTAAGAATACGAATCGTTTCAGCACCAAGGTCATGAAGAATCTGGGCACCCGTCATATATTCCCGAAGGTCAGCGGCAAATCCGAGTTTCAGGTTTGCCTCCACCGTATCATACCCCTCATCCTGTAAAGCATATGCGCGGAGCTTATTGATAAGGCCGATGCCGCGCCCTTCCTGACGGAGATAAATGAGTACACCCCTGCCTTCCTTTGCAATCATTCTCATAGAAGTATCCAGCTGTTCGCCGCAGTCACAGCGGCGGGAACCGAAGCAGTCTCCGGTAAGACATTCGGAATGGATACGGCAGAGAACGGGTCTGCCGTCATTTACATTCCCCATCGCAAGCGCCACATGGTGTTCGCGGTTGATGAGGTTCACATAGCCATATATACGAAACTTACCGTACCTGGTAGGCAGATCCGCTTCCGTGACCCGTTCAATAAGTTTTTCATGAATCTTTCTGTATTCAATCAGATCCTGAATACTGCCAATCTTCAAACCTTTTTCTTTTGCCAGTTTAAAAAGGCTTTTCTTATCAGACATCGCACCGCCTGCATCCATGATTTCACAGCAAAGACCTGCCGGTTTGAGTCCCGCCATTCTGGCCAGATCCACAGTGGCCTCTGTATGTCCCGGCCGTGCAAGAACTCCCCACGGCTTTGCTCTCAGGGGAAACATATGCCCCGGCCGTTTAAAGTCTGCTGGATTGGCTCCGTCTCTGACCGCTTCCATAGCCGTCATGGAACGGGCTGCTGCAGAAATCCCCGTTCCCGCATCCTTAAAATCAATTGACGTAAGAAATGCCGTCTGGTTGCTGTCCGTATTATGACGAACCATCGGAGCAAGATACAGCGCATCGGCAATTTCCCCCGCCATAGGCATACAAATCAAGCCTCTCGCTTCCGATGCCATGCGATTGATATTTTCAGGCGTAGCAAATTCAGCGGCGCAGATATAGTCTCCTTCATTTTCACGATCAGCAGGATCCTGCATGATGACAATATGCCCCTGTCTGATTTCCTCCACAATTTCTTCAATCGGATCAAATTTAAATTCCATAATGGCCTCCATACCCTAAATCCTTTAAACGTTTTGTTGTTACTCCCTCATGTTCTTTTTGCATGAGTTGCTCTATATACTTTCCCAAATAATCACACTCTATATTCACCGGCTCACCTATGCGCTTAGCAGAAAGAACCGTCAGGCTTCCTGTATGGGGAATAAGGGAAATCATAAAAGATGAATCTCCTCTTTTTGCCACAGTCAGGCTGACACCGTCTACGGCAACAGAGCCTTTCTCAAGAATATACTTCATATATTTTTCTTCCGCCGAAAATGTCAGATTGAGAGCGATTCCTTCTTTTTCAGAAGAAAGAATACGTCCCGTAAAATCCACATGCCCCAGCACAATATGCCCGCCAAGACGGTCGCAGAAACGGAGCGCCCGTTCCAAATTCACAGGCGTCCCCGCGGCAAACAGGGAAAAGGCGGTACGCCGCATCGTTTCAGGCGTAACATCACAGGAAAACGTACTCCCGTCAAAAGCCGTTACCGTAAGACAGGTTCCGTTGACAGCGATACTGTCACCCGCTTTCGTGCCTTCCAGCACTTTATGGCAGGCAATTGTAAGCCGGCAGGAACTTCCTGTGCGGTTCACCTTTTTAATCTGCCCGATTTCTTCCACAAGTCCGGTAAACATGGCTACGCCTGTCCTTCCGGCAGTCTGGCTTCCTGTGCTTCAGCCATTTTTTCTGCTGCTTTCTCCATTTCTGCAGGTTCCTTTATTTCCTCCTGCATTTTTTCCGGTTCCCGATCCCTTATTTCATTTTCAACAGCAGTGCTTCCTTTCTTCCCGGAGATATCCGCTTTAAACTTTTCAGGCAGCGGTCTTTCGGCGGGTACCTTTTTCCTCTTCTTTACATATCCTTCTACCACAAGATCCACACCGCTCCGCTCGGTACGGATATTTTCCAGCTGCACCGCTTCCGGAATAAGCGCCGCGCCTGTACCGCCGATTGCTCCAGGTGCGTCTTTCCCTCCAATAAGTATAGGCGCCATATAGAAACGGATTTTATCTACAATACCCGCTTCAAAAGCGGCTGCCGCCGTTTCCGCTCCACCTTCGAGAAGGATGCTGTCGATCCCTTTCACCGCCAGACCGATCATGGCCGCTTCCAGATCAACACATCCCTCCGTATCGCTGTCGGCAAAAATCACTTCAATCCCTTTTGACTGGAGAGCCTTCACCTTTTCAGGCTCGGCGGAAGAAGTAGTCAGAACGATCACCCGTGAATCGCCGCCGAAAACACGAGACTCCATGGAGACGGATAATTTGCCGTCTGCGATGATGCGGACAGGATCTTCCAATCCCTCCGTCCGTGCCGTAAGCAGAGGATCATCTGCGGCAATCGTTCCCGCCCCTGCCATGACAGCCGCGTACAGACCGCGCAGCGTACGAACTTCTTCTCTTGATTCTTCCGATGAAATCCACTGCGACTTTCCCGTATGGCATGCCGTTTTTCCATCCATGGACACTGCTGATTTGTACAGGACGAAAGGTTTCTTTTCTGTAATAAATTTCATGAAAACTTCATTTAAAACCTGCGCCTCTTTTTCCATCACACCAGTCGTCACGAAAATCCCCGCATCTTTCAGCTTCCGGATACCCTTTCCCGACACAAGCGGATTTGGATCCTGCATGGCAACCACGACACGCTCAAGATTCTTGGATGCGATGAGATCCGCACAGGGCGGCGTCTTTCCATAATGACAGCACGGTTCAAGCGTCACATAAAGAGTCGCTCCGGCGGGATCAGCCCTGCAATCGGCAAAAGCATTGACTTCCGCATGGGGCCCGCCATAAAATTCGTGCCATCCTTCACCGATGATTTCGCCGTCTTTTACAAGTACCGCGCCCACCATAGGATTCGGACGGGTATGTCCCATCCCGTTAGCCGCCAGCTCCAGCGCCCGCGCCATAAACTTTTTGTCATCATCGATCCGCATAAAAAACCTCCCGTCTTCAGGGAGGCTCTTACGAAATCAGAAAAACAATCTTCTCCCATCCAGACTGTACTGTCGGCTTTGGAATCACACCAAATCAGCCATACGGCTCGTGGGCTCAGGAAAACCTTTACCACCGGTCGGGAATCACACCCTGCCCTGAAGATACATAATTGGAAACACACAAGCTGATGCCTGTATATTCCTTAAACCTATTCAATTATAGCAAACCCATGAATAAAATCAATAAAAATCCCGTCAACAGTTATCCAAGCCGGGAAAGCACAGCATCAAGCACTTCCTTTGAAATGTCATCCGCGCTCCGCAATCTGCCATCCGCCATGCAGGAAATACGCAGCCAGTCATAAGTTTCACAAAGTACCTGGTATGCATCGCAGCACTTTTCAAGATATGCCGAATGCTGCTCATGGATATCCATAGACCTGCCCTGCTTTGCCCGCTCACGAACCAATTTTTTGGAAACAGCCGGCGGTACATCAAGAAGAATCACCACATCCGGACGGGGAAGCTCCAATTCTTCATATTCCATATGATCCAGCCAGGAAAGGAACTCTTTCCGCTTTCCTTCATCATCGTACTTCGTCATCTGGTGAACCATATTGCTCGTCGTGTACCGATCGGCAATCACGACCCCCCCGTTTTCATAGAAAGATTTCCACTTCATTCGAAACGAAGCAAAACGATCCACCGCATAGAGCATGGACGCCGCATAAGGATTCACATCCCCCGGCGCTCTGCCGAAATCACCATTCAGGTACATTTTCACCAGCGCCGAGGAAGGACTTCCATAATCAGGAAAAGAAATATGCATGACATCTTTTCCACTCTTAATAAGATGAGTCTCCAAAAGTCCTGACTGCGTCGCCTTCCCGCTTCCATCAATGCCTTCAAGCACAATCAATTTCCCATTCATGATATCTCCCGTACAAGATCTTTTGTTTTCTATTTTACCATACTGTCCAATGGCGATAATCCTCTTCCACATGATAGACGATCTTAGATTTTACAACAGCTGAATAATTTTTTGAATCAAGACGGATTTCTACACGTATCCATAATAAAGAACCGTGAACATAAAGAGTCCTTCTCTATATTCACGGATATCTTCATCTCCCCCGTTTGGGATTAAATTCATTCATAGCTTTGTCCACAGTGGTTTCTAACGCCCGTTCCACAGAATCAGCAGTATACTTCTTTGCGGCTTCGATACGTTCAATTTCTTCACCATAAGGCCGGCCAAGAACATGCTCGATAACGGTATGCCCGTCCTTCGGATGTCCCACCCCGATACGGAAACGGACGAATTCCTCCGTGTGAAGGCCGGCAATCAGGGATTTGATTCCATTATGACCGCCGGCAGACCCCTTCTTTCGAATCCGTGTTTTTCCCGCCGGCAAATCCAAATCATCGCAGATGATATAAATATCTTCTGCAGGTATTTTGTAGTAATTGGCAATCGCTCCTACTGCGTCCCCGCTGAGATTCATATAAGTCAGCGGCTTCACCAGAAGTATCTTTTCGCCGAACCTCACAACGGAGGCGATCTCCGCTTTCATGTCCGTTTTCCAGACATTCACAGACCAGCGGCGGGCCAACTCGTCAATAACATCGAATCCCATATTGTGGCGGGTATGTTCATATTCTTTACCGGGATTCCCCAGTCCTGCCACCAATTTCATTTATCGAAAAGGGCGCTGACGGAAGCGTCATGGAAAATACGAAGAATTGCTTCCCCAAGGAGAGGAGCCACGGACAGCACTGTCAATTTATCCTGCATTTTTTCTTTTTCTATGGGCAGCGAATTGGTCACTACCAATTCTTTCAACACAGATTCTTTAATTCTTTCTGTCGCCGGATCGGTCAGCACAGGATGGCATACAGCCGCATACACACCGGCAGCGCCGTACTCCATGAGTGCTTTCGCACCTTCACAAAGGGAGCCTGCCGTGTCTACGATATCGTCAACAACAAAGCAGTTTCTTCCTTTTACATCGCCGATAATATTCATAACCTTTGCTACGCCCGGTTCCGGACGGCGTTTTTCAATAATAGCGATAGGCGCGCCTACGCGGTCAGCCAGATCTCTGGCACGGTTTACACCGCCCAGATCAGGAGATACGACCGTCAAATTTTCCAGATTCTTGGATTTTACATAATCGGCAAGCAGCGCTGCAGAAGCCAGATGGTCTACAGGGACATCGAAGAAGCCCTGGATCTGTCCCGCGTGGAGATCCATGGTCACCACTCTTGTAACACCGGCCGTTCCAAGCAGATCCGCCACCAGTTTCGCGCTGATCGGTTCTCTGCCGCGGGTTTTCCTGTCCTGGCGGGCATAGCCGTAATAAGGGACAACCACGGTAATATTACGTGCTGAAGCCCTTTTGAGCGCATCCACCATAATCAGCATTTCCATCAGGTTGTCGTTTACCGGTGAACCTGTCGGCTGGATGATGAAACAGTCTTTGCCACGGACACTTTCATTAATCATGACCTGTATTTCGCCATTATTAAATCTTCCGCACAAAGACTTTCCAAGCGGAACGCCGATATAATCTGAAATTTCTTTTGCAAGAGCCGGATGCGCGGTTCCTGTGAAAATTTTCAGTCTCGATGTACCTTCCATATCCATTTATGATGCTCTCCTTTTCTCCCCTGCGGGATCTCCGACAATAACTCCCCCATGCCGTCTTCATGGCAGCATTTCTTATATTATATACCCTTTCTCAAACAGAAACTATCCTGCTTGGACGGAAATATAAAACAGGCTAATCTTTATATGTATCTTCTTTTACCCAATTTTCAATATTCAACTGCTTTGCCCTGCCAACAGCAAGCGCTTTGGCGGGAACATCCTTCGTAATCGTCGAGCCCGCGGCGGTAAACGCCCTTGCCCCTACATGAACCGGTGCTACAAGATTTGTATTGCACCCGATGAATGCATGCTCATCAATCGTGCAGCGGTGCTTATTTTTTCCGTCAAAGTTTACCGTTACCGTTCCGCATCCGAAATTCACGTTTTTCCCTAAATCGGAATCGCCGCAGTAAATCAGGTGCGGCAGTTTCGTACCATCGTCCACGTCGGAATTTTTCACTTCCACGAAATTCCCGATTTTAATATCATTGTGCAGACAGGTCTCGGGACGTAAGTGGACAAACGGCCCGATTTCATTATTATCTCCCAATTCACAGGAATGGGCATATACACGGTTTAAATGATTACCATCACCGCAAATCACATCGGTAAGCTGCGTATCGGGACCAAGAGTACAGTTTTTCCCTACTTTTGTTTTCCCCTGCAGCATTGTTCCCGGTAAAATCACCGTATCCTTTCCCACTTCTACATCCTGCTCGATATATGTACTGTACGGATCGGTGATTGTGACACCTGCCGCCATCAGGTCTTCCGCTTTACGGATGCGAAGGATGCGGTCAGCTTCTGCCAGCTGGATACGGGAGTTAACGCCCATTGTCTCGCTTGCGTCTTCAGCTGCCACAGGAATCACTTTCCGCCCCGCCTTAATTAATATCTCAAACACATCAGTCAGATAATATTCACCCTGGGCATTTTTATTGTCTACCTTCTCCAAAGAATCAAGCAGTGCACCTGTTTTGAACACATACGTCCCTGTATTGATTTCATGGACAGCCAGCTGATCCGGCGTACCGTCCTTCTGTTCCACAATGGAAATCATATGTCCTTTTGCATCTCGGAGAACTCTTCCGTATCCGAAAGGATTGTCCATAATTGCCGTCAGGACAGCCGCGGCGCCGTCATGATCCCTGCACGCACGAACGAGACCTTCGATCGTTTCCCGGCGCAAAAGTGGTGTATCCCCGCAAACCACAAGCACATACCCGTCACGATTATCTTTAAACAAAGGAACCGCCTGCATCACCGCATGGGCGGTTCCCAGCTGTTCCTCCTGATGGACGAAATAAATATTTTCTCCGGCAAGACTTTCACGAACAAGTTCCTCTTTGAATCCCGTGACAACCACACATTTTTCAGATCCTGCCTTTTTTACCGTACGAATGACCTGCTCCGCTATAGGGACGCCGCAAACTTTGTGCAGAACTTTCGGCCATTGCGACTTCATTCTTGTACCCTGGCCTGCAGCCAAAACGACCGCCGTCAAACTCTCCATATTGCCTCCCGCCGTTTTTTACAACGCGCATATATTTTCAGAAAATAGATTGCCTCATAAAACAAGTTTTCCCAATTTATTTTAGCAAAACAGACTTGCTGCCGCAATACAAAAGCCGCGTGTCCGTTCTTGACCACGCAGCTCTTTATCACTTAACTTAAAACTTCAGGAAATAAGGTAAACGGTAATATTATCTCTTGACCCCCACTGGTATGCCTGCTCCAGGCTGTCCACACCGACATCGATAACATATCCTTGTATGGCTCCGCCGATATCATCACAAATGGCATAGCCGTATCCCTCGATATATACGATACTCCCCAGAGGAATCACATCAGGGTCTACTGCCGCATGCCCTTTCCCTGCATAGTTTCCCAAGGCGGTACGGCCGGAGCCGCCGCCGTCCGTCGGCGTGTATGCCGTAGATCTCATTTGAAATGATTTTTTATACTTCCCCGTAAATTTTGGCGCATTTTCCAAACGTTCCCACACATTGGTATCTGCCATTCCTGTCCTTTCCAGTTTTTCTTCCGCCTGCAATTTACGGACCGCCTCTGCTGTTGCCGCTCCGTAAATACCATCAGAACCGCCAGGATTATACCCGTGCAGAAGGAGCCTGTTCTGTAATTTAACGACGCGCTTGCCCCGATCTCCTGCTTTTAATGTGCTGCCCGCAGAAGGAGCGCTTAACCCGCCGAGCAGTTTCCACGTAGCATCATCCACATTTCCTGTAACGGATAAACCATGTTCTTCCTGCAGTGCGCGCACGGCGCTTTCTGTGTCATTACCGTAAATGCCGTCTGCTTCCCCGTCCAGATACCCTGCGCGGCGGAGCTTATTCTGTAATGTTTTGATCTCACTCCCGCGGTCACCTTTTGTATGATGCATGTCTTTTTTATTCTTTTGTTCCTTCTTTATTTCCTTTTTGTTTTCTTTTTTTGCCTCTCCCGTTTCTACCCCTCCCAAAAGGGAAAGTGTCTGTTCATCTACAGCTCCCGACACCGGAAGTCGGTGGTCTTTTTGGAACTGTTTCACGGCAGCCGCCGTATCCCCGCCATAGATACCGTCAGAAGCGCCAGTGAGATAGCCTGCCGCCGCAAGACGGTCCTGCAGTTCAGCAATCATATCCCCCCGATTTCCTTGGGCATATACGATCCCGCCTCCATCACGATACCCTTTCCCGTCATCTTCTTTCAGCTTTGCCTGTGTGCTGTCATCTGCTTTTCCCGTAACAGGGAGTCCATGATCTTTTTGAAATTCCGATACCGCCTTCACCGTGGTCGATCCATAGTCGCCATCTACCGTACGCGCCAGATATCCCGCTTCTACCAGATCATTCTGCAAGGATTCCACAGCGGCGCCACGCATTCCCATGTGAAGAATTTCTGCCGATACGGAGCCTACCATACACAGCCATAAGGCCGCAGCAAGTTCCAAAATATATAATTTACGCATTTCTTTTACCTCCGTAAAAAATTCATGTGTATTTTACCATGGACGATATTTTTTGTAAAAATTCCTCAGAATGAAATACCATTCAATACGCAAAAAACCGCGGTGAAGTCATCGCGGTTCTCATTCCTATTATTTTCTATACAGCCCCATGGCATGAATTGCATTTTCATACGTCACGCGGGCTTTCGCACGGGCGCGGACGGCACCGTCATCAAGAATGGCATCCAGTTCGGGAGTTCCTGTAAGTTCATCATATCGGGAACGGATCGGACTAAGTTCTTCTACTACCAGATCAGCTACATCTTTCTTGAACGTGCCGTATCCCTGTCCGTCATACATCGTTTCTATTTCTTCAAAAGTCTTTCCGGAAATAGCCGAATGGATACTCATCAGATTGGAAACGCCGGGCTGGTTCGCCTTATCATAGTGGACATGCGCCAATGAATCGGTGACTGCCTTCTTTATTTTCTTCACAATTACATCTGCCGTATCCAGCATATGGATGGTCGCCCATTCATTATCATCAGACTTGCTCATTTTACCTGTCGGCTCCTGAAGGCTCATGACTCTCGCCCCGCCCTGGGGGGCCCACATTTCAGGAATGGTAAATACTTCGCCATACTTGCGGTTAAAACGTTCCGCCAGATCCCTTGTAATTTCCATATGCTGGCGCTGGTCTTCACCAACCGGCACGAGATTTGCCTGATACAGGAGAATATCGGCAGCCATAAGGGGCGGATATGTTAAAAGTCCCAGGGGAATAAACCCCTCTTTCTTTTCCTCTTTCTGTGCTTTTGACTTATACTGCGTCATGCGTTCCATTTCTCCCACATACGCACTGCAAATCATCATCCACCCAAGCATGGCATGCTCCGGTACTTCCGACTGGACAAAAATCGTCGCCTTCTTCGGATCCATCCCTGCCGCGATATAGAGTGCCGCCAGATTCCGTGTCCGTTCATGAAGCAGTGCCGGATTCTGGGGAACAGTAATCGCGTGCTGGTTTACAACACAATAGTAACATTCCGCTGTTTCCTGAAAAGGGATAAAATTTTTCAATGCCCCCAGATAGTTTCCTAAAGTTAAAGAACCGCTGGGCTGGATTCCCGAAAAAATAACATCCATTATGTATCTATGCTCCTTATTCCACAGTGACCGATTTGGCCAGGTTACGGGGCTTATCCACGTCATTGCCCCGTTTGATACCGGTATAGTATGCAAGAAGCTGCATAGGAATGACAGAAAGAATAGGGGCGATAAATTCGTCTACTTTCGGAATTCTCACGATTCCTGTAGTATATTTTTCAAGCTCATGATCATCATCATAACCGATTCCCAGTACATCTGCACCGCGGGCGCGTACTTCCTGTATATTGCTGTACATCTTAGCTCTCACATTATTCTGTGTTGCCACGGCAATAACCGGCGTTTCGGCAGAAATAAGAGCCAGCGTGCCATGCTTTAATTCACCGGCCGCATATGCTTCCGCATGGATATAAGAAACTTCTTTCAGTTTCAGTGCTCCTTCCATGGCAATGGCATAGTCAATAGAGCGCCCAAGATAAAAAATATCTTCTGCTTTAATCAGGCGGTCCGCCACCTCAGACATATGTTCCTTTTCAGTAAGCACTTCTTCAATCTGCTTCGGCAGTTCAAGTAGAGCGGCAGTCAGCTTCCTCACCAGTTCCAAAGAAATACTCTCTTTTACCTGCCCCATATAGAGAGCAAGCATCAAAAGGGAAACCAGCTGTGTAGTATATGCTTTTGTAGATGCCACGGCGATTTCCGGACCGGCCAGTGTGTAAATGGCCACATCTGTTTCACGGGCAATGGAAGATCCGATGGAATTTGTCACCGCGATACTCTGGGCACCAAGACGCTTTGCTTCTTTCAGCGCCGCCAGTGTATCGATCGTTTCACCGGACTGGCTGATAACGATACATAACGTCCTTCCCGTCGTCAGAGGGCGGCTGTATCTGTATTCCGACGCGATTTCCACGGAAACCGGAATTTTCGCGAACCGTTCGATATAGTGCTTTGCCACCAGCCCCGCATGATATGCCGTACCGCAGGCAGTGATCAGAATATTGTCAATATTTTCAAGACTGTTTTTCGTCCAATTCAGCTTATCAAAAAACACAGTGCCGTCTTTTTTCAAATGAATTTTTACAGTATCACGGACTGCTTTCGGCTGTTCATAAATTTCTTTCAGCATAAAATGGTCAAATCCGCCCTTTTCCGCCGCTTCCGCCGACCAGGTAACTTCCTGTACTTTTTTTGAAATAGGAAGACCGTCAGCACTGAACACGGAAACACTGTCTTTTTTTACGACCGCAATCTCCCCGTCATTCAAAATATAAATACGGCGGGTATGATTAATCACTGCAGGAATATCGGACGCAATGAAATTCTCATCTTCACCAAGCCCTATAATCAGCGGATTATCTTTCTTTGTGCAGATAATCGTATCGGGATCGGCATCATGCATGAATACAAGAGAATAAGAACCATCGATTACAGCAAGCACCTTGCGGACGGTAGAGAAAAAATCACCGTCATCAAGCTCTTCCGCCAAATGGGCAACGACTTCGCTGTCCGTTTCAGACTTGAATACATGGCCTTTTTTCAGAAGATCTTTTTTCAAATCCATGTAGTTTTCAATAATGCCATTGTGAACGATGACGAAATGATTATTTTCATCCCCATGGGGATGGGCATTCACATCTGATGGTTTGCCGTGAGTTGCCCATCGGGTATGCCCGATACCGATATTTCCACGTAAAGGATGGGACTCCAGCGCCTTTTCCAAATTTACCAGACGTCCCGCTTTTTTCTCAATCTCGATTTTCCCATTTTCATACACGGCAATGCCTGCCGAATCATAACCTCTATATTCCAGACGGCGCAGACCTTCTATCAGGAAATCGGAAGCATTTCCATTTCCCACATAGCCCAATATACCGCACATAATATTTCCTCCTGCAAAACTCCAATAAATGAATCATTTATTTCAAAATTCAGCCATGTAATACTAAGTCATTATACCACAACCAGGCAATATTCAGTGTCCCGATAAGCTGCCGGCACCCCCGTTTTCTCAGAAAGAATTTATGATCCCCTCGACATCCTGGAGTTCCGAAATACCTGCAAGAGCCGTCATAATACCGATAACAAACAATGCAGTAATCAGCATGCCGCAGAGAAGGAAAGGAGAAATACTGATAAAAAAGGCTTTCCCTTTCCCAAACCCGTAATTTGCGCGGATGGCAAGAATGTCTAAGAAAAAGCTCCAGACAACAATAGCAAAAACAGCAAATTTGTGGATGCCGTCCAGGCCAAACTGTCCTATAAGAGAAAAGAAAACAGAAAAAGCATAAGGGATCGACGCGCACATGAACCCCGCCGTAATCCCTCTTGCCGTCCCCCGCCCGCCAAGGAGTCCGGAAATATAATCCACCACGGCACTGTGTAGCAAAAGGAGAGAACCTGTCCCGACAAAAGATGCCAGAAAAGCGGTCACAAAACTTCCTGCCTCCACAGAAGAAAGGGCAAGAAGCAAAACCACGAATCCCCAGATGATACTGCTTTCTTTCATTTTTTCACCGGTAGTCACATCAGACATCGCGTCTGTGGGATGGGCAAGCAAACGGTATATTAAATCTAAAACTGTATTCATCATAGCTCCTTAACGAACAGAGGGTGCCGGCGTCTGGGAAAACGTGCCCCATATATTATCTGAAATGTTTTTTGCTAAACTCCTCACAGCACTGTCCATTTCCCCTGCAAGGATATTTTTCCAGGATGTTCCTACGGAATATCTTTTCACCGGTACACTGTCTCCTTCTATTCCGGCGACGCCTCCCGCATAATTCAAGGCATCATAATAATTCCCCATCGCATCAACCAGTCCCAGTTCCATAGCCTGCTGGCCGGTAAGAATCCGTCCGTCAGCCACACTTCTTACACGGCTTTCTTCCATACGTCTTCCGTCAGCCACGGTCTTCACAAACTGGCTGTAAATATCATCCACCATGGTTTGAAGCATTTTCTGCTCGTCTCCTGTCATGGGCCGGTACATAGAAAGAATATCCTTATGGGCACCGCTTTTGATTTTTTCATTTTTTACACCCAGCTTACCCATAAGCTCTTCAACATTCGTATAATCCATGTACACGCCAATACTTCCTGTCAGGGTAGCGGGATTGGCAAAAACATAATCGCCTTTGCTGGCGAGCCAGTATCCTGCAGAAGCACACATATCCCCCATGGAAACGACGATCGGCTTTCCCGCATTCTTAATCTTGTCCATTTCTTCCGCAATTTCCTGCGTTGCTCCCGTAGAACCGCCGGGACTGTTAATGCGGAGAAGGACGCCCTTTACCCGATTATCCTTCCGCGCCTGTTCCATTTCATACATCACCTGCTCGCTGGAAACGCCTTCTGACGCCCCCAGGAGAGTCCCATTGCGGGGACCGCCGTAAATAGTACCATCAATGCGGATTTCCGCCACATAGTCCTTACCCTTCCCGATGGCGGACGTCTTTTTCCATTCAGGCATAAAACCTGCCGCTGCAGCGGAAATAACAAGAACCGCCAGCATCACCATGATCCACTTTTTAATTTTACTATCCATTGTTAATCTCCTATCTTGTCATTTCATTATACCATCATCATGAATACAAGAAAAATCAAGCCAGAAAAAAAGGTTTCTCCAAAGATGTTTCCATCATTCAGCGAAACCTTTTCTGGTGACCGGTATGGGATTCGAACCCATACTCTCTGCGCTGAGAACGCAGCGTCTTAACCGTTTGACTAACCGGCCATGTGTTCCATATTATAACCGGCACTGACTGAAATTTCAAGTATTTTTTACATACATGGTTTCCGATCCCCCTTGTTTTTTTCATAGAGAATCAAAAGACCTTTCAAAGTAAGCATGGAATCCACCCTGTCAATCGTTCGGGATGCGCCCGCCATAAGCGTCGCCAGACCGCCCGTAGCAATGACCTTGATATCGTTCCGTTTCATTTCCGCTTTAATACGGGTAACGATTTCATCAATCTGTCCCACGAAGCCGTAGTAAATCCCTGCCTGCATGGCAGACACGGTATTTCGACAAATAATGGAATTCGGTTTCAACAGTTCGATACGCGGCAGTTTGGACGCCCGTTGGAAAAGGGCTTCCATGGAAATACTGATCCCCGGAGCAACAGCCCCGCCAAGATAATTCCCTTTTTCATCGATGACACAAAACGTTGTCGCCGTTCCCAAATCGATAACAATAAGAGGGCACTTATATTCAGCGATGGCGGCTACCGCATTAACGATACGGTCAGCCCCCAAATCTTTCGGGTTGTCATAAAGGATATTCAGCCCCGTTTTAATCCCCGGTCCCACAAGAATGGGATTCACGCTGAAATAACGGCGCGAAAGAGATTCAAGGATAGGAATAATCGGCGGTACCACTGTTGAAATAATGACATCTTCAATATCGGAAAACTGAAGTCCGTTAATACGGAACAGCGTTCCCAACACACTGGCATAGCCATCAGCAGTCTGGAGTGTATCCGTTGCCAGACGCCAGTGATTGAGCAATTCCTTTCCACGGTAAATACCACAGACAATATTTGTATTCCCTACATCAAAAGCAAGCAGCATTATTCATCGCCTCTCAGAATAAAGGTGCCTCCGGATCCGGATTTCCCCTCTTGGTTTATAAATCACGAAACCGTAATTTATCACATGTGTATCATGCAATAAAGACTCGATTCTGTCAAGCAAAAAAGGCAGAGGATCCGCCTTTCATTAAATTTATTCATTTAAAAAGAGTCCCGCGTTTCGGAGTGCTTTTTGTATACGTATGCCGCAGAATACACCAGCGGCCACTTTGATGAGATCAAATCCGATAAAAGGGAAAACGGTCATCGTAAGGGCTGTCCAAAGCGGCATTCCTTTCCCCAAACCAAGAGAAAAGTACATCATGAACCAAACTGTCCCCAACGCGTAGCAAAGGATGAGCCCCAGAAGCGCAAATACTCCCTGGGTGAAAAAGCGGCTTTTTTCTTTAAGATATATCCCGCTGAAACCGGCCATAAGAATAAATCCGATATAATACCCGCCCACAGGGCTCAGGAAAATACCAACCCCTGCCTTGCCCATCGTAAGAATGGGAACGCCCAGTGTGCCAAGAAGAAGCCACACGGAAATGGAAACCGCGCCCCATTTCCAGCCAAGGACACCACCGGCAAAAGCACAAACAAACGTCTGTAATGTAACCGGCACCGCCCCGACGGGAAAAGCGAACTGGGAAAGTACCGCCATGATTCCCGCAAATAAAGCGGCACCCGACATATAATGAAATTTATTTCTGTCCATAAATTATTTTACTTCTTTTCTGCTTTATCTTTGCGGAATTGGCGCATCTGCCGGACGGATGGAAACATCGCCTGCCATTACGCGGCGGACTTCCCTGCCGGTATCTACCAGGAGGCAGCCGTCATCATCAATATCCACAGCTTTGCCAGTATAATTATCATTGCCGAAAATCACGCGCACCTCTTCGCCAAGAGTCACGGATAATTTCCGCCAGTCATCAAGTACGCGGCCAAACCCTTCTGTCTGTGCCAGCTTATACTCCGCTTCCAGCTCGGCCAGGACGGCTGCCAGCAAATCCCGGCGGGACACATTAACCCCTTCGTTCAGGAAAGACGTCGCATGGCCGCGGAAATCTTCAGGGAATTCCTTTTCCTTCATTCCCGTATTGATGCCGATTCCCATAATAATATAATCAATCTTTTCCATAGAAGCCGACATCTCGCAAAGCATCCCCACCAATTTCTTCCCATGATAGAGAATATCGTTGGGCCACTTGATACCTGCATCAGCAAGTCCGAGACGGCGGATACCGCGGCAGACGCCTACTGCTGCAAGGAGCGTACTCTTTGATGCCTCCATCGGGAAAAACGTGGGACGGAAAATGACAGAAAACCAAATCCCTTTCGCAAAAGGAGAATAAAAATGCCTTGTAAGGCGTCCGCGGCCGGTCGTTTGTTCCTCTGCCACGACGATCGTCCCCTCTTCCGCGCCTTCCCTTGCAATCTTTTTGGCTTCTTCATTTGTGGACGGTGTCGATTCAAAATAAACCACTTTCTTTCCCAGCGTTTCCGTATGGAGAACACTGGCAATTTCCAAAGGTGTCAGTAAATTCGGCGCATAAATCAGCCGATATCCTTTCCGTGTGCTTGATTCAAAAATATATCCCCTGCTTTTCAGAATATTGATATGCTTCCAGATTGCTGTACGGGATACGTTTAAATCTCTGGATATCTGTTCCCCCGACACATAATTTCCATTTGCTTTGCGGAAGTACTCCAGTATTTCATTGCGCATAATATCCTCCTTTTCCTTTCAGAACTTTCCTTCATTATAATTTTCGACAATCCCTTCGTCAACTTATTTCATTTACGACCTTTACATTAAAAAGAGAGCCGTTTTGGAGGCTCCCTTTCTTCTTTTTACAAAATGTAATTTGATGTATCCATATCCTTCGTGATTTCCCCAAGCTTTTGCCTCACATAAGTACCGTCAATGGTAACTTCTTTATTTTCCAGCTCAGATGCTTCAAAAGACAGCTCCTCCAGTACCCGCTCCAGAATCGTATAAAGCCGCCTCGCACCGATATCTTCCGTTTCCGAATTCACCACAGATGCAATTTCCGCAATCGCACTGACAGAATCTTCCGTAAACGTCACTGTGACGCCTTCCGTTTCCAAAAGCGCCGTGTACTGCCGGATCAAAGCCTGCCGCGGTTCTGTTAAAATCTTCCGCAGATCCTCCTCTGTAAGGCTTTTTAATTCTACACGGATCGGGAACCGTCCCTGCAGCTCAGGAATCAAATCGCTCGGTTTTGATACATGGAACGCACCAGCCGCCATGAAAAGAATATGATCCGTCTTTATTCGTCCGTACTTGGTTTTCACCGTCGCCCCTTCCACAATGGGAAGGATATCCCGCTGCACCCCCTCACGGGATACGTCAGGCCCGCCGGATGCACCGTGTCTCCCCGCAATCTTATCGATTTCATCAATAAAAATAATGCCCCGTTCTTCGGCAAGCGCAACCGCCCTGTCACGGACAACATCCATATCCACCATCTCTTCGGCAGAAACCTCCGCAAGAACAGTTTTGGCCATGCGCACTGTCATTTTCCTCTTCTTCATCTTTTTCGGCATCATGGATGCGAATATTTGAGAAATCCGGTTCGCCTGTTCATTGTCCGCTGTATCTTCAATGTTTCCTTTTTCTTCCAATTCCACTTCTATTTGGCGGTCGTCCAATTCGCCGCTCCTGATACGGGCAAGCAGATCCTTTCTTCTCTCCCTTTCCCCTTCATCTGAAACACCTGTCTTCTCCGCCTTTTCCCCTAAAATAATTTCCATAGGAGATCTCGTTTCCTTTTTCTTTGCAGGCCACATGATTTCAGCAATTTTCTGCACCGCCGCCTCTTCCGCATCTTTCCCGTGACGGCCTGATTCCTGCTTCTTCACAAGGCGCACCGCTTCTTCCGCCAAGTCGCGCACCATAGATTCCACATCGCGGCCCACATAGCCGACTTCCGTATACTTCGTCGCTTCCACCTTTACGAAAGGGGCACCTGTCAGCGCAGCAATGCGGCGGGCAATTTCCGTTTTTCCCACTCCGGTGGGACCGATAAGAAGAATATTTTTCGGACTTACTTCACGGGCTATTTCTTCAGGAAGCCGGCTGCTGCGCCAACGATTCCGCAGGGCGACAGCGACAGACCGTTTCGCATTCTGCTGTCCCACAATGTATTCATCAAGATATTCCACAATTCTCCGTGGTGTCAGATCTTTCATCCTATTTCCTCCACAATCACATTATGATTCGTATATACGCAGATATCCGCCGCCACATGGAGTGACCGTTCCGCAATCTCCCGCGCTGATAAATCCGACACCGAACACAAAGCGCGAGCTGCGGCAAGAGCATAATTTCCGCCGCTCCCGATTGCCAGTATGCCGTCATCCGGCTCGATAACCTCTCCGCTGCCTGATACAAGAAATAAATGGTCACCATCCGTCATAATCAAAAGAGCTTCCAGCTTTTGGAGCACCCGATCCCGCCTCCACTCTTTGGCGAACTCCACGGCAGCACGCACCAGATTTCCATTGCAATCAGAAAGTTTTCCTTCAAACTTATCAAAAAGGGCAAATGCATCCGCCACGGAACCGGCAAATCCGGCGATAACCTTTCCATGATACAGGCGGCGCACCTTCCGCGCCGTATTCTTCATCACCACGGCATTGCCCATCGTAACCTGCCCGTCACCGGCCACAGCCGTCTGTCCGTCTTTCTTTACAGCCAGTATCGTTGTTGCAGTAAACATATTTCCTCCTTGTACTTCTATGGTTGACTTCCTTTATTATACTCCCGCGATAAAAGCCGTTCCCACAAAAGAAACGGCTTTGTTCTATTTCTTTATAAATGCATCCAGAACGGACAATGCCCGCGCCGCCAGCTTTTCATTCTTTTCTCTTTTCTTCACTCTTTCAGGCAAAGGAGGCAGCAATCCGAAATTCACATTCATCGGCTGGAAATTCTTTCCGATAAAATGAGAAATATAATGGCAGAGCGCGCCAATTGCCGTCTCTTTCGGGAATGCCCGCGGTTCTTTTCCCGCTGCCCGCGCCGCTGCGGAACAGGCCGCCACGATTCCCGATGCCGCCGATTCCACGTACCCTTCGACGCCTGTCATCTGTCCCGCGAAGAAGAGTCCTTTCCGCTGCTGGGTTTCCATAGTGGCTTCCAGTAAATCGGGCGAATGGATATAGGTATTCCGATGCATCACGCCATAGCGGACAAACTCCGCATCAGCAAGTCCGGGAATCATGCCGAAAACCCGTTTCTGCTCACCCCATTTCAGATGAGTCTGGAAGCCGACAATATTGTACATCGTATCTTCTTCATTATCCTGACGCAGCTGGACAACAGCATACGGTTCCTTCCCTGTCCGCGGATCAGGAAGTCCTACCGGTTTCATCGGCCCGAAACGCATCGTATCCTTACCGCGCTGCGCCATCACTTCCACAGGCATACACCCTTCAAAGACATTTCCTTCTTCAAACCCGTGGACTTCCGCTGTCTCCGCCGTCCTGAGCGCCTCATAAAATGCATTGTATTCCTCTTCGTTCATGGGGCAGTTCAGGTATGCCGCCTCTCCCTTATTGTAGCGGGACATCCGGTACACGATGTCCATATCAAGGGATTCTTTCATCACGATGGGCGCTGCGGCATCATAGAAGTGAAGTCCTTCGCCGCCGCAGAAACTTTCTATGCTGTCCGCAAGAGCGCCGTCTGTCAGCGGACCGGTCGCGATAATCACGATCCCTTCTTCCGGTATTTCCCTGATTTCTTCATTGACAAATTCAATCAGCGGATGGCTTTTTATCTTTTCCGTCACTGCCGCCGCATATCCGTTACGATCCACCGCTAAAGCACCGCCTGCGGGGACACGGTGGGCATCGGCACATTCCATGATCACCGACCCGAGCCGGCGCATCTCTTCTTTCAGAAGTCCTACCGCATTGGTAAGAGCCGCCGCACGGAAAGAATTGCTGCAAACCAGTTCCGCACAATATCCCGTATGATGGGCAGGCGTTCCGATTGCCGGACGCATTTCCGACAGCTTCACGGGAACCCCCATTTCCGCCAGCTGCCAGGCAGCCTCGCTTCCTGCTAAACCGGCTCCGATTACCGTAACCTTCTCCATCAATCACCGGCTCCTGTTTTTGTTTTCCCCGCCGCCCCGGCAGTCGTCTTCTTTGCAGTTGTTGTCTTTTTCTTTGCTGCCGAAGTTTTCGCTACAGTTTTCTTTTTCGGATGCATTGTGCACTCGGGATTAGAACAGATAATCTCCTCTTCTTTATTTTTCCGAACCTTCTTTACCTTGATCGCGCCGCAGACAGAGCAGAACTCATTAACCGGCTCATCCCAGAGTGCCATATCGCAGGCCGGATAACGGCTGCAGCCATAGAAATAACGTCCCCGCTTTGAGCGGCGCTTCACCAAATGCCCCTCATGGCATTTCGGACACTCTATGCCCGTATCAATAACGATCGCTTTGTTCTGCCCGCATTCCGGGCACTTCAGATATCTGCCGTACGGCCCCTGGCGGTACACCATCTTCGCGCCGCACTTGTCACAATCCACATCGGAAATCTCTTCCTTTTCTTCTCCCGTATGATAAGGCTTGATATTTTTGCAAGAAGGAAAATTCGGGCAGGCGAGATATTTCCCGTAACGGCTCATCTTCACAATCATATGGGCACCGCATTTTTCGCAGATTACATCGGATACTTCCTGATTTTCTTCCTTCGCCTTCGCTGCCTCCAGGTTGGCATTCTGCAGTTCCTTCTCAAAAACATCCCAGAACCCGCTCATGACCTTTTTATACGTCGCTTTGCCGTCAGCAATTTTATCCAGCCAGGTTTCCAGCTGCGCGGTGAAATCCACACTGACAATACCAGCAAAATATTTCTTTAAAAGATCCGTCACTTTAAACCCGATATCTGTGGGAACAAACTGTTTTCCCTCTTTTTCCACATACTTACGCCTCTGGATGGTATCCAAAATAGGCGCATAGGTAGACGGCCTGCCTATCCCCTTCTCCTCAAGCGTCTTGATTAGGCTGGCTTCCGTGTATCTTGGCGGCGGCGCGGTGAAATGCTGCTCTCCTTCCGCCTTTGTATTGAGTACCGTATGTCCTTTATGGAGCGCCGGCAGAAGAGGAAGCTCTTCATTATCCTGCTTCTTTTCTTTTACCGTCCGGAGTACCGTAAATCCATCAAACAATATCTGCGTCCCTGTCGCGCGAAGTGTGTAAATGCCGCTTTGGAGCACTGCATTCGTTGCCTGGGAAATCTGGGGCGCCATCTGGCTTGCAAGGAATCGGTTCCAGATCAATGTATACAGCCGGAGCTGGTCACGGGACAAAACGGCCGCCAGCATATCCGGAGCAAACTGCAGATTCGTGGGACGAATCGCTTCATGGGCATCTTGAGAATCCTTCCCCCTGGCATATACATTCGGTTTAGGCGGCAGATAGTCTTTCCCATAAACACGTTCAATGTACGGCCGTACCTGCTTGATCATTTCATCGGAAATACGGGTCGAGTCAGTACGCATGTATGTAATCAGTCCTACATGTCCGTGCCCCGGTATTTCAATCCCTTCATAAAGCATCTGGGCAAGAGCCATCGTCTTTTTGGAGCCGAAATTAAGACGGTTGACCGCATCCTGCTGCATCGTGGAAGTCGTGTACGGCGGTTTTGCCTTACGCTGCTTTTTCGTTTTTGTGACCGACGTGATTTCTGCCGGTTGTTTTAAAATCCCCCTGACAACCCGATCCGCTTCTTCCGCATTATGAATTTTTGCTTCCTTCCCGTCAATCTGCGTCAGTTTTGCCTTGAAACTTTCCTTTTCCTCTGTACGGTAAATCCCTTCCACTGTCCAGTATTCCACAGGCTTAAACGCCCGTATTTCTTCTTCCCTTTCACAAATCAGACGTGTCGCTACCGATTGTACGCGTCCCGCGGAAAGGCCGCGGTAAACCTGCTTCCACAGCCACGGTGAAAGCTTGTACCCCACAAGACGGTCAAGCACGCGGCGTGCCTGCTGGGCATCTACACGGTTTAAATCAATCGGTTCGGGATGGAGTACCGCCTCTTTAATCGCCGGCGGCGTGATTTCATGAAAGGCGATACGCGCATTTGACCGGGGATCCACATCAAGAAGTTTCGACAAATGCCAGGAAATGGCTTCCCCTTCACGATCAGGGTCCGTTGCCAGAAGAATATCTTTCGACTTATTTGCTTCTTTCTGCAAATTTTCAATGACATCGGCCCGTTCCGCCGAATTAACATACTCCGGCTTGAAATCATTTTCCACATCCACACCAAGCGTACGCTGCGGCAAATCACGTAAATGACCCATGGAGGCAAGCACCTTATAACCGGAGCCTAAAATACGCTCAATCGTCTTCGCCTTTGCCGGAGACTCCACGATAATCAGGTGTTTCCCCTTGGCATTCGGTTTCCTTGTGAAAAGTTTTTCCCCGGCAGAAGACTTTTTCTTCTTATCCTTCACGGTGATCGTAATCTGTATAGCCAAAATACCCTCCCTATACTACATGAAATACAGCATATATCTCATTTATATTATCCGCGTCCTGTTGTAATAAACCGGCCGGATCCCGTTTCCTTTATAAACCCTTTAAGCTGAAGCCGGAGCAGGAGCATCGTAATCTTCATCACCGACATTCCTGACTGCTGGAGAATATCCTCCGCCGTCACTTCCTCTCCTGTACAGCAGAAACGATACACCACTTCCTCTTCCAATGTCAACTGTTCAGGAGATTCCTTCTTGGAAGAAATACTCTTTTCGTTCCACCCGTATTCAGAAAGGATATCCTCGTAGGACGTACAGCAAATCGCCCCGCTCCGTATCAGATGATTGGTTCCTCTGCTCGAATCGAGCCAAATATTTCCCGGAACGGAAAAGACATCCCGTCCTTCTTCCAAAGCAAAGTCAGAGGTAATAAGAGCGCCGCTCCGTTCTGCCGCTTCCACCACAAGAATCCCCCGGCTCATTCCCGCGATAATTCTGTTCCTTGCGGGAAACTGCCTCCCCAGAGGCGGCGTACCCGGCGGGTATTCAGAAATAATCGTACCGCCATTATCAATAATCTTTTGAAATAAATTTTTATTTTCCGGAGGATACACATAATCCAGCCCACAGGCAAGAGCCACCACCGTCGGGCTTTCTCCGCGCAATGCACCCTCATGAGCCGCGCTGTCAATCCCCCGCGCACCGCCGGAAATTACCGTCACTCCATTTTCAGCCAAACCGCAGGCTATCCGTTCTGCCGTCTGCACGCCATAAGGCGTCGCTTTCCGTGATCCTACGATCGCCACCGTTTTCTCAAAAACGGGATCATTTCCTTTATAAAATAAAACAGCCGGAGGATTTGCCGTCGTCTGTAAAAGCGAGGGATACAAATCATCCTCCCATGTCACGCAGCGAATCTGCAGCCGGTATAACTTTTCCCCTATTTCTTCAGGCTCCGTTTCTTTCCGGTACGCCAAAAAAAACGCTTCCGTCTTCCCTTTCAGCAAATGAGATTCCACAATCTCCTTATCGGAAGCCTTCCACACATCTTCCGCCGTTCCGAACGCCTCTATGAGAGCCCGCATATGTTTGGCTCCCAGCCTTGGACAACCGGGGAGCGCCGCCGCGAATATATCCATCATGACCTCCGGGGAAGCATATTTCTGTAACTGAGTGCTTCCGCCACATGCTCGGGCTTAATCTCCGACGTACCTGCCAAATCGGCAATCGTACGGGATACTTTAATGATGCGGTCATAACTTCTCGCGGATAAATGGAGCTTTTCAAAAACCTCACGGAGCAGCTCCGCCCCCTCCGCGTCCAAACGGCAGGTTTCCCGAAGCTGGCGGTGCCCCATCTGTGCATTATTCTGCATATGCCATTTAGACAACCGTTCCGACTGCATGGCCCTCGCCGCCGCTACACGTTCCGCAATCCGTGCCGAAGATTCCCCTTTAATCGTTGCTGTGAGTTCACTATACTTCGGACGCATCACCGACACATGCAAATCAATCCTGTCCAAAAGAGGGCCGGAAATCTTTCTGCCGTAACTCCGTATTTCTCCATCACTGCAGGTACAGGGATGGTCAGGATCTCCAAGATATCCGCAGGGACAAGGATTCATTGCGGCAATCAGCACAAAATCGGAAGGATATACAAAGGATGCATTTACCCTTGAAATATGCACCTCCCGATCCTCCAACGGCTGCCGGAGAACTTCCAGCACAGCCCGTGGAAATTCAGGCAGCTCATCTAAAAACAAAACACCGTTATGGGCAAGCGTCACCTCGCCGGGACGGGGAATCGTACCTCCGCCGATAAGCCCGGCCATGGAAATCGTATGATGAGGACTGCGGAATGGACGCTCGCGGATGATATCCTCCGCCTTGAACAGTCCGGCCACCGAATAAATCTTCGTCACCTCAAGAGCCTCCTCCCGCGTCATCGGAGGAAGAATCGTCGTGATGCGGCGTGCCAGCATCGTTTTCCCTGATCCGGGCGGCCCCGTCATAAGGACATTATGAGAACCTGCCGCCGCTATTTCCATAGCACGCTTCGCCATGATCTGTCCCTGCACCTCGGCAAAATCCACATCACTCAACTTAGATTCCGCCGCTTCCCGCCGCTTGGCAGGAGCCATCGGGCTATGCCCCAAAAGATACTCCACCAGTTCGCCAAGCGTCTTTGGCGCGTACACAGTCACATTTTCACAAAGAAGAGCCTCCCCGGCAACTGCAGGGCTCATGAAAAAAGTAGAAATCCCCGCTTCCCGTCCGGCAAGAACCATGGAAAGCACACCGGGCACCGAGCGTATTTCCCCCTGCAAAGAAAGCTCCCCGATGAACATCACCGATGCAAGAACCTCCTTCGGAATCACCCCGCTTGCCGCCAGCACCCCCATGGCAATCGGCAGATCAAGACAGGAACCGTCCTTCTTCAAATCCGCAGGCGCCAAATTCACCGTTACCTTTTCGATAGGAAAAAAATATCCGGAATTCCGTATCGCCGACTGGACACGCTCCTTCGACTCCTTCACGGAAACTGCAGGCAGCCCGACAATATCAAAAGCCGGTGACGCGCGGCTGATATCCACCTCCACAGTAATCACGTGCCCATTCAAACCAAACGTACATGTCCCAAATACCTGCGCAAACATGGCATCTCCCTCTCTCAGAACGCATTCTTCGTATGACGCAACCGCACTGCACGCCCCGGCGCCATCATGACTTCCACCACATCAAAACGGATCCGGACATCATGCAAATGACGCGCTACAAGAAATACCTCCGCCGTATAACGGATATGCCGCTGCTTATACACAGTCACCGCCTCAATCGGTTCCCCATATAAACGGCTCCGCCGGGTCTTCACCTCGACAAATACAAAAACGCTTCCGTCCTTCATGATGAGATCGATTTCCCCATGTTTACACCTGAAATTCCGAGTGACCAAAGTCATCCCCTTCTCCTCCAGGTACAAACAAGCCCGATCCTCACCCATCCGTCCGAAAGCTGTATTTCCCATAGCGCCTCTCTATTTACCACTCTCTTCCTTTCTTATTATTGTAAGTAAAAAGAAATGCAATAGTCAAATGCAATCTGCATACTGAAACATTGAAATTACTCCATCATCGTTTTTTCCGCCCCTCATTCAGGGATTCTTTTTTTATAAGGCACATATCGAGGACGATATGGACACCTTGCGGGCAGTTTCCGTCCCCTCATTCGGGGATTCTTTTTTTATTCGAAACTACATCGGTATTTGGGAACACAAGACGGATAGTTTCCGTCCCCTCATTCGGGGATTCTTTTTTTATGAGGATGGTTTCATAACGGATCCGATGGTATATAAAGAAGTTTCCGTCCCCTCATTCGGGGATTCTTTTTTTATAGAAACTTATTCACGAACAACAACAAAATATCAAAAGTTTCCGTCCCCTCATTCGGGGATTCTTTTTTTATGCACTGCCAAAGGCTATCAAGAAGGCGAAACGCATTACGTGTTTCCGTCCCCTCATTCGGGGATTCTTTTTTTATATGCAGTAATAAATGAATATGTTTCTTATTTTAGAAGTTTCCGTCCCCTCATTCGGGGATTCTTTTTTTATAATTTGAAAGAGTAGACCAAGGATATGAGATGTACGAGTTGTTTCCGTCCCCTCATTCGGGGATTCTTTTTTTATCCGTCAATTGCCAGAGAGCATCCTAATTACAAGGATATGTTTCCGTCCCCTCATTCGGGGATTCTTTTTTTATAAAGGGGATTAAAAATGATAGTATATCGCAAGATGTCGTTTCCGTCCCCTCATTCGGGGATTCTTTTTTTATAAGGCACATATCGAGGACGATATGGACACCTTGCGGGCAGTTTCCGTCCCCTCATTCGGGGATTCTTTTTTTATTACATAATCCAGCCCTTTTTAATGCTTTATTGTTACAAGAGTTTCCGTCCCCTCATTCGGGGATTCTTTTTTTATTTCATTTTATGCTCACCTTTCTAATCTGCAATCTTTTTGGTTTCCGTCCCCTCATTCGGGGATTCTTTTTTTATTGGAATATGAGGACGCCGAATACGGCGTTAAAGTCACAGTTTCCGTCCCCTCATTCGGGGATTCTTTTTTTATAATAATGAAGATAAGCAGTATTATCGGAAAATTAATTGCTGGTTTCCGTCCCCTCATTCGGGGATTCTTTTTTTATGAGGATGGTTTCATAACGGATCCGATGGTATATAAAGAAGTTTCCGTCCCCTCATTCGGGGATTCTTTTTTTATAGGGAAGTTAATTTTCTGTGCCGTCCGTGACGCCATGGAGTTTCCGTCCCCTCATTCGGGGATTCTTTTTTTATTTGAAAAAGGCGGTGAGGAAGAATGAAAATTAGCAGTGGTTTCCGTCCCCTCATTCGGGGATTCTTTTTTTATATGTCGTTATGATATGCCGCCAAGTCTGAACATTTTTGCTATCTTTCGGCGGATCCTCCATCTCCTTGCACAAAAAGGCTTCTCTCTGACGCAATCCATACATTTCTCTCCGTATCCATCGGCATCGGCGCGGATTAAATCTTTTTTCATCCATATTGTACCGTCTCCAATTCCTCTTAATCAATATATTATCACATCGTCTTCTTTTATATCACCTATGCCCCACGATCTTACTCTTGTATGGTCATAGAGAATATAAATACGCAATGAATCTTGTTCCGCATTTATGATTCTGCTCGCCAGTTCCGATATACATTCGTATTGTTTAGGTGTCAAAAATCCTTCAAATGCGGATTTTTGCACGCGCACGGCAAACTGCTCCAGACAGCGTACCATAGATAATCTTCTTTTATTATCCGTGATGTCATAAATGATGAGAACAATATACCGATTATCGTCTGTCGGCCGCACTCTGATTTCTATTTCTTCCATTATCGTATAACCATCGGCTTTAATTTCTCTACATCTCTTTGATGCACAGCAAGACTATAGGAGTCACATTCCATTTGTATGGTATGGCGCCAGGAATATGTTCCCTGAAAATAACGATTCACCGTACGCATTTTCCTTTCATATGCTTGCAGGAATATGCGCCGTCCAATCCGATTCAGATAAATCCCCCCATTTTCTCCTTTCACAAAATAATCTTTAGATATTTCCCGGTGCGTCACAAGGGAGAGGCAGAAAGCATCCACCACAGCCGGTCTCCATGGTTCCATGAGATCGGACGCTAATGCAGGATGTCCATTTCTCAGTGCATGAAGAAATCCTATATAAGGATGAAGGCCGCAGTTTACGATTGCACTGTAAAAATCATACATAAGGAGGGTATACCCGAAACTAAGAAGGGAATTGAAATAATCCCGGGGAGGACGCTTCGTACGCTTTTCAAACCGGAATTCTTCAGGAAGGATATGCCCTATCGCCTGAAAATAGATTCGTGCCATCATCCCTTCATATCCCATGACTTCTTCGACGGAATGAGCCATATGCAGCTTATCTGCTAATATCCGTATGTCACTTCTTACTTTTTCAATAAATGGATCCTCGGCACGGCGGTTATAATTCCGCAATATAGTTCTTTGATTATATACTTTCCCAAACACAACTCTTTTCGCAAGCGCAAGGCAGAAGTCCTTATCTGCCAACGCGTCAAACTGTTCTTTCTGGCGCAATACATTCTGATGATCCGTGGATTCCAGGCGGCCGAAAAAGCGTCCTGTCGAGGAGAGCCATGTCAAAGGAATATTTCTTTCCAAAAAATCTACAATGACGGATGATGATATCTGGATAGAGTCAAACAATGTGACACCTTCTACCACGGCAGACGGTACTTCGCAGATCGTTTCATTCTCACGACTGATCACATATCGTCCGCCCTGCCGATTAAGCTTTGCCCCCGGTTCGGTGACATAGATCCAGCTCACGTCCGATAACCTTCTTTCTATAAACTATCTATGATGGAATTATTTAATTCACCATAATCCCATTGGAACTTTTGACCTCGAATCAAATCTGATGCCCGATGTAAATAATTTAATATATCCCGAGAATCTAATCCTGCATCAGCAATTCCGCTTCTTTCTTTGCCCTTTGACCACTCCCTTATAATATTTTCCGTCAAGTTCATGACTATTTTATGCGCCACTTTATTTCTTATATTCTCTGATACAATGCTTAAACGGACAAATATTTTCTTAATTTCAATATCTCGTCCATTTGAAGATATCCCAGAATTAATGATCCATTCACAAATATACGCCATATTTGAAATAGATAAATCACTGTCCTTAAATCCGCCAGAGCGTTTATATTGATGATTCAAATGCTCCAACAACGTATTATTATATCGTCCTATTTTTTCTCTTTTTAATACATACCTGACATCCCCATCTTCATCTCGGCGAATCTCACTACATGCGTTTAAGTCAAATAACGTTCTCTGCTCCAAAGATATCGCGTAATCTGTCGCTAACTTCGTACAAATTGGTGTTGTTTTTACAATAAATTCATACAGCTGCTTTTTCCTTTGCCTAAGTTCCATGACACGGAAAAACTCTTCAAAATCCCCTGCCTTGCTGATTAAAGGTTTCCCATTATAAGAGGGAATAATTTTGTTGGCATCCTTCCACATCAAATTCCTTCTGCAAACCGCGTGACGCAAAAGCTTTTCCGATATATCAGAAAACAGATGCCGATTCTGTCTCAAAAGCTGCAGCGCGCCTTCATACTCATAATTTTCCACCAGAGATATAATTTGCCATTTCACACTGTGTTTTTTGAGCAGAGAAAGTTTCGCCTCCTTGCAGCGATTGGGGGCAGCGGGATCATTATCATCATTACAATCCAGCATTTCCACCAGTCCCGGTGTTTCTTCCGGATGATTTTTACTATTTGAGCTTTTTCCCGGAGTTAAAACCTGAATAGCTTTAGTCTCCGGATAGTCCAGCCCTATAAGCCCCATGACTGTTTTGATCTGCGGTGTGCCGGAGCTGAGATTCAGCAGCCATTCCTCATCAGGGTACTGTTCATACTTCTCATGGAATACATCCTGCAAAACCGTCAGTCTTTCATATATATGGGGCTCGGTAATTCCGCTCCTGATGAATTCGATCTTACATTGGGGTGCTACTTTTTGTATCCCTTTTGTATAACATTCGCTCTCTGCTTCCTTATCTTCCATTTCTTTCGTAAGAAATACAAAGATGCGGTCTACCGGCGCATAATGACGGAGAATATGCAGCATCCCGCCATCATGATATCCTCTCACCGGATCCGTATCTCCTACAGGTGTAAATAAGATTCTCATAACTGCTCCTTTTTTTGATAATAAGCAATATTCGAATGAACTGCGCCCATCCCCATAGCCGTCTTTATACCTATCCCCGCATAATCGGCAAAGGCAGCAAGCATAGACGCCATACGGCGTGTTATATCATCTTTAAAAAGGCCAAGCCGTATATTTCCCCGGAATGCCCGTATGCGCCTCCCTTCCACGGAGAAAGGATGGGTATGCAGCCGGTAATCCGTGATACACATAAATTCCGCCAGTTTATCCCCCAGCCGTTCTTCTCCCAGCACCATGCTGTCAGAATATACATTCCATTTCCGGATCAGGTTGTTAAAAACAAGCAGAAGCTCCGGAAAGATTTTGTATTCTCCATTTTTTTTGAACGAAGCGGATGTAAGAAAATCCAATTCTATATGATGGATCTTTTCCGTTCCTGTCCAGAATCGCTCTTCCAGTCCCTGAAATGAGTCTTTCTTCAGTATACTGAATTTTCCTACCTCTACTTCATATCCCTTTTGCTCCAAAAAAAGAGAGGTTTTCTGCATCATCGGCCGGAGTATATGGTCAAAAGCTTCTTCTGTCAGCACCGCTATCCGCCAGTAAGGGTTCCCCTCTTTCACCAAAAGATATTGGCTGTACGGGCGAATCTGCTGTTCATGCATCTTTTCCGCCCATTCTCTATCCAACTCGCTGATTAACGCGCCATGAAAAACCGATCCGAATGACTGGTTCAGCAGAATACCTTCCGGTAACCGCAGTTCCGTTTCTGCCAATGTCAGCATAATTCTTCTTCCACTTCTAACTTGCACATTCCCATGACCTGATAAGAATTTCCCCGCTTCGCCAATTTCAAGGTATGCGGAGAAATATGTTCGCCTTGATTATGATGTCCTCTTTTGAATTGCTCCGCCATCAGCCGCTTCACCACATCCCGTCCTGTTTTCAGATCGGGTGCCAGCGCATAGATAACGGTCTTGCTCAAAAAGCCCGCTCCTCCACCGAGCAATAAATCAGTATGCTGCATTTCCTGTATTTCATCGGTATCCCCAAATGACTTCCATAGCAATTCACACTGGAAATCAACAAAATCCTGTAAGCATTGAATAAGCCCCTTCGTGTCAGAAATCCCCAAAGCTTTCATTCCCACGCTGTCAATTCCCAGCTTAAAATTCACTGTATCGCCGGGCGCCATGCACTCCCGCCAAAGGGAAATGGTATGCGGATTATCTTCCTTTTCTCCGAAATCCGCCTTTTGCACAATGATACCTGCCTTGGAAGCGGTACTGCTGTCTCCCACAGTGAGAGCACGGAAGCAGCTGTTGACCATATTCCGCTTCCCGTCAGTGCCAATGGGTATAAAAATCTCTTTTTCCAGTTTATCCAGGACATTTCCTATATTTCGCTTAAGGTAATTTGCTCTCTTAGCAATATTAAATATCTCATTCCAGTATTTTTCATACCTTTCCCTATCTTTTCTTATCATGGCAGCGATTATGGCGGTGCGGAAAGCCCCTTTCAGACTGGAACCGGGTATGTACATCCTGCCCTTACTGTCCTTGATAAAGGTATGAACATCATTTAAGGCATTCCTTGGATTCTTTGAGTAAGGAACATCCGCCGTTTCCGGTTTTGACAACACACCGCTATCGACCAGGTCCCTTATCAGTCTTTTTAATGATTCCGGCTGACGATCATTTCTTTTACATGTATTCAAAAAATCATAAATGGAGAAATGCTTAAACTTTCTATGAATTTCAGAAACAAAGCTGTCCAGCAGTTTTTCTTTTTCTAAAAACTCCGCCCATTTTGACTCGTTCAGAAAATAAATATGAGCCCTTTTTCCATCTTCCTCATATACATACTGATTTTTTTGATATATATCCCCGCTGCCGATATGTACCGGCGACTGGCAGGTCAGTTTCATCTTCCAATATTTCATCATATCGGTAGCCCCACAAATAATCCCTTACCATATTTATAGACAGGATGCGGTGCCGAACCATTATTCACGTCGGCAATCCGTCCCTCTAACCGCTTGGAAAAACAGGCGCCTGACGCTATCATATACACGCTATTGGTTTTCGCAGCGCTTATCATGTCTCTTGACCATGCAAAGCCGCCCCGCTTAATGATTTTTCCCGTACCGGCCGATACATCCTTCACCTCCGATTTTTCCGGAAGAAAGGAAGAAAGCGACATATAACAATCGGAATGATCGGCACACAGCATTTTATACAAGGAAACATCATCCCCGCCGTAGGTATCCTCATCACTTAACGCCAAAGGGTCATCCTCAAATATGTACTTCCCGAATCCGCTGCTTCTTTTTCCCCCGATTCCCGCCATTCCCAAAAGCTTAATAAGCGGTTCCAACCTTTCCGCAAGCTCCTCACTTCCCGAAAGGATAAAATATAAACCGGCATCAGGCATAAAGTGATATGCCCCGATTCCATAGGGATGCCTTTCTCTGGCATTATACTGCGTACGGATTTCTTCCTTTCCAAAATCAGGCTGGACAGATACATCCCGTCCCTGTAAATAAATCTCCATTTCCGAAGCACGGATAAAAGAACGTTTCTTATGCTTTTTCCTTTCTCCCGACTGCGCTCTTACCTCTTCATAAGAAAGCGTTTCTACCAGATCAGAATTCTTTTGATACATTACGGGACGAGGCAGGTATAACTCGTAACAATGGTTTGCCTTCTTCCACGGAAACAAATCCGAAACCCGCAAGTTTCCCAGCCGAACATTCTCTATTACACATTCCAAAAGTTCCTGCGAAATATCCGCAGCTTCCCGGCAGAGCGCGCTGAAAAAAGTATCCGCCCTGCAATAAGATAAAATTTCCCCAAGACCTCCACCTTCTGCCACATCACCGAAGTGTACCGGAGAGGTAAAGTGGAACAGTATGATTTCATGCCTCATAATTTTGATCCCTCAAACTCCTGTGCCAATGCAGCCTGTTCTTCCATTTCTGCTGTCTGCGGATCCATTTTCTGTACATGGAACGAGGAAAACGCAATCCTGCCATAACCGCGGGATCCATGTCCCCCAAGATAGTCTAACTGCAGCAAGCGGAATCCTCTGCACAGTACTTCCATATCCTCTTTCATCTGGTTCTCGTCTTCGATGTTATAAACCAGCTGGAAATCAAATTCCATCCCTGCGGGTACCCGTTCAATCATCCGGGGATTGGCCACACCGGTCCCCCGATTAATCGTATTTTCCGCTTTAATCTCTCCTAAGTAGGTATCTGTATCTAAGTTTTTAAACTTATTCCTGCTTTCTGCTTTAACGAATGCGTCCCTGAACTGCAATCGCGCGGGTTTGGTTTCTGTTTTTGAGCTGATGCCGAATAATCTGGCCACGACCGCTTCATCCTCTTCCGGCGAAGGGAGAGCAGCCATGCCGTCCCGTACCCTGGCTAAAAGCGTCCTCATCTTTCCTTTTAAAGAACTCCCAGGAATGATCGGCGCCTTTGTCAACGGATCCCTGATAAAAGGACTGTCTACAGCGCCAATCGGCGCAAAATCGCTGGAATCACCGATATGCAATCCCGTCTTCACTGTAAGTACCGCTCCAATCAGCAATTTCCCTTTTAACTGTACCTGTGCCATGATTAGTCCTTCCCTCCGTAAAATTTATGAAAAGCCACCAATGCTTCAATATAATGGGCAAATTTTTCATATTCTTTTGTACTGCTTTTTATCCCGTCAATCAGGCTTATTAATCCGGCTTCTTTTTCGAAGTCTTCAACCGGATTTCCCCATTTACTCCTATTCCGTCCAATCTGATAAGCTAACTTTACTTTCAGATACTTGATTTGCGCCTGCAATTCCACAGGTAATGTATCATACTCATCTGTCTTCTCTAATTTATAGGCATTCACTTTTTCGGTCACTGTATTTACGGCTGTCAAAAATTTCCGTATCTGCGATGTAGTAACCATTTGCCCCTTTCGAGATAAATTTCCCATCACCTGCTGCGCCCGATCCACGATCTTATTTTCTTCCAGCATCATGCTTCCTCCTTGTCACGCATACGATAAATAATGAACTGAAGAGCTGTCACCAATTCTTTTCGTTCTTCTTCCTTCACCGCCCACTGATAAAACCAGCTTCTTACCTTCTCATAACAGGGCTGCAATTCTTTCCCCTTCGGCTTCAATCGCGCCAATGTGTAAGCAAACCGCGCCAAGTCCATCCTATCCCCGGCAGCTCCCTGCAGCAAGTTCATTAATTTGTATAAAAGCGATTTACCTGCGGAGATACGATCATTTCTTTTATTGTTGCCATTGATACCATCCAGCAGCATATGCTCCATAAGGAACTTTATTTTTTCACCGTGAACTTTCTCTATGAATTCATCCCATGTATAAACAGCAGCATTTTCTTTTTCCGCTGCACCGCTATTCTTTTCATTTCGATGATATTCCGTACCACTGCCAAATAAAGCGATGCTGTTTTTTCCCGGACTGGTCTTCGCCAACTCTTCCAATTCCCCGGTGACCTCCGCCATACGGCTAATCGGATACGTGGAAGAATACAATCCCAAGCCGGCGGAAAAGGTAAGCTTTCCATTGGTATAAACCGAAAACGCACGTTTCAGATCAACGGCAAATCCCATCAGATCATCCCAGGCGCCGACAAGAAAAAGATCATCACCGCCGGAGTATACTACATGAATTTTTCTCGGCTCACCGTCTTTATCCTCAAAAAGATAAAATGGCTTTATGCCTTTGGGCAATTCTTTTTTACAAATACTATTGATTATCTTTCTAAAAAACAGCGCCATACTGCGTGATAGGGCAGCATATCGGGATAAAGTCGCATAGGCTTCCGGATTTTTATTCTCTTTATGTATAAAGCCTGCAATAAAGGCTGCTCCCAATCCATCTACATCTGCCCGAAGTACGCCAAGACGTTTAATTCCTTTTCCTGTCTTTTCTCCGGAACTTTCTGCCAGCTCATTGAAATCAAGCACTTTCCCCATCTCATTCTTTGCCGCATAGTCTGCCACCCACAAACGGGATGCCATGAATGACGACGTATAAGAGCCATTTTTATCATAAATCCGTTTCAGTATTCCGGCTTCAGCCCACTGCTTCAAATCATTTTGAGAAGCTGCTGTAAGCCAGCACAAACCGGAACATGCGGAAATCGGTATCGCCTTGTCCAACCCTTCCGCTTTTTCTGAAAGAACAGCAAAAACACTTCTTTTATCATCAATCAGTGCTTTTCCTAAATAATACAGCCCGTTGCAGACTTCACAAACCTCTATACCCGTGCTGTCATTTGATTCATTTCCTTTGTAAGGCCCCAGTCTGTTTGTCGAAACATGGCATATACCACATTCACGAGCTCCCTGATCCGCTCTATTTATATTGCTGTTTTCATCAAATATTTCGGTCAATATATCCGGACCATATCTGGATGCCTTTGCTGTAAAAACCTTTTCGGATACAGAACGAAATACATTCTTTTTATGATGTACTGTATCAGATTCCGCCATTAAATCATTGGCACAGAGAGGTTCACATCCCATCGCTAAATACAAAGTTCCGGAAAACAGCTTCACCAGTCCCTGATTTATTTTTTCCGCAACGGCTTTTGCGGTATCCTGTGTTTCCTTTGTATTATCTGCCAATATATAAAAATGCCCGCCGCTGCAATAAATCAAATTCGCTCGGGAAAGATGCAATTCTTCCAACAACTCATCCACTATATTTTCCAAAGCAATATCCAAGTAAAAAGAACGCCCGCGAAGCATACGCATCGCGCCTTCAGATCGGATACGGTATATAAATTTCTGTATGCCTGAAAAATCACCGGAAATCATCAGGAATACGTCCTTATTTCTGTTTTCTTTATTATGAGTAAAGCAAAACTCTTTATAATCCGTAATTTTCGACATTTCCATGTACTTCATCAGAACAGCTGCTATCGCGCCGGTCATTTTCATGTGATCATATAAAGAAATATCCGCATGTTCCTTCATATTTGTGCTTGACGGTACATAGATGAGTGTATCTTCCAATATACGCAGGAGCTCATTTTCTTCCATAGAAATCGGTGATTTTTTCCGAAAATTCTCTTCCAGATACCGCATGATGGATCTATATTGTCCCTGTGTCGCTATACTTTTATTTCCATGAGGAAAGTTATCTTTTTTTATCGCATCTAATTCATGTAAAGAAAAATAAGACGATTCCGCGTCCCCCGAAAAGACATTAAATATATTTTCCAGGCACAAATCGGAATCAAACTTCACACCCCTGTCATTAAGATCTCCTTCCACTTCCCGTCTGTCTGCTCCGGCTGCAATATTATCCGCTTCATATATAACATATGCCAGATCATCGGCACTCAATCCAGCGCCGGACAATTCCCTTCCATGATGATATTTTATACAGCGCAGCAGCTGCTCATCTGCTTCTGTATCCTTTAAAAATGTTTTAATAAAATCCGCACCAAGAACAGAATGTCTTGTCTTCTCATGTGTAGCACGTATACATACCTTCCCCACATCATGGAGCAGTCCCGCCTTTAACGCTAAAGAAATTTTCCCACTCATTTTTCCTCATCCTCACCATCACATAATAAAATCTTATCTTTACACTATATTTAATCATACCCAAAACTTCAAAACAAGTTAATGATTTATGAAAATCCTCCTCTAAAGTGACAAATCAGATAAACAAAACCGAACCTCTCCAAGCTGCCTATGCGGCAGTTAACACGCATCTATCTGCAGAAACGCTCAAGTATACTTTCTAAACTACCTATGCGGCAGTTAACTCCAATTTTGTGGCATCCGCCGGAAATGTTATTTTCTAAACTACCTATGCGGCAGTTAACTCCGGCAGGGGTGAGCGGAGACGGAAGCAACTTTTCTAAGCTGCCTATGCGGCAGTTAACGCTGAGGTAAACGGCGGAAAGATGACTATTCATTTCTAAGCTGCCTATGCGGCAGTTAACACGGCATGGAATCCGTCAATGCCGAAGCGTACTTTCTAAACTACCTATGCGGCAGTTAACGATAGGTTGCCCGGCGGCAATTTCTCCCAGAATTTCTAAACTACCTATGCGGCAGTTAACATGCATAACAGCTTCAACGGCTTCCTGTTGGTATTTCTAAACTACCTATGCGGCAGTTAACATTGGCTTTTTCTTTTCTGCAGCATACGGTCTTTTCTAAACTACCTATGCGGCAGTTAACCTTTCTGATAACAATAAATCATTAAATTTTGCTTTCTA
>OMCM01000206.1_pt1 | contig 51439 bp, 51 predicted proteins | sample 1645021 | NCBI WGS metagenome assembly OMCM01 (sample SAMEA103958142, study PRJEB25191) | human gut metagenome | biome: human-associated habitat [ENVO:00009003]; feature: intestine environment [ENVO:2100002]; material: feces | place: Germany | collected 2013/2015
TGGAATTGTTAAGGGCGAGCAGCCCTTAACTCGTTGCGGGGAGAGTGGAGTCCAGAGGTAGGGAGGGGGGATTCGAAACACCCCTCCCTATCTCTGGCCCGCGCGGAGCGCAAGCCATTTGACCAAAAGAGAAACCATCCCCCGCGCCACCAGCGCGAGAACCAGCTTAAAGAAAAAACCAGCTCTACCTCTGGCCCGCGCGGAGCGCAAAGCCATTTGACCGAAAGAATAAAACCCGCCCCGCGCCGTCGGCGCGCAAAGAAAGTAACTGATTTTACGATAATACAAGAAGTATAAGGAGGCCCACTATGTCCAACATCGTCATCATCGGCTCCGGTCCGGCGGGGGTGTCCGCCGCGCTGTACACTGCCCGTGCGGGGGTGGACACCACCGTCCTCACTCGGGGGCCGGGTGCGCTTGACCGTGCGGAGCTTATCGAGAACTACTACGGCTTCGCCGCCCCCATATCGGGTGCGGAATTGGAGCGTCAGGGCATCGAGGGGGCCAAGGCTGTGGGCGTCAAATTCGTGACCACCGAGGCCGTGGGTCTGACCTATACCGATAAACTCACTGTAGAAACCCTCGATGGAGATTACCCGGCGGACGCTGTTGTCCTCGCCACAGGTGCTTCGCGGGCGACGCCCCGCATCCCGGGGCTGGCGGGCCTCGAGGGCCACGGCGTCAGCTACTGCGCCACCTGCGATGCCTTTTTCTATCGCGGCAAAGATGTGGCCGTGGTAGGCAGCGGCGAATACGCCCTGCATGAGGTGCAGGTGCTCCTGCCGGTGGCGGCCAGTGTCACCCTCCTGCTGAATGGTGCGCCGCTGGCGGCAGAGTTTCCGCCGGAGGTGGCTGTCCGGCCTGAAAAAATCGACGCCATCCTCGGCGAGCAGAAAGTCACCGGCGTCCAGCTGTCCGGCGGCGATGTGGTGGAGCTGGCGGGTGTGTTTGTGGCTCTGGGCGTTGCGGGCAGTACGGCGCTGGCCCGGAAAATCGGTGCCGCTGTGGAGAACGACCGCATCGTGACAGATGAAAAAATGCAGACCACCGTCCCCGGCCTCTACGCCGCCGGAGACTGCACCGGCGGACTTTTGCAGGTGGCGAAGGCCGTCTATGAGGGCGCTCTGGCAGGCACCGAAGCCGCCAAAGCGCTGCGGAAGAGGTGATTTAAGATGCCGGAAATTCTGCCCATCCCCAAATGCGGCGAGCACCGCCAATGTCTCGCCGGTGCCTTCCCCTTCTGGGACAAGCTGACCGCCGAACAGCAGGAGATACTCTGCCGAACCACCCGTCCGGTGCGCTATCGCAAGGGCGAGCGGGTCCACAGTCCGGTGGAGAACTGCGTGGGCATCCTGCTGCTGCGCACCGGCCAGTTTCGGGCGTATCTTCTCTCCGACGATGGCCGGGACGTGACCCTCTACCGCCTCTTTGGCGGCGAGATCTGCATCCTCTCCGCCTCCTGCGTTATGGACTCGGTGAACTTCGACCTCTACATCGACGCCGAGGAGGACACCGAGGCCTACTGCATCAGTGCGGGCGTCTTCCGCAGCCTCATGCAGCAGAACGTGGAGGTGCGGTGCTTTGCCTACCAGATGACCGCCGAGCGCTTCTCCGACACCATGTGGACGATGCAGCAGATCCTCTTCATGAGCGCCGACCGGCGGCTGGCCATCTTCCTTGCGGACGAGCTTGCCAAGACCGGCGGCGACGATGTCCGCCTGACTCAGGACCAGATGGCAAAGTACATGGGTTCCGCCCGCGAGGTGGTGAGCCGCCTGCTGAAATACTTCGCCGGTGAGGGCATCGTGAAGCTCTACCGCGGCGGGGTGACCGTGATAGATAAGGATAGGCTGCTGAAAATCGCTTACGGGGAATAGAAATGGAAGATTTGAAAAGAGCTGAGTTAAACAGCCAAGAGTCAGGAGAAGGACTCCCGGATGACATTTTAAGCATAAAAGAAAAACTGATAGAAGGATTGAATCAGCCGCTGAAGGACTGCATATCAGAAAAAGATGTGGCTTGGTGAAAAATCAAAGACATAAGAAAAGGGACGCTGCGCATATACACAGCGTCCCTTTTCTCGTGCGGAATTACCCTTTGCACCCCTGCTCTTCCCAGTCGCCGAAGTCAGAGACGTCGGCGATTTTAGTCGGGTCGAACTTGCCGTTTTCGTCCTTGGGGGCGACGGCGGGGCCGGCCTCCACGGGGTTCGGGTTCGGAGCCTCGGGGTCACAGACCGGGCGCTGGTCGGGCAGGGTCACAGGCTCTGCGGCCTCAGCGGGCGCTGCCTCCGTCTCAGGGGCGGCGGGCTCCTCAGCGGGAGCGGTCTCTTCTGCCGGTGCGGCGGCTTCGGCCTCCGCCTTAGCCTCACCCTCGGCGTATGCCTCGGCGGTCTTGGCGGCCTCTGCGTCGTCCTTTTCGGCTTCCTCGGGGAACTCGATGGATTCGATGATGGGTGCGGCCTTCTCGTTCAGGAGCTTGTCCATGATGACGATGGCGGCACCGGTGGCCGCCACAGCGGCGGCAGTACCCAGAATGCGGAAGATTGCTTTCATGCCATGACCTCCTTGGTTATATTGCAGTTAGGAGAAGGTGACAACATCGTTCAGCGGCTTCTCGGCAGGCTCCACCGACAGTGCGGTGAGCACCGGGCCTTTGCCGCGGTAGATGTTATGGAACTTATAGCCGACCTTTGCGGTCACTTTGACCCATGCCCGCTGCTCGAGGGCCTTGTAGCCGTCGTAGCTGCAGGGGAAGCCCACGAACTGGATGTCCTGTACGCAGCAGGTCATGGCGAACCGGCCCGGCACGAAACTGTTCTTGCCGGCGCGGTTGGTCTGGCAGACCTGTGCGAGGAACTTGACGGTCTTGCCCGCATACTTCTGGGGCTCGTCCTGACAGTCCATATACCAGATGCCGTAATCGTCGTCCGGGATGTCGATGACCGGGGCGTTGATGTCGAAGGGCAGCGGGTCGGGGATGTCATCGTAAGCCACGCTGCCGTCCTTGAACTCGTAGGCGATGTCGCACTTGCGGGATGCCTGACGCACCAGTTTGTGCAGCTCCTGACGGGCGGCGTCGTTGTTGACGGCCTCGGCGCGGTTGAAGACGATGAGCTCACTGCGGGCGATCTTGTCCAGCATCAGCGCACGCATGGAGTTGTCGCGGGCGTAGGTCAGTGCGGTGGTGCCGTCGGCGGTGGCGATGCACTGGTAGACGATCCAGTTCTCAGGCAGATTGTTTGCCAGGTCCTGCAGCATCCACATACCGTTATACTCGATGACCACGCGGCCTGCGTCGGCCTCCTTAGCCAGCTTTGCGAGGTTCTGGGGGTTCAGCTCGGCCTTGTCCTCGAGGTTGTAGAGCGTCACGCCGGGGAAGGCGAACTTCTTCTCATTGTACTCTTCTTCGCCCTCCTCGCAGACCAGCAGAAGGGTCTTGTCGCCGGAGTCGAAGTTGGGGTCTTCAAAAGTCTCCTGAATGAACTTGGTCTTGCCGCTCTCGAGGAAGCCCACAAACAGGTAAACCGGGATCTCATTTGCCATAATCTTTTATCCTTTCAGGGTCGATCAGCAGCCGAACAGTGCAGCGATAGCCTTTTCATCCAGCTTGGAGCCGATGACCACCAGCTTGCCGCCAACGTCTGCACCGCGTGCGCGGACTTCCCACTCGCCGGGAACGTAGTCGAACTCCAGCCAGCCGTCTGCGCCGCCGTCCACGATGCCCTTGGAGCGGAGGATCATGCCGTAATTGCCGGTGTCCAGCTCGGTGAGGGCGTGCTCAATGTCAGCCTTGGAGAACTTCTTGGCCGTCTCGACGCCCCAGCTGGTGAAGACCTCATCGGCGTCGTGGTCATGATGATGGTGATGATGGCCGCAGCAGCAATGCTCGTCGTGGTCATCATGGTCGTGGTGGTGATGATGCTCATGCTCGTCTTCATCATCGTCATCGTGGTCATGGTGATGATGGTGCTCGTGCTCATCCTCATCATCGTCGTCGTCATCATGATGATGGCCGCAGCAGCAATGCTCATCATGGTCATCATCGTGGTCGTGGTGATGATGGTGTTCGTGCTCCTCTTCCTCGTCCTCGTGGACGTGCTCCTCGTTGGCCTTGGCAGCCATAGCGATCAGCTCAGCCTTGAAGTCGTCCTTGGTGGACATGGCCTTCAGGATCTGCTCGCCGGTCAGGGCGTCCCAGGCGGTGGTGACGATGGTAGCGGTGGGGTTCTTCTCACGCAGCATGGCCACAGCGGCGGCGATCTTTTCCTCGGTGGCGTTCTGGGTGCGGCTCAGGATGATGCAGCTTGCGTGGCTGATCTGGTCGTCGTAGAACTCACCGAAGTTCTTCATATACATCTTGACCTTGTTGACGTCGGCCACGGTAACGAAGCTGCTCAGCTGAACATCCAGATGCTCGGCCACGCCCTCGACAGCGCGGGTCACGTCGGACAGCTTGCCGACGCCGGAGGGCTCGATGACGATGCGGTCGGGGTGGTACTGCTCCACCACCTGCTGCAGAGCGGCGCGGAAATCGCCCACCAGAGAGCAGCAGATGCAGCCGGCGTTCAGCTCATTGATCTGGATGCCGGACTCCTTCAAAAAGCCGCCGTCGATGCCGATCTCGCCGAACTCGTTCTCGATGAGCACGACCTTCTGGCCTGCAAAGGACTCTTTGATGAGCTTCTTGATAAGGGTGGTCTTACCGGCGCCAAGGAAGCCGGAGAAAATATCGATCTTGGTCATAGTCTGAAATGCCTCTTTCTTTTATGCAGACGCCGCAAAGGCGCTGCCCAGCAGGCCCGTCGGGCCTTACAAGCAGTCCGGGCCGCTGAGTGCTGACCCGTAAAATTCCTACACTCCTATTATAACAAGGCTGTCAATGGCAAACCGGCCTTTTTGATGAGAAATTTGTAACATTTTTTGCAATTTGCTTGCGTTTTCGGGCGGCAGGGGCAAAACAAAAGCTCCCCGCAAGCAGGCAGGGAGCAAAAAATGCGGTGTCAATCGGCAGTCTGCCCCATCTCTTCAATAATCCATTCGGCGATTTTCTCAGTCTTTTCGTCCGTCTCGCCGGTGAACCAGAAAATGCCGTCTTCCGTCTCCACCCGGAGGAACTTCCCGGCGGTGGGGTCGAGGCAGAGATGCACGGTGCCGTCGTGTACCATGACAAAAGAACCCTGCCAGTAGTGCTCCAAATCGAGGCCGTGTATCCGGCCGGCCTCCGGCAGGGAGGAATAAACCTGAACCTCGGTGATGTCGTCTATGGGAATCGTGTACTTCTGAGTCTTTCCATGGTAGGATTGCAGCTCTACCGTGGGCGACACTTGCAGTTCCAGCCTTGCGGGGGTGTGGTCGAGAACGCCCAGCACCGGCCCAACCAGCAGAATGCTGACGATTGCAATGACATTGACCGCCATAGCGATTTTACCCCGGAGGGTGGCGAGATTGACAGCGCTTCCTTTGCCGATACGTTTGGGAACGGAGATGCGCTTGTCGTCGGGGTCATAATAGAGCAGACCGTATTTCCATGCGGCGTCCTCGGGCGCGGCAGGCCAGCCGTGGGCATCCCGCAGTTTTTGCAGAGCGCGGTTCCCCCACAGACAGGGCAGATACGGCAGGGCCAGACTTCCGAAAAAGAAATAGACCCAGACCGTGACATAAAACAGCGAATTGGGCGCGAAAAACAGCCCGACACTCACAGCGGCACAGAGCAGGCAGATGGTGCGCAGCCGGCGCAGATACCGCTGTACGATGTCCTGCACTTCGGGCAGCTCGGCGGCATTCTGCGGCAGCGTGACGCCCAGTAGGGCGCCGTTCCGCTCGATGCGTTTCAGGCTCAGATAGTCGATGCCAACACAGACGATAAGGCAGACGAGCATGATGATGGAAAATACCATGAAAACGCCTCCATTCTATAAAGAGCTTCCGACCCTAGCATACACGGAAAAACGCGAAAAGTCAAAACATCGCCCATGAATTGCATTCTGCGCCCCGGAATGATACAATAAGGTACAGCAAACCATCGCCGCCGGACGTTTTTCCGGCAGAATAAAGAAAGAAGGCTTTTTGACATGAGCATGAATACTGTTCCCGAGCGTCTGGCCGCCCTGCGCGAGGCCATGAAGGCAAACGGCGTGGACGTCTACCTCATCCCGGTGGGAGACCCGCACGCCAGCGAGTATATGCCCGACCACTACACTGCCCTGACCTACTTCTCCGGCTTCCACGGCGAGAACTCCAACTTCGTCGTCACCATGACCGAGAGCGCTGTCTGGGCCGATGGCCGTTACTTCGTGCAGGCCGAGAAGGAGATCGCTGGCACGGAGATCCAGCTGATGCGGATGGGCGAGCCGGGCGTGCCGACCGCCGAGCAGTACTGCGGCAAAGTCCTGCCCGAGGGCGGCAAGCTGGGCCTCTGCGGCCTGACTGCCTCCTGCGGTCTGGTGCGCAGCCTGCAGAAAGAACTGGACGCCAAGAAAGGCACCGTCAAGCTGCTGAACCTCGAGGACGAGCTGTGGACGGAGGGCCGTCCCGCCCTGCCCGCTACCCCGGCCTGGCTCCTGCCGAAAGAGTACGCAGGCTTCTCCCCTGCCGAGAAGCTGGGCCAGCTGCGTGCGAAGCTCTCTGAGCTGGGCTGCACCGCACAGCTGGTGGGCAAGCTGGACAATCTGGCATGGCTGCTCAATCTGCGTGCGATGGACATTCAATGCACCCCTTATGCAATGGCTTACTGCTATGTGACCCCCGATAAGGCGACCCTCTTCATCAACACCGCCCGCGTCAGCGCCGAGGCTGCTGCGGAGCTGAAGGCAAACGGCGTGGAGCTGGCCGAGTACGACGATGTGCTCACTTTCCTTGCAGCCCAGACCGAAGAGCAGACCGTTCTGGCCGACCCCGCTTCCGTCAACTACGCTGTTTACCAGACCCTGCAGGCCAACCCGGCTCTGACCGTCAAGGATGAGGCCGACCCCCTGCTGCCCATGAAAGGCGTCAAGAACGAAGTCGAGCTGGCTCACACCCGCGAAGCTCACCTCCGCGACGGTGTGGCTATGGTGCGCTTCCAGATCGAGCTGGAGAACCGTCTGGCTGCCGGCGAAGAGCTGACCGAGCTGACCATCGACGAAATTCTGCACAAGTACCGCAGCGCACAGGACAAGTTCCTGACTGAGAGCTTCGGCACCATTGCAGCATACGGCCCCAACGCCGCCATGATGCACTATCACGCCACCGAGGAAGACCACGCAAAGCTCGAGAAGAAGGGCTTTTTGCTGGTGGACAGCGGCGCGACCTATATGGACGGCACCACCGACATCACCCGCACCTACCCGCTGGGTGAGCTGACCGAGGACGAGCGCCTGTTCTACACCTGGACTTTACAGTGCCACATCGACATCGCCCGGGCTGTCTGGCTGGACTACTGCGACGGCCATATGCTGGACACCATCGCCCGTGAGCCGCTGTGGCGCCACCTCATCAACTACCGCTGCGGCACCGGCCACAGCGTCAGCCACGTGGGCAATGTCCACGAAGGCCCCCACGCCCTGAACGGCCGCAACACCACCGTCTTTAAGCCGGGCATGATCGTCACCGACGAGCCGGGCGTCTATGAGGGCGGCGTCGTGGGCATCCGCATCGAGAATGAGCTGGAGTGCTACCACAAGGCATCCAACCAGTACGGCGAGTTCCTGGCATTCTGCCCCATCACGTTCGTGCCGATCGCCACCTCCCCCATCGTCCCGGGCGTTCTGAGCCGCGACGAGCTGGATTGGCTGAACGCCTACCACCGCGAGGTCTTCGAGAAGCTGGCTCCCCGCCTGACCGAGGACGAGCGCGACTGGCTGGCTAAGAAGTGTGCCGCCATCGGAGCGTAACAAATAAAACAAGGGCTGCGGCATATCGACAACCTCTCCGTCATTGCTTCGCAATGCCACCTTTCCTATCGAGGAGAGGCTTTGGCATTTCGTAAAGCTTTATCTCTTCGCCAGAGGCTCCCCTCGGTAGGGGATCTGTCGAGCGACAGCGAGACTGAGAGGTTGGGATGTGCAACAGCCCGTTTTTGTTTCTCGTTATAATTTCTGTTCCAGCTCTGCCCGGTGCTCTTTCCAGTAGGCTTTCGCCTCGTCGATGACCTTCTTGAAGGGGCCGGAGGGGTAAGTGCTCTCGGCAATGTCGATGAGGAATTTGTAGAGCTGGGGCCGCACCTGCTCATACATCCCAAGCCGGGTGTAGAGGTCCTTGTAGTAGTGGAACACCTGGATCTTGTTCTGCACCAGAGTGGCAGGCTTTATCTGGGTGTGGCAGATGCTCTGAGGGTTCTGGACGTAGTAGTAGCCGGGCTGCGGGATGGACGCAAAGACTTCGGCGTACTGGATATACTGCATGTTGAACACGAGGTCTTCGGCCCAGCGCATCTCGCTGGTAAAGCGGATGTCGTGCCGGGTGAGGATGTCGCGGCGGTAGAGCTTGTTCCAGAGCACGCCGTAAAAGTAAGAGGCGGGCTTATCCATCAGGCGGCGGGCGAAGGTGTCCTTGTCGTAGACGCCCTCGGGCAGGAAAGCGTATTCCCGGTTCTCCGGCGGGCGTGCAACGTGCATGACGCCGAGGTCGTCCTGGATCTTTTCCAGCACCTGTTCCGGCTTTGACGCCCCGGCGGGGATGACCATGGTGTAGGGCGAGATGACGAGGTCGGCACCGGTCTTCTCTGCCGCCTCCACCAGCCGGGCGGTGTAGTCCGGGGCGATGTAGTCATCACTGTCCACGAACTGGACGTACTTGCCGCCGGCAAGCTTCAGGCCGAGGTTCCGGGTGTCGGACACGCCGGAGTTTGCCTTGTCCACCAGCAGGATGCGGCTGTCCTTTTTGCGGAACTCCTCGCAGACGGGCAGGCTCTTATCTTTGGAGCCGTCGTTGATGACGATGAGCTCGAGGTTCTTGTACTCCTGTCCGCAGATGCTTTCGAGACAGCGGCTCAGGTGGCTCTGGGTATTGTACACAGGGACGATGATGCTGACGAAAGGCATTTCCATAGCAGTTTCTCCTTTTGCTTTCTTCTGTTTTTCAGAAGCTGTTTTCGTGAGCGGGGTGCGCAATGCTTATGAAAACGGCTTCTCAGAGCAATGATACTCCCGCCGGGCCGAAAAAGCAAGCGCCGGCGGCAGGCCCGAAAGGGGGCTTCGGAATGATATTTCATATCGCGGTGTGCAGCCCGGACAGCGTCCTCCGCAGCCGGGTGGAGCGGCAGTGTCTCGACTATTATGCCCGGCGGGACGACGCCTGCATCATCGAGCAGCTGGACAGCCCGGAGGCCCTGCTGGCCCGGGACGACGCCGGGGAGCGGTACGAGCTGTACCTCATCGAGCTGCCGTCCACGGCAGCCGCCGCGTCGCTGCGGGCAGCGGCTGCACTCCGCAGCCGGGGGCGGCGCAGCCCGCTGGCTTTTCTGGCCCACACGCCCGCCCACGCCTACAGTGCCTACCGGGTGGACGCCATGCAGTATTTATTGCTGCCTGTCCCGCCGGAACAGCTGGACGCTCTGCTGGCCCGGGCCGCCGAGCCGGAGTACGGCCCGGCCATCCCGGTAGCCACGGCGCCGGGTCTGCGGGTGCTGCCCTTCGCGGACATCGAATACCTCGAGTGTACCCACCATGTGGTGCATTTCCATCTCGCCAGCGGCGAGGATGTGCCGTCCCTGTCTGTCCGGGTGCCGTTTGCACAGGTGGCACAGCCGCTTTTGGCGGATGAGCGCTTCGTCCAGCTTCATCGCTCTTATGTGGTCAATCTGGCGGCGGTGTCCCAGCTGGCGGCGGGTGAGTTCTGGATGCAGAGCGGCGCACGGGTCCCTGTCCCCCGCGGGCGGGAGCCTGCAGCCCGCACGGCGCTGAAAGATTATCTGGAAAAGAGACTGAAATAAAAGAAAGGCCCTCGCAGGCCGGAGCATGAGTGCTTTGGCTGCGAGGGCCTTTTTGTGAGGTTCAGTGGATCAGCTCATTGTGCAACGCGCCGCCAACGGACAGAGCCGGAATGCCTGCCGTATGGACGAGAGAGAACACGGTGTCCTCACCGCCAAGTGCAGTGAGTTCTGCAAGGTCGAGGGTGGACGTGCAGTGCTGGGTCACAAGAGCGATCGTTGTTACGCCCTGAGCCTGAAGTGCCTTCAGGCTCCCCAGTGTGCCGGTCAGCGTGGCGATGGAGAGTTCGGCACGGATGGTGAGCACATGGGCATCGGCGTCGTAGTCCTGCTGGACGATGCTCGTGTCCTGCATGAGGTTCTGCCGGAGAGCGCCGCGGACTTCCAGTTGGGAGACTGCCTGTTTCATGCTGGCAGAAAGAGCCGGTTCTGCATCGTCACCTTCAGAGTCATTTTCCTCCGGGGCTGGTGCACTGGGAACGCGGGTCAGGAGATTGTTGTCGGAGTCATAGTAGTTGATATAGCCCTGACCGGTGGAGTCGATGCCGGAGATGTCGGGAGCAATCTCCTCGCCTCTGACATCGTCCTTACCACCGCCGTTGCCAATGCCCGCGCCTGCACCGTAGCAGGTGCCGCTGGTGAGTGTTGCACCGGGGCCGTGCTTCACGGAGACCGTGGAGCTGCCACTGATGGTGACATTTTCGCCCTTGCCGCCGCGTCCACCGCCGATGCCTGCACCGGCAGCACCGCCAGAAGCCGACACGTTGGAATCGCTGATGGAGATGTCAGAGCCATCACCGCCCCGACCGCCACCGATGCCCGCGCCCCATTTTCCGCCGTTGGCAGTCACATCGGCGTTATCTTTGATCGTGATGTCCGAGCCGCTGCCAAGGTAGCCGCCGCCGATACCGGCAGAATCATCGCCGCCGCTGGCTTTGACCCGGCCGCCCGAGATCGTAATATCGGAAGCAACGCCTTCATTGGGGTGTTCGGCTTTCCAGTTGGGGAAGATGCCGGGATAGTTGATCCAGCCGCTCGCGCTTCCGCTGCCGATGCCCGCACCGCCTGCATCAGCGCCAGCAGTCACATCGGCGTCTTTGATGGTGATATTGGAGATACCGCCGCCGGCGCCTCCGCCTGCACCAACACCACCGCCGCCGATGCCTGCGCCGCTGTTGCCAGTGTCGGAGCCGTGGCCGTTGGAAATAACGGTGCTGTCAGTGATCTCGATGGTATCGGCATCGCCGGAGCGCCCGCCGCCGATACCGGCAGCTTCTGCGCCGCCCTCGGCTTTGACGATGGTATTCTTGCCGGAGATGGTGATGTTGGAACCCCTGCCGCCGCCGGTGCTGTCCGACTCTTTATTCAAACCGTTGGCATTATCGCCATCACCGCCGCCGATGCCTGCACCAGCCGTGCCGCCGTTGGCCGTGACATTGCCGCCGGAAATGGTAATGTCAGAGCCGTTGCCGCCGCCGGAGCTGCTGCTGCTTCCACCGCCGATACCAGCTGCATGACCGCCGCCATTGGCGGTGACATTGCCGCCCGTAATAGTGATGTCAGAACCATCTGCATTATTTCCACCGCCGATGCCAGCGCCGCCAAAGCCGCCGTTAGCAGTGAGAGAACCGGAAACATTATTGTCGTCCTTGATGGTCATCGTTCCGTTATCGTCGGCCTTTTCAATGCCTGCGTGGCCCATTCCGCTGCTAATGGTGTTTTTGCCGTCCAGTTCAATGCTGCTGTTGCCGCTTACGGAAACAGCAGCACCATCTGCTGCCGTGGAGGAGGCGCTCCTGTCGATTTCGAGATCCTTAAAGGTGACGTCGGCATCCTTGACGGAGACGGTGTTCTCGTCCGATTTTCCGGTGATGGTGATGTCGCCATCCTCGTTTTTTTCATTGTCGTATTTGGTGCCGTCCTTGTCCGTGTAGGAGACCTTGTCTTGATCGACTTTGATGTCGCCGTACTCGATGTGGTAGTCCTTGGCAAAGGCTGGCATAGCAGAAGATGCCATAATGCCGGTAATGGTCACAGCGGCAATGCCGCGTTTGATGGATTTCTTTAAGCGCATTGCGATTCTCCTTTACGATTTTCAAAATACTTGAGAAGGTGCCTTAGGATTACTTTATTATATAAAATTTCCGGGGGGGGGGGGCAAGTCTGAAATGGCGGTTTTTTACAAATCGGGCGCTGAAAAATTGAGGCAAAAACTGTAAAAAATGCTTAAAAAGCAAAAAGAAAAGCGCCCCTTCGAGAAAAGGACGCTTTGGAAACGATATGAAATTTAGACCTCCGCCCAGTCCAGCTGTGTCCAGTCGTGTATGTACTGGTCGGCAAGGCGCTGCAATTCGGGCTGATCGGCAGCGCTGGTCTCGTCCTCGATGTCGATGAGGTAAAAGCCGCACTGCCTGGCCGTACGGGTGGCGTAGACAGCGTCCTCGCAGACAACGGCGTCGGCGGGTTCGCTGCCGCCCAGCCGCTCGAGGACTTCGTGGAACACCTCGGGGTGGGCCTTGCTCTTCGCGCCCTGTGCGGTGTAGAAGAACTCGAAATAGTCTGCGACGCCCAGCCGGGTGAGCACCTCTTCGCACTGCTCTGCCCAGGTGTTGGAGCAGATGCACATCCGCACGCCCTCGGCTTTCAGCCGGGCCAGCATCTCCCGGACGCCGGGCTTCAGCTCGACTTTTTTGTACAGATCCCGGATGACCTGCCGCATGGCAGGCTCGTAGTCCCGGAGGGTCAGGGGCAGATCGTAGGTGCGGATGAGATATTCCGCGCCCTCCACCATCCCCATGCTCAGAAGAACATCGTGGATGCCGGGTCTTGCGGCGCGGCCATAGCGGCGCAGCAGCTCCAGCGGTGCGCCCTGCCACACCACGGTCATGCTGTCGGTGAGGGTGCCGTCCATGTCGAAAATCCATTGCTTGCGGTGCATCTGTCGTCCTCCTGAATCGTTCTGGCAAGGTGAATTTATTATAGCACATTTTTTGTTACAAAAACAGAGAGAAATCTCCCGGGAAATATGCTATAATCTAGGCAAAACCGGAACACATCAAAGGAGGCAGAAAACATGGCGCAGAACAACACCCCCGTAAGGGCGCTGGTGCTGGCGGGCGGGGGCGCCCGCGGCAGCTATCAGGTGGGCGTCTGGCGGGCGCTGATCGAGCTGGGCTGGCGGCCCCAGATCATTACGGGTACCAGCGTCGGCAGCCTGAACGGCGCCATGTTCGCCCTCGACCTCTACGAGACGGCCCGGGACATGTGGCTGACCATCCGCAGCCAGGATGTGATGGAGCTGCCCGCCGAGGATGCGCCGCTTTCCGAGCTGCACGCATTCCTCAAAGACGCTGTGACTCAGGGCGGCATGGACGTCACTCCGCTGGAAGAGATCGTCGAGCGGGTGCTGGACGAAGAGAAACTCCGCAAAAGCCCCATCCGGCTGGGCCTCGTGACCGTGGAGCAGAAGACCCTCAAGGCCCGGGAGCTTCCGCTGGAAGAGATCCCCGAGGGGAAGGTGAAAGACTATCTGCTGGCCTCTGCGGCCTGCTTCCCCGCCCTGCGGGCCCACACCATCGACGGGGTATCTTACCTCGACGGCGGCTACCGGGACAATATGCCCACCGCGCTGGCCCAGAAGATGGGCGCAGAAGAGCTGGTCTGTGTAGACCTGGAGGGTGTGGGCATCACCCGCCCCAACCGCACCGGCCTGCCCACCACCCTCATCCGAAGCTACTGGGAGCTGGGCGACATCCTCCACTTCGAGCCCGCCACCGCCCGGCGGAACATCGAGCTGGGCTACCACGATACATTGCGGGCCTTCGGGCGGCTGCGGGGCTGCGCCTACGCTGTGGACAGCGGGGCTGAGAGCAGCGCGGATGCCGCCGCATTCCATGCGGCCTTCGAGGCCGTCCAGAAGGACGTGCGGGAAAAACACCCCTCCACCCTGACGGCAGACGCTGCTCTCCTGCTGGCAAAACTCTCGGATGCAGAGCTTGCCCCGCTGGAAGCCGCGGCCGAGGACGTGGGCGTAGATCCCGCCCCCTACTACACCACCCGTACTTTGGGAGAAGCTTTCCTTGCAAAATGCGACTTCGAGCGCCTCAGGAGCTTCGAGCCGCTGTTCGAGGGTGAAGCAGGCCCGGCGCAGGCCGCGCGGGCCGCTCTGCTGCCCAACACCTTTTTGCAGGCACTGGTCTGCCGGGCGCTGACCGGCAGAGTGCCGCCGGAGGAGATGGAAACATGAAGGTATATAAGGGCTTTACCGCATCGCCCGGCCTCGTGCTGGGTCAGGTCAGCCGGCTGGACCGCCCGCCGCTGGTGTTCGGCGAGGGGCCTTTCCACCCCGAACAGGAAAAGCAGGCGTTGGAAGACGCCATCAAGGTCGCTCAGCAGGAGCTGGACGAGATGGCTGGCCGCGCCGCGCCCTCGGAGCAGGCCATCTTCCTGTTCCAGAGCATGATGCTGGAAGACGAGGGCTTCATGAATGAGGTGGCTTTCCAGATAAAAGCCGGCGTCGGTGCCGCCGAGGCGATGGACCGTGTGGGCCACCGCTACGCCGCCCAGCTGGCCGCCATGAAGGACAACGCCTACATGCAGCTGCGGAGCGTGGACATCCTCGACGTGACCCAGCGCATCACCAACATCCTCTGCCACCGGCTCCGCAGCTGGCAGGCCCTCGACCACCCGGTCATCCTTGCGTCTGACCTGCTCATGCCCACCGATCTGTTCAGCGTCCCGGCGGGCCGCATCCTCGGCCTCATCACCGCCGAGGGCAGCGGCCAGAGCCATGCGGCCATCATCGCCCGCTCGCTGAACATCCCGGGCATCACCCAGGTGGGCGAAGATTTCCTGAAAGACTGCGACGGCCGCGAGGTCATCCTGAACGCCACCGAGGGTGAGTGCATCCTTGACCCGGATGCCGCCGCCCGGCAGAGCGCCATCACCTGCATCTGCGAGATGCAGCGCCAGAACGAGGAGCTGAACGCCCAGCTTGAGCTGCCCAACCGCACCCGGGACGGCGAAGAATTCGAGCTTCTGGCCAACTGCTTCGGCCCCGAGGACGTGGGGACCGCGATGGAGTCCGGCGCGTCCGGCGTGGGCCTGCTGCGCAGCAGCTACATGATGATGCCCGGCCACGCCATGGACGAGCAGGAGCAGTATCTGTTCTACACCTCCTGCCTCGCCGCCGCCAGGGGCAGGATGGTGACGGTGCGCACCTTCGACTTCGGTGCTGACCGCACCATGGCCGACGCCTATCAGGGCGTCCAGTCCTCCAAGCTGGGCCTGCGGGGCATCCGCAGCAGTCTGCGCAATCTGCCCCAGATGGAAGTTCAGATCTGCGCCCTCATGCGTGCCGCCACAAAAGGCCCGCTGCGGGTCATGTTCCCCATGGTGACAGACATCGAGGACTGGGATTCCGCCATGCAGGTGGTAGACCACTGCCGCCGCAAGCTCACCGAGCGGGGCGTGGAGTTCGAGCCGGATGTCCCCTTCGGCGTCATGCTCAGCGTACCCGCCGCCTGCATGACGGCAGAGGACTTCACGGCTCACGGCTGCCGGTTCTTCGTCATCGGCACCAACGATTTGACCCAGTACACCCACGCGGTGAGCCGGGAACTGGCCATTGCCGAGCACTACTACCGTCCCGCCAGCCCGGCCATGAAAAAGCTCATCGCCATGGTGGTGGACGCCGCCAGGAAAGCGGACATCCCCGTCACCATCTGCGGCCTCGCCGTCGGCAATGCCGTCAACGCGACCCAGTATCTCCGCCTCGGCCTGCGCAGCTTCTCCATGAGCCCGCAGAACCTGCTGACCATCAAAAAGGCTCTGCGGGATGCAGATGCAAGATAAAGAGAAACGGCGTCCCACCTCGGCGGGACGCCGTTTCTGATGTCAGAACTTATTCGAGGTTCCCCGTCAGGGTCATGACGGCAGAGACAACGGCCAGCGGGGCCGTCTCACAGCGGAGGATGCGGGGGCCGAGGCCGACGGTCTTTGCGCCGGCTTTTGCGGCCATCTCAGCTTCCTCGGCGGCGAAGCCGCCCTCTGCGCCGGTGATGATGGCGATCTTCAGCTTTTCGCCATCGGCGGGCGTGGCCTCAGCCAGCAGCTGGCGCAGGGGTGCGCCGCCGCACTCGTAGCAGAAGAGCACGAGGTCATACTGGTCGAGGCTGCGGCAGACGGCCCTGAAGTTGGGCAGCGGAAGGGCCACATCCGGCAGGATGCCCCGGCCGCACTGCTTGGCGGCTTCAAAGGCGATGCGGTTGTAGCGCTCGTTTTTCTGCTCTTCCTTCTTGGGCGCGGCCACGCAGTAGCGGCTGAAAAACGGGATGAAATGGTCACAGCCCAGCTCGACGCCGTGGCGGATGACCTGCTCCAGCTTGTCCTGCTTGGGATAACCCACCAGCAGGGTGACATCCACGGTGGGTTCTGCGGCGCTGGGGCAGCCCGGCTCTACGCTGAACTCCACCGTCTCGTCGCCGAAGCCGGTGATGGTGGCAGTATACTCGACGGCGCTGCCGTCGCAGAGGATGACGGTGTCCCCCAGTTTGCCCCGCATCACGCGGGAGAGATGGTGGGCGTCGGCCCCCCGCAGCACGGCGGTGCCGTCGGAAATCTCAGTGGTAAAATAACGGTGCGGCATATTTCTTGATCCTTTACATCTTAGGCTCCCCTATTAGGGAAGCTGGCAGAGCGAAGCACTGACTGAGAGGTTGGCCTTATGCCTTCTTGCAGACGATGCACTCCCAGCCGCGCTTCTCCTTCACTTCCAGCACAGCGAGGCCGGCGGCTTCCAGCGCGGCGATGACCTCATCCTTCCGGCTGTCGATGATGCCGCTGGCGATGAAGACGGCGTCGTCGGCCATCAGGCCGGGGACGGCGGGGGCCAGCGACATGATGGCGTTGGCCACGATGTTGGCCGTGATGATGTCGTACTTGCCGCTGGCCTTGTCGGACAGATCGCCCACGAGGACGGTCAGCTTGTCGGCCACGCCGTTGAGGGCGGCGTTCTCGCCGGCGGTGCGGACGGCCACGGGGTCGATGTCCACGCCCTCAGCCACGGCTGCGCCCAGCTTGAGGGCTGCGATGGCGAGGATGCCGCTGCCGGTGCCGATGTCCAGCACCCGCTCGCCGCCCTTGACCCGCTCGTCCAGCACTTCGAGGCAGAGGTTGGTGGTCTCATGGCCGCCGGTGCCGAAAGCAAGGCCCGGGTCGAGGATGAGCTTGACGCGGTCGGTATCATAGTCCTGCCAGGACGGCACGATGGCGAGGCGCTGGCCCACGTCCATCGGGTGGTAATACTTGCGCCAGCCGTTCTGCCAGTCCTCCTGCTCCACCCCCTCGGTCTCAGAGGTGTAGGGGATGCCTGCGGCCTCCATCCGGGCCGCGATGAGGGCCAGCGTCTCCACCGGCGAAGCGCCCGGCTCGAGGTACATGTGGATGATGACGGTGTCCCGGGGCTTGTCCAGCAGCTCCTGCTCGATGAGGTCCACGTGGGCGATCTGCTCCACCTGTTCCTCGATGTCGCTGTAGTCTTCGATATAAATGCCGCCCTCCGCGATCATGGTGGCCACGGCCTCGGCGGCCTCGGCGTCGGTTTTGGATACGGTCAGGCGAATATCAGTCCATTCCATAAGGATGCTCCTTCCGTGTATTGGGGATATACTGCCTTTATAGTACCCGATTCCGGCCCGGGATGCAAGCTCTCGGGCCGAAAGATACCCGAAAGGGCTTTCTTTTTTCCCGGCAGTATGTTAATATGGTGTTGTACCCGGACTGGGTCCGGGCGGCTTCCCGCCGGAAGCGCCCGCCGCATCGTTCCCCAAAGGAGGAATTATCGTATGTTTTTGGGAATGGATATTTACAGCTGGATCGCTGCCATCGTCATCGCGCTCATCGTCACATTCCTTCCGATCACGCTGCCGTTCAAGATCGTTCTCGCCATGGTGGCCATGGCCTGCTTCTACTTTGGACGCAAGTATTATCACAACCATAAGAACGGCGGGGCCGAGACGCCCAGCATGAGCTCTGCCGAGAGCGAGGCACTGGCCTCCGGCATCCTGAAAGCCCTCGGCGGCAAGAACAATATCGTCAAGGTGGACTACTGCGCCACCCGCCTCCGCTTTGAGGTACACAGCTACGCCTCCGTGGACGAGGCCGCTGCCAAGGCCGCAGGCGCAGAGGGCGTCATCCGCCCGGCCAAGAACGCCTGCCAGGTGGTCATCAAGGGCGATGTGCAGGCTGTGTACGATGCCCTGCGCAAGCAGCTGTAACGAAGAAGCCGTTTTCTCACGAAAACAGCTTCTCGAACACCGCCGGGAACGGGCCGCTGCGCCCGGCCCGGCGGTATTTTTATCGGAAAGGAATTTTGATATGAAGCCCCAGACCTTTACGTGGAAGAAACTCACTGCCGACGAGCTGACGCGGGTGTATCTGGACGAGATGCGCCGCGACTTCCCGCCCAGCGAGCTGAAACCCCTGAGCATGATTCTCAACAGCGAAGCCGCCGGCATGGCCCACACCTGGGGCGTGTTTGAGGGGGAGACGCTGGTGTCCTATCTGCTGATGGTGCGGCCGATGGGCTGTGAAGTGAGCCAGCTGGACTATTTCTCCGTCCTGCCCGCCTACCGCAGCACCGGCATTGGCGCACGTCTGCTGGCCGCTCTGCCCGCCCACGAGGAGGGCGCAAAGGCCATCCTCATTGAGGCCGAGTGTCCCGAAAAGGCTGACGACGAGGCTATGGCCGCCCGGCGTCTGGGCTTTTATGCCCGCTGCGGGGCCGTTGACACCGGCTGGACGGAGCATCTTTTCGACGCATGGTTCCGGGTGCTGGTCCTGCCTGCCGAGGGGGAGACACTGGATGCAGAGACGGCCAACAAAGAGCTGGCTGACTGCTACAGCCGGGTGATGGGCGCGGACAAGTGGCGCAGATATGTCCAGCTCTACCGCCCGGACAGCACGGAAGAGAAATTCTGATTCGATCATAGGCTCTGAAAGGCTGCTTTACGTTCTGTGAAGCAGCCTTTTTTGCACCCTTCAGCGGGCGGGATGCACAAACGAAAGTGCGGATTTTTGACAGTTTGACCGGAAATGTAAAATCAAGTGTCCTGTTTTCCACACCGACTTTACCAGAGGATGACAGCGGCGCAAAAACACCGCACAAAGCTTTACCTGCATTTTGCGCCGCCATGGTCGCAGCCGGATGGGCGGTGCGCTACAATAAAGGCGTCCCAAGAGAGATACAACGAGGAAAAGGAAAACAGCCCGGCCAGAACAAAAGGGCCGGCCCAGTTGAAGGAGATATTATGATGAAAAAGATCACTCGTCGTTCGTTCCTGTCCATCTGCGGCGCTGCTGCCGCTGCTGCTGCCCTGACCGCCTGCGGCGGTGCAGCTTCTTCCACTGCTGCCTCTTCTGCCGCCGCATCCGGCACCGCAGCTTCCGCTTCTTCTACGGCTGCGCTGTCCGGCAATGTCGCCACCGGCGGTTCCACCTCTATGAAGAACGTCATCGCCGCCCTGACCGAGGGCTTCGCTGAGCTCGAGCCGGATGTCACCATCAGCTATGACCCCACCGGTTCCGGCGCAGGCATCACCGGCGCTGCCGATAAGACTCTGGACATCGGCCTTTCTTCCCGCGCCCTGAAGGCTGACGAGACCGGCGTCACCGGCACCATCGTAGCTCTGGACGGCATCGCCATCATCGTCAACAAGGACAGCAAGGTCGAGGACCTGACCGTTGACCAGCTCAAACAGATGTTCACCGGCGAGATCACCAACTGGTCCGAGGTCGGCGGCGACGACGGCGAGATCGTTCTGGTGGGCCGCGAGGCTGGCTCCGGCACCCGCGATGGCTTCGAGAGCATCGTGGACGTCAAGGATTCCTGCAAGTATGCGCAGGAGCTGACGGCTACCGGCGCTGTCATCAGCGCTGTGGAGGCCAATCCTCTGGCCATCGGCTACGCTTCCCTGTCTGCCATCGGCGACACCGTCAAGGCTGTGACCGTCGGCGGCGTGGAGTGCAGCGAGGAGACCGTCAAGGACGGCAGCTATGAGGTGCAGCGTCCCTTCGTGTTCGTCACCAACGACTCCGTCACCCTCTCCGCTCAGGCTCAGGCGTTCTTCGACTTTGCTGCCAGCACCGACGCTGCCGACCTCATCCGCACCGCAGGCGCTGTGCCGGTGAACGAGTAACTTTGTGAGGGGATCCCTCAGGTGTTTTTATGAAAAAATTCGAGCTTCCCCGCACCCCGGCCCAATGGCTGGAAGCTGTCATGAACGCCATCTTCTTCCTCTGCGGCATCCTCGCCGTGGGCTGCGTGGCTGTCATTACCATCTATATGTTCCTGTCGGGCCTGCCCGCCATCGGAAAGATCGGCCCGCTGAAGTTCCTCTTCGGCACCGAGTGGGCCTCCACGGCGTCCGAGCCGAAGTACGGCATCCTGCCCTTCGTGCTTTCGAGTATTTACGGCACCCTGGGCGCGTCCCTCATCGGCGTGCCGGTGGGCCTGCTGACAGCAGTGTTCCTCTCGAAAGCGGCAGCTCCCGGCGTGCGCAATGTGGTCGTCACGGCGGTGGAGCTGCTGAGCGGCATCCCCAGCGTGGTGTTCGGCCTGCTGGGCATGCAGGTGCTGGTGCCTGCGGTGGCGAAGGTGTTTGGCAAGGCGTCGGGCGCCTGCCTGCTGTCGGCCATCGTGGTGCTGTCCGTCATGATACTGCCCAGCATCGTGTCGGTGTCGGTGACGGCCCTCAACGCCGTGCCGCCCGAGTATGAGCAGGGCAGTCTGGCACTGGGTGCGACCGATACGGAAACGTGGTTCAGGATCAGCATCCCGGCGGCCAGGAGCGGCATTGCAGCCGGTATCGTTCTGGGCATTGGCCGCGCCATCGGCGAGGCAATGGCCGTCATGATGGTGGCCGGCAACAGCCCCAATATGCCGGACAGCCTCTTCCGCAGCGTCACCTTCCTGACCACGGCCATCGCCAAGGAGATGAGCTACGCCAGCGGCCTGCAGAAGCAGGCGCTGTTCAGCATCGCGCTGGTGCTGTTCGTCTTCATCATGGTCATCAATGTGCTGCTCAACGCTGTGCTGAAGGGAGGAAACAAGGATGAAAAGTGACTTCTCCCCCTCCCGCCGCGCGTGGAACGTCATCATGACCGCTGTGGTCTGGGCGGCGGCAGTGCTGGTCATCGCCCTCACGGTGGGCGTCATCGGGCTGGTACTGGTGCGGGGCATCCCCAACATCAGCTGGGAATTTCTTTCCACCACCGCCAGCGTCCTGAAAGGCACCGACGGCATCCTGCCCGCCATCCTCAACACGTTCTATGTCATCCTGCTCACCCTGCTCATCGTCCTTCCGCTGGGCGTGGGCGCGGCAGTTTACCTCACGGAATACGCCTCCAACCGGAAGCTCATTGAGGTCATCGAGTTCACGGATGAGACGCTGGCGGGCATCCCCAGCATCATCTACGGCCTCGTGGGTATGCTGGTCTTCGCCCAGACCATGGGCTTCAAGACCTGCCTGCTCTCCGGCAGCCTGACGCTGGTGGTCATGAACCTGCCCACCATCATCCGTACCACGCAGGAGTCCCTCAAAACGGTGCCGCAGGGCTACCGGGAGGGCGCTCTGGGCCTCGGCGCGGGCAAGTGGCACATCATCCGCACCATCGTGCTGCCCTGCAGCATCGACGGCATCGTCACCGGCTGCATCCTGGCCGTGGGCCGTATCGTGGGTGAGAGCGCGGCCCTGCTCTTCACCGCCGGCGCGGCGGAAGTCATTGCGGGCAGCATCGCCAAGGCTTACACCTCCAACGGCGCGACCCTCTCCGTCCTGCTCTATCTGCGGGCCTTCGAGGACGGCGACTTCGCCTCCGCCTGGGGCATCGGCGCAGTGCTGCTGGTTCTGGTGCTTCTCATCGACCTCGCAGCCCGTCTGGCAAAAACAAAGCTCAAACAGAAACAGTAAGGGGTATTTTATGGATAACAATATGCCGGTCATCTCGGCAAAAAATCTGAACCTCTGGTACGGCGACTTCAAGGCCCTCAAGGGCATCTCGCTGGACGTGGGCGAACAGGAGATCACTGCCCTCATCGGCCCCTCGGGCTGCGGCAAATCCACCTTCCTCAAGACCCTGAACCGGATGAACGACCTTGTGCCGAACGTCCGCATCGAGGGCGACGTCCGGCTCCGGGGTGAGGATATTTTCTCAAAGGAGATGCAGCTGACCGACCTGCGCCGCCGCGTGGGCATGGTCTTCCAGAAGGCGAACCCCTTCCCCATGAGCATCTACGACAATATTACTTACGGCCCCAGGCTCCACGGCGTCCGCAATAAGGCGGAGCTGGATGAGCTGGTGGAAAGCTCCCTGCGGGGCGCTGCCCTCTGGGACGAGGTGAAAGACCGCCTGAAAAAGAGCGCGCTGGGCCTCTCCGGCGGCCAGCAGCAGCGCCTGTGCATCGCCCGGGCTCTGGCTGTCAAGCCCGAAGTCCTGCTGATGGACGAGCCCACCAGCGCCCTCGACCCCGGCTCCACCATGAAGGTGGAAGAGCTGATGAGCGAGCTGAAAAAGAACTACACCGTGGTCATCGTCACCCATAACATGCAGCAGGCGGCCCGTATCAGCGACCGCACGGCCTTCTTCCTGCTGGGTGAGCTGGTGGAGTGCGGCCCCACGGGCGAGATTTTCAGCACCCCGAAGGATAAGCGCACCGAGGACTATATCTCGGGCCGCTTCGGTTAAAAAGGAGGGTTTGCGATATGAGCACACGCACACAGTACGAGGCCGACCTCGCGGCCCTGAAGGGATCGCTGGCCAAGATGGGCCAGCTCTCTGCCGACGCGGTGGAAGATGCGCTGGAAGCCCTCTGCACGGCGGACGCCGAGGAAGCAAAGGGCATCATCAAGGGCGACACCGAGGTCAACCGGATGGAGCGGGACATCGAGCACCGCTGCATGACCCTGCTGCTGCGTCAGCAGCCGGTGGCAGGTGATCTGCGCTTTATCTCTGCTGCCATGAAAGTGGTGACAGACGTGGAGCGCATCGGTGACCATGCCGCCGACATCGCGGAGATCGTCCCCCATCTGGCCGGTGTCCGCAAGGCGGGCGACCCCGCCGTGAGCAGGAGCATTGAGATGGGCCGTAAAGCCCACAAGATGCTGCAGGACGCCATGAGTGCCTTTGCGGCAGAAGATAAGGCAGCGGCAAAAGCCGTCATCGACGCCGACGACGCGGTGGACTACGACTTCAACACCATCAAGCGGATGCTGGCGGCGGAGATCGCCGCCGACCCCGGCAAAGTGGACGCCGCGCTGGATGTGCTGATGGTCATCAAGTACCTCGAGCGCATCGGCGACCACGCCGTGAACATCGCCGAGTGGGTGGAGTTCCTGCGCACGGGCCGGTATCACCACGAGAAGATGTTCTGAGTTCTGTTTTCCTCTTTTTCTTTTCCTGAAAAGCTGCTGCCCGAGGCGGGTGGCAGCTTTTGCTTTGTCGAAACCCCGTCTGAAAAATTTTGGAGTTTTTTCTTGTCTTATGCAATTTCCGGCCCGGATGCGCCGTATTATAAGCAGAAGCCTCCCAACAGAGGGACGCTTATGAGACCTGAGCGCGGCCCGGCTCCGACATCCCCCATGTCCCCGGCTGCGCCGCAACGGAGGATACCTATGAGCATCAAGAAATTCCCGCTGGAAGCCTACGGCGCGGCCGTCAGCCGCGAAGAGCTGGTGCAGGCGGCTTTGGATGAGATCACCAAGAATTACCGTGAGGCCAGCCTCTCCAATGTGGCCCGCAGCTACGGCGTCTCTCTGGCCTATGTCAGCGAGTGCGTCCGGGCGCAGACAGGCCGTACTTATAAGGAATTGCTCCAGAAGCACCGGATGGAGACTGCCGCCCGCCTGTTGCGCCGCAGCGACTGGAACATCCAGCAGATCATCACCTACGTCGGCTACGAGAACACCAGCTATTTCTACCGCCTGTTCCACGAGCGGTACGGCCAGAGCCCCCGTGAGTACCGTCAGAGCCGCGCGGCCCGCACCCGCACACCGGCCTGACCTTTGAGCACACTGCGAAAAAAGACGTCCCGTGTCTGCGGGACGTCTTTTGATGTCTTAAGATGGAAAAACGATGCAGAGTGTGTTACAATAAAAGCCAGACCTGAAAAAATGCGGGAGTGCGCTGCGGCGCACGGAAAGAGAAGGTGGAAACGGAATGTTTCGTGGAGCACGGCGCTCTGATCTGGAGCAAATTTTAGAGATCTATGCCCATGCCCGGAAAGCAATGGCGGATTCGGGAAACCCGACCCAGTGGGGCGACAGCTATCCGCCGCAGGAGATGCTGGAAGAAGACATCGACTCCAACCGGCTGTTCGTCTATACGGTGAACGGCTGTCTCGAGGCGGTGTTTGCCTTCATCCTCGGGCCGGACCCCACCTACGCGAAAATCGAAGACGGCCAGTGGCTCAACGATGAGGTGCCTTACGGCACCATCCACCGTCTGGCCTCGGCGGGTGACCGCAGGGGCGTGGCGTCTGAGGTCATCGCATGGTGCCTCGAGCACTGTGAGAGCCTGCGGGCCGACACCCACGCCGACAACAAGATCATGCAGCATCTTCTCGAGAAGAACGGCTTTGCCCGCTGCGGCATCATCCATGTGGAAGACGGCACGCCCCGCGTCGCCTACCAGAAGCTGTCGGCCACCGTACACATGCAGGAAGAATAAGGAGGGACTGGCATGAAGATCACACAGGTAAAGCTGGGCCGCATCTCGACCCCGCTCCGCGTCCCCTTCAAGACAGCGCTGCGCACCGTGAGCAGCGTAGAGGACGTCATCGTTGAGCTGCACACCGACACCGGCGCGGTGGGCTACGGTGAGGCACCTCCCACCGGCGTCATCACCGGCGACACCACCGGTGCCATCATCGGCGCCATCCGCGACCACATCGCCCCGGCCATCCTGGGCCGCGGCCTCGACGAGTTCGAGGATCTGACCGCCGCCGTGCAGAAGGCTCTCGTCCACAACACCAGCGCCAAGGCTGCTGTGGATATGGCCCTGTGGGACCTGCTGGGCCAGAAGTACAGCGCCCCGGTCTACCGGATGCTGGGCGGCGCGCGCAGCAATATCGTGACGGACATCACCATCAGCGTCAACCCGCCCGAGGAGATGGCCCGGGACGCCCGCACCGCCATCCAGCGCGGTTATGACTGCCTGAAGGTCAAGGTGGGCATCGACCCGGAGCTGGACGTGGCCCGTCTGGCCGCCGTCCGCAAGGCCGTGGGCAAGGACGTCAAGCTCCGCATCGACGCCAATCAGGCGTGGAATGCAAAGCAGGCTGTCCGCATCCTCGACCAGATGCAGGAGAAGGGCCTGGACATCGAGTTCGTCGAGCAGCCTGTCCCGGCGGCTGACCTCGAGGGGATGCAGTACGTCACCCGCCACGCCAGCGTTCCGGTGCTGGCCGATGAGAGCGTGTTCAGCCCGGCGGACGCCCTGCGCATCATGCAGACCGGCGCAGCCGACTTTGTGAACATCAAGCTGATGAAGTGCGGCGGCATCACCAACGCCCTTCGCATCGCCTCGGCGGCAGAGGTCTACGGCGTGGAGTGCATGATCGGCTGTATGCTGGAAGCCAAGATCTCGGTCAACGCAGCCGTGGAGCTGGCCTGCGCCAAGAAGATCATCACCAAAGTGGACCTGGACGGCCCGGTGCTCTGCAGCGAGGACCACATCCTCGGCGGCGCGGTCTTCGACGAGAAGAATATCACCGTTTCGGATGCACCCGGCATGGGCATCCAGGGCTTCGTCCCCGGCAAAGTGACCTATCTGGACGACTGAAAAATCAGAATAAATAAGAATGACTACCCCCCGGCAGACAAACTCTGCCGGGGGATTTTTCTGCCCTGAGCGGTGAAATATTTTAGCTGTGTATTTTTACGGCGCACACATAAGGCGGCGCGGAGGAAGGCCGAAAACGAAAAAATCTGCCGAAGCAGCCCGAAAAATTCACTGAAAACCTTTGACTTTTCTTCCGTGTGTGCTATAATAACAACTGTCTTCGGGTAAGAGACAGGAAAAGTGTGCGTCGAGGACGCACAAATACAGAGGAGTGTTCTATATGATGAATGGTGCAAAAGCCATTGCGAAGAAGTACAATGAGGTCAGCCTCATCCTTCGCATCGTCGTCGGTCTGGTCATCGGCGCGGTGCTGGCGCTTGCGGTGCCGGGTGCAGGCTGGGTCGGCGAGCTGGGCAGCCTGTTCGTCGGCGCACTGAAGGGCATCGCTCCGGTGCTGGTGTTCGTCATCGTGGCGAGCGCACTGGCACAGGGCAGCTCCAAGCTGGACCGCCGCTTCGGTACGGTCATCTGGCTGTACATGCTCACCACCTTCCTTGCGGCTGCGATCGCTTCGATCACCAGCTTCATGTTCCCTGTGTCGGTCGTTCTGGCAGACGCTGCTCAGTCGGACGTGGTGCCGCAGGGTCTGGGCGAGGTGCTGGGCACCCTGCTCACTAACTTCGTCGCCAACCCTGTCAGCTCTCTGATGAGCGGCAACTACATCGGCATCCTGTTCTGGGCCTGCATGTTCGGCCTTGCCATGAAGAACATCGGCTCTGACACCACCAAGAAGTTCCTTGCCGATACCGCCGACGCTGTGTCGCAGGTGGTGCGCTGGATCATCAATCTGGCTCCCTTCGGCATCATGGGTCTGGTGTACACCAATGTGGCCGGTAACGGTCTGGCCATCTTTACCCAGTACGGCAAGCTGCTGGCCCTGCTGGTGGGTACCATGCTCTTCATGGCGTTCATCGTTTCGCCCTTTATCATGTTCCTCTATCTGCGCTGCAACCCGTATCCGCTGGTGTTCCGCTGCCTGAAGGAGTCCGGCCTGACCGCTTTCTTCACCCGCAGCTCTGCGGCCAACATCCCCGTCAACATGGCCCTGTGCGAGAAGCTGGGCCTCGATAAGGATATGTATTCCGTCTCCATCCCTCTGGGCGCTACCATCAATATGGATGGTGCGGCCATCACCATCACCATCATGACGCTGGCTGCGGCCAACACGCTGGGCATCCCCGTGACCCTGCCTGCCGCCATCGTCCTGAGCGCCATGTCCGCTCTGGGTGCCTGCGGCGCTTCCGGCGTGGCCGGCGGCTCTCTGCTGCTCATCCCCATGGCCTGCTCCCTGTTTGGCATCTCCAACGATGTGGCCATGCAGATGGTCGGTGTCGGTTTCATCATCGGCGTGATCCAGGACTCTGTGGAGACTGCGCTGAACTCCGCCGGCGATGTGGAGTTCGCCGCGACCGCCGAGTATCATCAGTGGCTCAAGCAGGGCAAGCTCCTGCCGGACTTCCTCCGCAAGTAATATGCAAAACAAAATGGCTGGGGCCGTAAGGCCCCAGCCATTTTTCTGTATAAGCTCAGTCCATGAGCTTTGCTTTCTGCAGAGCGGTGATGATGAGGGGGATGAGCACCAGCTGTGCGATGATGCCCGGCACAGCGGTGAAGAGCGCACCGGACAGGAAGGCCGAGAACGGGAAGCTCGAGCCGGACAGGCCCGCCAGCACGAAGCGGACCGCGCCCCAGACGAGGCGGCCAGCCACCATGGCTGCCGCGAGGGTGGCGTAGGTCATGGGCAGGGTGTGCTTCACCCGGCGGTAGAGCCAGCCGGACACGGCGCCGTAAGCTGCCAGCTCAAAAGCCATCGAAATGGCGATGGGGAACATCGGGGGCATCCCGAAGAGCACCGAGCGGAGCAGCGGGGCCGCAAAGCCCACAGCCAGACCCCAAGGTCCGCCCAGCACGAAGCCGCAGAGCAGGATGGGGAAATGCATTGGGCAGAGCATATTGCCTACCTGCGGCAGATGGCCCGTCACCATGGGCAGCACGAAGGCCAGCGCCAGAAAGAGTGCGGCCAGCACGACATTGCGGGCCGGAGAAGAGTTTTTGGTTTTCATCTGTTTCCTCCTGTGACTGCGCCGCAGAAAAACAAAAAAGGGGCCTGCCAGTCGGCTTGCAAGCCAACGGCAGACCCCTTCATGGCGTCTGTTTCAAAAATGCGGCGGCTGAAAATAGTGTAAGGCGGGCTTCGGCCCGCAGGCCCGGCTTCCTGCCGGAAATCGTGAAAATTATAGCAGAGTGCCGCAGGATTTGTCAAGACAGCCCCGGACGGGCTGCAAATTGACCAAAAAAGAAAGCGTTTGAAGCAGTTTTTGACCGCCTGTGTACATTTTGCTGAAAGAAGCTTGACCTTTTTGCACAGAATAGATAATATAAACTTGAATTATAGCGCAATGGGGCGGCGGGAGCTGTGCCTTGCGCGGCTGTATACTTGCAACTTCTGAGGTTCATACGGGAGGACCATCATGACAAATGCAGAAAAGCTTACCCTTGCCAAGCACGCCTGTCACATCCGCATGGGCGTGATCGAGGGAACTCACAGCGCCAAGTGCGGCCATCCGGGCGGCAGTTTGGACATCGCCGAGGTGCTGTCTTATCTCTACTTCGTGGATATGAACATCGACCCCAAGGAGCCGAAAAAACCGGACCGCGACCGCTTCGTGCTGTCCAAGGGCCATGCAGCTCCGGCACTTTACGCCGCGCTGGCCGAGCGCGGGTTCTTCCCGGTGGAAGACCTCAAGACCCTGCGCAAGATCGGCAGCTACCTGCAGGGCCACCCCAACATGAATGAGACTCCGGGCGTGGATATGTCCACCGGCAGTCTGGGTCAGGGCGTGTCTGCCGCCTGCGGCATGGCTCTGGGCGCAAAGCACAGCGGCAAGCCCATCAATGTCTACACCATCCTCGGTGACGGTGAGGTGGAAGAGGGCGAGTGCTGGGAGGCTTTCATGTTTGCCGCCCACTATAAGCTCTCCAACCTCTGTGTCATGCTGGACCGCAACCACCTCCAGATCGACGGCACCACCGAGACCGTCATGAACAGCGCCCCGCTGGAAGAAAAGCTCAAGGCGTTCAACTTCAACGTCCTGACCATCAACGGCCACGACTACGACCAGATCGAGTCCGCCATCAAGGTGTTCCACGCCGAGAACGACAAGCCCACCTGCATCATTCTGGACACCGTCAAGGGTACCGGCGTCTCCTTTATGACCAACTCTGTGGATTGGCACGGCAAAGGCCCCAACGACGAGGAGTACGCTGCGGCCATGCAGGAGCTGAACGCAGCCTACGCCGCGCTGGAACAGGAGGACAAGTAAGATGGCAGATGTGAAAATGATCGCTACCCGCGAGAGCTATGGCAATACTCTGAAAGCACTGGCCGCTGAGGGCCACGACGACCTGGTGGTCCTGGACGCCGACCTCGCTGCCGCTACCAAGACCGGTGTGTTCCGCAAGGCTTACCCGGACCGCCACTTTGACTGCGGCATCGCCGAGGCCAACATGATGGGCGTCGCCGCCGGCCTGTCCACCATGGGCTATGTTCCCTTTGTGTCCAGCTTTGCGATGTTCGCTGCGGGCCGTGCCTTTGAGCAGATCCGCAACTCCGTGGCCTACCCCCACCTGAACGTGAAGATCGGCGCTACCCACGGCGGTATTTCCGTCGGTGAGGACGGCGCTTCTCACCAGTGCTGCGAGGACTTCGCCCTCATGCGCAGCCTGCCCGGCATGACCATCATCTGCCCCGCCGACGATGTGGAAGCACGCGCTGCTGTCCGCGCCGCCTACGAGATGCAGGGCCCTGTCTACCTCCGCTTTGGCCGTCTGGCGGTTCCTGTGTTCCACGACGAGACCAACTATCACTTCGAGATCGGCAAAGGCGAGCAGCTCACCGAGGGCAGTGATATTGCCATCGTGGCCACCGGCCTGATGGTCAACGAGGCCCGCAAGGCCGCTGAGACTCTGGCCGCCGAGGGCATCCACGCCCGCGTCATCAACATCCACACCATCAAGCCTCTGGATGAGGACATCATCCTCAAGGCTGCCAGGGAGTGCGGCAAGATCGTCACCGCCGAGGAGCACAACGTCATCGGCGGTCTGGGCGAGGCTGTCTGCTCCCTGCTCAGCGAGAAGCTGCCCACCCCTGTCCGCCGCGTCGGCGTGCAGGACAAGTTCGGCTGCTCCGGCCCCGCCTGGGACCTGCTGAAGGAGTACGGTCTGGACGCTGCCACCATCTGCAAGACCGCAAAGGAAATGCTGGGCAGGTAAGCTCTCTCTCTGAAATAACGAACGCCGCTGTGCATTGCACGGCGGCGTTTTGCATCTCACAGAGCTTTTATCAGCTTTTCCCTCTCGGCGTACACCTCGGCGAAGACCCTGCGCAGGGTGCATATCTCGGGGCGGGGGTCATCCCGCAGGGTCAGCAGGCGGGTGTCCGGGATGGACAGATGCAGCGGGATGTGCCACCCGGCAGGGAAGGCCGGGTATATCATCGGGCAGAGGAACATCCCCCGCCCGGCCAGAAGCTCGGCGTAGACCGATTCGTAGTTTTCCACCATCCGCCAGACCGGTGTGGAATAGGGCATCCCCGGCTGCTTCCGGGCGAAATCCACCATATCCTGATAGAGGGGCTCGTAAAATATCTGCTGCCCGGCGAGGGCAGAAAGCTCGACGCTGCTTTGGCCGGAGAATGGGTGCTCCGGCGCGGTGATGAGGTAAAACCGGTTGTCGATGATGGTCTCACAGCGGATCTCTGGCGGTAGCGGGCCGAAGGGAAGGTAGAGCGCCGCGTCTGCCTCGGTGCAGAGCATGTGGTGGTAGCTGGAGGGGACAGGCGTGGTGTCCACTTTGAACTCATAGCCCGGAAGCGCGGCGTGGAGCCTCGCCATCAGGATGGGGTAGATGGGGTCCCGCTGCAAAAGCACCGGCGGCAGGCGGAGGGTCAGGGTGTGGTGGGTGCCGAAGCCTTTCAGCGCCGTGCGGGCGTTGAGGATGCCGCGGTAGATGTCTTCCGCATGGGGCAGCAGGGCGCGGCCTGCCTCGGTGAGAGCCACCTGCGTCGTCGTGCGGCGGAACAGTGCAGCGTCCAGCTCCTTTTCGAGGCTGCGTATCTGGTAGCTCAGGGCGGGCTGGGTGCAGTAGAGTTCCCGCGCGGCGGCGGAGAAATTCAGCGTCCGGCTCACGGTGAGAAAGCAGAGAAGCTGGTGCTCGTTCATGACAAAAAACTCCTTTCCGGCGGCAGGACATCCGTACAGCCTCAGTATAGCAGGAAATAGGACGCTTATAAAGCTTTTTTATCAGGATGCTTAAGATTTTTTAATTCCCTTTTACTTCGTTATATTTTATACTATCTCTCGGAAGAACGATTTTCTGCCTGAAAACGTCGAAAGAAGAAAGAGTAAGGAGCATTCCAGATGAAAAAGATCTCTCGCAAAGGCTTCCTGAAGGTTGCCGCCGCTGCCGCTATGAGCGGCGTTACCGCCAGCGCACTGGCCGCCTGCAACGCAGGCTCTTCCAGCAGCACTGCCGCCTCCACCGGCGAGGCCATCTACACCCCCGGCACTTACACCGGCACCGCCACCGGCATCGGTGAGGTGAAGGTCACCATGACCTTCAGCGAGACCGCCATCACCGACGTGGTCATTGACGCCTCCAACGAGACCGAGAGCATCGGCGGCGTGGCAGCCCCCACCCTGAAGGACGCCCTGATGGCTGCTCAGAGCACCGAGATCGACAACATCTCCGGCGCTACCATCACCACCAACGCCGTCAAGAAGGCCGCCGCAAGCTGCATCGAGCAGGCAATGGGCGTCCACACCGCAGGCGGCGACACCGCTGCATCTTCCTCCGATGAGGACTGGCTGGGTACCGAGCCGGAGATCGACGAGAGCAAGGTCGCCAAGACCGTTGACGTGGATGTGGCAGTCGTGGGCTGCGGCATCGCAGGCGTTGCCGCCTGCCGCAGCGTCGCTGAGGACGGCGGTCTGGTGGCTGCTTTCGAGAAGGCCGACGGCCCCCAGTGCCGCAGCGGCGAGTACGCCGTCATCAACGGCAAGGTGCAGGCCAAGTGGGGCCGCGACACCTGGACCCGCGAGCAGATCGACGACATCATCGACTCCCACATGGTGGAGAGCACCTACCGCTGCAAGCGCAGCATCATGAGCAAGTGGGCCCACAACATCGGCGACGCCTTCGACTGGTGGGTGGAGGCAAACCCCGACCTGTACTACGCCGAGACCACCCGCAGCGCCATCCCCGACGAGAGCGCGGACAACTTCATCATCCCCATCTTCTACCCGCTGCCCGAGCACTACGACTGGAAGCAGGAGCGCTTCCCCTGCTACCCCACTTCCGTCGAGTTCAAGCCCGACCAGCACGTCACCGTCGAGGCCAATATGCAGAAAGCCATCGACACCGGCAATGTCCAGACCTTCTACGGCTGCTTCGTCGAGAAGCTCATCATGGATAATGGCCGCTGCGTGGGCCTCTACGCCTGCGATGCCGCTACCGGCGAGTACATCAAGTGCAACGCCTCCAAGGGCGTTATACTCTCCACTGGCGACTACTCCCAGAACACCAAGATGCTCAAGCACTTCTGCCCCGAGGTCATCGAGAACAACATCCAGTGCCTGTTCACCAATGTGGACGTGGAGGGCAACTTCACCAATCAGGGCGACGGCATCCAGCTGGGTATGTGGGCCGGCGCTCAGGTGCAGCAGAGCCACGCCCCGATGATCCACCACATGGGCGGCGGCGCCGACCTCGGCGGCGTGGGCGTCATGGGCAATGCAGGCTTCCTGAACCTCGATCTCAACGGCAAGCGCTTCATGAACGAGGACCTGCCCGGTCAGCAGCTGGAAAACCAGATCGAGCTGCAGAAGAACCGCGAGAGCTGGCAGATCTTCGACTCCAACTGGCCCGAGCAGCTGCCCTATATGCCCGCAGCCCACGGCGGTGCCTGCTACTATGAGGACTACGCCAGCGAGGACGAAGGCCCCAAGAACAACACTACCTACCGCAACTACAAGAGCCCCTATCAGCTGGAAGCTGCTGTGGCCGATGGCCGCGCTGTGAAGGCCGACACGCTGGAAGAGCTGGTGGCAAAGATCTACCCGGACGATACTGCCGCCCAGCAGACCGCTCTGGACTCCATCCAGCGCTACAACGAGCTGGCCAAGGCCGGTTACGATGAGGACTTCCACAAGCCCGCTTCCCGTATGTGGGCAGTCGAGAACGGCCCCTTCTACGCCGACAAGTTCACCACTGCTCTGCTGCTGGTCTGCATCGGAGGCCTCGAGAGCGACGAGGACTGCCACACCTTCGACGCCGACCGCAATGTCATCCCCGGCCTGTACGTCGCCGGCAACATCCAGGGCAACCGCTTTGCCACCGAGTACCCCATCGGCCTGAAGGGCGTCAGCCACTCCATGGCCATGTACTACGGCTACGTCGCCGGCAAGAACGCCCTGAAGGACATCTGAGCCTGAAATCGCAAAATAATTTCCAGAGCCCGGAGCAGAAAATGTCTGCCCCGGGCTTTTTATGTGACTTGCTCACGGAAAAACGCCGGAGTTTGGGGTATACTGTCCCTGTCAGATGAAAAAACGCTCTTTATGGAGGGAAACGATATGGCAGTCATCACCATCACGAAAGAAAACTTTGAGGCCGAGGTGCTGAAGAGCGCTCAGCCTGTCCTGCTCGATTTCTGGGCCGCCTGGTGCGGCCCCTGCCGGATGCTGAGCCCCGTCGTGGACGAGGTGGCCGAGGAGCGCACCGACGTCAAGGTGGGCAAGGTCAATGTGGACGAGCAGCCCGATCTGGCCGCCGAGTTCGGCGTCATGAGCATCCCCACCCTGCTGCTGTTCGAGAACGGTAAGCTGGTTCGTCAGGCCGTCGGCGCACGTCCCAAGAGCGGCGTGCTGGAACTGCTGGGCTGAAACTGAATAAAAAGGGTAAGGCCCTGACGGTGCGTTTTCACCGTCAGGGCCTTGCTTTTTGTGCGTATATATGATATTTTATAGAAAAGGGAACACGGAGGTGAGAAGGATGCAGAAGGATAAGCAGGAGCGTTATCTGGAACTTCTTGCCGGGCTGCGGCTGATGGATGATGACTTCTTTTCCGAAGCGCTGGATGAAAAAATCGCTCCGGTGGAATATATTCTGAATACCGTTCTGGAGAGGGATGACATTCGCGTTCTTCGGACAGAGGCGCAGGTGGAATATAAAAGTGCAGCAAATCGCTCGATCAAGCTGGACATTCGGGCAGTGGACGCCGAAGGCCGCGTGATGGATATTGAAGTTCAGCGTGCAGACCGTGGTGCGGGAGTCCGCAGAGCAAGATTCCACAGCAGTATGCTGGACAGGACGCTGCTGGATAAAGGAAAAGACTTTGAAGATCTGGTAGATACTTATGTGATATTCATCACAGAACACGACAGATTTGGTGCAGGACTGCCGCTTTACCATGTGGAAAGGCGGATTGCAGAGCTGGACGATGCATTGTTTGGCGATGGAGCACATATCGTGTATGTCAATGGACAGTTCCGCGATTTGAATCACCCTGTCGGACGGTTGATGCATGATATGAATTGTACCAATGCAGCGGATATTCTGAACCCGCTTCTGGCGCAGGAAGTCCGCTATTTGAAGGAAACGGAAGGAGGCCGTACACAGATGTGCAGAGCGTTTGAAGAAATTGCGTTTGAATCTGCAAAAGAAGCAACGCATAAGGCCAATGTTGCGGTGGCCCAGAAGATGCTTGCGGATGGAGGACTGACGCTGGAACAAATCGCAAAGTTTTCCAGCCTTCCGCTGTCCGAGGTGCAGGAGCTGGCAGATAAATTGCCAGCCTGATATGCAGTAAAAAGATTTTGTAAACCGCCTTGTGTACTGAGATGCACAGGGCGGTTTATTTTTATGCCTCGATGAGTGAAATCATTTCGCCTTTCTGTACAAACGCACAGAAAAATCGTATCATAAAAATGAAAACACGGTCACTTTCACACTTTACAACTTTATCTAGATAAAGTAAAATAACCTTATCATAAGACAAAAGCGCCCGGGAAACGGCGGGGCGCAGGGGCCGGGGCGGGCAAGCGCCCGGTGAAAAGAGAGGGAAAAGGTATGAAATTTGACATCTCCTGCTTACAGCCGAAGGAGCAGGCCTCTTTCGCGCTGCGAGCGCTGTATGAGGCGGCGGGCTGCCGCAAATATCACATGGGCCGGTTCGAGGAGTACGGGCTGTATCAGGAGAACCGCAGCTTCCTCTCGTCGGAGCAGGTCATCACCTTCACCGATCTGGACGGGCGGCTGCTGGCACTGAAACCTGACGTGACCCTCTCCATTGCCAAGACGGCGCAGCCCGCGCCGGGCGAGACACTGCGCTACTACTATCACGAAAATGTCTACCGCCCCTCGGCGGAGAGCCACACCTTCAAGGAGATCGGCCAGATGGGCCTTGAGATGCTGGGCGATGTGGGCGAAGGACAGGTGCGGCAGGCGGTGTCGCTGGCGGCACAGTCCCTCGAGCAGCTGGGCCAGCCGTGGGTGCTGGAAGTGAGCCACATGGGCTACCTGTTCGGTCTGCTGGATGCGCTGGACGTGCCGGAAGCTTCCCGCGCCGCCCTACTGGCAAAGCTGAAAGCGAAAAACCTCCACGAGCTGAAAGCGGCGGCATCCGCCGCCGGGCTGGATGAGGCCGATGCCGACGCGCTGGCGGGGCTGATGAGCCTCTGCGGCAGCTGTGAGGATGTGCTTCCCCGTGTGGAAGCCGCTTGCCGGAACGAGCGGATGGAAGCCGCCGCTGCCGAGCTGAAAGCCATCACCGAAGAGCTGTCTGGTGCAGGCGGCAGCATCCGTCTGGACATGACGCTGGCCGGTGAGATGGAATATTACAACGGCCTTGTGTTTCAGGGCTATCTGGAGTCGCTTCCCCGTCCGGTGCTCAAGGGCGGGCGGTATGACCTGCTGATGCAGAAGTTCACCCCGGGCGCGGGGGCCATCGGCTTTGCGGTCTATCTGGACGAGCTGGACCGCCTGAGCGCCCCGCTCCCGCCGGTACAGCAGCAGAAAACCGAAAAGACCATGCTGAACGTAGCTCTGCCGAAGGGCCGTCTCGGCGACAAGGTCTATGACCTGCTGGCCGGTATCGGCTACGGCTGCCCCGAAGACTACAACGCCACCCGCAAGCTGGTGGTGGAGAACCCTGCCGCCGGCATCCGGTACTTCCTCGTCAAGCCCAGCGACGTTGCGATCTACGTCGAGCACGGTGCGGCAGACGTGGGCATCGTGGGCAAGGACATCCTGACGGAAGCGTCTGCCGATGTCTACGAGCTGCTGGACACCGGCCTCGGAAGGTGCCGGATGTGCGTCGCCGCCCCGGCAGATCACAAAGACGACCCCAGCCGCCCGGTGCGGGTGGCAACCAAGTTCGTCAGCATCGCCAAGAGCTATTATGCATCCATCGGGCGGGACATCGACATCATCAAGCTGAACGGCTCCATTGAGCTGGCCCCCATCCTGGGCCTGTCCGACGTCATCGTGGATATTGTGGAGACGGGTACGACCCTGCGGGAAAACGGTTTGCGGGTGGTGACGGAGTTCATGCCCATCTCGGCCCGCTTCATCGCCAATAAGGCCAGCTACCAGTTCAAGCACCGCGAAATGGACGAGATGCTCGAAAAGCTGCGTGCCGCCCTTGCCGCAAAGGAGGAGAAAAAATGATAAAGCTGTATAACTTCGATGAGCTGAAGCCCGAAGAGATATTGAACCGTGACATCCGCGCGGAGAAGAATGTGGAAGATGTGGTGGACGGCATCATTGCCGATGTCCGCGCCCGGGGCGACGAGGCCCTGAAAGAATACGCCCTCAAGTTCGACGGTGCCAAGCTGGATAACATCCAGGTGACGCAGGAGGAAATTGAAGAAGCCTTTGCGAATATGGACGGCTATTTCCTCGAAACGCTGCGGGAGGCCGCCGCCAACATCGAGGCCTTCCACCGCCAGCAGGTGCATAAAAATTTTGTGATGAACGACAAGCCCGGCATCGTGCTGGGCCAGAAATACACCCCCATCGAGAAGGCGGGCGTCTACGTCCCGGGCGGCACGGCGGCGTATCCTTCCACCGTCCTGATGGACGTCATCCCGGCCAAGGTGGCGGGCGTTTCGGAGATCGTCATGACCACTCCCGCCGGCAAGGACGGTAAGATCGATCCGGTCATCCTTGCCGCCGCAGCCACTGCAGGCGTGACCAGAATCTTCAAGACCGGCGGCGCACAGGCCGTGGCCGCGCTGGCCTACGGCACCCAGAGCATCCCGGCGGTGGATAAGATCGTCGGCCCGGGCAATATCTATGTCGCCACTGCCAAGAGGAAGGTCTTTGGCAAGGTGGGCATCGACATGATAGCAGGCCCCAGCGAGATCCTGGTTCTGGCCGACGGCGGCTGTGACCCCGCCTGGGTGGCCGCCGACCTGCTGAGTCAGGCCGAGCACGACAGGCTGGCAAGCCCCGTCCTCGTCACGGACAGCGCTGAGCTGGCCAAGGCCGTGCAGGCAGAGCTGGAAGTGCAGATCCCCCAGCTGCCCCGCGCCGCCATCGCCCGCGCCAGCGTGGATGACAACGGCAAGATCATCGTCTGCTCTGATTTACGCAAGGCCATCGAAGCCTGCAACATCATCGCACCCGAACATCTGGAAGTCTGTGTGGACGACCCCTTCAGCGTGCTGAATGAAATCAAAAATGCAGGCAGCATCTTCCTCGGCCGGAACGTCCCCGAAGCACTGGGCGACTACTTCGCCGGCCCGAACCACACCCTGCCCACCAGCGGCACGGCACGCTTCTCCAGCCCTCTGGGCGTGGACGACTTCGTCAAGAAGTCCAGCTTCATCTACTACACCCGGGAGGCGCTGGAAAAGGCCGCACCCCGCATCGCCGACTTTGCCGAGCGGGAGGGCCTGCACGCCCACGCCCGCAGTGTGACCATAAGATATGAATAAACCTCTCAGGCGCTTCGCGCCAGCTCCCCTAGTAGGGGAGCCTTTGGCAGAGAGGTCAAGTTGCAATAAAAACGGAGGCTGGCAAACATGAGCCGTTTTCTTTCTCCCACGCTGGAAGCTGTCACTCCCTACACCCCGGGCGAACAGCCGCAGGACCAGCAGTACATCAAGCTGAACACCAACGAAAGCCCTTATCTCCCCTCTCCGGCCGTGGTGGGGGCGGTGAGCGAGGCCGAGGTGGAAAAGCTCCGCCTCTACTCCGACCCTGCGTGTGCCGAGCTGCTGCGGGCGGCGGCGGCACATTTCGACTTACAGCCTGACCAGATCATGCCCGGCAACGGCAGCGACGAGAACCTGTTCTTCGCCCTGCGGGCCTTCTGCGACGAGAACCACCCGCTGGCCTATGCAGACATCACCTATGGCTGCTACGGCGTCTGGTGCGGGCTGATGCACATTCCCAGCCACATCATCCCGCTGAAAGAAGATTTCACCCTCGACCCGGCAGACTATTATGGCCTGAACGAGACCATCGTCATCGCCAACCCCAACGCCCCCACCGGTCTGGCCCTGCCCCGCAGCGCCATCGAGGAGATCCTGAAGGCGAACCCCAACCATGTGGTCATCGTGGACGAGGCCTATGTGGACTTCGGCGGCGAGAGCTGTGTGCCGCTCATCGACAACTACGAAAATCTGCTGGTGGTCCAGACCTTCTCGAAGTCCCGTCAGCTGGCCGGTGCGCGGCTGGGCCTCGCTATGGGCAATGCAAAGCTCATCGCCGACCTCAACCGGGTCAAGTTCAGCCTCAACCCCTACAACATCAACCGGCTGACTCTGAAGGCGGGCAAGGCCGCGCTGGAAGATACGGACTACTTCGACAAGACCCGCGCCGCTATCGTGGAGACGCGGGGCTGGACAAAGCAGCAGCTGGAAGCGCGGGGGTTTGCCGTGCTGGACAGCCGCTCCAATTTCCTGTTTGCTTCCACCGACAAAAAGAGCGGCGGCGAACTTTATCGGAAACTGAAAGAAAAAGGCGTGCTGGTGCGCCACTTCGACGCACCCCGTATTTCGAACTGGCTGCGCATCACCATCGGCACGCCGGACGACATGACCGCCCTTCTGCGGGCGCTGGATGAAATTTTGGAGGGCTGAGCCATGCGGGAAGTGACCATCGAGCGGAACACCAACGAGACCCAGATCGAGCTGACCCTGAACCTCGACGGCGCAGGCCGGTATCAGGTGGACACCGGCTGCGGCTTTCTGAACCATATGCTGGAGCTGTTTGCGCGGCACGGGCGCTTTGATCTGGTGCTTACCTGCCACGGCGACGTGGAGGTGGATTATCACCACACCACCGAGGATGTGGGAATCGCGCTGGGGCAGGCGTTCGCCCAGGCGCTGGGCGATATGCGGGGCATCCACCGGTACGGCAGCTTCTATCTGCCCATGGACGAAGCCCTCATCCTCTGCGCCGTGGACATCTCAGGCCGCTGCACCCTGAACTGGGACATCCATTGCAGCACCGAAAAAGTCGGCGACTTCGACGTGGAGTGCGCCAAGGAATTCTGGCTGGGCTTTGCCCGCAGCGTGCCGGCCACCGTCCACTTCGTTCAGTTCGCGGGCGAGAACAGCCACCACATCCTTGAGGCCGCGTTCAAGGGCGCTGGCCGTGCGCTGGCCGATGCTGTCCGCATCGATGCGGCCCATCGGGACGAAATTCCTTCCACGAAAGGACTGCTGGTATGATATGCATCATCGACTACGGCGTGGGCAACCTGTTCAGTCTGAAATCGAGTCTGGCCCATCTGGGGCTGGAAGCGAAGGTCAGCGCGGACGCCGCCGACATCCGCGCCGCTGACCGGCTCATCCTGCCGGGCGTGGGCGCTTTCGGGGACGCGATGGCAAAGCTCGAGGCCACCGGCCTTGTACCGGTCATCAGGGAAGAAGCGGCGAAGAAACCCCTCCTCGGCATCTGCCTCGGGATGCAGCTACTGTTTGAAAAGAGCTATGAGTACGGCGAGCACGACGGCCTTGGCTTCGTGCCGGGGCAGGTATGCCCGCTGGCTCCCGACCTCGGCGACAAGAGCCTGAAAGTGCCGCAGATCGGCTGGAACGCCGTCCACATCCTGCGGGACGACCCGCTGTTCAAGTACGTCAGGGACGGCGAGTATTTCTACTACGTCCACAGCTATTACGGCAAAAACCGCGCCGCCAACACACTGGCCGTCAGCGACTATTCCCTGCCCGTCACCGGCGTGGTGAAGGCGGGCAAGGTGTATGGCACCCAGTTCCACCCGGAGAAAAGCGGCGACGCAGGCCTGCGGCTGCTGAAAGCATTTGCGGAATTATAAGGAGAAACGAAAATGCATCTATTCCCAGCCATTGACCTGCGGGGCGGCAAAGTCGTGCGCCTGACGCAGGGCGATTACGACCGGATGACCGTCTACGGCGAAGACCCCTGCGCCCAGGCGCGGGCTTTTCTCGAAGCCGGGGCAAAGAACCTCCACGTCGTCGATCTGGACGGCGCAAAGGACGGAACCCTTTCCAATTACGACACCATCGCCGCGCTGGCAAAGCAGGGCGGCCTGTATATCGAAGTAGGCGGCGGCATCCGCACCGAAGAGCGCATTGAAAAATACCTCTCTTTGGGCGTGGGCCGGTGCATCCTTGGCAGTGTGGCCGTGACGAACTTTGACTTCACGGCCCGGATGCTGAAAAAGTACGGCGACAAAATTGCCGTGGGCGTGGACGCCAGGGACGGCTATGTGGCGATCCACGGCTGGAAGGACGTCAGCGCTGAGCCGGGCGTGGCCTTCTGTCAGCGTCTGGCTGAGGCTGGATGCAAGGCCATCATCTACACCGACATTGCCTGCGACGGCGCGATGAAGGGCACCAACCTCGCCCTCTACCGCCAGCTTGCAAAAGAAGTGCCGGGCGTGGCCATCACGGCCAGCGGCGGTATTTCCTCGGAAAAGGAGCTGCTGGAACTGGAAGAGATGGGGACTGCCGCCGCCATCCTCGGCAAGAGCCTGTACACCGGTGCGCTGGACCTTGGGCGCTGCGTCGCGCTGGTGCAGAAGTAAGGAGCAAGACCATGATAACAAAACGCATCATCCCCTGTCTGGACGTCCGGAACGGACGGGTCGTCAAGGGAACGAACTTCGAGGGCATCAAGGATGTGGCCGACCCGGTGGAGATGGCCCGGATGTACAACGCGGCGGGCGCGGACGAGCTGGTGTTCTACGACATCACGGCCAGCGCCGAGGGCCGCGCCCTCTTCACCGACATCCTCACCCGGGTGGCCAGCGAGATCTTCATCCCCCTCACGGTGGGCGGCGGCGTCAACACGCTGGACGATTTCGACCGGGTGCTCAAGTGCGGTGCCGACAAAGTCAGCGTCAACTCGGGCGCACTGAGAGACCCCGGCCTCATCCCGGCGGCGGCCAAGCGGTACGGCGACCAGTGCGTGGTCCTCTCCGCCGACGTCAAGCGGGTGGACGGCCGGTTCCGCGTCTTTGCCAAGGGCGGGCGCGAAGACACTGGCCGGGACGCGCTGGAATGGATCAAATGGTGCGTGGACAACGGCGCAGGCGAAGTGTGCCTCAACAGCATCGACACCGACGGTGTCCGGAACGGCTTCGACCTCGAGATGCTGGACGCCGTGGCGGCCCGGGTGAACGTCCCCATCATCGCCAGCGGCGGCGCGGGCAAAAAGGAAGACTTCCTCGAGCTGTTCCATCATAAAGGCATCGACGCGGGCCTTGCGGCGGGCATCTTCCACCAGAAGCTGCTCACCATCCGGGAGCTAAAGGAATACTTAAACGAAAATGGCGTGGAAATGCGGCTCTGAGCCCTTGCGTTTGCCCGCCGAATACGCTAAACTATAGCTGTCCCCCCTGCGGGGAAGGAGAAACATTATGGACCTGAAATTTGACGAAAAGGGCCTCATCCCTGCCATCGTGCAGGACCACTACACCAAAGAGGTGCTGACCCTCGCCTACATGAACGCCGAGACGCTGGCGCTGACCATCGCGGAGGGCCGGACGGTGTTCTGGAGCCGCAGCCGTCAGGAGATCTGGCGCAAGGGCGAGACCAGCGGCAACGTCCAGCGTGTGGTGTCCATCACCGCCGACTGCGACGCCGACGCGCTGGTGGTGGAGGTCGTCAAGAGCGGCCCCGCCTGCCACACCGGTGCCGAGAGCTGCTTTTTCAACGAAGTGTATGTTTCCCCGGAGCTGAAGCAGTTCAGCTGGCAGGGGCTGTATGACCTCATCAAGGGCCGCAAGACCAGCCCCAAAGAGGGCAGCTACACCACCTATCTCTTCGAGAAGGGCAAAGAAAAGATCCTCAAGAAGGTGGGCGAGGAGTGTACTGAGGTCATCATCGCGGGCGAAAAGGAAGACAAGGCCGAGACGGTCTACGAGATCAGCGATCTGGCATACCATGTGCTGGTGCTGATGGTGCAGGCCGGCATCACGGTGGAGGACATCACCCGCGAGCTGGAAAAACGACACGTTATCGACCACAAGGTCAAACAGGAAAGGATGCAGTGATTCACTATGGCAGATTATAAGAAGTCCAGTGTCCATTGTCACTCGACGATGTGCGACGGCAAAAACACCTTGCAGGAGATGGCCTCCGCTGCGTGCGCGAAGGGGCTGACCACACTGGGCTTCACGGGCCATAGCTATACCCAGCGCGACCGTGAATACTGCATGAGCCCCAGCCGCACGGCCCAGTACAAGGCCACCATCGCCAAGCTCAAGACCGAGTACAAGGGCAAGGTGGACATCCTCTGCGGCATCGAGTGGGACCTGCTGAGCGAGGACAAGCGCACCGGCTACGACTACTGGATCGGTTCTGCGCACCACCTCTACGGCAAGAACACCGGCAAATACTACGAGATCGACTTCCGTCCTCAGGACCTCCACGACTGCATCTACGACGACTTCGACGGCGACCCTCTGGCCGCTGTGGAGGCATACTTCGCCGAGGTGGAGAAGGTGGCGGCCATGGGCCCCGACATCCTCGCCCACATCGACCTCATCAAGAAGCTGAACGCTGCCGGTGAGTTCTTCGACGAGGAGTCGCCCCGCTATAAGGCCGCAGCCCTCAAGGCGCTGAATGCAGCCAAAGAGCACGGCTGCCTGCTGGAAGTGAACACCGGCGGCGTCTACCGCGGCTACCGCAAGGACTTCTACCCCGGCGCATGGCTGCTGGGCGAGTGGCAGAAGATGGGCGGCAAGGTCATCATCACCTCCGACGCCCACGATGTGGACAGCCTGACCTTCGGCTTCGACGAGGCTGCCGCCGCCGTCAAGGCCGCAGGCTTCAAGAGTGTGGAAGTGCTGACCGTCAACGGCTTCGAGACGCAGGAGCTGTAAAATCAGATAAAATGCTTAAAGGGAGCTGTTGTGTGCAACAGCTCCTTTTTGTGGGCAAAAAGGAGAAACCTATGACCCAGTCCCCCGCGAAAAAATCATTCTTCAACCGGAACGTCGATTTGATGAACGGCCCCATCTTCAAGAGCCTGCTCGTCTTTATGCTGCCCATTCTGGTGTCGTGCCTCTTCCAGCAGCTCTATAATACCGTGGACACCATGATCGTCGGCAATGTGCTGGGCGATACCGCTCTTGCCGCCATTGGCGCCTGCGGGGCCATCTACGAGCTTCTGGTCGGATTTGGCATCGGTATCGGCAACGGCCTCGCCATCGTCGCAGCGCGCGCCTACGGGGCCGGAGATGAGGACCAGCTCAAACAGACCGTGGCGGGTTCCATCGTCATCGGCATCATCGCGTCGGCGGTCATCACGCTGGCGGGCGCGGCGGGCCTGCATCCGCTGCTGGAACTGCTGGACACCCCGGCGGAAATTTTAGAGGACGCCTACGGCTATATCATCATCATCGACCTCGGCGTCATCGTCATGTTTGCCTATAACCTCTGCGCCGGCCTGCTGCGGGCCATCGGCAACAGCTTCATGCCGCTGGTCTTCCTCATCCTCTCGTCGGTGCTCAACGTCATCCTCGACCTCTGGTTCATCGCCGTGCTGGGCATGGGTGTGGCCGGTGCCGGTGTGGCGACGGTCATCTCTCAGGGCGTGTCGGTGGCGCTCTGCATCCTGTATGTCTTCCGCAGCGCCCGGCTGCTCCTGCCCGAGAAAAAGCACTTCCATGTGGAGAGCCGCCTCTATTGGGAACTATTCAGCCAGAGCATCTCCATGGGCCTCATGAGCAGCATCGTCTCGGCGGGCTCCGTCGTTTTGCAGTACGGCATCAACGGCCTCGGTACGCTGGTCATCGCGGGCCACACCGCAGCCCGAAAGCTCTTCGCGTTCACGGATATGCCCCTGTCGGCGATGGCCTCTGCCTGCTCGACCTACGTCTCCCAGAACTACGGCGCGAACCATCCCGACCGCGTCCGCCGCGGAATGCGGGACATCTATCTCTACAGTGTCGTGGTGGCTGTGGCTGCTGTCCTGCTCATGGCGGCAGGTGCGGAGTGGATGGTAAAGCTGGTGTCCGGCTCTTCGGAGCCGGTGGTGCTGGAAAACGGCGCACGGTATCTGGTCTGGAACGCACCCTTCTACGCCGTGCTGGGAATGCTGCTCTCCACCCGCTACGCTCTGCAGAGCATGGGCGAGAAGGTGCTGCCCCTGCTGTCCAGCGTCATCGAGTTTCTGGGCAAGATCGTCTTCGTCCTGCTCTTCATCCCCCGCTTTGAGTATAACGCGGTCATCCTCTGCGAGCCGGTCATCTGGTGCTTCATGACCATAGAACTGCTTATAGCATACCGGCATAATTCCTTCGTGTTTCCGAAGAAAAAGTGAAGATGAGCAAAAGGCTCTGCCCGAAAAAGGGGCAGAGCCTTTTATAGTTCGTGCTTGTGAGCACGCTTTTCGGCGATTTTGTAAACGGCATCGTCGGCCCGGGCGCCGATCACGATGACCAGCATGGACGTTTCGGTACGGACGAGCTTGTAGACGATGCGCAGCCCGGCATCACGAAGCTTGATCTTCAGCAGGCCGGAGAGGTCGGTGCCGCTTTTGCTGCCAAGCGGTTTGCCGTAACCGCCCTCGTAGATGGAAACGGGATTTTGCACGACCTTGTCCAGAGCTTTTGCGACCAGAAGCTTCTGATTTCCGGCGAGCTGTTCGAAGTCCTTTTGGGCCTCCGGCAGGAATTTCAGAGTCCAATTCATTCAAATTCGACCTCATCCATGCTGTCAAGCGCAGCTTTGGTAATGCCGTTCTGCCGATAGACCTCCTCGGCGGGAATGGCATTTGCGGGGTCGAAGCTCTGCATCCGCTGGGCGGCAAGGGCAGCAAGCTTTGCGTCGTTTACTTCGTCGATGAGGCGGAGATATTCTTCCGGCGAGAGAAGGACGCACTCAGGGGAATTGTTCTTCATGACGACCTTCGCGCCCTGACGGCGGACATCTTCAAAGACCTTTCCGGCCATGCCGCGGTTGAACAGAGAGATGGGGATGGTGCTGCGCAGCGCACTCGAAATGTCTGCCATAATACATGCCTCCAATCTTTTTTCATCTTTAGTATATGCAAAGACAGCGAAAATGTCAAGAAAAATATCAGTGGATTTACTGCGATATAAAATAGAACTCCCCGCCATGCAGCTGCACGGCGGGGAGAAAGAGGGAGGAAAATTTCAGATTCAGAGGGCCGAATAGCCGAAGCTGTTCACCAGCGCGTCGATGGGCTGGCCGGCCTTGCACATGGGGCAGTCGCGGCTGTCGAAGCTGGCGTAGTCGGGCAGGCTGGAGGGGTCGAAGATGGAGGTGACCGGGATGCCCAGACACTCGTGGGTGGTGGCGAAGATGGCCGACAGGCCCGCCACGGTGCCGCCGTAGTAGTTGACCGCCTCGATGGCTGCCTGCACGGTGTAGCCGGTGGTGATGGAGGCCGACAGGATGAGGACGTGCTTGCCCCTGACCATCGGGGCGAGGTTGTCGCGGAGGATGATCTGGCTGCCGCTGGTGTACTCGGGGGTGATGACGTAAATGGTCTGGTGGGCATTCATGTTGGCAAAGCCGTCTTTGGTCAGCTCGTTGGCCAGACAGGTGCCGATGACCTGTGTGCCGTCCAGACAGAGCACGGTGTCCACGATGGTGCTGTGCTGATAGGCGGCCACCAGTTCCTTGGCGACAGCCTTCGCCTCCGAGAGGCGGGCTTTCTGGGTGGTGACGTCGATGTAGTAGTTGATGTGGCTGTGGCTGGTGGCGAAGTGGCCCTTTGCCACGCGCAGGAACAGACTGCTCTTGTTGGTGGGAAGCTTTACCATATTGATCATAACTGCACACTCCTGTTCTTGTGAAATCAGGCAGGACGCCCATCCCTCAAAAGGAAACAGCGCGGCGGCACATCTGTCCGGCCGCTGCGCTCCCCGGTTGGTATGCTCTTATTGTAGCAGGAAAAGTACCTTATGCACAAGACACAAAACCACTAAAAATCCTTGCCTGCGTTTTGGCAGAATGACGGAGAGGGGCAAACAAAAAGCGTCTGAGACAAAAGTCTCAGACGCTGAATGTTTTTATGATAAGAAAATCACTTCAGGTATGTATTGCCGGTAGTAACAGTGCTGTCAACAGTCATCTTCCAAGTGCAGAAAGCGCGGGTGTAAGCCTGAGTACCCTCGCTTGCCTGAGGACGGGGCCAGAACTTGACCTGGATGGTATCGCCATCAGCGACGCTGATGTTCGTAACCTTCAATTCGGTTTCCAGAGTCTCGTCTTTTTCCAGATAGTTGTCGCTCTTGCTCAGAGAAACACCGCCAGTGCCGTCGGTGTTATTAGCATGATAAGTCGTGACCGTCTTGCTGCTATCTTTGGGAGTGACCTCGACCTGGAAGTTTGCAGGACCGATAGGCAGACCAAGCTTGGAGGTGCCTTTCAGATTGAATTTGCAGGTCAGGGTCGAGCTGGAGCTAACGGAATTCAGACTGGCACTCTCGAGTGTGAAGGTACCCATCAGCTTCAGGGTGCTGCCGATTTTACCGGTCTTCTGGTACTCATCCTCACCACAGCCAACGAGCAGGCTGGAACCAGCCACAGCCACGGCAGCGGCGGCGCTGTACTTCAGGAAAGAGCGGCGGTTGAATTCTAAGGACATGATCGTTCCTCCTTTATGTAGAAACACAGAAATCATTGTACTGCCCCGAAGGGCGTCTTGCCTATACAATAGGCGAAAAATGAGCAGATGTCAATGCTTTTCGCAAAAATTTTGTGGGGAAGCTCTGCCCTTTATGACGGAATTTCGTCTCGAAAAAATGCCTCAGGCCTGCGTCAGGTCAGAAGAGTTCAGAGAGAAGGTGAGGCTCTTGTTTGCCACGAAGGTCGGGGTGAAGGTGACGCTCAGCTTCTGCCAGCCGATGGGAACGCAGCAGATCAGCTGGATGTAGCCTGCGCCCTGCGGGGGCAGATTGGTGGACTCAGAGAAGCTCTGAGCGGCGGCATCATAGAGCTGGATGTAAGCGCCCACCTCAGCCTCAGCGCCGTCGCAGACAGCGGTGAAATCGGTGGTGGAGGCAGCCAGAGCGTGGAAGTACTGACGGGCGACATCGAGCTTGGTAGCCTCATCATTCAGCGGATAGGCAGCATCCAGTTCGGCGAGGTTCTGTGCGCCGATGTTGAAGGTAGTCGCGCCGGAGCGGTTCACAGCGGTGACGAGCACAGCGACATACTCGTGATTGGGCAGGTCGGGGGTGTTGACCATGGTAAAGACGCTGGTGAGCTGGACGCCCAGATTGTTCCAGTTGCTGACCTTGTCGCCGACCTTGACTTCGATGGCGTTGCTGGTGCTGGAGCCGCAGCCGCCCAGCATGGCAGCAGCGCCCAGAGCTGCTGCGGAGGCACCGGTACACTTGAGGAAGGTGCGGCGGGAAATTTTATTGGACATGGATGTGTCCCTCCTTAAATTCGCTTTATTATGAAGCACGATGAAAATGTTCTGTCTTGTTTATAACATCTTTTGCACGCAGATGCAAGCAAAAAACGGCATAATTTACACTAGTTTCACAGAGACTTAAGTGCGGTCCTCTCCGGTCAGTTCCCGGGCGCGGGTCTCGCTGGTCTTGACCAGATTGAGCAGGCTGGGAGTATACAGCGGGTATTCCCGGGTCAGGCTCTCGGTGGTCATGGCGAGGCAGGACGGGTCGGCCACGCCCTCGCCGCCGGGCAGCGCTTCGCCGGCCAGCAGGGCCTCCACATTGGCCTGAGCCGAGTGCATCACAGCGTCGGAGTAGCCGGGCCAGCGCCGGGCGTCCACGCTGAACATGCTGGGGGCATTGTGGGACTCGGCAGAGTAGAGCAGACGGAACATCTTGGCCACGGCGGTCATCAGGTAGGCGCTCACCTCGGTGGTCAGGGCCTTGCTGTGGCACTCGCCTATCTTGGCGTAGAGGACGTTCAGGCTGTTGGAGATGAGCTTTTTGTTCATCGTGGGCAGGACGCTGCCGTGGTAGATGTTGTCCTTCATCTTGTCGGGGTTGGGGATGTCCTCTGCCGAGAGCATCATGCCGTTGCGCTCTGCCGAACGGCCCAGCAGATAGTCGCAGGAGACATTGTAATAGTCTGCCACCCGTACCACAAAATCCAGGCCGCACTCCCGGATGCCTTTTTCGTAGTGGGAAAGCAGGGCCTGTGAAACGCCCAGATCCTCTGCCGCCTGTTTCTGGGTGATGCCGCGTTCCTTGCGCAGCAGTTTGATGATACGATTGAACTCCATGATGTTTGGCTCCTCAGATAAAAATAGGACTTCCTTGATTTTTGGTTTACAGCACGTTGATTATACACAATGGAAAACGACTTGTAAAGCGAAAAAGTGACGGTTTTTCCGCCGGAATTTCGGTGTTTTTGTCAAAGGGGTTGCTCTTTCTACCATATCTATGTTAAAATAAACCTTACCGGCATATATTTAGTGTCTGATGGTGCCGGAAAAATCAGCAGAAAAGCAAGATTTGTGCGAATCAGCACAGGAATAGATAGCTCATAAGAGGTGTTTTTGCATGAAAACCTTTAAGCTCCATCTCATCCGCCACGGCCTGACTTCCGGCAACTTACAGGGCCTTTACATCGGTAGCGGCACGGACATCCCCCTGTGTGACGAGGGCCGCGCCCAGCTGGCCGAGCTGAAAGAGCGGTTCGAGTATCCGCAGGTGGATACCGTCTTCTCTTCCCCGCTCATGCGCGCCGTGGAGACGGCCAACATCCTGTTCCCCAATGCGACCCACCAGTTCTCGGTGCATGACCTGCGGGAGGCCGGTTTCGGCGTCTTTGAGAACCATCCCGTCAAGGAGCTGGTGAAGAACGAGGACTTCAAGAAGTGGATCACCCCGGGCTCCGGCTTCGTGCCGGAGGGCGCAGAGCCCACGGAGCAGTTCCACGCCCGCTGCTCGGAAACGCTGCTCAAGCTGTTCGAGTATATGATCCGGATGGACGTCACCGAGGCCGCCTGCGTGACCCACGGCGGCGTCATCATGAGTATGCTGAGCCAGCGCGCCCTCCCCTCCCGCCATCCCGAGCAGTGGATGGCAGACCCCGGCTGCGGCTACACCGTCCAGACCGACGTTCAGCTCTGGATGCGCGACCGTCTGGTGGAGGCCATCGACATCGTCCCCTTCGGCTATGCCGACACCCTGCGGGGTCAGGCGGAAGCCGAGGAGAATGAAGCCTTTGAGTAAGCCGGGCTGGATCGGAATCGCAAAGCTCCCCTGCGGGGGAGCTTTTTTGCTGGGCAGTTTTTGGGCAGAAATGCCAGTTGTGAGGGGCGCAGATAGTGCAGAATGCAAAATTTGGCGGGAACGCTTGACAACCAATTACAGGGGGGGGGTATTATGAAATCGGCAGATCTTGAGCTGCCGATTTCATAATAAAAATGGAGGGTCTTTATCATGAGCGAAATGATCTCTCGTCGTTCGTTCCTCAAGGTTGCGGGCATCAGCGCTGTGGGCGTTGCAGCCTTTGGCCTCACCGGCTGCGGTGGCGGCGGTGGCGGCAGCAGCTCCACAGATACGGTTTATGGAGTAGTTACCGATGAACAGCTGAAGAGTCTGGGTATTCCGGAAGTGGGCGATTTTTCACAGCTGGAGGATAAACAGAAAGAGGCACTTGCTAAGATTGTGCCGGCCTGTAAAAATGTCTGGTTCCCGCTGGACGATGTATCCGGCGTAACTGCCCCGAGCAGCGTCCCGCTGGATCAGGTCATCGGTAAGAACAATGAAATCATTGTTTTGGAGTATGGTGTAATCAACCAGTCTACGAGTATGACTGTGAACTTTGAGCGCTCAAAGACTAAATTCGGCAGTGGAATGAAAAGTATCCTGACTGCTGTTATGGAAGCAAAAGATAAGACCCAAACGGCATATCAGTCGAAAGACTTTACGGTCAAATACGACGGCAAGGCACAGCCTGCAATCAGCTGCGGTTACGCATATACTGGTGCGTCCGGAGAGGGTGCTGTACCTGTTAATCTGTCGGCGACCAGTGTGGCACCGAAGGGTCAGGGCGTGATGGAAGTCTATGCCATCGTTCCGAAGGGCTGGAGCACTCTGGATGTGACCTATACCCCGAACTTTGATAAGGGTACGACCTTTAAGTATCGTGTGAAGAGCACGGATGTAGACGGCGATGATGAATAAGGCCGAATAACCTTTGTGTCTGCCAATGCCGCCCTGCGATTTTGCCGCCGGGCGGCATTTTTGTACTCTTTTGGTACAAAATCAGCAAAGAAAACGCAAAACCTGCGGCAGAACGCTTTCAAACCCTTGACAGGGGGCAAAGAAACCGATACTCTATAAAGTGAATGATTTTTCTCGCTGCAAGGAGGAGTCCCCGATGTCTCAGTCTCTTTCCCGCCGGTCGTTCCTGAAATGCGCCGGTTCGGGCGCGGTCAGTCTGGCCGCTGCCCTGCTCACAGGCGTTTCGGCGGCTGCGGCACAGCCCCGCGTGATGGGCCAGCCCGCCCTGCTGGACGGCAAGGCAGCGGTGGAGCTGCTGGGCTATGCGCCTGCACCCGGGCTGGGCGGCGTGTTGGTCTACCTCTCGGTGGAGAACCTCTCGGCCCGCACTCTGCCGGTGGGCGCAAGCTACCTCCACAGCCGGGATGTCTCGACTCTGAAAGAGCTTTACAGTCTGGACAGCGGCGTGACCGCTCGCTGCGGGGGTCAGAGCGTCCCCTGCGGCAGCTTTGCGGCACCGCTCTACGCGGAGAATGCCGCCGATGCTTCGGCCTTTACGCTCAACCTCGCCGCCGGGCGCGGCGCGATGCTCCATTGCTTCTGCGCTGTCCCGGAGGATTGGGAGGCGCTGGAGCTGAGCTATCGCCCCGCCTTTGCCGCCGGACAGCCGGTGGAGTTCGTGGTGCGCCGGGATGCCGACGCAGTCCGCCTCGGACCGGTGCCGGCGACGCCGGCGGAAGTCGGAAGCGTTGTGGATTTATAAACGGCTTCGCGCGCCGGTGGCGCGGGGGTAGAGCGCTTTTGCATTGGGGCTAAGTTCTCTTTTGCGCACCAAAAGAGAACCAGAAATGGTTCGCGCGCCTGTGCGCGGGGGAGAGCGCTTTTTCATTAAGGCTAATTGTTCTCTTTTGATGTCAAAAGAGAACCAGAAAACCACCAGCGATTTCGACGCGC